>Ga0137369_10004662_pt1 | contig 13972 bp, 20 predicted proteins | sample SagtaG_12_FD_104918 | JGI IMG/M metagenome (GOLD analysis project Ga0137369, IMG submission 104918) | Vadose zone soil microbial communities from Sagehorn Ranch, Mendocino, California, USA - Sage1_L_113_16 metaG | ecosystem: Environmental > Terrestrial > Soil > Vadose zone | place: USA... | reverse complement strand
CGTGTTGATGCCGGTTCACGCCGTGAGCCTCGTCGCGATGGGTCTGTGGCTGCTCGACAACTGCGACCTGGAGGTGTGCGCGACGACGGCTGCCGAGCTCGGCCAGTGGGACTTCCACCTCGCCGTCGCGCCGGTCCGCTTCGCCGGTACGTCCGGCAGCCCGGTCAACCCGATCGCCACATTCTGACCGCGGTCCACCAGGGGGGTGCGATGCCATGAAGGACCCGGCCCGCACCTGGAACGCGGTCGTGGCTGGTGAGGACACGCCGTGCTGGTCGGGAACCAGGCGGCACGAGCACCCCAAGGCGTGCGCGGCGCCGACGGCAACGAGCCGTAGCGCAAGGCGCACATCCGGGTCGATCTCTCGTCATGTCGACAAGTTTTGGCTGATCGGACCATCGATCCTCAGTGGGTGCGGGCCGATCGGCACTTCACGATCCGAGCGGACGCCGAGTGCCGTCACGGAGCGCGACGACACACGGCTGGTCAGCGTGCATGAACCGCGGCAGAAGAGAGTGCGACGGCGCGGACCGCCTTCACACGCGGGAGGCGAGCGTCGACAGTCACGCCTCGGGGTCGAACAGCCGGGCGAGGTGGCGCGTGAGGATCGTGAGCAAGGCATTGCCGTCGCCCGCCCGTGTGAACTGCGCGCTGTGCACGATGACCGGATCGACGTCGTCTGCGTGCGCGACGAGATCGAGCTGACCCGATACCGCTGAGCGCCGAAAGAATTGAGGGTCGTGTTCTCCGCGGTGGTAAGCCGCCGGTCACCTGGCGATCTCTATCGGTCCCGACCGAGGAGGATCGAGGCGTTGGCCCGGTTCGGGCCGGGTGCCCAGACGAGGGTCCCGCCAGGCCACGACCAGGGCGGCGGCCACGAAGCACGCGCGTGCCAGCGGCACCGACGGGGTCGCGACCAGTCCCAGGTTCATGCCCGCGTGGGCGGCCCAGGCGACCGGCAGGCTGCCACCGGTTCGGTTGTAGAGCCACGCGATGAGGACGGACACGGCGAGCAGGTAGGCGAAGAAGGTCACCAGCCCGATGGGGCGCAGGTCGGCTCCGACGGGGGTCAGCAGCGGCCACTGATGCCAGACGAACCAGCACACCGCCACCAGGCTGGCGGCGAGCAGCGGGTGTACCCGTGCCTGCAGGTATGGCTGTAGGAAGCCACGCCAACCGAGCTCCTCGCCCCACGGTCCGAGCGCGAGCAGGCCCAGCCGCAACACCGCCGGAGCGTACAGCCACGGCCCCGGGCCGGCCCGTCCCGCCACGAGCACAATGCCCAGTGCAACGGCGGTGAGGAGGCTGGGGCCGAGCAACGCCGCTGCGTACCACCATGGTCCAGCGCGCCAGCGCCCGAGCTGGGCCAGGAGGCCACGCACCCGGCCCTCCCCGAGCAGGGCACAGACGATGATGGCCGCGAGCGCCGGGCCATGGGCGCTGAGCAGCAGCAGGCCGAGCACGACGGGGTCGGGCCAGCGCAACACCCCGGCCGCCGGGTGTGGTCCGTTGACCAGACCCTGGTGTGTGGACAAGGTTGCCGGCAGGGCAGCGCCGACCGTGATGGCGATCGCAAGCACCAGGTACATGCCCGGTGCTGCCAGCCAGCGAACTCCGATCCGGCCCCATGAGTGCCAGGATTCACGGCGGAAGTCTACGGCCGTGTCAATGGCGCAGGTGGCCGTGAGGGCCACGATTCGGCTTCGTGGATCTTGCTGGCTCTCGGGACCGCAGCAGTGCGGTGTGCGTGCTGGTCAGTGCGCCCCGACGGCGGACGTGCAGCCCGAGGCCGAGTGGCGCAGCGAGACACAGTCGCGGCTAGCCGCGCAGACCTGCTCCGAGCGGCGCCTCGTAGCCCACCGCTTGAGCGCTGCATCGGTTGACTTGTCATCAGTTCACGCAGGACATCCTCATCTCGGCAGATGAGTGCGTCGCTGGCGGTCGGGTGCGGCGATCCGCCCGGTTATGCCAACGATCGGTCACGCCAGGGACCGGTCCGGCGTCGCGGTCCAACAGCCGACCGGCGGTGCGCTCATCAGATGCTGGGACCGTTGGTCGGGATACCGGACACGCGGGAGGCCGACGACCCTCGTCATCGTCCTGGATGGTCGTCGCTGGATGAGGTACGCGCCTCGCCCGGCTCTTGGCGGCCGACTGTCCGGGCAGCGGACCCGACCGGGAGAGATCCACATGAGTGACCACAGTGGACAGACCTCGGAGATGGGCCATGCCGATGGACCGGCCATGATCCAGACCAGGCGGCGCGGAGAAGCACTGGTCAGCGTGGGTCGGCACGGACCCCGACGAAACAGCACGGTGACATCGGAGCACCACCGGAGCACCCCGGTCCCATCATCTGGAAGATCGCGGCACATCCTGGGAACAATCAAGGCCGCAGCCCGCATTTCTGCTGGTCACGGCCTTGATCTGTTGCGCGCCCGAAGGGACTCGAACCCCCAACCTTCTGATCCGTAGTCAGAAGCCTGGCAGGGCTGGTCACGAGCGCCGACACCGCTACCACCGACTCGAGGTGGTGACCGGCAGCCGGAGGCTTCGCCGTGGAGGTCTCCCTTATAGACGGGGACGACGTGTCGACGCTGCCGTGGCCCGCGATCATCTCAAGCGTGTCCGCCCTGCTCGGGGTGCGATGGGTGGTTTTCTAACCGCGCGGGTGCAGAAGCGACAGTGGGTGCGTGGCCAGCAGATCGAGGCGTGCGCGGCGATCGTGGTCGAGTCGACCCTGGTGGACGCGGACGGCCTGCCGCACCTGCGCGGGGCGCATCCGTGACAGTACCGCGACTACGCGGCGTTGCGTGGCGACCCGTCGGACAACCTGACGGCGTACGGCGGTTCGGGAGGCGGCGGCCCGCCTGCTGGCGTCGTTCGGCACGGCCGAGGCGGCCTGGGCGGCGGCCGACGACGGCGACGGGCAGGCGGTCCGGGACTTGGTGGGCGACCTCGCCGCGGAGCAGTTGAGCGCGCCGGCGGACGGCGCTGAACAGACGTCAGCCATCGCGGCAACACCGGCCTGCTCTCCAACCAGCCGGAGCTGTCCCGCACGCTTGGAGTCCGCGACGCCTACCTGTTGCCGTTGCATCACTTGCAGGTCGCCCTGCTGCGCCAGTATCGGGACCGGGGCTCGGACCACCGGCCGCTCCGGGTGTCCGGCGGGCGGCGTTCGACGCGGACGCGCTCGAGCTGTCCTGCTCACCACGGTCAGCGGGATCGGGCCGGCGTGCGTAAACACCGGCTGATCCACTTGCGCGAAGATCGACTTCACGCCAAGATGGTGAGCGTCGGACGTATCGATGATCTTAAGAATTTCCCGAAGATGATTGCGTGACAGGGGTCACGGATGGTTCGATCTGTCAATAAGTCTTCCTGACGATTGCTGGAGGGCCTCCCGCCATGTCATCGACCCGTACGCGATTCGCAGTGGTAGCCGCCGCGGCTCTCGCGCTCGCCGCCCCGCTCGCTATACGAACCGCCGCCGACGCCGCCACGACCCACACCGCTGTCAAGGCAGACTCGTTCACGGCCGCCCAGGTACTGGCTGGCGTCCAGGCGAACATGACGACCGCGAACAAGGTCAACTCCAAGCCCCACATCAACACCATGACGCGGGCCCAGAACGTGAACGTGTACCAGGTGGCGTCGGGCGTCTACGCCTACACCTCCAGCATGGCCATCGACACGGACGGCAGCGACCCCGATCCCGATCACCAGGGCCAGACGACATGGCAAGACAGCAACGGCAAGGCCTTGGGCGCGCACCACGTGCCGTTCTACGTGCTGGGCGACGACTGTTGGGATCGCAAGTCCCCCTGCCCGCACTTCTTCTTCAAGGAGCACAACATCAAGGGCCGGCAGTTCGCGCTGATGTTCTACAAGGGCAAGTGCATCGGCTCGATCTTCGGCGACACGCAGACCGCGAACGACCAGACCACCTCGGACAACGACTCCCGCGAACTGGGCGAGGCGTCTGTGAAGGCGGCCCAGCTGCTCGGCATCCCCAGCAGCGGCACCACCGGTGGTGTTGACAACGGCGTGACCGTGGTGATGTTCTCCGGCCCGTCCTGGGTCGTGAACGGCACCAACGCCAACCTGAACGCCAATACCCAGGCCCTGGTCCAGAAGGCCCTGGACGACCTCGGCGCAAGTATGGGGGGCACCCCGCCTCCGCCGCCGGGTAGCACGTTCGAGGCGGAGACCGGCACACTGTCCGCCGGTGGCACGTTCGACTCCAACCACCTCGGCTTCACCGGTACCGGCTTCGCCAACACGGCCAACGCGGTTGGCGCGTTCGTCGAGATCCCGGTCACCGCGGCCACCGCCGGCACCAAGACCCTGAGCTTCCGGTACTCCGACGGCACCACCGCGGCGCGGCCCGCGACCATCTCGGTAAACGGCACCTCACGCGGCACGCTGAACTTCCCGACCACCGCCAACTGGGATACCTGGGCCACCGCGTCCATCTCGGTGCCCCTGACCGCAGGTACCAACACCATCCGGGTCATCGGCACCACCGCAGGCGGCACCGCCAACATCGACTCGGTGACCATCTCCTAGTAAATCCACCGTTCACATACGTCCGGTGCCGGCCGGCGGGCCACCTCCCGTCGTCCGGCACCGTCTCACCCGGCCGGCGGTTTACGGACCAACGACCGCCGCGGATCAGGCAGTCCACGCCGGCCCGGGACAGTGCGCATGCCCCGTACCGGACCAGCCGGCCCCGCTCCGATCATCACGGCGGCCCGGCGGCCGGAACCGTCTACTTGCACCTGGTTTCCGCGGTCGATGCCAGCGCGGGCCGCGAACGGATCTACGGGATCTGCATCGCCGTTCCCGGTATGCACCGGCCACGCACCGCCAGAAAGGTTCGCAAGTCCTGACCGGTGCCGCCGGGGCAGGGCAGCCGCCAGGACGGCGACCCGCTCCCGAGCCCGGTGTACACCCCGCCGCCCACCGGGCACCGCACCGGACTGGAACGAATGCCAGGATGAAGCAATGGCCGACAGCAAGACGCAAGGGCGCCTCCTTGAGAACGTCCTGGACGCGCTTGATGATCTGTACGACTGGCGTGATCGCGCTGCGTCGTGGCTGCAACGACTTCTCCTGGCAACCAGCGTCGCCCTTCGCGGCGCCGAGTGGGAACAGCCGATGACCGAGGCAGCTACCGCTGTCGAGCTGATCCAGCTCAGCGGTGACACCGACGAGGCCAAGAACACCGCGGCTCTTGCGGTGACCGGCGATCTCCGGCTCAGGCTGGCTCGCGCGTTGTAATCGTCCCTGCGGTCGCCGGTCGGCATCCTGATCGCCGACCCGACCAGGCGGCTCCCGACAATCTGGTGAAATGCAGCCGCTGGCCAGGGCCGTCAAGCCAGCCGTACACCCCACGGGGAGAGTTCCGCGACGTCGGCGACGTGCACATCGCGGTGGAACTGCTGTCCGGTGCCATGCGCGCGGGCGCCGAACGCATCGGCAGGGACCCGACCGCCTTCGCAGCCACGGTCCGCGCGGCGCGGGAGATCGTCCTCGCATCTCTGGCCCACCACCCGGGTTAGGGTCCGTCGGTGGTTCTTCAACGCGCACGGCATGCAGCCATGGAGTGAAATTTCGGGCGCGGAGCACCCGAACCACATCCGGATCCGGAGCCGCTGACAGTGCGCGCCGACTAACCGCCGATCAATAGGGACGCCGGATTCCGCGTTGCGACAGCACCTGCTCGTAGAGGCCGACCATGACGCCGATCTCCTCAACCACCTGGTCCAGCTCGTCAAGGGCCTCAACGTCGCCAGGTCCCTCGCGCAACGCGCGAGCCGCTTTCGCGAGCCGCTTTCGCGAGCCGCTTCCGCAGAACTGCAAACGTGTCGCCCTGGACATGGACGCCGGGGAATGCCCGGCCGGGCAGATGCACGACGGCACAGTTGCCCGCACGTGACAGCACCTGGGCGTGCTCTTGTTCCATCTCCTGATGATCGCAAGGACCGCCTGGTCGCGGCACGATCGACGCACTGTTCTGCCGCGATGAACGCGGTTAAGCTGATCTGCCGCCTGTCGCAAGGGCCACGTTGACGGTCGGATCGGATGTCTCGGCACTGGACCACCTGGCCAATGGGCTGACTGTGGGTATGGCCGTCATCACCTGTACGCAACTCCTGTCCTCACAAGGACGTCGCTGGCCCGAGTAGCGACCCGGTAGCGTCCTCGCCCAGGCATGCAGTTGTCGGAGGGCAGATGTCTCGGGTGGTTGGCGTGGCCGTCGCGGCGCTGTGCGGCCTGGTGATCGTCGGAGTCGCGTGGATCCGGTTGCGTCGCTGGCGACGCTTCACCGTGGGCCGGCAGACGGTGCTCGCCACGGTGGTGGCGGCCGGGCCAGGGGAGCTGTTGCTGCGCTGGTCGACCGGCGATGCCGGACCGGTCGAGGTCACCGTGGACGTCGGTACCCAGGTCGCCACACAGTGGAGGACGCGGCTTGAGCAGGGCCCGCCGCCGGTCGAAGAGCCGGACTTTGAGGATCGGGACGGCTGGGACACAGTGGCGGTCTGGTACGACCCTGACGGCTCACCGGCCGCGATGCTGGCCCAGCAGGTCGAGGCGGCCAAGATGGCACCGGCCGTGCTCCTCACCCTGGGCGTGCTGACGTTTGTCTTCTCGTTGCTCGCGGCGATTCCGTCGGTGCTGCTCGGTACCCTCGGTCTCGCCCAGGCCACGGTCGCAGGGCTTTTCGGCGCTACCGCGATCAGCACGCTTCGGCGCGCGCTGCGGCTGCCACCGCCGCGGGGCTGGCGGCCGATCCTGGTGGAGGCCGCGACGTGCGGATTCGTCGCGCTGTTCCTGGGCGTCGGCGCGACGGCCGCGATCGTCGCCGCATCGATCTGACCCAACGGCGGTCCAACCCGTTTGGGCGCCACCGCGACGTCGTACCGGCCGAGTCATCGCGCGCGCCGGAGTCTGGGCGTTGAGTCGCGTGCTCGGCCGGGATCACGCTGCGGCACGGGGTGCAGCGACCACGTGCGGTAAGCCGGCCACATCAGTTACGGAATCCGTCCGTCAGCGCGCCGATGCGGGCTGGCCACCTAGCTATAGCTAGCTCTGCCGGGCCTTCCGCGTTTCTGCCGGGTCCGGCGACGCTGGCCGTCATGACGACCTCACGTGTGCTCATTGTCGGCGGCGGCTCCGGTATGGGCCTGGCGCTTGCCGAACTCCTCCTGACCGGAGGTGTTCAGGTGACCATCGCCGGCCGGTCGGCCCAACGGCTCGCCGCCGCGGCGCAGCGGCTCGATCAGCCGGAGCGGTTGCGCACCAGACAGGTCGACGTCAGGTGCGAAGACCAGGTGCGGCGGCTGTTGGCCGACGCCGGACAGCTGGCCCACGTCGTGGTCACCGCGGCCGACGCGGCCGGAGCGTACGCGCCGCTGGCCGACTTCGACACGGACGCGGCCCGGGCCATCATCGGTACCAAGTTGCTCGGCCCGTGGCTGGTGGCCAGGCACGCCGGACCGCACCTGGCCCCAGCCGCGTCGATCACGTTCACGTCCGGTATGGCAGCATACCGACCGGGTCCGGGCGCTTCGATGATCGCGACTGCGAACGGAGCGCTCGAAGCGCTCGCCCGAGCGCTGGCGCTGGAACTGGCTCCGACACGGGTTAACGTGATCTCGCCGGGCTGGACCGACACCCCGGTCTGGGACACGCTCGCCGGGGCAGCAAGGCGGAACGGCTGGCGGCCATGGCCGAGCGGCTTCCGGTTCGTCGGATCGGTCAGCCAGCCGATATCGCCAACGCCTTCGTCGCGGTCATGAGCAACAGCTTCATCACCGGAACCGTCGTGCATGTCGACGGCGGGCACCGCCTCGTCTGACAGTACCCGCTCATCGGCTACGACCCAGCGCCCCCGAGCAGTCACAAAGGTTCCGTCTCGTTCCGCATCTGCGCGGTGGGACAACATCGGTGTACCCGATTGCTAGAGTGCTGGCAGGTCATGAGTGCCAGCGCGAAGCCCCGGCTCGCTGGCCGGCAACCCTCCGTTCGTGGGTGGGGTGCCCCGGGTGATGACCGGGTCCGGTGCCCGGTGCGCTGGACAAGCCGCGAACGGAGGACCGCCTGTGTCATTCACCACGACATTGACCGCTCCGGTCCTGGAGGGTGACCTCGTCCGTCTGGAGCCGCTGGACCACCGGCACGCCGCCGACCTGGCCGCGGCGGCCGAGGAGGACCGCACCTCGTACCGATACACATGGGTGCCCGCCACTACCGAAGTGAGCGACTACATCGACGCGCAGCTGGCCCGGGCCGCCGCCGGGACCCTGGCGCCGTACGCCCAGGTGGCGAAGGCGACCGGGCGGGCGGTCGGTGCCACCGCGTACTGGGATCCACGGCTGTGGCCGGGCCGCAACGAACTGTGCGCGATCGAGGTGGGATTCACCTGGCTCGCCGCGTCGGCGCAGCGCACCGGGCTCAACACCGAGGCGAAGTTCATGCTCTTCGCCCACGCGTTCGAGCACTGGCGGGTTGTCCGTGTCGACCTCAAAACCGACGCCCGCAACAACCGCTCTCGCGCGGCGCTCGAGCGTGTGGGGGCGCGATTCGAGGGCGTACTGCGCTGCTGGTCGCGGTCTTGGGCGCCGGGTGAGGACGGGCTGCTCCGGGACTCCGCCATGTATTCGATCGTCGCCTCGGAATGGCCGGCCTGCCGGGCCCGCTTGCAGGCCCGGCTGGCGAGGGCCAGGAACGGCAACGCCAAGGTGGAGCCGATTCACGGGTGAGCAGGCCGCACGCGGGTCCTTCCGGTCCGACGCACGACCGCACCCACATCGGCCACGACCGGACGCCGCCCACCGGGCGGCAGTCGACCACAGTCTGTACACGCGGTCCGCGGAGCCGGCCCCGACCGTCGCGAATGACGCCGTGATCCGTCGGCGACGACACCCGGGAATCGCCGGCCGGATCGTCACCGGAGCCGGCGCACGTTCGCGAGTAACCTCCGGACCATGTCCACCGAGATCTCGGACTGGATGCCGTGCTCCACCAGGCGGGCGCTCGCCTCGTCGTATGCGCTGCGGCCATGACCGCCACCCGGGGTACGCCGGGCGGTGCGGGCGCTGCACATCGTGCTCGACAGTGCCAGGAACCGGAACCTCCCCCTCCTCCCAGTGAGCCCGAACCCCGACGAGCGCGCGGACGTCAGTCATGGCCGGATCGGTGTGACACGAGCGGGTCGCCCGGTGCTGCCGGCGGATGTTGTCCGCGCTGCGGAGGCCGCCGGCGCCCGGGTCACGGTCAGCGTGACCACGGTGAGGTGACCGGCTGACCGCACCACCCGGGCCGGGCGGTGAACGGTCTACCTCGCCGCCCGGGCATGTGCCACAGTGATCGCGTGCGCGTGCCGGTACCGCTGCGCGAGCGCCTGGGCGATCTGGTGTTCGTGGCGTTCTTCACGGTCAACATCGGGTTCATCACCTACATGGTGGACCTGGAGCAACTCGTCGTCGGCGACCCGCGGCACTTCCGGTACCCGCTGTGGCCGCCGCGTCCGATGGTCGATCTGGTGCACCGGTACGGCACCGACCTCGACCCGCTGCTGCTGGCCCGGCCGGCGTTCTGGCGCATGACGATCTGGATCGACGTGCTGTTCTTCGGCCCGTTCTACGCCTTGGCCATCTACGCGTTCGTGCGCGGGCGGGACTGGATCCGGGTACCGGCCCTGGTCTGGTCCGGGACGATGGGCGCCAACGTGCTGATCATCCTGATGGAGGAGCGGTTCGGCGAGCACGCCACCCCGCACTTCCCGGCGGTGCTTGCCCTGAACCTGCCGTGGCTGCTGCTGCCGGTGGCGGTGATCTGGCGGATGCGCCGCGACCATCCGTTCACCCGGGCGGTGCCGGCATGAGGGACCGCTACGGGCCGTGGGCGGTGGTGGCCGGCGCCTCCGAGGGCATCGGGGCTGCTTTCGCCCGCGCGCTGGCCCGGCACAACATCGATCTGGTACTGGTGGCCCGCCGGCCCGAACCGCTCGCGCGACTGGCCGCCGAGCTGCCGGTACGCACGGTCACGGTCAGCGCGGACCTCGCCGACGGCGTAGCGCCGGTGCTGGACGCCACCGCCGGGCGCGACGTCGGCCTGGTCGTGTGCAATGCCGCGTACTCGCCGGTCGGGCCGTTCCTGCGCGCAGACCCGGCGGACACGGCACGCGCCGTGGCGCTCAACTGCGCCGCGCCGCTGGCCCTGGCGCACGGGTACCTGCCCGCGATGGCCGAGCGTGGCCGGGGCGGGTTCGTGGTGATGTCCTCGCTGGCCGGCCAGCAGGGCGCGCCCGACCTCGCGGTGTACGCGGCCACCAAGGCCTTCGGGGCGGTGCTCGCCGAGGGGCTGTGGGGCGAGCTGCGCCGGTGCGGGGTCGACGTGGTCACCGCGGTCGCCGGTGCGGTCGGTACCCCGGGACTGGGCCGGTCCACCCGGCGCGCCGCGCCCGGTACCGTCACGCCAGACGAAGTGGCCGCCGCCGCCCTGGCCGGGCTGCGCCGGCACCGGCCGCGCACCGTACCCGGAGCACTGATGAAGGTCTCCGCCGCACTGATGGCCCGGCTGCTACCCCGCCGTACCGCCATCACCGTCATGGGCCGGGCCAACGCCGCCATCCTCGACGCCGGGAAGCCCGGCTGAGGGCATCCGCTGGCCTGAGGGCTGGCCCGCCGGCGCTACCGTCAGATGGCCCGGACGAAAGAGCTGAGCCCGTCGGCGACGCGGTCATCGTGCTCATCCATCGGCGGCCGGCCGGCCGCCGCATACCCCACCAACATCAATGCCCGGGCCGACACCGCGCCGGCAACGGACGCCACGCGCCCGCACCGCGGCTCATACCAGGGCGACCGCCCGTACGGGGAACGAACCCAGCCCGACGATGGGTGCCGGCAACGCATAGAGGTGGGCACCGGTGTCCGGGACGGCCGAAAGGCCGGTAAGGTGCTCAATGATCGGGATGTCGGCGTTGAGCAGCATCGTGTGCACCGGCCTTCGGGGGTCGGCCGGGTCGTCGATGTCGACCGAGTCGATTCCGACGCAGGCGACGTTCGCCTCCACCAGAGCGCGGGCCGCGCCACCGTCGAGGTGCGGGCCCGGACCCAGGTATTCCGGTGTGCCCCAGAACCGGTCCCAGCCGGTGTGGACGAGCACGGCCCGGCCCCACAGCTCTCCTGCGTCGGCGAGGTGTGCCGCGGTCACGGTGTGGCGGCCGAGCATCCGCACGACGGCGATGGATATGCCCATCAGTCGCTCCAGCGGGAGCCGCGCGACGTCGGCGCCGTCGGGGCGGCAATGGAACGGGGCGTCCACATAGGTTCCCGTGTTGCCGACGAGCTCGATCCGTCCGATGTGGAACATGGCCCGCGGCGCGTGGTCGGTGATGCGCGGTGGCGGCAAACCAGGATGGGTCAGCATCCCGTCTACGACCGGATGTGACAGCTCCACGTACCGGCTCACCGACACATTGTCCCCGCCCTGTATGTCAAGCCCAAGGCCGCCGCCGCCGTCGTCGAAGCCCTGGGCGGCTCGTCACGACCGATCAGGTCGTCGCCGTCCGCTCGCCCGCATCGGGTTTGCGGGGTCATGCTCGGCGAGCGCGTCCGTGCTCTCGCTGGAGTCCCCCGTCGGCCGGCTCCGCCGCCACGCGAGCAGCCGACGGTACGCCTCCATTCCGTCCGGCACCCAGGACCACTCGGCGAGCCGCCGGTGCAGCTCCTCCTCGGTGAGGAACGCGTACCAGGCAATCTCCTCGATCTGCGGGGCGACCGGCGGCTCGCAGCGGGCCTCGTAGACAGCGGACCACCAGGTGTGCTCGGGTGTGTCGTAGAGGAACCTGAACAGCGGTACGGGCGCGGACAGTCCCGACACGCCCAGTTCCTCCTCGGCCTCGCGCAGCGCTGCCTCGTGGTACGACTCGCCCGCTCCGACCACCCCGCCGACGAACATGTCATACAGCGAGGGGAAGACGAGCTTCCGGGCGGCGCGGCGGTGCACGAAGACGCGGCCCGCTGCGTCCCGCGCGAGCACGAACACGCAGCGGTGCCGCAACCGGTGGGCGTACGCCTCGGCGCGCGGCGCCTGCCCCACCACCCGGTCCTGCTCGTCCACGATGTCCAGTAACTCGCCCGCCGACAGCGACTGGTCAGCCATGCGGACATCCAATCAACAGTAGGGCACGCGAGCGGCCTGGGCCGCCTGACAGCTGCCCGCACCATCGGCCCGCCTCGGCGGAGTGCCGGCCAGGTGACCTGTACGCGGGGCACCGGCCCTACTCGCACCGCCCGCGGCAACGCCTTTCGTCCCGGGGCTGCGGTCAAACCCCCGGGTAGTAGGACGCCAGGTAGCTCCAGTGACGTCAAGGCTGCCGCTCCTATGGTGACGTTGGAGTCATCGGTATACGGGAGGCGAGGCTGACGCCGCCCGATCGCGGGGCGGACCTGTTCGCGGGCGTCGTGTGGTCGCCTGTTTTGGCGGCTCTGCTGCTGTTCGGCTTGCCGTGGCGCCTACGGTGGCGTCGATGCCTCACCTCGACGGCTTGCCTGGCGCCATGGCCCGTAACCAGGCGTCAACGAACTGGTCGACGGCTTCCTCAGGGGAGATCGTGAACCGGCCGCCCCTGTCCGCGAGCGGCCGGGTGAGCAGATGGGTCACGATGGGGCCGGCTAGCAGATGGAAGGCCAGGACCGGGTGGACGCGGCGGAGCCGGCCGGCCGTCATCTGCTCGTCGAGGTACCCGAGGACGGCACCGAGTGCCTGGCCGATCGCCACGTTCACCTCCTCGACGCTGGCCGGTTTCCCGTCGGCCAGCTGGTCCACGATGCGCAGGACCAGTCCGGTACGTCCGGTCAGGACACGGCGCAGCGCGTGCGCGAGTTCGGCTCGCGGTCGAGTTCCCGGAGCAGTGCTTCGCGGCTGCCGTACACCCGATACACGCCGGTCAGGCCGCGCCGTTTCACGGCGGACAGGAAGCCGCGCCAGAACACCTCGTCGTCCTCGCTGTCGCCCACGTCCATGGACACCACTTGCGAGGTGCCGTTGCGTACGTGCAGTAGGTCGCGTGGAGATAGACGTGGGGGAACTCGGTGTAGTCCAGGCGGCGGGTACGGAACGCGGTCACGACCTCGTCAGCCCGACGCAGATACGCGAGACCTCGCTAGGCCTGGGCCGGATGCTCGATGAGGCGCGGGTACTCGGCCTGGATCGGGTGCTGCGCGTCTGGGGCCATGTGGGCGCTTCTGGCTCCCCTCTGTGTCAAGGGGTCGCGGCGAGGCTTGTTCTATGGTGATTCCTAGCGGGTCCGGGAGGTGACTGTTCCGAAGTGCCAGCTGTCGGGATTGGGCTGGCCGCGCTGGATGTCAGAGTCGCTCCCGGGTGTCCTCCCGGGCCCGCCCCGGCGGCTGTCGCGTCGGCGATCATCTGCTTGTAGACCACATCGGACAGTCGCCGTTTCAACGCCCGCATGGCCTCCATGGAGGTCTTGCCCTCGGCCAGGCGGCGGTCGTAGTAGCGGCGTCCCTCGGTATCGTGGCGCAGCTGAACGACGGCCATGATGTGCAGGACCAGGTTGATGCGACGGTTGCCCGCGCGGGAGAGCCGGTGGCGGCGCTGCTGGCCGGAGGAGGCGTCCAGCGGCGCGGTGCCGTTCCAGGCCGCGAAGTGCCCGCGGCTGGCGAAGCGGGTGATGTCATCGATGTCGCCGAGCAGCCGGGCCGCGCCGGACGGGCCGATGCCGTGCAGCGCTTGGACCTGGCTGCCGGAAATCTTGACCAGCTGGGTGAGCTGCCGGTCCGCCGCCTTGATCTTCGCATCGATGGTTTCGATCTCCGCCTGACATGATCGGCGAGGAGGGCAGCGCTACTTCGAGCTGGGCAGACCCCTCTTGAGCCACTCCCCGCTGCGGTGGTCGACGGGACGCACGCCAGATGAGAGTCACACCAAACCACGGTGG
>Ga0137369_10004641_pt1 | contig 14002 bp, 15 predicted proteins | sample SagtaG_12_FD_104918 | JGI IMG/M metagenome (GOLD analysis project Ga0137369, IMG submission 104918) | Vadose zone soil microbial communities from Sagehorn Ranch, Mendocino, California, USA - Sage1_L_113_16 metaG | ecosystem: Environmental > Terrestrial > Soil > Vadose zone | place: USA... | reverse complement strand
GCCGCTCATGGCGCCGCGAGCCAACGCCCACGTCGAGCGCTGGATCGGAAGCTGTCGGCGGGAGTGTCTTGACCGGATGCTGCTGGTAAACCAGCGCCACTTGGAGGCGATCGTCCGGGAGTACTGCATGCACTACAACCAGGAACGTCCACACCGCAGCCGCGAGTTGCGACCACCAGCGGCACGAGGCGATCCCGTCGGCGCCAGAACTCGTGGGGTCCGACGGCGCGTGCGGCTGGGCGGTCAGATCAGCGAGTACTACCGGGAGGCAGTGGCTGCCTGAAGCGATGCCCGCCAGCCAGCGTGAGCCAGTCGACCCATCTCCGCGCTTTCGCGTGGCGCGCAACCCCGACCCCGAGAGCCGACTGCCATACCTGATCTGGTTGCCCATCGAGGGGGGTCTGGTGCTAAAGGCTCGCGAGACCTGGCCACGCGCCAGCCGAGTCTTCTGTGCTCAAGATGCGACTGGTTGGGATCGGGCGGCGGAACAACTTGAGGACGTGCCCGTCCTCTTCTGCCGGCGCCGGGGTGCCGCCATCGACCTGGTGCTCGACCGACCATCCCTATCCCGTTCCCAGTTTGTCTTCACCCAGGCGCGCGGTCGGCCTGCGATCTGGTGGCAAACGCAGAAGACCGCACAGGCGGCCAACCCCGGAGCCAGAATCCCTCGCGGCCGCTCGGCAGGCGCCCCAACCATCGCCATCGACACTCGTGAGAAGTACGGCTGGAAGTTCGCCGATCGCGCACTCGTGATCGAGCGGCGAGCGCTCCCGGCCGGAGACTATGCCGCCATCGTGGGCGAGTCCGTGGTGGCGGCAATCGAGCGCAAGACGCTCGAGAACCTTGCCACCTCCCTCTCGGAAGGCAGCCTGGCTTTCCAGTTGCAGCGCCTGGCCGAGCTCCCTCGGGCGGCGATTGTGGTCGAAGGTGATTACCCAGACCTGTTTCGAACTCAGCCCGGCCGCGGTTCTTGGCTGGCGGACATGCTGGGTCGGCTGGCTGTCCGCTACCCCGAGGTTCCGGTGGTCTTTGCCGGCTCGCGCAAGTTCGCCGAGGAGTGGGCCTATCGCTTCCTGGGCGCCGCGGTGGCTGATCACACCGTGTCCTCCTAAGGGTGACTGCCTGGGGAGCTTTCTTCGGATTCCTTACGCGATTTCTGAACCGCACACCTCCGCGCGCGGGTGACATCATCACGACGGGTTCGATGATCGGCGCGACACCAGTCACGGCGGGACAGCGTTGGCCGAACCGGCTTCACGGACCGGCGTCGTCAAGCGTCGAGATCACCTTCACGTAATGCGAATAGGTGTCGTCGCTGACGATCTGACCGGCGCGTGCGACAGCTCCGTGGCCTTCCTCGCGATGGGATCGGTCGGCGTCACACTCTGGCCCGTTCGAATTGACCCCGCGTGGAACTGCATCGCGATCAGCACCGAGTCTCGAGACGCGAGCGCACAAACGTCGACGCACCGCTCTTCAGAGGCGGCGGCGGCCTTGAGTAAGGCGGGAGTCAATCTCCTGTGCAGAAAGGTCGACTCCATGATGCGTGGAAACGTGGCGGCGGATATCGCCGGAACGCTCGAGGTATCGAACGCCGGCTGCGTACTCGCGCCCGCGGTCCCAGAAGAAGGACGGATCACGATCGGTGGCCACCAGCAATGGCCAGGAGGTCACGTCGACTTGATGGCGATGCTTCAGCAGGCCGGAATCAACGCCAGATTGGGATCACCGGCGGATGCCGAACAAGACCTCGTGGTCGTCTGTGACGCGACTACAGCCGAGGACCTGGAGCGAGTCGCCCAGGAGATCGCCGGTGCCGACCCTCTACCAATCGTCGCCGGCGCATCGGGTCTCGCCTCGCGGTTGCCGGCCGCTTTCGGGTTCTACGAAACCTCGCATCACCGATGGCGACCGTGCAAGCGGCCTGTCGCCATCGTCGGCACTCGTGCGGCGATGGCGCAGGCTCGAGTTGCCGCCGACAGTGGAAGAGACGTGGTCGTGCTCGGACCGGATGAGCTGCCCGGCGATCTCGACGGGTACGACGGAATTCTGGTCACCGGCGGCGAGACAGCGGCCCGCATCATTCGCTGGCTCGGAGTGGAGACGATCGAGCTGCGCGGAGAGGCTCAGCCGCGGGTTCCCGTCGGAGTCTGCGTTGGCGGACGACACGACGGCTTGCCGGTCGCCGTCAAGTCCGGCTCCTTCGGAACCGACGACACGATTACGCTCGCCCTGGATGAGCTGGCACGCGGTGGCTGATCACCTGCCTCGCCTGGTGATCTCGTCCGGCGATCCAGCGGGCGTCGGGCCGGAGGTCACGATCAAGGCGATCGCGCATCTCCCAACAGGCGTGGCCAAGTGCATCGTCGTCGGCGACCCCGGGCTGCTTAAACAAACCGCTCGAGCCCTCGGCCTCTCCACGCCAACACAAGTTGAGCCAGTCGGCAAAGCCACTCATATAAGGACGGGGGAGCTCAGCAAGGAGGCGGGGCAGGCCGCCGTGGACGCGGTGAAAAGAGCGGTCGACTTAATCAACGAAGGCAAGGCGGACGCGCTGGTCACGGCACCGATCAACAAGGAGGCGATCAGGCTCGCCGGCTATCCGTGGCCCGGCCACACCGAGATGCTCGCCGACCTGACCCACGCCGGGGACGTGCGCATGCTGCTCACGTCAGACCGGCTGCGGGTCGTCCACGTCACCACCCACCGCTCGCTTCGCCAGGCGATCGTGGCCGTGACACGAGAGCGCATCCTGCGCACCATCGAGCTCGCGGACGAAGCCGGTCACATGCTCGGTATTCACCAGGCGCGAATCGGCGTCGCCGGCCTGAATCCGCACGCGGGGGAGGGAGGACTCTTCGGCGACGAGGAGCAGAACGAAATCACCCCCGCGGTGAACAACGCAAAACAAAAAGGGATCGACGTCACTGGTCCCTGGCCGGCCGACACGCTGTTCTGGCGCGCGGTGAACGGCGAGTTCGACCTCGTCGTGGCGATGTACCACGACCAGGGTCACGTGCCGGTCAAACTGCTGGGCCTCGACGCCGGCGTCAATATCTCGCTCGGACTGCCCATCATCCGAACGTCGGTCGACCACGGAACCGCGTTCGACATCTCGGGCAAGGGGATCGCGCGCTGGGAGAGCATGGGCACCGCGATCAGGGTCGCGGCCGAGATCGTCAGGCGGAGGCAGGCGAGCCGAGAGCTTTGATCCACCCGAGGCCTTCGTCGGTCGATCCTGCCGGCCGGTACTCCAGGCCGACAAAACCCGCGTAGGCGGCCTCGTCGAGCTCGGCCAGGAACCGCTGGATCGGGGCGCTCCCCGTGCCCGGCTCGTGTCTGCCGGGCGCGTCGGCGATCTGCACGTGAGCGATCAAACCGAAATTCTGGCGTAGAGCTTCAACCGGGTCTTCGCCCGACATCGACGCGTGGTACTGGTCGAGCTGCAGACCGATGTTCGAGTGCCCGGCCGCCCTGATGATGCTGACCGCCTTGTCCACCGTGTTGATCCAGTAACCCGGGACGTCGACCTGGTTGATGTTCTCGACCAGCACCTCGACTCCGCTCTTGGCGGCGAGCTCCGCCGACTGCCGGAGGTTGCGCAGCAAAGTCTTATGTGTCACATCATCGGGAGTGGACGCGTCAGGTATCCCGGACAGGATGTTGATCTTCCGAGTGCCGAGACGCTGCGCGAGCACGAGCGCCGAGCGGACCGACTCCAGGAATTCATCATCTCGATCGGGCAGGCACATCAGGCCTCGCTCGCCGCCCTTCCAGTCACCGGCAGCAGGATCGAACAGCACCATCTCTAGCCCGAGCTGCGACAGGGTGCGTTCCAGCTCGTTGGCGTCGAGCTCGTGCGGAAACAGCATCTCCACCTGGCGAAAACCCGCGTCGGCCGCGGCGCGAAACCGGTCGTACGGATCTAGCTCCGCCCACAGCATGGTCAGGTTGGCCGCGAATCTCGGCAGGTTTAGTCTCCGCGGACCTGCGTGCCCGCCGGCTCTTCCCAAAGCTGGACCAGCGCGGCCATGTCCAGCTGTCCCCAACCACGGGCGTCGGCTTCCAGGAAGCGTTGCTCGGCCAGCAGGCCAAGGAGAAGCGGCACGCCGAGCGTCCGAGCCTCGTCGTGGATGATGCCGAGGTCCTTGAGCAGCAGCCTCACCGACGTGGCTGCGGTGAAATCGCGCTTCATCATGCGCGGCAGGTTGCGCGTCATCATCGTCGAGCCGCCGAACGACGTGCCGATCAGTTCGAGAACCACTCGCGGATCGGCGCCCAGCTTGGCGCCGAACACGACCGCCTCCGCGACGGCCGCGGTGTTGATGCCGACCAGCAGTTGATTAACGAGCTTCACAGCCTGGCCCGCCCCAATCGGGCCGCACAGCTTGATGTTCTTGCAGAACGCCTGAAACACCGGAAGCATCCGCTGGAACGTGGCTTCGTCGCCGCCCACCATAACGGTCAGCGTTCCGTTGGCGGCGCCGCCAGGACCGCCTGAAACGGGAGCGTCTAGAAAAAACGCGCCGCGCGAGTCCAGTTTCGCGGCGCATGCGCGGTTGATGTCGGTGCTTACCGTCGAGTGATCGACGAAGATCTGATCTCGTTTCGCGATGTCGGCCAGCGTTTCGTACGTCGACAGCACCGCGTCAATGGTCGGGAGCGCGGTCATGACCGCTTGACTTCTCCGCGCGACTTCTTCGGCGTCAGCCGCCGGCGACGCACCCTGGGAGGCCAGCTCGTCGACCGCCGCCCGCGAGCGGTTGTAGACATGCACTCGATGTCCGGCCGCCAAGAGCCTTGCCACCATCGGCCGGCCCATCTTTCCCAGCCCGATGAATCCAAGCTCCATGGCGCTAGGCCTGGTCGTCGACGTAGCCGAGCACAGCGTCTGCCGGCACCAGCTCCGGGCTCTCTTCGACGGCGATCTCCAGGACGCCATCGGCGGGAGCCGTCACGCCAACCGTCGCCTTCTCGGTTTCGATGTTCACCACCGTGTCGCCGGCCTTCACCTTCTCGCCCGCCTCGAAGAGCCATTCGGTAACGGTGATCTGCTCCACCAGGCCCACCCCCTGCAGCACGATCGGTGTCTTCACCGCGCCACCGATTCGTGGCTGCGCTTGGCCGGCGGGCGCGAGTATTCAACCGCGCGCTTGGCCGCCGCGACGATCTCCTCGGCGGCCGGCACGACCGCGCGCTCGAGGACCGGCGCGAATGGTATGTGCGCGTTCTTGGCGCCGACGCGCTCGACTGGAGCTAAGAGGTCGGCGAACAGCTCCTCTGTGATCCGGGCCGAGACCTCAGCCCCCACGCCGCCCGACACCCATCCCTCATGGCAGATCACCGCCCGGCGTGTTTTGGCGACGGATCGAGCGATGGCTTCGAAATCCAGCGGCACGATCGTGCGCAGGTCGATGAGTTCCGCGTCGATCCCGTGCTCGGTCGCGAGTGTCTCGCAGGCCTGGGCGCCGTTGATGGCCATGCCCGAGTAGGCCACGAGGGTCACGTCTTTGCCTTCGCGGCGCAGGGCCGCCTGTCCCAGGGGGACGGTGTAGTAGCCCTCGGCCACTTCACCCTTCACGGGCTGGATCCGCTTGTTCTCGAGATAGATCACCGGGTTGTCGTCGAGGATCGACTGAATCAGGAGGCCCTTGGCGTCGGAGGGGGTCGACGCCGCCACCACCTTCAGCCCTGGCACGTGTGCGAAGAGCGCCTCGATGCTTTCGGAGTGCTGCGCCGCCGCGGACTTGATCACTCCGTCCGCCGCCCGCAGGACCATGGGGACGCTGACCTGGCCGCCGAACATATAGCGGAACTTGGCGGCCTGGTTGACGATCTCGTCGAATGCGCCGAGCGTGAACTCGACAAAGCTCATCGACGCGACGGGCCGCAATCCGGTGGCCGCGGCGCCCACGCAGGCCGCGACGATGACCGACTCCGAGATCGGCATGTCGATCACCCGATCGCCGAACTCGTCGTAAAGGCCCCGGAACTGACCGAAGCTTCCGCCCCAGCGAATGTCCAGCCCCATCACGATCACCTTCTCGTCGGCCCGCATCGCTTCCCGCATCGCGTCGTTCGTGGCTTGACCGAAGCTCAGGTATGCCATCCGCTACCTCCCGCCGCCCACAGGGGTCGGAGTGAAAAGGTCGTCCAGCGCCGACGCGGGATCCGGATCGGGGCTCGCGAGCGCGAAGGCGACCGAGTCTTCGACTTGCTTCTTGACGTCCTCCCACATCTGCTGGCGCTCGGCGTCGGTGATGACCTTGTTCTCGAGCAGCACCTTCTCGAAGCGTGGAATGGGGTCCAACTTCCGCCGCTCGGCGACCTCGTCCTTGGTTCGATACGCCTCGGCGTCGCCTACTGAATGTCCGTAGAAGCGGTATGTCTCCATGACCACCAGCGACGGACCTTCGCCCGCACGTGCGCGATCGACCGCCTCCTTCGCCGCACCGTAAACGGCGATGACGTCGTTGCCGTCGACCGTGGTCCCTGGCATGCCATAGGCGACGGCTCGCGTCGAGAGATCCCTGATCGAGGTCGTCCGGCTCATCGCTGTGTATTGCGCGAACTGGTTGTTCTCGCACGCGAACACGACGGGCAGCTTCATTACCCCTGCCAGGTTCATCGCCTCGTGGAAAGTTCCCTTGTTGATGCCGCCGTCACCGAAGAAGCACACCGCGACCTGGCCCGACTTGCGGAACTGGATCGAGATCCCGGCGCCGGCGGCGAGCCCGAAACCACCGCCCACGATTCCGTTCGCACCCAGCATCCCGAGGCTGAAGTCGGCCACATGCATCGATCCGCCGCGCCCGTGGCAGACGCCCGTCGTCTTGCCATAAAGCTCCGCCATCAGCGGATTCAGCCCGACGCCCTTGGCAATCGCGTGCCCATGTCCGCGGTGTGTTGAGGTGATGTAGTCGTCCTTCCGCAGCGGCGCGCACATGCCGGTGGCGGCCGCCTCTTCGCCCACATACGAGTGCGTGAAGCCCGGGATCTTCCGCGCCATGTAGTCGGCCAGCACCCGCTCTTCGAACAAGCGGATGCGGAGCATCGTCAGCAGCATGTGGCGCATCGTCTCCGCGGGCGGCAGATTCATCGCAAGACCTCCATTTCAGAAAACCGCAATCGGGTTGACCGGAGAGCCCGTGCCGCCGCGCAGCCGCAGAGGTGCACAGGTGAGCAGGAATTCGTACCGCTTCAGGTCGCGACACATCAGGTGCAGCTCCTCCAGCTCGGTCGCGTCGAGGATCGCCAGGCCCATCGAAGCCAGGCCGATCATGTGTAGCGGCATCGTCAGACGCGAATAGGGCTGTGGCAGCCGCTCGATGCAATCGCCCGAGAACACGGCGACCTCACGCTCGTGGATCCAGCGCACGCATTCGGCCTCCAGGCCGGCTCGCGCCCACGGATCCTCCTTGCCCTGCGCCGCCTCCCGAGCGCTCAGCCCGACGCGGACGAAGATGGCGTCGCCGCTGGTGACTTTGACGCCTGCCATCTCCTCCGCGCGTTCCAGGTCGTCGACCCACACCCCTTCGTCCGGCTCGAGCCAGTCGACGCCTCGGGCGGCCGCCACGTCGAGCAGCACGCCGCGGGTGAAGATGCCTTCCCGATAGGCGTGAATCGAGGCCGCGGCGAGGCCCTCGCGCTTGACAACGTCGGAGGCCTTGCGTCCGTTGTAGATCTGGCCCTCGAAATAGACATGGCCAAGCGCGTCTAGATGCGTCGTGGAAAAGCCATGCGACGCGACCTCGATCGAATCGAGCGACGAAGTCGGCGCGTCGTGTTGCAGATAGAGCATGCGGTGGACCACGGGATCGGGGTTGCGCAGCGACCACACGGTGTCGAGATCTTTGCCGATGGAAAGCGCTCGGCCCTCGCGAACCAAGCCCGCGGCTCGCACCCGAGTTGCGTCGGTTATGAAGTTGAGCGTGCCCAGCTCGTCGTCAGGCCCCCAACGGCCGGCGTTGGAGCACGCGTCGAACAGCGCGAGCACCTCGTCTTCCGTCATGGCTGCCCGCTGCACCGTGCTACCCTTCCGGCCCATCGTCACCGAAAACACTGACGTACGTCAGCAGGCCGATGCCGGACTGGAGGCCAACGGCGCGCCGCGCCGGCAGCTCGGCCAGGAAACCGCGAGTAAGATTCGCGAGCTCATCCTCGCGGGCGAATACGGCCCGGGCGAGCAGCTGCCGACGGAGCGTGAGCTCGCCAAACGGTTTCGTGTCTCGCGCGGACTGATCCGCGAAGCCATCAATCAGCTCTCGGCGCTCAACATCCTGGAGTCGCGACACGGCGCGGGGACATTCGTGACCTCGCTTGACTCCGACATTCTCTTCGCGCCCCTGCAGCTCGCCATGCGCATCGACCCCGAGCTCCTCCTCCATCTCTTTGAGGTGCGCCGGTCTCTGGAGCCGTTTGGCGCCGGTCTTGCGGCTCTGCGCGCCAGCCCGAAAATCGTGTCTGAGCTGCAGGCTTTGTGGACCCGATACGACACGGAGTTCGACACCGCCGCCCCTGAAGAGCTCATCAAGATCGATGAGGCCATCCACGCGACCATCGCGAAGGCCTCCGGCAACCCTCTGCTCACCGGGATCCTGACGAGCCTGGCCTCGGCGGCCCATCGCGCCCGCCTCGTGACGGCGCAGCTGCCGCGAGTGCCCGAGCGAAGCCGCGAGGAGTTGCAGGCGCTTGTGATATCGATCAGCGACCGCGATCCCTGGCGTAGTGAGGCCGCCATGCAGCGTCACTTGATCCGCCTCGAAGAAGCCGCTCGCGCGGAGTTGCGGCGAATAGCCGCTCAAGCCCGACCTGGTGCTGACGACCCGGCGGCGGGGATCAACCAAGACTGAACCGCCGCTCAGTCCCGAGGGGTGGTCCGGCATACGTTGATCAGGCGGCCGATGCCGCCGAGCTCGACCACCACCTCGTCGCCATCGTGCAGCATCTGCTTGGGCTTCTTGAACACGCCCACGCCGGCCGGGGTGCCGGTGATGATGACGTCGCCCGGTTCGAGCGTGAAAGCCTGCGAGCAGTAGCTGACGAGCGTCGCGACGCCGAAGAACATCTCCGACGTGTTGGCCGATTGCCGGAGTTGGCTGTTGACGGTGCACGTGATCTGAAGCGATTGCGGGTCGGGGATCTCGTCGCTCGTGACGATTACCGGTCCGAGCGGGCAGAAGGTGTCCAGTGACTTGCCGCGGACCCATTGGCTCTCGGCGAACTGGAGGTCGCGGGCGCTCACGTCGTTCGCGCAGGTGTAGCCGAAGACCTAGTCGAGCGCATGCTCTTCGGACACCGATTTGGCGCGCCGACCGATCACGACGGCGAGCTCAGCCTCGTAGTCGACCTCATTCGTCAGCGCGGGGTCCCACGAAATCTCCGATCCATGGCCGATCAGGGAGCTCGGAAACTTGGCGAACATCGTCGGTTGCGTCGGTGTCGGTGCACCGGCTTCGACGGCGTGGTCTCGGTAGTTGAGCCCAATGGCGACGATCTTGCTCGGGTGCGGGACGGGGGGCAGCAGAACAACCTCGTCGAGCGGGCGTCCGCGCTCAGCAATCAGGTTGCCGGCCTTGAGCGCCGACCTGCGGATGGCGGTCCAATCGCCATTGGTGACATCAAGCAGATCACCGAGTGTGGTCGGAAACTCGGGCCCGGCATCGCTCGCCAGCAGAAGGCGTTCGCCGGCCACCAGGCCGAGGGATTCATGGCCGTGGTCGAGATACGAAGCAAGTCTCATCTACCCCTCCGATAAGTGGAAGCCGTCCCGGGCCGAGCGAAGCGCGGAGTAGCCTATCACCAAAGGTCGGACCACTCAAGCACTAGCAGCCTGCAACAAGCGCCCTGAGACACTAACTGGCCGGACCAATTGGCACAGGCATCGCGAGGCGGTGGCGTTCTGCTCGCTTTGCGAGCTGGCTCCACGTCACATCGTCGACGACCACGCTGGAGGCGGCGCTCAGGTTGGCGTTCTCCCGGTCGCCCGGCATCATTACAGGCCGAGCCGGATCCAGCGGTGGCGTCGACCGGATGTACTCCGCCAAGTTGTCAGCCAGGTGCTCGAAGGAGTCCTGTGGCGCGATGGCGATCAGACAGAGGTTGTTGCCGCGCCGGCTCGCATCCGTCACGTCGTCGCTCGCGAGCAGCGACGCCATCACGTCGACCAGGATCCCCAGCGCCGAACCCTTGTGTCCCTGCGTCTCCCCGCCCAGCGGCTGGATCGTGCCGCGCGGCTCGACGTAGATCACCGAGGGGTCGTTGGTCGGAGCGCCTGACGCGTCACGCAGGTATCCAGCAGGCGCGGGCTTGTTCTGGTTGCGCAGGTATCGCAGGTTGCCCTCGGTCGCGGCGCTAGTGGCGAAGTCGGCCACTACGGGCCCGGCGCTCGTCGGAAACGCGTACGCCATCGGGTTGGTGGCCATCCGTCCTTCACGGCCGCCGAACGGCGCGACCCAGTGCCCGAACTTCGGGCCGCTGCAGAACGCCAGTGACACGAGGCCGCGATCCGCGATCGCTTGCACGTAGGCGCCGACCCGCCCGATGTGTGCCAGGTGGCGAGCCAGAACCGCCGAGACTCCGCTGGCAAGAGCGAGCTCGCACGCGATGTCCGCCGCGACATGCGCCGCCACCTGCCCAAACCCCCACTGGCCGTCGAGCCGGCACATCGCCGCGCCCAGCTGCTCCCGGATGGGCACCGCCTTGGGGTCAATCTCCCCCGACGCCACCGCGTCGAAGTACTGCGGCACGCGGATGAGCCCATGCGAGTGCAGCCCCATGCGGCTGCTCTCGATCAGATGGTCGGCCACGATCTCGGCGTGGGCGGGTGGCGCGCCCTGGGCGACGAAGAGATCGACCACGAGCGTCCGGACCGGGCCAACAGCAATCTTCATACGCTTGTGCCTCTGAGCAAGAAAATCGACCAAGCCGACAAATTGGTCTAGCCAATCGGTCAGGGCTTATTGACAAATCGCCGGGGCGAGCTTAGCATGCGATCTTCGCACCGCGCCGTCAGCGCGTCCATGAGGCCGTTTAGCGTTAGGGAGGCGCAAAAGTGGTCCGATCACATGCCCAGTCTCGGAGGGTCCTTTCGACGGTCTGCCTGAGCCTGGCTTTTCTGGTCAGCGCTTGCGGCGGTGGCACGAGCTCTGGCAACTCTGCCGACAAGTACAAGTTCGCCGTCGTCGAAGCTGTCGTGAATCCGTTCTATACCCCGTTCCCGCAGGCGTTGGCCGACGTGTCGAAGGCCGAAAACATTCCGGTTCCTTTGCTAGGTGCACCGCAGAACTTCGACCAGACCCAGGAGAACACGATCATCGACGGCTTCGTCGCCAAGGGTATCAAGGCGCTTGCCGTGCAGCCAGTCGACGCCGTCGCCGGCAACCAGACCATCAAGCGCCTGGTCCAGCAGCACATCAACGTCGTGACGTTCGGTTCGTGCGGCAAGACCCAGGAGGCCGGCGCAGTCTACTGCTTGCAGAGTGACGTCAAGAAAGCGTCGTACATCGCGACCAAGAACCTGATCCAGACGATCGGCGGAAAGGGCAAAATCGTCCATCTCGCAGGCCAGGTGGCCGACACCAGCACCGCGCCGCGCATCGCCGGCGTCGAGCAGGCGGTCAGCGAGGCGGGTGGCTCCGTCACGCTCTTGCAGACCATCACCGACATCGACTCCGCTGAGGCCGCGCAGAATGCGGTGAGCAACCTGCTCGCCGCCAAGCGCAGCCAGATCGATGGCATCGTCGCCACCGCTTACAACCCATCGGTCGCCATGGCCAACGAGCTCCGCCGTCTGAACGAGACGCGGATCAAGGGCGTGGCTATCGACACCGACCCCATCGTGCTCAAGGCGATCGCGGACGGCTTTTTGCTTGCGACGCAGGCCGGCAACCCCTACGAACAGGCCTACATCTCGGTGCTTTCCATGAAGTACCTTGCCGACGGGTGCAAGTGGAAGGACAGCAGCGCCGCCGGTTTTGTCGTCGACGCGCCGTATCTCTACACGACCAAGGACACAGTCAACAGCCTCGCGCAGGCGGAGGCCGACGCGACCAAGAAGATCGCCGACAGCTGGAAGTCCACCTACTGGACTTGCTAGCGCGCGATCCAAGACCAGTACGGGAAGCAACTACGGGGCCGGCTCAGTCCGGCCCCGTTGCTCGTCCTGGGGCTTACTGAGCGATGGCCTCGCCCGAGCTCTACGGTCGTGTCGCGATCATTACGGGCACGACCCGAGGCATCGGGCTCGCCACTGCGAAGGCGTTCCTGCGCGAAGGCGCGCGGGTGGTGGGCTGTGCGCCTGCAGCCGACGATGTGCCTCCGTCACTGCCGGAGGGGTATGTGCATCACGCGTGCGATGTGAGCGATCCGAAGCAGGTCGAGGACCTGGTCGCGGTCACGGTTGGAGGTTTCGGGCGCATCGACTGCCTGGTCAACAACGCAGGGGTTCATCCCCTGCAGCGACCGATCGACGATTTCGACGTCGCGGAGTTCAACGCCGTCCTCGCGACAAACCTGATCGGTCCCTTCGTCGCGTGCAAGGCCGCGCTTCCGCTGCTGCGCAAGAGCCAGGGCACGATCGTGAATGTGGGGAGCACGGTCGGGCTCTACGGCCAGGACGGGTCGGTCACCTACGTCGCGAGCAAGGCGGCGTTGAGTGGATTGACCAAGGCCCTCGCGATCGATGAGGCACGCCACGGCGTGCGCGTCAACTGCGTATGCCCCGGAGCGATCCTCACGCCCGCGGCCACCGAAACCCACCCACCGGAGAAGCTGCGCGAGATAGCGAAGTGGGCGTGGCAGGCGCGCATGGGTACGGCCGAGGAGGTGGCGGAGACGATTCTCTTCCTCGCTTCAGCGCGATCCGCTTTCATCACGGGGCAGGACATCGTCATCGGCGGTGGCACAGAGCTCGGGTACGGGGCGAAGGCCGAATACCCAGCACCGGAGCCTGAGTCGTGAACGTCGCAAACCTGAGAGGCGGAGCCGGCCGCGCCCTCACGGCGGCGGCCTCATGGGATCTCGCGGGCGTCGGACTGCCGATCTTGATCATTGCGGTCGGACTCGCCGTCCTCGAGCCGGGCTTTCTGTCCGCCTTCAACATCAACTCGGTTCTGGCGACCGTCGCCATCACCACCGTCATCGGCCTGGCGCAGCTGATGGCGCTGGTCATCGGGCAGTTCAACCTCGCGATCGCTGCGCAGGGAGCGCTCAGCGCGATGTTCCTCGGGTTCCTGATGCAGAGCCTCGGCATGCCCTGGCCGATCGCGGTCGTGGCTTCCCTCGTTGCGGGTGGCGTTCTGGGCTTGGTGCAAGGGGGTCTCATCGTCTGGGTCCGGCTCAATCCGTTCCTCGTCACGTTGGGCCTGGCGAGTGTCTTCGCCGGCGTCATGTTTGTGACCACGCGCGGCATACCGTTCGACCGCTTTTCCGATCAGTTCAACGAGATCGGCTTTCAGTCATTCGGAAGCATCCCGCTGCTCATGTTCATCAGCCTTGGCGTTGTCGTCGTCATGGTCGTTCTATTGGAGCGCACTCTGATCGGCCGCCAGCTCCTGGCCACCGGCGCGAACCTGCGCGTCGCCTTCTTCTCGGCTGTGCCGACGGACCGCACGGTGCTTACCGCGCACGTCATTAGTGGCTCTCTGGCGGCGTTTGCCGGCTTCCTTACGGTGGCGCGCCTGGCAACCGCGCAGACCGCGATCGGAGAGGATTGGCTGCTGCCATCGTTCGCGGCCCCAGTCCTCGGCGGAACGCTCTTGACGGGCGGCAAGGCCTCCGCGACCGGAACATTCCTCGGCGCGCTACTGCTCGCTCTCATCGCGAACGCGCTGAACCTCCTCGCCGTCAGCCCTTACTGGTACCAGGCGGGGCTCGGCGCGGTGATCCTCGTCGGGGTGATGCTCGACCGCCTGCGCATGATTTACGTGGCGCAAAGGGCACCTTAGTGCCGTGAGCGAGCCAATTCTCGCGATGGAGATTTCGGGAACGTCACCGGGACATC
>Ga0137369_10004638_pt1 | contig 14012 bp, 10 predicted proteins | sample SagtaG_12_FD_104918 | JGI IMG/M metagenome (GOLD analysis project Ga0137369, IMG submission 104918) | Vadose zone soil microbial communities from Sagehorn Ranch, Mendocino, California, USA - Sage1_L_113_16 metaG | ecosystem: Environmental > Terrestrial > Soil > Vadose zone | place: USA... | reverse complement strand
CCCTCACGCTCGACGACTTCGAGGCGATCCGCTCCCGCGTCCCCGTGCTGTGCGACTTGAAGCCGTCGGGCCGGTTCGTCACCGTCGATCTGCACCGCGCGGGGGGCATCCCACAGGTCATGAAGATCCTGCTCGCCCACGGCGCGCTGCACGGCGATGCGCTGTCGATCACGGGCCAGACACTGGATGACGTGCTGCGCGACGTCCCCGATGCCCCGCGCAAAGACCAGGACGTCATCCGGCCGTGGGACCGGCCGCTCTACCCCCAGGGGCATCTCATCGTCCTGCGCGGCAACCTCGCCGCCGAGGGGGGCGTGGCCAAGGTCAGCGGCGCCAAGACCTTGCGGATGACGGGCCCCGCGCGGGTGTTCGACTGTGAGGAAGACTGTCTCGAGGCGATTCTGGCGGGCCGCGTAAAGCACGGCGACGTCCTCGTGATCCGCTACGAGGGGCCGAAGGGCGGACCCGGCATGCGGGAGATGCTCTCACCGACTTCGGCGATCATCGGGGCCGGGCTCGGCGACGCGGTCGGGCTGATCACCGACGGGCGGTTCTCGGGCGGGACCTACGGGTTGGTCGTGGGCCACGTCGCGCCCGAGGCGGCCGTGGGCGGGACCATCGCCCTCGTGCAAGAAGGCGATCGGATCACGATCGACGCCGAGCGCCGTCTGCTGCAGCTCGACGTGCCCGAGCCGGAGATCGCGCGGCGCCGCGCGGGCTGGAAGCCGCCCGCCCCGAAATACACGTCGGGCGTCCTGTTCAAGTACGCGAAGCTCGTGTCGAGCGCGAGCGAGGGGGCGGTGACGGACGCCTAGCGCCCGTGCCCCCCCCCCCCGCCACCCGCTCCGCGATCCGCTCACCCATCTCCCGCGTGCCGACGGGCTGGTCGCCCGGGCCCGCGATGTCGCGCGTGCGAAAGCCCTCCGCCAGCACCGACTGTATGGCCCGGTCGATCGCGCCGGCCGGCTCCGCCATGCCCAGGCCATGCCGCAGCAGCAGCGCCGCCGAAGCGATGGCGCCGAGCGGGTTCGCGATCCCTTGGCCGGCGATCCCCGGCGCCGACCCGTGGATCGGCTCGAACAATCCGGGCCCCGCGCCGAGCGAGGCCGACGGCAGCATCCCGAGCGAGCCCGCTAACACGGCTGCCTCGTCGCTCAGGATGTCGCCGAACGTGTTTTCGGTGAGGATCACGTCGAACGCGGCCGGCTCGGCGACCAACTTCATGGCGGCAAAATCGACGTACAGGTGCTCCAGGTGGACGTCGGAGTAGTCACGGCCCACCCGCGTGACGACATCGCGCCACAGCTGCGACACCTCGAGCACGTTGGCCTTGTCCACCGACGTCACGAGACGCCGGCGCAGGCGGGCCGCGTCGAACGCGATGCGCGCCACGCGTTCGATCTCGCCCGCGGTATAGGTGAGTGTGTTGACAGCGCGATCCTCGTCGCGGCTTCGCGGCTCGCCGTAGTACAGCCCACCGGTCAGCTCGCGCACGATCAGCAGGTCCACGCCGCGCAACCGGTCGGGCTTCAAGGGCGAGCGGTCGGCGAGCACGGCATGCACGGTGACCGGCCGGAGGTTCGCGTACACGCCGAGGAGCGCGCGCAGCGCGAGCAGGCCCGCCTCGGGTCTCAGGTGTCGGGGCGCCTGGTCGAGCGAGGGGTCTCCCACGGCGCCGAGCAGCACCGCGTCCGCGTGCGTGACGGCGGCGCGCGTCTCCGGCGGCAGCGGGTCCTTCGCGACCGCGACGGCCGCGGCGCCGATTGGGAACCGTGGCAGCGCCAGTCTCACGCCGAACCGCTCGGCCACCGCCTCGAGCACGCGCTCCGCCTCCGCGATTACCTCCGGGCCGATGCCGTCGCCCGGTAACACGGCGATCGTGCGGCGCGTCACGCCCGCCTCCCTTCGAACTCGGCGATCCGCGGCTCCTCGAGCAGCGTCCGCCCGATCGCGTCGAGGCCGCGCAGCAGCATCTCGCGGCGGTAGGGTTCGATGGCGAACGGCGCGCGAAACCCCGCCCCGTCCTCGACGCGCCGCGCCTCGAGATCCACCGTCAGGCGGTACGCTGGGCCCGCGGCCCGGGCGCGCCGGGACAGCTCGGCGACCTCCCCATCGGTCAGACGCGCGGGAACGACGCCGTTCTGGCAGCAGTTGGCCTCGAAAATGTCGGCGAACGACGGAGCGACGACGGCGCGGAAGCCGTACTCGGCGAGCGCCCAGACTGCATGCTCCCGTGAGGAGCCGCAGCCGAAGTTCGCGCCGGCGACCAGGATCGTCGCGCCCGCCGCATCAGGCCGGTTCAATTCGAATTCCGGGTTCGGCGTGCCGTCCTCGCGGTAGCGCCAATCGTGAAACAGCGCGGCCGCGAAGCCGGTGCGCGCCACGCCCTTGAGGAATTGCTTGGGGACGATTTGATCCGTGTCCACATTGGCGCGGAGCAGGAGCGCGCACCCGCCGGTATGGCGAACGAAGGGCTGGTTCACAGGTCCCGGATCTCCCAATCCCGCACGTCCACCAGCCGCCCCGCCACCGCCGCCGCCGCGGCCATCGCCGGACTCATGAGGTGGGTGCGCCCGCCCGCGCCCTGGCGGCCCTCGAAGTTGCGGTTCGAGGTCGAGGCGCAGCGCTCCCCGCGGCGCAGTACGTCGGCGTTCATGCCCAGGCACATCGAGCAGCCCGCATTGCGCCACTCGAACCCCGCCGCGCGGAACACGCCGTCGAGGCCCTCTTGCTCCGCCTGCAGCTTCACCTGCTGCGACCCCGGGACCACCAGCGCGCGCACGCCGGCGGCGACGCGCCGCCCGCGCGCCACCCGCGCGGCGTCGCGCAGGTCTTCGATCCGGGCGTTGGTGCAGGATCCCACGAACACCCGGTCGATCGGCAGGCCCTCGAGCGGCGTGCCCGGCGTCAGCGCCATGTACGCGAGTGCCCGCGCCACCGCTTGGCGTTCGCCGTCCGATGCGAAGTCGGCCGGGCTGGGCACGTGCCCGGAAATGTCCGTCACCATGGCGGGGCTCGTCCCCCACGTGACCTGCGGCGCCACGGCCGACGCGTCCAGGCTCACGCGCGCATCATGCCCGGCACCGGGGTCGCTCGGCAGGCGCCGCCACTCGAGCAGAGCGCGCAGCCACGCCGGACCCCCGGGCGCCCGGGGGCGCCCGGCGAGGTACGAATAGGTCGTTTCGTCGGGCGCGATCATTCCGGCGCGGGCCCCCGCCTCGATCGACATGTTGCACACCGTCATGCGCTCTTCCATGGAGAGCGCGTTGATCGCGTCGCCGGTGTACTCGATGACGTGCCCCGTGGCGCCGGCGGTCCCGATGCGGCCGATGAACGCGAGGATCAGGTCCTTGGCCGTGACGCTGGGGGCGCGGCGCCCGGTGAAACGCGCCTCCATGGTCCGCGGCTTGGACAGCACCAGGCACTGGGTCGCCAGCACATGCTCGACTTCGCTGGTGCCGATGCCGAGCGCGAACGCCCCGAACGCGCCGTGCGTCGCCGTGTGCGAATCGCCGCACGCCACGATCATCCCCGGCTGGGTGAGGCCCAGCTCGGGGCCAATCACGTGGACGATGCCCTGGCGCGGCGACGCCAGGTCGAACAGCTCGACGCCGAAGTCGCGGGTGTTCACCGCCAGCGCGTCCAGCTGGCGGGCGGCGACCGGGTCGGCGAGGGGAAGGGTGCGGTCGCCCGTCGGCACGTTGTGATCCACGGTCGCCACCGTCCGTTCCGGCCGCCGCACGCGGCGACCGGCCTGCCGCAGGCCTTCGAACGCCTGCGGCGAGGTCACCTCGTGCACCAGATGGAGGTCGACGTACAGCAGCGCCGCGCCTTCCGGATACTGATGCACGACGTGCGCGTCCCACACCTTGTCGAAAAGGGTGCGGGGGGTCATGGCGCGCTCACGCCCTCAGGGGCTCGGGGGTCGGGGGGGGGGGCTGGGGCTTACGTGTCGTTTCAGCGCCCCGGGCCCCGGGCCCGAGGCCCGCAGCAGCCTTTCCCTCTTCCGTCCACGGCATCATCGCGCGCAGGCGGGCGCCGACCCGCTCGATCGGGTGATCGGCTGCGGCCCGGCGGAACTCGGCGAAGTGGCGCGCCCCGCCCCGGTTCTCGGCGATCCATTCGCGGGCGAAGGCGCCGCTCTGGATCTCGGCGAGCAGCTGCTGCATCTCCGCCCGGACCGCGTCGCTCACGATCCGCGGGCCGCGCGTGTAGTCGCCGTACTCCGCGGTGTCGCTGATCGAGTAGCGCATGAACTTCATGCCCCCGCGGTACATCAGGTCCACGATGAGCTTCAATTCGTGCAGGCACTCGAAGTACGCGATCTCCGGCGCGTAGCCCGCCGCGGTGAGGGTCTCGAACCCCGCCTGGACGAGCGCCGTGACGCCCCCGCACAGCACCGCCTGCTCGCCGAACAGGTCGGTTTCGGTCTCCTCGCGGAACGTGGTCTCGAGCACGCCGGCGCGCGCGCAGCCGATCCCGGCGGCGTAAGCGAGCGCGTTCGCCAGGGCGTTGCCGCTGGCGTCCTGGTGCACGGCGACGAGCCCCGGCACGCCGCGGCCCGCCTGGAACTCGCTGCGCACCAGGTGACCGGGCGACTTGGGCGCGATCATCGCGACGTCCACGTCGGCCGGAGGCGCGATCTCCTTGAAGTGCACGTTGAAGCCGTGCGCGAACAGGAGCGTCTTGCCGGCCCTGAGGCCGCCGGCGACGGCCGCCTCGTACACGACGCGCGCCTCCTGGTCGGGGACGAGCATCATGATGATGTCCGCGGCGCGGGCCGCATCCGCCACCGGACGCACGTCCAGCCCCTCGGCCTTGGCCCGCTGCCACGAGCCGCCGCCCTCCCGCAGCCCCACGATGACGCTGACCCCCGACTCTCGCAGGTTCAGGGCGTGGGCGTGGCCCTGGCTGCCGTATCCGATGACCGCGATCCCCTTACCCTTCAGGCGGGCGAGGTCCGCGTCGGCATCGTAAAAGACGCGCACGTCAGGCGAGCTCATGGCTGCTCCTCGGTGGTGTGATTCTGAACCGTGGTCACTTCGACGGCGCGTACGCCGACGATCTTATGGAACTGTTGGACGACGCGGTCGGCCGTCGCCGCATCGGTATTCAACACGAACGTCATCCGCGAGATGCCGGTCGGGCCGCACGGGCGCACGGCCAGCCGCTCGACGGCCAGGTTGCGCCGTCGCAGCACGCCGACCGCGCGGTTCAGCGTCAACAGCGTGTCGTCGAGCAGCACATCCACCGTGTGCGAGGCCGTCACACCGTCGCCTCGATCGGCTCGGAGAGCGAGCCGCCCGGCGGGATCATCGGATACACGTTCGCTTCCTGCTCGATGACGAATTCTACCAGCGCCAGCCCCGGCTCCGCGTTGGCCCGGCCGACGACGTCCGTCAGCTCGCTCGCCTCTTGCACCCGGTAGCCGGGAATCCCGTACGCCGTGGCGAGTTTCACGTAGTCGGGGCTCCAGATGGGCGTGCAGGAATACCGCTTCCCATGGAAGAATTGCTGCCATTGCCGCACCATCCCGAGGTAGCCGTTGTTGAACACCGCCAGCTTCACGGTCAGCCCTTCCTGGACCATCGTGGCCATCTCGGCCATGTTCATCTGAAAGCCGCCGTCCCCCGAAATCGCCCACACGGGCTCGCCGGGGCGGGCGAGGTGCACGCCCATCGCGGCCGGCACCGCGAAGCCCATGGTGCCCAGCCCCCCGGACGTGATGTGCGTGTTGGGCCGGCGGTAGGGGAACAGCTTCGCGACCCACATCTGGTGCTGGCCGACGTCGGTCACGATGGTGCACTCCCCGGCGGTCGCGTCGCGGATGGCGGTGAGGATCGCCTCGGGCGCCATGCCGCCGCGGAAGCTCGCGTCCGGCGGGCGGCGGCACCCCTCGATCTCCGCCCGCCACGGGTCGCAGTTGCGGGCCGCCGTCGCGGCGACCAGCCGGCGGGTGACGGCCGCGGCGTCGCCGACGATCCCCACGGCGGTGCGGACGTTCCGGCCGATCTCCGAGCGGTCCAAATCGATGTGGACCACCTGCGCGTGCGGGGCGAACGCCGCCAGGTTCCCCGTCACGCGGTCGTCGAACCGCAGCCCGATTCCGACGATCAGATCGGCGCGCTGGATCGCGCGGTTCACGTGGACCTCGCCGTGCATCCCCGGCATGCCGAGGTGGAGCGGATGGCCCTCGGGGAAGGCGCTGATGCCGAGCAGGGTCGTGATGACCGGCATCCCGGTCTTCTCCGCGAGCGCGCGCACCTCGGCGTAGGCGCTCGCCAGGATGACGCCGTGGCCCACCATCAAGAGGGGCCGGTGCGCGGCGGCGATCAATTCGGCGGCCTGCCGTACGCCGTCGTCAGGTAGGGGCGCCGCATGCTGCGCCCCTACACGCGCCCCGACGCCGGCGGGCGAGAACGCGACTTTCTGATTCTGCACGTCCTTCGGGACGTCGATCAGCACCGGGCCCGGCCGGCCGGCCTGCGCCACGGCCAGCGCGTCCCGCACGACGTCCGCCAGCTCGGCGGCGTCCTGGACGAGGTAGTTCTGCTTCGTGATGGGCAGGGTGATCCCGACGATGTCGGTTTCCTGGAACGCATCCCGCCCGATCATCGAGCGCGACACCTGGCCTGTGATCGCGACCACGGGCGAGCTGTCCATGTGCGCCGTGGCGAGCCCGGTAACGAGGTTGGTGGCGCCGGGGCCGGACGTGGCGACGCACACGCCCACGCGCCCGCCGGCCCGGGCGTAACCGTCCGCCGCATGCGCCGCCGCCTGCTCGTGCCGCACCAGGATGTGGCGGAGCGACGGATACTCGGACAGCGCGTGGTAGAACGGCATGATCGCGCCGCCGGGGTAGCCGAAGAGCACGTCGACGCCCGCCTCGACGAGCGTGCGGCAGAGGATGTGGGCGCCGCTCAGGATCTCGGTCATCTGCTCACACGCCCCAGAAGTAGGTGGCATTCAGCGCCTGGCTCTCGAGCTGATCGGCGTGGCTCGCCTTGTTGAGGGCGTGCACCAAGGCGCGGGTGCTCGCCTCGACGATGTCGGTCGAGGCGCCATGGCCGGAAAGCGACTTCCCGTCGACCTTCACCTGGACCAGCACCTGGCCGAGGCTGTCGCGCCCGGGCGTGACCGATTGCACGTTCAGGTTCAGGACCTCGATGCTGCGTCCGACGATCTCGCCCACGGCGGCGAACGCCGCGGCGATCGGGCCATTGCCCCCGCCCGTGGCGCGTCGCTCCCCGGCCCATGGGCCGGCGAGGCTCACGACGGCCGCTGCGGTGACGGTGCCGCAGGTCACCTCCAGATGGCCCAGGCGGTAGGCCTCGGGCGCGTCGTGGAACCGCCCGTGCAGCAGCGCGAGCAGATCCTCGTCGAGGATCTCCCGCTTTTTGTCCGCCAGCGCCGTGAACTCTTGGTACAGGTTGTCGAGCGTGCCCTCGTCGAGCTCGTAGCCGAGCTGCTGGTAGCGCCGCTCCAGCGCATGCCGGCCCGAGTGCTTGCCCAGCACCAACGTCGACCGCGGGACGCCGACCTCCTCGGGCCGGATGATCTCGTAGGTCAGCCCGTTCTGGATCATGCCGTGCTGGTGGATCCCCGCTTCGTGGGCGAAGGCGTTGCGCCCGACGACGGCCTTGTTCGGCTGGGGGAAAATGCCGGTCACGTGCGAGAGCAGCTGGCTCGTCCGGAACAGCTCGGGCGTGTGGACGCCGCAATGGAACGCCAGGACGTGGGGCCGAACGCGGCCGGCCACGACGATTTATTCGAGCGCGGCGTTCCCAGCCCGCTCGCCGATCCCGTTGATCGTGCATTCGACCTGCCCTGCGCCCGCCTCGACCGCGGCCAGGGAGTTCGCCACCGCGAGCCCCAGGTCGTCGTGGCAGTGCGCGCTGAAGACGACCCGGTCGCTCCCAGGCACTCGCTCCCGGACCGCGCGGAAGATGCCAGCGTACTCGGCCGGCGTCGCGTAGCCCACCGTGTCCGGCAGGTTGATCGTGGTCGCCCCCGCGGCGATCGCGGCCTCCACCACCTGGCAGAGGAAGTCGAGGTCGGTGCGGGTTGCATCCTCGGCGGAGAACTCGACGTCGTCGGTGTAGCCCCGGGCGCGCCGCACTGCCGAGCGCGCGCGCTCGAGGCACTGCTCCCGCGTGAGCCGCAGCTTGTGCTCGAGATGCAGGTCGGACGTCGCGATGAACACGTGCAGGCGGCCCCGCGCCGCCGGCCGCAGCGCTTCCCCGGCCCGGTCGATGTCCCGGTCGTGGCACCGGGCCAGCGCGGCAATGACCGGGCGGCGTACCGCCTCGGCGATGGCGCGGACGCCGCTGAAGTCGCCTTCGGACGCGTTGGGGAACCCCGCTTCGATTACGTCCACGCCGAGCCGGTCGAGCTGGCGCGCGAGCCGCAGCTTGGCCTCCGGCGTCATGGAGTTACCCGGCGCCTGTTCGCCGTCGCGCAGCGTGGTGTCGAAGATGACGACCTCTCGTCCCATGTGGCCCCCCTCAGGTGAAAAAAAAGCCGCGGACCTTGGGGGGTCCGCGGCGTTGCCTCTGCGTTGCTGCGTCTGCTATCTGATCATGTTGCCCTTACGCGCGCCGGGGACCCCCTCCTGAGCGAGATGCTCAGCAGCAGGACGAGCAGGAGGCCGAGGACGAGCGCGAGCTGGAACATGGTGCGAGGGGTGAGGCTAGCGCTCCACGCCCGACCTGTCAAGAGGAAGCCCGACCGTGCGCGGGACCACGGTACGCTCAGGGTGCGGAAAGGCCCGCGCGATGAGCTGGGCGGCTGACTCCCCGCTCAGAGCCTGAGGGACGCCGGGGTGATGAACGCCGACCGCCAGCAGTCGAGCGAGCGGCCCGAGCAGGCCCGCGTTCACGGCTTCCTCGAGCGCCGGCGCTCCTCCGTCCGGCTGGTTCCCTGCAAGGTGCGCCACTGCCTCATCGAAGAGCCTGACCTCCAGCGCTTCCACCATGGAGTCAAACAGGGCGGTGGGAACCGGCCGGCCCAGCGCCTTCAAGGCGTCGTAGCCTCGCGTCGCCCAGTAGAACTGGCGTTGCAGTCTTTCGTAGAATCCGGCATCCGGCAGGAGGTGGGCACGATCCCCGGCGGTGGCCGCGGCTTGCTCCACCAGTGGCCAGGCCAGCTCCGGCTGGCCTTGGGAGAGATGGAGCTCCGCGCGAGTCAGGAGGGCGGTCACCTTGTGCCGCCACAATCCGGAACGCTGCGCCGCGTCCTCACACGTTTGCACGGCCGTTTCCGCTTCCGCCACGCTGGCCAAGACCACGGCCAATCTGGCGATGCTCGAGTACGCCTCCACCGATGCGCGCGGCGAAGCCAGCGCTTCCAGCGCAGGCAGAGCCCCTCTCCAGCACCTGGCCGACAAATCGAAGAAGGCGAGGTCGTGGTAGGAGTTCGCGAGCGCCATGCGGCTGTGGCCGATTGCTCCCGGGTGGCCGCAACGTTCGGCCACGGCCACGGCTTCACTCAGAGTCGTTGTCGCGTCCTCGAGTCTTCCCAAGCCTTTGTAGCATATGCCCAGGATGTTCAAAGCCAGGCGCAACTCCACCAACAGCGCGAGCGATTCCAGAACCGGCGCTGCCGCGGTGAGTCGTTCCGCGCCTTGAACCAGCTCGCCGCGCGACAGGGCCCCTTGCCCGAGCGTGAGATTGGCCAGGGCCACACACTCCGGGGTTGCAGAGGACGCGGCTATTCGGGCTGCCAGTGCCTCCGCTTCCGCCCGCGCTTCCAGGTCCCCGCCATCCAGTGTGACTTCCAATCGTATGTAGTTGGCCCGGACAAGAAACGATTCTGCGTTGGCCCGTTCGGCCAAGGCGATCGCTTCCTCCGCCGCCGCGATGATGGTCGCGTCGCCGCCCAGACGGGCGCGCTGCAGCGCCTCGGCACGGAGCAAGGCCGCCAGGGCCAGATCGGTCGAGGACGCGTCGCTGGGGTGCCACTCCGTCAGGGCGTCCAACCCGCGCTGGTACTGACCGGAGGCGACCAGCGCGTGCGCCAGGACCAAGCGGAGTTTGGAATCCGGGGTCACGGCGTAAGTCCGGAGTAAGCGGGTCAGGACCCGTTCGGCTTCCCGCGGAGCGCCTCGCGCAACGGCGACCTCGGCCGCTTGCAACGCGGTTCCCATGGCTTGATGCTGCATGCCCGCGCCGATGAAATGATGAACCAGCTCGAGCATTGGCTGGAGGTAATGGCGGTCCTGGGAGCCGGCCAGCAGCTGGGCGGGTTGCGTGTGGTGGGACTTGCGCCGGTCCTCCCCCATCGCGTGGTAGACGTACGCCCGGTGCAACTCGTTCTTGAACGACAGCCGCCCTTCCTCCACGCGACCGACGCCCCGCTCCAGCATCTCGAGCACCGCCCGCTCGACGACCCCAGCCTGGAGCCCCAGCAGGCTCGCCAGCTCATTCGGTGCCACGGCCTTGCCAGCGACCGAGAGGACCTGCAGCACGTGCTGCACGTCGGTCGAGAGGCCGCCGTATTGCCGGGCGAAGGCGGCGCGCAAGTCCTCGGGAGGCGTCCAGGAGATCGCGGCGACATCACCCGAGTTCTCAGCCGCTACGAGAGACGTCGCTTTGTGGGTGCGCCAATCGGCGAGCAGCATCTCGATGTGATACGGATTCCCCTGCGCCAATCGCACGATCGTGTCGCGGATCGGGGAGCTCACCTGCTCGGAGTCAGCCGACAGCTCTTGGATCAGGCTCAGGGCTTGGGATCGATCGAGCGGCTGGAGCTGAATCGTCTCGTCCCAGGCCAAGCCGCCCGCCTCGCCAGCACGGGCTCCGGCCAGGATGAGCGTGGGCAGCCGTTCCAGCCGCCGCGTGACTAGAAACACCACCTCCCGGCTCGCGGGATCGAGGAACTGAAGATCGTCGAACGCGAGCAGCACCGGGCCGTTGTCCGCCACCGCTTCCATCATGCGGAGCACGGCCTCAGCCACCCGCAGGCGGATCGAGTCGGTGGGCGCGTCGGGCGCCGGGGGGATGCCGGGATAAATCGTCCGCAGACCCGGACACACCCGGCTCGCCTCCGCCAGCCAGAGCGGATCGGTGCCGCCGGCTGTGGGATCGCGCCCCAGGGTCATGATGAGCTCGGAGACGGCGGCGTAGGGAATGCCCTGGCCGATTTCCTGACATGGCACAACGAACGCAGGCCACGTGCGCGCCCCGAGTGATGTGGCGAAGCGACGGATCAGCGAGCTCTTCCCGATGCCCGGCGCACCAGTGACCAGACACGTCCGGTAACCCGCGCCCCCCACGCGATTCCAGGTCGCTTCCAGCTGTCCCAGCTCGGCCTCCCGGCCGACGAATAGGTGCGGCCGGAGGCGCCGCTCTGGGACCGGGCGCTCGCCGCGCTCCAGCCGCCGGAGGAGCCGAGCGATCTCGGGGTCCGGATTGGTACCGAGCTCGGCCTGGGCGCGCCGGACTTGATCCCTGAGCAGCCGCACCGCGGTCACCACGTCCCCGTCGAGCAGGTCACGCTCAGCGAGCGCGTACACGCTATCAGCGCAGAGCGGGTCGACGTCGTGGAGCGCTGCCGCGAGGAGATGCGTCTCGGACAGGTTACCCTTGGCCCGCGCCGCTTTGAGCGCCGCGCGGAGGGCGTCTCGCGCCTGGGCCTTCACCCGGACCCGCGCGCCGTCCACCCAGTGGGCGAATTCGGCGCCGGCGCAGTCGTCCAGTCCCTCCAACGGCTCCGTCACACGTACCGCGGCCAGGTGACCCTCGCGCAGCGCGGTGAGGTCCGACGGCAACTCCCCTAGCAGGCGCACGTCCTGCTCCCGGCCAGTCACCGCGTGTGTCCCCAGGAGCGACCGAATGGCCAGCAGTGCCTGCGACAGCGAATGCCGGCCTTTCTCGGGCGGGACGTCGGGCCAGAACAGATCCACCAGCTGGTCGCGCGGGATTGAGCGCCCTCGTCCCTCGAAATGGAGGTACAGCAGCAGGGCCAGATGTTTCTTGGTGCGGAAGCGCACGGGCGAGCGTCCGCCGCGAACGAGCTGCGGGGAGCCGAGCACCTTGAGTTGAAACTGGGTGACCATAGCAGCCCTCAGACACCCCTAAGTCTCTCCGGAACAACGTGTTGATATCCTGTTGGGATCGGTCGGCCACGTTGTCCCCCGTCTAAGGTACCCCCGGTGACGGGGCGTCGTTAGAGGCAGGCTGTACGGAAGGAGGTGAGGCTCAATGACGTTGTTCGCGCTGCTGTTCGAGGCTCTGTCCAACTACGCAATCGCCTGGTAGTGCCGGGGCTCGTCTCTCGTGGGGAGGCTCGCGGCGTCCGCGCGGCCTCCCCAGGGGCTCCGGGCCAGCGACGCGCGGAACGCACCATAGACCGCCTCGGACCACCACGCCTTGCAGCGGTCGATCTCGGCGAGCGCGGCCTCTTGGGGCAGGGCCGGCCGGTAGGAGCGGGTGGTGGTGAGGGCGTCGTACACGTCCACGATGCCCACGATCTGCGCGGCGAGCGGAATCTCGTCGCCCCGCAGGCGGTCGGGATACCCGGTCCCGTCGTACTTCTCGTGGTGCCAGCGGATGATCGGCTTCAGGTCCCAGGGGAACTCGACCGCCGCCAGCAACTCGAGCCCCCAGATCGGGTGCATCTGCACGACTTCGAACTCGTCGCGCGTGAGCGGGCCCGGCTTGTTGAGGATCTCGTGCGGGACGCGCACCTTGCCGACGTCGAGGAGATAGGCGCCCAGCCGGATCGTGGTCTGCGCATGCTCGTGGAGGCGGAGGGTTTGCGCGAGCGCCAGCGCGTGGCGCGCCACCCGCTCGCAGTGCCCGAACGTGTACGTGTCGTTCGACTCGATCGACTGGCCCCACTCGCGCACCACGGCGAGGTACGTATCCGCGAGCTCCGCCATCTTGCCGCCGACGTTGACCAGATCGACTCGCGCGTCGAGGCGGCTGAAGAGACGGTGGGCCTTGTTCAGGAGGGTCAGCGCCTTCTGGTTGCGACCCATCGACTGATAGAGGACGGCCAGCTCGCGCACGGCTTCCGCCTCGTTCAACGGCGAGCCCGCGCTGACCGAGAGGCTGATGGCGGACTGGAGCCGCGATTCGGCGAGGGCGGTGCGGCCGGTCTCGCGGTACACCATGCCCAGCATGCGATACGCCTCGGCCTTGTCGCTCTGCGCGTCCAGCCGGTCGAACAGGGCGAGGGCCGCTTCGGCGTTACGGCGCGCATCCTCGAGCCGACCCCGGGCGATGTGCACGTCCGCCTGATTCACCAGGCACAGCCCCTGGAGGTGGGTGTCGCCCGCGCGCTCGGCGATCTCGTAGCTCTGCTGGAAGTACCGATCCGCCTCGTCCAACGCGCCGCGGTCCCCGCTCGCCATGCCGAGGTTGTGGTAGCTCATGGCGCAGCCGTGCTCGTCGTTCGCGGCGCGGTAGGCGTCCAGCGACCGCTGATAGTGCGCGACGGCCTCGACCAGGTCGCCTTGGATATTCGCCACGACCCCGAGGTTCTGCTCGACGCGCGCGGCCAGATCGCCGCTCGAGCCGCCAACTTCGATCGCACGCAGGAAGTTCTCCCGCGCGTCGGCCAGCGAGCCCGTCTTCAGGTCCAGCACGCCGAGCGTGTTCAGGGCTTCGGCCGCGAGGATGTCGCTCCGGGCTTCGGTCGCCACAGAGTGGCTGCGCCGGCACAGCTCCCGGGCAACGGCCGGCTCGCTGCGTTGGTAGCGCAACACGGCAAGGCGGCGCAACGCCTCGGCCAGCAGGGCCCTATTGCCCGCCCCCTTCGCCGCGGCGATCGCGGCCTCGTAGCCGGCGATCGCCTCGGCCGTGCAGCCGGCCCGCTCCCGGGCGCGTGCGTCGTGCAGCAGGTCCGCCGCGGGGCGCACTGTCGCGCGCGAACCGGCCGGCCCGGGAGCGGGGATCGAGATCGCCGTCATGCGTTCGTTACCAGGCGACCGCGTAGTTGGAGAAATGAGCGACCCGCCCGGTGGCCTTCTTGGCGAGCATTGTCGAGCGAGAGCAGATACGAGAGAATCT
>Ga0137369_10004626_pt1 | contig 14031 bp, 10 predicted proteins | sample SagtaG_12_FD_104918 | JGI IMG/M metagenome (GOLD analysis project Ga0137369, IMG submission 104918) | Vadose zone soil microbial communities from Sagehorn Ranch, Mendocino, California, USA - Sage1_L_113_16 metaG | ecosystem: Environmental > Terrestrial > Soil > Vadose zone | place: USA... | reverse complement strand
TCTGGGCCTCGCTGCGCAATCTCTTCAATACCATCGTTTTTAAGTCGATGGAAGCTTTGTACCGACGCATGGCTTCCAACTATCGTCTTCAAATTGAATGACTTTCGTACTGAGAATTGCTGTTTCGGCCCCGACCAGATACAACAAGTGTTTGGTTAAGCAAGCCTTGCGCCATTTACTCGGAACCCCCGTCAGGCCAAATTGAGAGCGCGATGAAAGACTTCTTTATCAGTTACAACAGGGCCGACCGCGACTGGGCGGTTTGGATTGACCAGCAGTTGAGGGACGCCGGTTACACCACCACCATTCAAGCGGCGGATATGCCGCCCGGGTCGGCTTTCGTTCACGAAATGGACAAGGCGGTTGAGGAAAATGAAGGATTGATCGCCGTGCTCTCGCCGGACTATTTGAAATCTCCTTACTGCAAATCTGAATGGCAGGCTTTTTACCAAAAAGACCCGAACGGAGAAAAAAGAGTGCTGATTCCCGTTCGCGTGCGCGAATGTCAGCCAAAGGGGTTGTTGGCTCAGAGAGTTTACATTGACCTGGTCGGCAAAGATGGCGCGGAGGCCGGGCGGATTCTGCTCGACGGCGTCAAAGCCGCGCGCGAAAAACCGGAATTGCCAGCCCGCTACCCCGTTGACTATTTGCTCAGTGGATACCTCGATCAGTTGCGCCGAAAAGTCAGCACGGTGCGCATCTTCGGCGATGGCAATCCGCACGAACTCGATCAGGTCTTCGTCGAACTCACGCTCAATGAAGAATATGACCTTCGCCCGAATCAGGCGGACTTTTTAGGGTTGATGGACGCTGAGTTGCGGCGAATGCGTTCGGTCTTTGGCGATGCGGATCAGTACAGCGACCGTGAGGGAGCGGACGACTTCGCCGACCGCGGCTTCGCCAAAATCAAGCGCATTATCAAACCTGACGAACTACTGCGCCGCTACAGGCACGCCGTCGTAACCGGCGCGCCGGGCTGCGGCAAGACGACGCTGCTACGTTACCTGGCGTGGCAGACGATCAAAGAGTTCGGAGTTCCACCTTCAGACGATTCGATTCAATCACAAAACAAACCGCTTGAAGGCGGGACTCCGAACTATCGCCTTCCCATTTTTCTCGAACTCAAACAACTTACCCCCGTAGACTTTCAGCCTGCGCAAGGTCAGCTAGAACACTTGCTCTTCAATAAAGCCATCGGTACCGCGATTAAACCCAGCGAAGCAGAATACGGCGCGCTCAAAGATCGCTTCCTTGCGATGCTGCGCGAAGGCCGGGTCGCCATCTTCCTAGACGGCCTCGACGAAGTCAGCGGCGCGAGTTTCTTCCAAGATTTGCAAAGAGCTATCACGGACTTTCTCCACTCGGTCTACGGCGCCAACATCTTAATCATTTCGACCCGTCACTTCGCGCTGCGGCAATTCGGCGACGCCAAGATGATGGAAATCCAGCCGCTCAATCCGCGCCAGATCGAACAGTTCATCGAGCATTACTATCGCGACGTGCCCGAACGCCAGCAATTCCAACGCGAGTTACAACGTCGCCCCGAACTGCGCGAACTGGCGCGCGTCCCGGCGCTGCTCGGCTTCATCTTGCAGTTGTGGCGCAGGCGCGGCAGCGTCACCGATGACAAGTTGGAGCTGTACGAACAGATTACGCTCGAACTGGCGCGGCATCTCGACACCGATAAAGAAGGCGTCAATCCCGATCGTAAATGGCTGGTGGAAGACAATGATGGCTCATTGAAATTGGACTTGCTGCGCCAACTGGCTTTTAACCGGTTGTTCAAAGGGTTCATCCGCCCACCTTACGACATTGGAGGCGCCGACAATGACGTCAATCGCCTTATCTTCACCAGCGAACAACTTCGCGACGAGGCCGCCGCGTTCGCCCGCACGCTCACGGAACGCGAGGGGATCACCATCAACTCGCGAAACCTCGCCGAAGATGTAAAAGTCACCGCGTTGCTGCGCCAGGTCGGCGCTGACCATTATGCCTTCGCGCATCTCACCTTGCAGGAATACCTGGCGGCTCGGCAGTTGGCCGAACGCCACGACGCCGCCACGTGCGAAGGCATCTTGTGCCGCATCTACTTCAATCCGACGCTGGCGGAGATGGAAGTGTTGCCGATGACGCTCGGCCTAACGGGTCAGCCAGATAGCCTTTACGCAACATTGGCGCAACTACCAGAGTCGCTTTCACTTACAGGACTCAGGTTAAGAGCGCGGGCACTTGGCTATACATCCGTATCCCAACAAGCACTCAAGGAGTTGCTTGATAGGCTTGATAGATTTATCTCTTCGGAGGTCCTTGAGGAACGTGGCTACCACGATGCGGTGCTCAAAGCATACGCGAATGCAAGCGGAGAAGCTTTGGATGCAATCTTACAGCATATTGCTAAGAGCTTAAACTCAGATAGAGAATACAATGAAAGGGAAAATGCAGTCGAAGCTCTGGCCTTATTTCATCATGAAAGCGCAGCGACTCTGTTACACAAAGCAATTAGTGATAACCATAGTATTGTGCGTATTCGCGCGGCTGCAGCCGTGAATTGGTTCGATCCAGATCTAACTATAACCACTTTGAAAGAAGAGTTGAATAACTCTGATGAAGAAGTGCGCGAAAAAGTCGTTTATACGGCTTGGCAATTAGTCGGGGAAAATGCGAGAGAAGCACTAATTAAGGCACTGCATGATGAATCGAAGACAGTCAGGGAAGATGCGATAGAAGCGTTGGGAGATATTGGTGGAGAACATGATGCTAGCTTGCTTATCGAGTTTTTAAACAGTGATCTAGAGAGCTCTGCCGAGAAAGCCGCTAAGTCGTTAGGAGGTATTGGCGGGGATACCGCGCTGACAGGGCTGCTCAACGGCCTAGAGCGGCCAAATTGCCAGGCAAGAAGGGAAATTATCCAAGCGCTCGGAGACATTGGAGACGCCCGTGCTGTTCCTTCACTGCTGAAGATTATTGAAGGTGCTCGATCGAATGACCGGAAAGAAGCCGTTAAGGCGCTAGGGAAAATAAAAAGCGCCCCGCAAATTGAAACACTGAAAAATTTGTACAGTCAGGTAAGGAGAAAATGGATAGAGCAACTTGACGAAATTGACCGCATTCCCAGCTTTTTTGAAGAAGATTACGAATCCCTGCTTATCACAATTGCCGAGAGCTTATGGAATTTGGGAGACTCAATAGGGATTGAATCATTATTGGATATCATAGAAAGAGGCTTTGAATACAGTTCGCTGGATGCGGTAAGGGTCCTGGCAGCAATCGGGGGCGACGTCGCCAACGAAGCGCTACTAACAACCTGGGACAAAGCTATATCTAAATATGCTTCATATAAGCAGGAAAGGCGCGCTAAAAATAGACGTGCGCGGAATAAGTCTGTATTAAAGCCCATACCGAATTCGCCACTTGAAACATCATCTACTGTTCAGGACAACGTCATACACATTGTGACCGTATTAGATCCACTGCCGGATTTGCTTGTTCGTCTTGCTGACGCCCTCACAATGCTTGGACACCATCATATTGTTCCGACGATAGTCGAGTGGCTGGATGACCCTGAATTTGTCGGAAACTCAATGGACAATGGCAAGCTCGCACATATCGTTAATGCGCTATGGCAGTGCAATGGAAAGCAAGCCGCTGAAGGGTTGGTTAAAGTCTTTCACTGTGGCCATACACACTCAAAATTTATGGCCCTCACCGGTCTAGGAAATCTTCAAAATGCATACGCTATTCCAGGGCTTCTACGAGGATTCCTGGTATATCAGAGACATTTTCAAAAGCAAGCTGTCTATCGGATGGTCTCACTGGAGAATGACAAGATCCTCGACGGAATAACACTCGCACTTTCAGATTTACATAATTTTGTCCGCCAAAAGGCAATAGAGTTCATTGCATATTACTCCAATGATCCAGGTTTGACTGAACAACTTCGTTTGTTCGCTGTGAACGATGCTTCCGAGAAAGCCAGGAAGGCGGCATCTCAATCACTGCAAAAGTTTGAACGCAAGCTGCAATTCTTCGACATTCCCATAACAATAATTAATGCCTATTCGCAGCCCAACCAGCCACCATCTTTGACTTTGCAGGAACAGATAGAGTTGGAAACGCGAATCGCAGCCAAATACCAGGAACTTTTGCATGGCAGTGATGCCCGCCAAAGAGAGAAATCGTTGGAAGAATTGATGGCGGCAGTCTTTGCAAGCATCCCCGGTTTCATTGTGAGCGAAAGCAATTATCACACGGCTACAGAAGAAATTGATTTAGTGCTACGGAATGCGAGCGCCGATCCTTTCTGGCAATCGTTAGGCAGCCTGATCCTAGTTGAGGCCAAAAACTGGAAAGCGCAACGCGTGGGCAAGAACGAGTACGTGCAGTTTTACCGTAAGATGGAAAATCGCGGCGGCCATTGCACGCTCGGCTTCTTGATATGCACCGAACGCTTCGCCGAAACATTTGAGAAAGAAATGTTGCGCGACAGCAAATTCCCTTTGCGCGTCGTGCCAATTGATGGCGAGGATTTGCAGCGGCTGGTCGAGTCCCAAGATCGTAGCGAGATCTTACGCGGTTTTGTTGAACGGGCCTTGCTGACGTAAGTTTAAGACTGAATGAGTATGAAGGATGTTGACGCGGTCTTTCCCCCCACGACCCAGTTAGACAGCAGAGAAGATCACTTCGAGCGCCGGCAGATCGCCGCGCAGGTCATCTAGGCGAAAGACCGCATCGCTGATTTCATCGAGCAGCGCCTCGCCCTGATTAGTTCCAATCAGGACGCCGTAGGCGCGCATACCGCGTTCCGCTCTTCTCCTCGACCATTCCGCCCGCGCTTCGGGAGAAACGTCACTGATGCCGTCGCTGACGCAGATCACATCGGCCTTCTCGAACTGCGAGCCGTCAACCAACTCCAGGGCCTTCTCCATCCACGGCTCGAAGACCGTCCCGCCGTTGAAGAAGAAGCTGGCGCAGGCGATCACCTCGGCGGGCGTGGCCTCGCCTTTCGGAAACAGGTCGAGCCGCAAATCGTCCGGGCCGGAGAAATGGATCACGGCCAGGTCGCGCTTCTGCAGCCGCGCGATCGAAAGCAACGCCAGCGTCACCGCCTTGCTCCACACTTCACCCGTCATCCCTCCGTAGTCGGTTGTCATTGATCCCGATTCGTCGATGGCGATGATGATCGGCCCCTGGCCTTCAGGCTCGTGGCCGATCAGGTCGTACTGCATCAGGCCGCGTTCAGCGAATCTGAGGTAGAAGAGGTCTTCGAGGTCGGGATCGGCCAATAGCGCGACCTCACTCGGCAGCAGACGCTCGATCTCACAGCCTGTGGTGATCGAAGTAATCTCGTCGGGGGGATGCTTGACGTGAGTCTTCTGCTGCTGGAGCGCGATGCGCGTGAAGCGCCCGCAGACGGTGGCGATCTGTCGCAGCTTCGGCGACTTGCCAACCTGCCGGGCGATGACGAGTTTTTCTTTTGTCGAGAGCGAGTTTCGCCCGCCCGCGCCGTTCTCCGTCCCGAAGCCGGTGTCGTAACCGCCGCCGAAGGCCTTGATCGCGTCGTTGGCCTGCCCGACTTCGGCCATCGCTTCCGCCAGACCCTGCCGGACGGCCCGGCGCACCTTCTGCCCGCGCTCTTCGCTCGATTCTTCCAATTTGCGGTTCAAACGCTCCGCCCTCTTCTCTTTCTTTGCGGCGTCGGCCCTCGCTTGCGCGGCTTCTTTCTTCAACCGTTCGGATCGTTCCTTATCCGGCGTGAGCGCCGCCAGCTCATCGAGCGCTTCCGCATGTGCGAACAATCGCTCGACTTCGCCAGCAAGTTCGTGCAATTGGTTGAGATACCGGATCGTCTCCTTGTCGAGCGCGGCGACGGCCGAGGCCGCGCATCCGATCGTCGCCATTGCGCTGGAGAGCGGATCGCCCACAGTGCCGCTCTCGCGCATCTCGCGCCATTCGGTGGTGAAGAAGATTTGTTCAATGATCTCCCGGTTGATCTCGTGGGCCGGAGAGAGCGGCGCAACCGGCGCGATACGCGGCGCGCGTTTGTGGAAACTCCAGAACAGGTCGCGTAGAAGCGCAGGGCCGGTGTAGATTGCGCCAGCCGTTTCTTCCATCGTCCGGGCCAGCCGCGCATAGTCGTCCGCCGCCTGCTCGAAAGTCTCCACGTCGAACCCGTCGTGCGCGATTGCCTGGCAACCGTCGGTAATCGCGCCGGCGACGATCTCCGGTTCTTCTATTATTTCGGCGACGAGTTCTGGCTCCTGGATTTGTTCGCTGATTGCGTCCATTTGTTCATCCGGTTGAATGGTTAAAGAACGAGCGAGGCGATCTCCTGCTTCATCTTCGCGACGGCCTCGATCACTTTGTCGATGCGGTTCGCGTTCCGCCCCTGCTCGACGACCTGTTCGCGCAGTTCCTGCAGCCGCGCGCCGATCTGCTTGAGCTTCGTGTTGGCCTCGATCGCCGCCTGCATCTTCTGCTCCTCGCTCTGCGCGGCTTGTTGCGCGTCCATGCATTCACGATGCACCGACGCCGCTTGGTCTTCGTAATCAACGGCTTTGGAGTTGAGCGGATTGCCGATGCGGGCGAGCGCCTTGCCGATCTCGGCCTGCTGTTCGGGTGATTGCCACAGGACGTGTTTGAGAAAGACCAGGTCGTCCTCTGTCACGGCGTCGCGCCCTTCCGCGAGCGCGTGAGCCTGCAAGACGCCGAGCGACTGTCCCCATCGCCGGTCGCTGATGATGATCCCCTTGCCCGCGAGGTCCCTGCGCAATTGCTCGATCAGGTCGATCGCCGCATTCGGAACGGCGACCTGCGCAGCGCTCTCCTGTAAAGCAGTAAGCTCCGACTGCAAGAGCGTCAGCGGCTGGCCGCCATTCGGTTTGTGACCGTTATGCCTAGCGGCGGCGGCTCGGATGAATCTGGCGAACCCGGTGTCTGTGACGTAGCCGACACGGAAGCGCAGCAGGAACCGATCCCAGAGGGCTTCGAGTTCGTTGCCCTGCGGCATCTCGTTGCTCGCGCCGAAGAGCGAGATTAGCGGGACCTGCATCTCCTGGTCGCCATTGTGGAAGACTCGTTCATTGGCGATCTTCAACAGCGCATTCAGGATCGCGCTGCTCGCCTTGAAGATTTCGTCGAGGAAGACGAGTTCGGCCTCGACCAGCTTACCCGTCGTGATGCGCCTGTATTCGTCGCGCTTGAGCCCGCTGACCGACACCGGCCCGAACAACTCTTCCGGCGTGGTGAAGCGTGTCATCAGGTACGCGAAGCTCCGCAGCCCTGCGCCGTTCTGCGGGCTTATGCGCTCGGCAAGACTCGTGACCAAAGCCGACTTCGCCGTGCCCGGCGGTCCGAGAACTACCAGGTGTTGCCGCGCGAGCAATGCGACCAGAGAGGCGCGAATGACCTCGTCGCGTTCGATCAGCGACGCCGCCAATTCGCGTTCGAGGGCCTGCAGTTTATCGAGAGACGGTTTGATGGATGTGAGATTGAGTGCCGTAGACATAGCAATCATCCTTTCATCGATTGCCTACAGCTTTGATCTTCCCTCAATTTTCGGCAAAGCGCAGGATAAGTGAGGGCGGCGCCTCCGACTTTCGCTTGACCGTAATCTGGAATCGGTGCCAACACTTTAAATGTAATGTCGTCATTGGCAGGAGATTGGTCGCGGAGTTTAACTATGAAGCCGCTTCAGGCGCTTCCGGCCTGTCTATTTCGGGGTCATCTGCAGAATTCTCTTGAGACTGTGGAGAGAGGATCGAGTCAGGCCTGATGACAAACATATCTCTTAATTCATCTGTTGGTAGAATAGAGCCTCTCGTCATGTAGTCATTTAAATTATCGACTATGTACATCCACAGGTCTTGAATTGCCGCGTGAGAGTAATGAAGTAGAATCGCAGCGGCAAAGGAATATTCTTGATAACTGAAGCCGTCAGAGAAATTAAGAGGATGCGTCTCGCCGCCTAATAAGAAGTGCGCTACTTGATTTCGGTGCTTTGTTAATTTGCCAAATAAGTCGTTTGTCGTCTTGATCCCCTTAAGAAACTCCTCTGAAGCCCCCATACTCTGCAACATTTCTAAATCAATTCTAGGGTCACGAGGCAGCGGCGTTTGAACTGAGAATTGCTCCGCAGTCTCTTTTATCCACTTTCGCAGCGCATTTACACCATCGTAGAGGCGATAGGCGCAAAAGAATCGGTAGTAAGGGCTTGACGTAGTAACAGCCTCTCTAATAAGAGCTTCATAGGATCTGAAAACTGGGTAGTGGCCGAACCCACCTCCGTATTGAAAGTTAATTTGATTGGAATAGGGAAGTATGCACTGATATGCTAGCGCTGCATCATCCCCCTTCAGCAATAAATCAAGTCTTATAACAACAAGAGGCATCCAGGCTATGCGCATCATTATGTCTAGGAATTCGTTTACATAAGTTCTCGCAGGGGCGAATGCATTCGCTGGATATGCGGTTTCCACTTCGACATCAATATGTGAGAGATCTCCTGTTTCCGAGCGATACATATCGAAGAGTACTGCGTTGTTACCGCCGTAGTGTAAATGCCAAGTGAGTCGGCTACCAGTCACTTTGAGAAGAGGGGTGCTTGTTTGCGAAATGACCTCTTGTAGCGTGAGGCCAAGCGGAATATGCTCTGAGACGATGGCGCGAACTATAAATCTTTGAGATGTCCGCATTCTCTCGATTTCGGCCAGCCGCTCGATCTGAGCGGCTGGGACAACCAGGGCTAAACAGCCCGGAATAGGTTTCTGTGGGCGCACTATAAAATATGGACTGGTTTCGGGTTTTTCTTCCATCCTAAGCGCGTACTCCTTTCAATCGTATATTATCATAGCGCTATGCGGCTGACGGTTGTTAGACGACCCCGGTTGGATCAAGCGCGAAAGCCTCGCCCACACATCGCTATGCTTCCGCGCCGGTTGATCAGGCGTTGTGCTACGGCACAACCAGAACAGGACTACAGCGATGAGTAATTCGCCTGAGATAATCATCCGATCGGCTGGGCCTGCTGACGCGCCGTAGCTTGCGCGGCTTCGCTACGAATTTCGAGCTGGCCAGGGTCCGGGCACGGAAGCCGAAGCCGATTTCCTGGCGCGCTGCGGCGACTGGATGTCCTCGCGCCTCGCGCCCGGAAGCCCATGGCGTTGCTGGGTGGTCGAAGACGCTGGAAGATTGGTAGGCGTTATTTGGCTACAGCTCATCGAGAAGGTACCGAATCCAGGCGCGGAAGCTGAAAAACACGGGTACATCAGTAACCTATATGTCGAACCGTCTCGGCGAGGCGCTGGAATCGGGGCAATACTCATAGATACTTGTGTGCGCTTCTGTAAGAAGGAAGCTGTGGACGCCGCGGTCCTGTGGCCGACGCCTCGCAGTCGTCGCCTTTACGAACGGAATGGTTTCGCCGTGCGCGAAGATTTGTTTGAACGACGCCTGGGACAGGTGCACTCCCAATGAAAGGTATGATGTGAAAAAGGATGAACATGGCCGAAGATGAGAAGCATGAGTTCCCACATTGGGAAGATTTGTATCAGCAACAGGAGATCGAATCCCTGCCCTGGTTCAACCCTGAACTGGACGAAGACCTGGAAAATGCGTTGGCCGAACTCGGGTTGAGAAGCGGGAGCGCTCTGGACCTCGGTACCGGACCTGGCACTCAGGCGATACACCTAGCCCGGCGAGGATTCGCTGTGACGGCGACAGATATTTCGGAGGCAGCTATCCGCCTGACCAGCGAGAAGGCGCAAAAGGAGGGGCTCGAAATCACCTGGGAGCAGGATGACATACTCAACACCCGGCTCGGCCGACAGTTCGATCTTATTTTCGACCGCGGTCTATTTCATGTCCTCGCGCCGGGACAGAGGGGAGATTATGTCAGGACAGTCAGCGGTCTTTTGAAAGCGGATGGCTACCTCTTCTTGAAATGCTTCAGCCGTTTACAGCCGGGAGAGCAAGGCCCGTACCGATTCACGCCCGAACAGATTCGGGAGATTTTCAGCAGCCAGTTGAGCGTTCTTTCAATAAAAGAGACCGTCTATCAGGGTACGCTGGATCCGCTTCCGCACGCGCTGTTCTGCATAATGCGGAAGCGAAAGATAGAATCGATTGAGGCATTGCGCCGTATGACTGAACTGTCCGAGGAGATGGGATTGTATGACGAATGATCCCGCCAATGGAAGATCGTGCGCCAACAAGGAACCATTGTAGAAGACGATAGAATTAATGATGCGCCTGAATCTGCCTGTTATCACAGACGCCGCCGATTACGAGAGTCATTTCAACCATGACATCTGGCGACAGGCCGCCGCAAGTATCTGTGCCAGACATAATCTTTCTTACGCGAGCTTGCGGCGTTCGCAGCAGGGCGAAAACATCATCTTTTTTGTCGACCGGAGATTCGTCATCAAAATCTTCGCTCCGTTTCGTCAATGCTATTTACGCGAAAAAGCGGCGCTTGAATTTGCGAATGGTAAACTCAGAATCGAAACACCGGCGACTTTACATGCGGGAGAGATCGAAGGCTGGTCATATCTCGTTATGACGCGGCTCGCCGGCTTTACGGCGCGAGAAGTATGGCCTGAAGTCGGTGAGCGCGACCGTATCGAGATTGTTTCGCGTCTCGGCGCCGCTCTGAAGAACTTGCACGATCATGCGCCTCCGCTCTCAGATCCAGCCCTGAATCGCGACTGGAGCGGATTCATCGAGCGCCAGGCTCAAAACTGCGTTGAGCGACAGCGCGACTGTTACGCAAATCCTGAGTGGTTGGAGAGCCTGCCCGCCTATATCGCCGCGAGACTCCCGTTACTACCGGTAGAGAGCAAGCCTGCGCTGCTTCACAGCGATGTTCATTTGGGTAATCTGTTACTCGCGCAAGAAAACGGACGCTGGAAGATTTCAGGCATCTTCGATTTCGGCGACTCGTTTTGCGGGTTTCACGAATATGAATTCGTCGCGCCCGGCGTCCTTATGACGCAAGGAAGCCGTCGCCTGCAAAGGGCGTTTCTGCTGGCTTACGGTTATAAAGAATCGGAACTCGATTTGAGTTTGCGCGCGCGCTTAATGCTGCTAACCGTTCTATACGAATGCAGCGATCTGCGTAAGTACGCGACGCGTCTTAGGCCTGAAGCTGTCAATTTCACGCTTGACGAATTGGAAGCTGCGATCTGGACATTTGCAGCGGAATAATCTCTAGCGCGCCTCGCTCCAGATCTCAACGAACCGCTCAACGGACCATCCCACAAGGTCGGAGACCTGTCCATCGCCTATCTCGACAATGCGCTCAATGTCGTCCGCTCGGCGCGCGATGTCCACACTGAAGAACGGGCTAGCAATCGCCCCCGCGCAGAATGCCACTGGCTCCGGGACGGCTGCGCCGGGCTCGGCGACATACGGCGTCCGATTCAGGACGAAGTACCGCCGCTCGGAGCCAGCTATAAGGTCCTCGACGCGCCTGATGCAAAGACCCCCTTCGATGAAACCTCGATACTTCTCCATCTCCGAGACCACCGTCTCGATCTGCTCCGGGTCTTCGAAGATGGAGCCGACTGAGGTCTTCAGCGATTTGACGTGGTCTTTGACGAAGAACCGCTCCCACCCGAGTCGCTGCAACTCTCTTACCAAATCGGCGTCAGTGTCGAGGAAGACCGTCTCGGGCGTATAGTCTTTGAGAACGGCATACCAGTTCGGAAGGTAGTGCGTCGCTGCATACTGATCGGGCGAGGTAAAGCAAGAGCCGCCAGCCCGTTCGACCGACGCGGCGAGGTTGGCGTATTCACCGTGAGTGAGCATCCAGCCGCGATAAACCACACGCGCCTCGGGATCGAGCGGCGGACGGATGCAGGCCGGACCCAAAATTAGCGCTTCAGTGTCGATCAAATGTACGTTGCGTCCGGCGGCCATCACCGCCTGCGCTTCCTCGCGGAACATCTCATCAGGCATCCGAGGCTCAAGAACACTTTTTGGGTATAGAAGAGAATTCATTGCTCAAAAGTGAAAAATCAGAAGGAAGGAGGCGTTGCGGCGGATGACCGATTCATCCGAAGAGATGGCATTGTATAAGGTTAGATAAAGACCGCCGGAGAGATGCCGAAGAATTCGCCCAGTTTCTTCGCCTGCGCCTTGCTGATCGCCCGCTTGCCGTTGTAAACCTCAGAGGCGATACCCCGCGAGCCGAAGATCGGCAGCAGATCGGCCTGCTTGACGCCGCGGTTCTCCATCAACGTGCGCAGCACGCGATAGCCGGGCGCTTCGGGAATCGGATAAGCCTTCTCCTCGAAGCGTTCGATCAACTGAACGAGCAGTTCCAGCAAGGTGGTCTCTTCCGGCGTCAGGTTGTCTTCGCCCTTCGACATCAGCCGGTCAACGACGGCGAGGGCGCGCTCGTTTTCGGCCTCTGTTTCAATCGGACGCGGCAGGACGTCGAGCAGCAGTTCGCCATAGATTCGCGAATTGAACTTCTTGCGCTTAGTAGCAGTCATTTTTCCACCCCTCCCTGTCATATTCCGAATGCGTCAACACAGACCTGACGTAAACGATCTTCGATCGGTAATTGATTTTGGTGATCAGGCGATATTTGTTCCCCCCGATGTTAAATACTGTGCAAGAGCCGACCGGATCGGCGTGCGGAAAATCCGCCCTGGTTTCGGCCAGATTTTTCCAATCGGCGTGGTCAGTAATCTTCCACCAATCCTCCAGAGGCTGGCGCGCATCAGGATGATTTTCCCAAAATTCCCGCAAGGGTCTTTTGCTGATGATATGCAACCTGGACGCCTCCTTAGTTCCTGATGCTCTCAAATTGAGAATATCGTGTCAAGCCCCGATATGCGCCGACGCTTACTCGCGGCCGTGAGACCGATTTTGCCCTGGCATTTTCCCGTGACCGGCCACGATCAATTTTCACGGCCATCCGAAAGATGTCGTAGCGAGTCCGCCGTCCGTATGGTTTCCGCGAGAAAGAAATTGTCGAGCGTCTTGGGCCATCTTCGCTCGAATTCGTCCGAGTCTGAAAACGGTTGGGCGTTCTTGAAGTTTCTCTCCGCTATCGCTTTCCAATACGCGATTATCTCATTGACGAGGGCAGTGAGATCGGATGGTTTGCATGACCATTTGGCGTCGTTCATCGGGGTTTTCTCCTTAAGACATGACGCTGCCGCCCGCTCCACTTTCGCGTTTCATCCCGGCCATCTATTCCTTCATCAGGACCAATCGAAGGTCATCTGCCGGGGCGGCCCTTTTGCCACGGCGCCTTGGGAGGCCGCGCCGCGCTTTGCCGCAGTCGAAGTTTCAGAGTGATCCTTTTCAGGTCGAGTGAAGAGGCCGTTCTTCGATCCGACAGCCGCTTCGGCTTTTATGCGAGACTGATCGGTCTTGTCTTCCTTATCCGCCGGTTGAAGATCAGTCGCAATTGTAGTCACACACTCAGATTCGACCGCAGGGGATTCCGAGACGATTGGCGCCTGGGCGCTGAGAGTGACTGCATTCTCCTCGCCAGTTTCCACAATCTGCCCCGCGAGGCTGGAGATTTGATGAACGCTGACGCCGGAATCGACTGGGCGAAACGCGTCCTCATCGAGGTTCGACAATTCGGGCGAGGCTTCGATCTCCACGCCGGTTTTCGTAAGTTCTTGATCGAGCGCATCGAGCCGAAGTCTGAGTTCCTCGTATCTGGCGGCATGCTCGAAACCCTTGTCTAACTCGGCGGCTATTCTCCGCTGCCTGTGCTCAAGTTCCGCTTGCTCGGCGAGCGACTTCTCCAGCTCCCCCTCAAGCCCGCGCAACTGCGCGTCCATCGATTGAATGGCGCCGACGTCGCTCTCTCCGAGGTTGACGTTGTAGCCCAGTTCGTTCTCACCGGCGCGCAGAAAGAGATCCGTGTCGGAAAAGAGCGCGTTGAGAGCGTCGAGTTGTCTGCCATATGCGCGGGCGACGATCTCGAATCCGCGATAGCAGCCGATGACTCTGGCGCCTGCGCCACGGGACCGTGATTCTCGATCAACGGCGAAGTAAAGCTGCTGCAGA
>Ga0137369_10004621_pt1 | contig 14039 bp, 12 predicted proteins | sample SagtaG_12_FD_104918 | JGI IMG/M metagenome (GOLD analysis project Ga0137369, IMG submission 104918) | Vadose zone soil microbial communities from Sagehorn Ranch, Mendocino, California, USA - Sage1_L_113_16 metaG | ecosystem: Environmental > Terrestrial > Soil > Vadose zone | place: USA... | reverse complement strand
ATGAAGTCGATCGCGAACTCAAACGAGCCGCCGGGGCCCGTAACAGTCCCGGAGAGGCGGAACATGAGCCCGGACTCGCCGACGTTGGGCGGGCCGAGGTCCTGGAAGGCGGTCTGAAGCTGGAGCGCGTCGGGCGACAGCCCGTCTTTCTGAACGCCGCGACGGAAGCCCGCGGTAAAGGCCGCTACGAGAGCGTCGCCGCAGAGCAGAAAGGCTTCGCGGTCCAGGTCCAGCGCGCCCTGGGCCGAGGCGTTGTCGGAAAATACGGAAGCCTCTGAACGGGCCTTCTGTTTGTCCGGGCCTGCGAAATCGTCCGAATTCGCGTCTCCAACGCGACCGGCGTAGTTGTAGTTCGCCTCCTCGGCGAAGGACTTGCACTCCTCGCTGACCTCAATGTCGACGTCGTCATCGTCGTCGTCATCGTCGTCGGTCGACGGCGCCCAGCCAGGTGGGAGGTCGGCCGGAGTCAGGAGCGCCGAGCCGGCCAGGCGGTCCTCGGAGCTGGTGATGGTAACCCAGGGCGGCGACGACGAAAGCGCGGCGCCCTCAATCGATTCCTTAATCGTGCCGATGCCGCCGAGGGCGAGCAGCCAGACGGCGATCCCGGCCGCGGCACTGGAGACGAGGCCTACGAAGACCGTGTTGAGGTAGTGGCCGGTGCGGCCGAGGCTGCCCTCGTTGGGCGGTGTGTAGCCTTCGGGACGCGGATACATACGGTTGGCTTGCTTCCGTTGATAAGAGGGAGCGGGACGGGCGCGCGTTACAACGCCGCCGGAGAGTGACTCCTTTCCCAGAACATTTGTCCCAATATCGACCATAAACCTCTTGACTAGGCAGAACGGGTGTTCTATTATATTCCGCACAGGTGTTCTTGATGTCCGATTCTCTCGAACGCGCTATCTCTCGCTTTCGGCGTCAGCCGGAACGTAACGGCGATATGCCGGGTCGCGTGACGGCTGCGGCTTTCCGCGCTGCCGTCGAGGTAAGGCTCTCGAATCTGGAACGCGAGCTAGGCGAAGTGAAGGGGCGCGTCAACGGCCTGATCTTCGTCGTCCTCGGCGCTGTTATCACGCAGGTGGTGCTGAGGGTGTTCGTGTGATGGCTACCAGCTCTGTGGGAGCCATCTCGCAGCGACGGCCGTCGGGGTCTGAAGACCCCGACCTACATTCCGGCCGCTCGTCGGTGTCTGAAGACCCCGATCTACAGCCGGTTGTAGACCCCATTCCTCCCCTGCGTCCCTACCAGAGGGAGGCTGCTGAGGCGATCCTAGAATCCGCGCTGCACGGGCGTGGCCTGACGTTCACGATCGTTATGGCGCGGCAGGCGGGGAAGAACGAGCTCTCCGCGGAAGTAGAACTTACCCTGCTGGTGCGCAACGCGCTTCGCGCGGTCGATGGGATCAAGTGCGCGCCGACGTTCGAGCCACAGGGGCGGATCAGCCTCTCGCGGCTGTGGCAGCGCATCGTAAGAGGTGGGGTAGAAGACCACGCGGGGCTAGAGAGCGGGCGGGCGGTCCGTTACGGGTCCGCACGGCAGCTCTTCCTCTCCGCCGAGCCGTCCGCCAACGTGGTCGGTCACACGGCGAGCCTCCTGCTGGAGGTGGATGAAGCGCAGGACGTGGACCGCGAGAAGTTCGACCGCGAGTTCCGGCCGATGGCCGCGCCGTTCGGCGCGACGACCGTCTACTACGGCACACCTTGGGACGACTCGACGCTCCTCGAGCGGGCCGTGCAGACGAACCTGGAGCTTCGGCAGCGCGACGGCATCCGGCGCCACTTCAGCGCCGACTGGAGCGCGGTCGCGGAGTGGAACCCCCAGTACGCGCGCTACGTCGAGGGCGAGCGAGCGCGGCTGGGTGAGAACCACCCGCTCTTTCTGACCCAGTACGCGCTGCGCACGGTGTCCGGCGGTGGACGGCTGTTCACGGCGGCGCAGCGGGCGCAGCTGCAGGGGCGGCACGACCGGCAGTCCGCGCCGCACACGGGCGATGTCTGCGTAGCGGGGCTGGATCTGGGCGGGCAGGAATGGGAAGCGACGGGAAATGAGAAATGGGAAATGGGAAATGGGTCGAGCGGACGCGGACATGATGCGACTGTTCTGACGATCGCGCGTGCGGTGATGCCGGCGAGCGACGCGATCGTGCCGGAGCCCCGGCTGGAGATCGTCGAGCACCTGGCGTTCGACGGCGAGGCGCATGACACGCTGTTCGCCCGGCTTGGGGACTTGCTGGGAGACGTTTGGCGGGTGCGGCGCGTGGCGGTCGACGCCACAGGCCTCGGGGAGACGCTGGCGCGCCTGCTGGTCCGCCGGCTGGGCGAAGACGTCGTGCGGCCGGTGCGATTCAGCGCGGAGATGAAGTCCCGGCTTGGCTACGGGCTGCTGGCGGCGGTCAACGGCGGCCGGCTCAAGATGTACGCCGCCGACGGGTCGCTGGAGTGCGCGGAGTTCTGGCGCGAAATGGAGCTGGCCCGCGTCCACTACCGCCCGAGCCGCCAGATGACCTTCTTCGTCGAACCCGCTCATGGGCACGACGACTACGTCGTGAGCGCGTCGCTGGCAGTCGAAGCAGCGAAGGATATCGAGACAAAGCCGCGTATCGCGCGGGGCAGGCTGTCCGCTGAGTGATAGCGAGTCGCAGAAAGGAGTGACGGTATGCGTGTAGGAATCGAAGAGAGACCCGCGGCGGCGGAGAGACAGATGGAGCTGTCGATAACGACGCTGCTCAAGAGACGGGCGATAGCCGCGCGTTATCCTCGCGTGCGCGCCGATCATCTGCCGGAACGGACGCGATACCAGGACGACGGCTGCGAGATCCATCCGCACTGCCTGACCTGCCCGCTGCCGCGCTGCCGCTATGACGAGCCGGGCGGACTGAAGGGGATGATCACCGCCGCGCGCGACCGCGAGATTGTCCGGCTACGAACGAAGGGAGCGGCCGTCGAGGACATAGCGGACCGGTTCGGCGTGTCGCGCCGAACGGTGTTCCGCATCCTGACGGCGAAGTACAGGGAGGCGCGTTGTGCGTGACGGTCAGCGGATGAGAAGGCGGGTGCCGGAGCGGGAGGCGTTCGCCCAGGCGCTGGTGCAGACGGTGGGCTATGTGGTGCTGACCGGGATTGTGATCTGGCTGATGCTCGGGCTGACATAAGAACCAGTCGAAGTACGAGGTACGACGTACGAAGTACGAAATGCGTGTGCAAGCGTTTTCAGCGATTCGCAGCTATGAAGACATCGAGGCGTTTAAGCGGGCGATGGGCCTGCTCGCGCCGGTGCATCGTCTCGCACTTGGGCTTCCGGACCATAAGAGATACGAGCTCGCATCGCAGATGCGAAGGGCGAGCAAGTCTGTGCCAACAAATATCGCAGAAGGATACGGCAAGGGACGATCGGCTCGAAACTTCAAGATGTACGTCGAGCATGCGCTCGGTTCCGTGAACGAGATGATTGTGCATCTTCAGATCGCGGAATGCCTGGAGTACGTTCGGAACGACGATTGCGCCGAGCTGATTGGGCAGTACCGAGCTGTAGGTCAAATGCTCGTCCGCCTGATCGAGAAGTGGCATTGATCATTCTCGGACCTCGGATCTCGTACTTCGTACTTCGATAGCGGTGGAAAGAGGAGGTGGCATGGTGGTAGTTCAACAACAACTCAACGGAACAACGCCTGGTTCTATCACTCAAACGATCGCCCGCATGGACGCGGGGCGCCTGCGGACCTATCGCGAGAACCTGGAGTTCTACCAGGGACGGCAGTGGTCTGACCCGCTGAGGCGGCGCGACCGGCGGCTTACGCTGAACTACGCGAAGACCGTCGTCGAGAAGACGGCCTCGTACACGATGTCGGGGCAGTCGTTCGTCGTCGATCCGGACGACGGGTCGGCGGAGGCGGCGGAGCGGGCGCGCCGGGCGGAACGGGCGCTCCAGGAGGTGCACGAGGCGAACGGGCTCGAGCAGCTCGACTTCGACAACGAGATCGACTGCTCGGTGCTCGGCGACGCGGCGTACAAAGTGACCTGGGATCCCGCAGAACGGCGGGTGCGCATCTCGGCGCCGGATGTGCAAGGCCTGTTCGTCTGGCCGTGGGGAGACGATCCTTCCCGGGTCTGGCGGGTGGCCTCGCGCTACGTGCTCGGGCACGAGGAAGCGGAGGCGCTGTACGGTCCGCTTCCGGGCATATCCCGGTCTCGAAAGACCGAGCACACGATCGTGGAGGTATGGACGGAGGCGGAATTCGAGCTGTGGCTGGACGGCGCTCCGTTCGAGTCGCGCGAGAACCCGTACGGCTTCATCCCGTTTGTCATCTATCCGAACGTGCGCGAGCCGAAGCAGTTCTGGGGCGTTTCGGACCTGGTGGCGCTGAAGGAGCCGCTGCGGGAGCTGAACCGCGCGATGTCGCAGCTGTCGCTAATCCTGGAGCTCTCGGGCAACCCGATCGCGGTGCTGGAGAACGTGACGGAGGCGCAGGACATCGCCGTGGCGCCGGGCGCGGTCTGGGAGATCCCGGAGAAGGCGCGGGCGTACCTGCTGGACCTGCTCCAGGGCGGCGGCGTTGGTCTCCACGTCGAGTTCGCCAACCTGCTGCTGCGCACGTTTCACGACCTGGCGGAGGTCCCGCGCAGCGCCTTCGGGGAGACCCGGCACGCGCTCTCGGGCGTCGCGCTCCAGATGGAGCTGGACCCCCTGCTGAAGAAGGTGCAGCGCAAGCGCCTGATCCGCGGTGCGGCCTTCCGGCGGCGGAACGAGATGGTCCTGCGCATCCTGGAGCAGTACACGGGCGAGCCGTTCGCGCCCTACCGCTCGCGCGTCGTCTGGGGCCCGGTCCTGCCGCAGGACCGCTCCCGCCTCGTCGAGGACGAAGCGCGGCTGGTCGCCTCGGGCATCCACGCGCGCCGGACGGCGGCCGGGCTGCTGGACGTGGCGGACCCGGACGCGGAGTGGGAGAGATGGCGGGAGGAGGAGGGGGAGATGGGAAACGAGAAATGAGGAGGCGCGAGGTACGAGGTACGAGGTACGAAGTGCGAGGTACGAGAGGTCAGAAGTCAGACGTCAGAACGCTGAATCGAGGTCGCGGATGACGGACCGTTTCTCAGTTAGGAGGCGCGTTGATGCTATCGGCGACGATGAACTCGCCGTTGCGCCGTTGGTTGATCACAATGAAAGTGCCCTCCCATTTCTTGGCATCGGCGACTCCTCTGTATATTTGCTCGCCCTCCGGCGTGAACAATTCGACCGCTTCTACCTGGGGAACGGAGTCCCAGTAAAACCTCCAATATGACTTACCGTGAGGGCTAATCACTGCCAAGGGCTCGGACGGTGGACCTAGATAAAGAGTCGCGTTGGTTGTGTTGTGGAATGTAATGTCGTTCCCGTGCCGGGACTCTTCCCACGCATGACCCAGGCCACCGAACAGAATGACGAACAGTAGAAGTACCCCAAGGACGAACACCATGGCTGCTGTAGCCCAGGGCTGGGCCCGCCCCAAGGAGACCCTGTAGCCCGAGCGGGTGGTGCCGGTCAGGACGGCCCCGCAGTGAGGACAATAGGTCGGAGGTTCCACCGATAGTAAGAACGTTAGGACGCTCTGGTTGTTGTGTAACGCCGCGGAGCCGGGGGGTGGTGGCGGCGGAGGAAAGGGCTAGTCAGAGGTAAAGGTAAAGGGCAAGAGGCTGAAAGCTGACGGCCGAGAGCTGACAGCTATCAAGGAGGTGGAGGATGAACGAAGAGATTCAGACGGAGGAGCCCCTCGGCCTGCCGCGAGGGTCGGTTCGCTCGCTGTTATCGCTGGGCGTGGTGCTGGGCGCCTTCGCGATCGCGGCCTACCTGCTGGTGGAGGACGCTTCGAGCGACCTGACTAAGGTGGTCATCGGCGGCTGGATCGCGGCGCTCGGTAACGTTATCGGGTTCTATTTCGGCGTGCGAAGCCGCTGATTGGCGATTAGACTCTGGACTCCGGACTCGAGACTCTGGAACTTGGTCCTGCGTCCTGGGTCCTGAATCCGCGGTCCGGGCAACAATAGGCGCACGCGGATTCCGCAATGGGGACGCTGGATTCCCGCAGCATAAACCGGAATAAACCAAAAGCTCGTGATTTCTAGACGAAAGTTTATTGTCATCGCCTCTCAGGCGGGATAGAGTCGCCTCAAATCCTCCTATCGTCCGCTGCCATTACCGGAAGCTGCGGGACGAAAGCCTGAGGGGGGCCATACCAGACCCGGGTGAGCAGTGACTCGGCCATACCCCCAAGTTGAGTCGCCGTGATAGAAGCCCCGGGAGGGTAGATCGGGCGGGACGCGGCAGTCCCGCCCGATCCTTTGTATTGAGGTCGCGGCGTTGAGCCCGGTCGCGGCGTTGAGCCCGGGCGCTGCGCAGGAGCGCAGCCCACGGGCAAGGGGAAGGTTCGGCCAAGGGCGAATCACGTGCGTCGTCGATGGGACGTCGCGCGATCGGCGCTGCGCCCCTACAAGGGTTCGTTGTGCAACATCATTCGATGATGGTGATCTCGCCCGCGCTCGCCTGCACCGGATCGAGCTGGGCCACGACGCCTTCGAACATGACCTCCACGCGCGTTCCCACCTGCAGGTCACCTGCGCTCGCGGGCACGGTCTCGGCGCCCTGCCTCCGCAGGACTACGGTCGTCTCCTTCAGGCGGACCCACGCTTTCGCGTAGCGGCTATCCGCCTCGATCTCACCCTCGACGACGATGGCCCCGGTGGAGACGCCGGGAACAGGTGTCGCCAGTTCGGTTATCTTGCCACGTATGTCGACGCCGCCGGTCGCCGCTGCGCTGCCGGCAGAGTCGCCAGCGGAGTCGCCGCCGCAGGCGATCACCGCCAGCGACACAGACATTGCCAGAACGGCAAGTCCCTTCATGCTTCGCATCGTAGAATCCTGCGCGGCGCTGGCGCAAATTGGGTGCGGCAGCCTGTTAGTGCCAGCGCGCCCTTGCAGGAAGCGAACACATGTTCTATTCTGGGGCGAGAAAGGAGGACCGTGAGGATGACGAAGCAAGCAATGGATGACGGTGAACTGGACGACCGGCTGGCGGACGCGCAGGCGCAGATCGAATCGCTTCAAGCAGCGGCGGCCGACGCAGAGGCGCGCGCAGCAACCGCCCGCAAGGAACTGACGGCCGCCAAAGAGGCGCGTTCGAGTGCCGAGGCGCTGCTGGCGGAAGCTGCGTCGGCTCGGGAGGCAGTGGAAGGTGAGCTCTCCCGGATGCGGTCCGAGGTTGAGGAGGCGCGCTCTCGACTGGCGGAGTCTGCGGTGAAGTACCGCGAGGCGAAGCTGGCGTCGGCGCCGGAAATCCCTCAGGACCTGGTACCGGCTGCCGAAACCCTGGCGGAGATCGACGAAGGGTTCGAGGCTGCACGGCGCGTCGTCGGCCGCCTGCGAGAGCGCATGCAGGAGGAGCGGCAGTCAGCGCGGGTGCCGGTGGGCTCGCCGTCGAGGCGGGCGCCGGACCTCTCGTCACTCTCGGCGTCAGAGAAAATCAGGCTCGGATTGCAGCAACTGTCGGAGCGAGAGGGGCGATAGCATCCGGCGTCTGGAGTGCTTCGACAAACCTACAAGCCTACAAACCGACAAATCTGCGAACACCGGGATCCGCGAATATGGCGGTGGACGCTGAGGCGCCCACCCGCAGGGGCTAAGCCCCGGGGAGGAGCCTGAAGATCCTGGGATACGTTCCGCCGACAGTGAAAGCGGCCTCGGCTCGAATGCGAGCTCCGGTTTCGGTTCCTCAGCCTGCGCTGGCGAGGTAGATGCTTCGACAAGCTCAGCACGAACGGGGCCGGGCAGGATCTACGGTACGAAGGGGCATGTCTGGCCGTAGGCGCGCGCGCCGCCGAAAATCGGCGGATAGCCGGTCCTGCCCGAGATCAGAGCGGCGATGTCCGCGATGTTGATCGCCTTGCCGAAGCTGCTGCCGGGGACGAGGTCCCAGCGGGCGCTGTAACCCGCATCCCCCGGCGAACTGGCCAGCCGACGCACCGGCGCGACGAAGCTGGCGAGGTCCTGCATATCGAGCACGTTCGCGCTGGCTCCGAAGGAATAAAGGTCTGCCGGCCAGGCATTTGCGCCGCACGGGTCGCCCGGGTCCGTGCCGACCAGCAGTTCCGCGCCGTCTGTCCAGCCGTCGCCGTCCGCATCAGAAGGCCCCGGCGTCAATGTCGGAGAAGGAGTCTGTGTAGGCGTCGCCGTCGCTGTAGGAGTGGGAGTCGGTGTCGGCGAGATCGAGGAAGTCGGTGTCGGCGTTGGAGTTCGGCTTGGCGTCGGCGTGGGCGACGGAGTGGCGGTTGGTGTCGAGACCCCACTTGGCGTCACCGTCGGCGTGCCCGTCGCGGTCGCCGTTGGTGTGGGAGTAGGCGTGGAAGACGGTGTGGGCGTCGGGGTTCGCGTAGCGGTAGAGGTTGGCGTCGGCGTGGAGGTCGTCGTCGGCGTGAGTGTAGCGGATGCCGTAGGCGTCGGCGTTCGAGTGGCCGTCGGCGTTGGAGTTGGCGTCGAAGTGGGTGTCGGTGTGGGAGTGAGCGACGGTGTTGGCGTCGGGGTTCGCGTAGCCGTCGAGGTTGGCGTAGCTGTCGAGGTTGGCGTAGGCGTCGAGGTTCGAGTGGCTGATGGTGTCGGTGTCGGCGTCGATGTGGTCGTTGGCGTCGGCGTCGGCGTTCGCGTCGACGTTGGCGTCGCGGTCGGAGTCGTCGTAGAAGTCGGTGTCGGAGTGGGTGTGGACCCGCCGCCGCTGTACTCGTACGCGCCGGAATCGCAGGCCGAACCCTGCGGGCGCGCGACGCCCCGCTGGTCAGTGGACGGCGGCGGGCAGCCGGTGCCGGCGTCGATCGCCTGGCTGCCGGCGAGGAGGGCGCGGGTGTAGGTCGGACCGCCGTTATCAGCGAGGGCCCCGAGGTTCGGATTGGCGCTGCTGAGGGCGAAGCCGCAGGTCGCGCCCGTGTCGAGGTTGCCGCCGGCGCTCGTGACGGGCGTGGGTCCCGCGCAGTTGGTGGCGCCCGTGTTCGCCAGGAGCGTGTTCTTTGCGGTGGCGCTGTCGCTGGTGTCGTTATAGATGCCGGAACCGGTGGGGGCCGTGTTGCTCGCGATGGTGACGTTGGTGAGCGAGATCGTGGCGGTGCCCAGCCCCGAGTTCCGGATGCCGCCGCCGTTGGTGTTGGCGCTGTTCCCGCTGATGGTGACGTTCGTGAGGGAGGTGCTGGTGGCCTGTGTGGAAGCGTTGTCCAGACCTCCCCCGGCCGCGCCCGCTCCGTTGCCGCTGATCGTGCTGTCGGTGATCGAGAGTATCCCCGGGTTCCCGTTGACGATGCCGCCGCCGTTGCTGGTGGCGAGGTTGCTGCTGACGGTAGTGTCGGTGAGCGTCAGGTTGCCGCTGCTGGAGATGCCACCCCCGCTGAGGCTGGCAGCGTTGCTCGTCACGACAACGTTGGTCAGTGTCACCGTGTCGCTGTTTCCCACCCGGATGCCGCCGCCGTTAGCGGCGCCCGGGTTGCCGTTACGGATCGTCAGGGCGTTGAGGTTGAGCATGGTGATGTTGCTTTGCGCTGTCGCCAGATCGAACACGCGGTCGATGCCGCCAGCGTCGATTATGGTGACGCCGGCGCCCGCGCCGTTGATCGTGAGAGCGGCGCTCGTCGAACAGCCAACGCTCGTGCAGGTGACGTCGAGGTCTCCGGTGCTTGCCGCGTCCTCGCCGGCGCCGGCGCGGGTCAGCGCGTAGGTGCCGGCGGGCAGCGTGATCGTATCGGCCTGGACCGGAGTGGAGTTCGCGGCGATGATCGCCTCGCGGAGCGAGCAGTCTGTATCGCAGGTCCCGTCCGCGGTGTCGGCCGTCTTGGTGACGGTATAGTCCGTGGCATACGCATGGTCTGCGGCGAGCAGGATCAGGACCGAGACGAGTGCCGCAGCAGCGACCAGAAATCGCAGCGCGTTCATAGCAAACGGGACACCTAAGGCGAGCACGTCTGGCCGAACGCCCGGCCGCCCCCGAACATCAGCGGATAGCCGGTTTTGCCTGAGACCAGGGCGGCCATATCCGAGATGTTGATGTACTTGCCGAAAGTCGACCCGGGGACGAGGTCCCAGCGCGGGTTGAAGTTCGGGTAGCCCGGCGACGTTCCCAGGCGCCGCAGAGGCGCGATGAAGCTGGAGAGGTCCGCGATGTCCAGCTTGTTGAGGCTCGTGCCTTCTGAAACCAGGTCCGCCGGCCAGGCGTTGCCGCCGCACGGGTCCGCCGGGTCCGTGCCGATCCAGCCCTCGGCCGCATACGTCCAGCCGTCGCCGTCGTTGTCGGAGGTCGGCGGAGCCGTCGGCGTAGCAGTGGGTGTGGCTGTCGGCGTGGGAGGGGTACCGCCGGCCTCATAAGCGCCGATATCGCAGGCAGGGCCTTGCGGGCGGGGGACGCCGCGCTGGTCGGTCGAGGGCGGCGGGCAGGCGGTCCCCGCATTAATCGCGGGGCTTCCGCCGATCAGTTCCCGGGTGGCGGTTGGGCCGCCGTTGTTCTGGAGAGGCCCAAGCAGCGGGTCGACGCCGCTCAGGGCGAAGCCGCAGGTGCCTCCCGTGTCCAGGTTGCCGCCGGCGTTCGTGATGACGACCGCGCCGGTGCAGTTGTTCGCGCTGTTGTTCGCCAGAATCGTGTTGCGCAAGGTCGCCGGGTCGTCGTGGCGAATGCCGGAGCCGCTGGCGCCGCTGTTACCGGCGAGGGTGACGTTTGTCAGGCTGATGGCGGGCGAGCCCAGGCCGGAGTGCAGGATGCCGCCTCCTGGGCCGCCTGTGATGTTGTCGCTGATGGTTACGTTCGTCAGCGAAGCGTTGTACTTGTTATCGATGCCGGCACCGCCGCTGCCGCCGGCGTAGTTGCCGCTTATCGTGCTGCTGTTGATCGTCAGGTTGCCGGGAGAGCCGTTAAGGATGCCGCCTCCGTTGGCGGCGGAGTTGCCGCTGACCGTGCTGTTAGTCAGATTGAGGTTGCCGCTGCTGGAGATGCCACCGCCACTTACCGCCGACACGCTATCCGCGACTACGACGTTGTTCAGGCTGACCGTATCGCTGTTGCCGACGCGGATAGCGCCTCCGTTGGCCGTGCCTGGATTGCCGTTGCGGACCGTCAGATTATTAAGCGTGAGTGTGGTGATGTTGCTTTGCGCCGTCGCGAGATCGAATACGCGATCGCTGCCGGCGGCATCGATGACCGTGAGGCCGGGTCCGGCGCCGTTAATCGTGAGCGGAGCGCTCGTCGAGCACCCGGCGCTGGTGCAGGTGACATCGAGGTCGCCCGTCCCGGCCGTATCGTCGCCCCTGGCACCGCCGATCAGGTAAGTCCCTGCCGGCAAGCTGATCGTGTCGGGAACAAGCGGAGTCGCGTTGGCGGCGATGATCGCCTCGCGCAGCGAGCAATGCGCATCGCAGACGCCGTCGGCGCTGTCCGCGGTCGTAGTCACGGTAAACGTCGTCGCCCGCGCCGGAGGGGAGGCGGTCAATACGAGCACGGCCAACGCGATAAGCGAGGCAAGCACTCCCCATGGTAGAGGCCGAACGACCGTATGCATTCGCAGGACCCGCTACGCGGTAAGACGGCCGGAGAATCGGCGTCGTTACCCGAACGGGGCGCCTACGGGTTACGGTTGGGTGAAGGGGCCGAGGACCTCACTCCCCTCTCCCGCCGCTTGAGAGAGGAGAGAGGTGAGATGGGCCTTCAGTCACCAGCCGAACGAAAGTCCCCCGGCAGGGCGACTGGACGCTGCCACCGCTCGTGGTGAAGCGCGGCCGCCGCCTTGATGCGCCCAGAGGACCGGTCGGCGTTTGCGTCGGCTACGGCGTGAGTGTTGGCGGCGGTGTCGGCGTCGGTGTCCTCGTCAGCGTCGGCGTGGGGGTGCGCGTCGGTGTTACTGTCGGCGTCGCCGTCGGGCACTGACCGGTGCCGACGGGCGTGCAGGTGGGTGTCGGCGTAGCCATCAGCGATGGCGTCGGCGTTGGCGTGACCGTCGGCGTGGGCGTAACTGTAGGCGTCGGTGTAGGAGTGGGAGTAGGAGTCGGCGGCTGGCAACCAGGGTCCGCGCCGTCGGTGAATCCATCGGCGTCGTTGTCGACGCCGTCGGAGCAAGAGAGAGAGCCGAACGGACCCTCGGCTGACTGGCAGCCGGAGTCGGCCCCGTCGATAAATCCATCGCTGTCGTTGTCGAATGTGTCATGGCAGTTGGCTGCCCAGCCTGGGCCTTCGGGCCCGGCCACGCAGCCGGAGTCTTCGGCGTCGACAAACCCATCGACGTCATTGTCCATGCCATCCGTGCACTTTGGATCGCCTGGCGGGCCCTCCGGAGCGCGCTCAAAAAGTTGGAACAGCAGGTTGCCGCTCGCACCGTAATAGCCGCCGACCTGGAAGTAGTACGTCGTGCCGACCGACGCCGAAAAGCTGAATGACCCGACGTCGCACGCGACGAAGGTCAGACCAGCAAACGTCGGGCTAGATGGCGGGCCGGTATAGATGGCAGTGACGGAAAAGAAGTCGCTTCTCGATGTACCGGCGGCTTGGACGGTCGTCGTTGGCGTGAACTTATACCAGATAGTCTTCTCTACGTTTGTTAAGTAAGGCCCGCAAAACTCAGTCATCAGCTCGCCGGGCTCGGTTGTGGCTTGGTTTGTGTTCACGGGCCCCTCCGTGGAGGGTAATGTCGTGATCGTAATGTGGTTCGCGAGGTTATCGTTCGTGGCAGTGGGCGCATTGCAGTCAGGGTCGTCTAGGTCGATAAGCCCGTCGCCGTCGTTGTCGATGCTGTCGGAACAAGAGTCAGAAACCGGCGGCCCCTCCGCCGGCTGGCAGCCGGAGTCGTCGCCGTCGATGGCGCCGTCACCGTCGTTATCGAAGGTATCGGTACAGGAAGGGTCTCCCGGCGGTCCCTCGGGACGTTGCTGGCATCCGGAGTCGCCAAAGTCAACCACGCCATCAGAATCGTTGTCTATACCGTCGAAGCAGGAGTTTGAGTAGTACGGCCCCTCAGTCGTCTGGCAGCCGGAATCTTCGCCGTCCACAAGACCGTCGTCGTCGTTATCGAAGCCGTCGGTGCACCTTGGTTCGCCCGGCGGGCCCTCAAACGCGAACTCGGCGAGGTTAAACACGATGTCACCTGACTCGCCGCCCCAACCACCGACCTGGAAGTAGTAGGTGACATTTGCGCGCGCGGCGAACTGCAATGTGTTGACCCCCGCGCTGTCCTCACAGTTGATGAACGTCAGGCTGGCGAAAGTGGGACTCGAAGCCGGTCCACTGTAAACAGCGATGACGGTGTTCAAGCCTCCGAACCCGTCGGCGGCGAGGCCAATATCCGTTGCGGGAGTGTGCTTGTACCAGACCGTACTCCCGATGAATGTCGACCCGTACTGACAGGTCGGACTCGGCTCGCCTGCGTCGAGCGTAGCGTCGGACGTCAATTGGCTGTTCGTGTAGGGTAGCGGTGAAGCGCTGATCGCACCGCTGAGTTTATCGTTGGCGGGCGGGACAGCTTGAGCGAGGTTGAAGACCAGGTTGCCGAAGTTACCTAAGTAGCCACCAACCTGGAAATAGTAGGTCGCGCCGCCTGTCGCTGGGAATACGAAGCGCGCGTCGTTGCTAATGCCGATGTAGTCGTTGCAGCCAATGAAGGTCAGGACGGGGAAGGTGGGGTTAGAGGCAGGACCGCCGTACACCGCGACGACAGTGTCGAAATCGCTGCCAAAGGTGTCGGCTGCCAACGTGGTGTCGGCGACAGGCGTGAACTTGTACCAGACAGTCTTCCCGATGTCGACGTCATAGCCCTGACAAAGGTGGTCCGGTTCGCCCGTTTCCGTCGTGGCAAAGTCCGTGCGAAAAGGGCCATCCGTAAACGGGGGCGTGGAGGCGTTGGTGGCCGAGGCGAGATTATCGTTTGCAGGCAGCGCGACTTCCGTAAGGTGGAATACGAGGTTCCCATAATTCGGGGCGTAACTACCCACCTGGAAGTAGTAGGTAGTGCCGGCCGTTGCTGAAACCGTGACTTGCGGATTTAGGGAAGCGCAGGTGATCT
>Ga0137369_10004618_pt1 | contig 14043 bp, 13 predicted proteins | sample SagtaG_12_FD_104918 | JGI IMG/M metagenome (GOLD analysis project Ga0137369, IMG submission 104918) | Vadose zone soil microbial communities from Sagehorn Ranch, Mendocino, California, USA - Sage1_L_113_16 metaG | ecosystem: Environmental > Terrestrial > Soil > Vadose zone | place: USA... | reverse complement strand
GGCCACGTGCTTGCCAAGCGCCGGGGCCAGCTTGAAGCCGTGGCCGCTGGTGCCCGCGTCCACGAAGAGTCCCCGAGCCACCTCGCCGATCACCGGCTGCCAATCCGGGCTCACGTCGTACAGGCTGGCCCAGCCGCCGTGGACCTGGGAGCGCTCCAGGGCCGGGACCCGTCGCACCACGACGTCAGAGAGCGCGCGGATCTCCTCCTCTGTGACCCGCTCGGAGTAGTGATCCGGGTCGGCCTCGGGCGCGGCGTGAAGCGGGCCCACCAGGAACAGCTCCGAACCCTCGGGCCGGAAGTAGTACCCGCCGGCCAGGTCTGCGTGCAGCGGCATGGGATCGGCGCCGCCCCACCGGAACGTTCCCACGATGTGGCGCTCGACATGCAGGGGCAGGTCCGCGCCGGCCCGGAGGGCCAGGGGCCGCGTCCAAGGCCCCGCCGCGATCAGGACCTTGTCTGCCTCCGTCCGCTTGCCGTCGGCCGCGGCGATGCTCCATCCGTCCCCATCGGGTTCGATCGAGGCCACAGGTGACCCGAGCCTGGGCACGGCACCGAGTTCCATGGCCTTGCGGAACAGCGCGGTGGTGGCGGCCGCGGGGTCCGCATATCCCGCTTCGTCCTCCCAGGCCGCGACGGCGATCCCCTCCAGGTCGAACTGGGGAAAGCGACGAAGCACATCGTCGGTCGACAGCACCTCGGTAGCGATCCCGAGTTCGTTCAGCCGCGAGGCCGCCTCTTCCACCTGGGGAACGTCCTCCGGCGGATGCAGGAAGAGCGCTCCCGTCTCAACGTAGCCGGCGTCCTGGCCGGTGATCGACTGGAAATCCCTCATCATTCTGATGCTGTCGATGGCGCACTGGGCCAGGAACTCGTTCGTGTAGTAGGCGCGGCAGATCGCGCTGGACCGGCCGGTCGGGCCCGACGCCGGCCTCGATCGCTCGAACACCGTTGTCCGGACGCCGCTCGCCGCGAGGTGGAATGCGACCGACGCGCCATGGATCCCGGCGCCGATCACGGCCACTTCGAATGTCGCCATCGAACCCCCTCCAGCCGTGACTCAGAGAGGCTATCTCCCCGCCCGAGCCCCCGCCAGGGCAGGGATGCTGCAATGGGACGACAGGGTGTCGTCCCAGCTCGCCTGGTAGAACGCCCCGGCCACCACGATGCGGGCGCCCCGGGCCGCCTGCTGGCGCATGTCCTCGAGGCACTCGTAGGCGCGATCCAGATAGGCCTGCTCCTCGGGCAGGTCAGGATGCATCGACTCTTCAGTCTTGGTGTCCATTACCGTCCAGGTTCCGGGCGTCGCGGCGGCGCTAAGGCCCTTCATTGTCGCGGATTGAGCGGACCACGACAGTGGGGGCGGTGCGGAGGCGGGCAGTTCTCGAAGAGGCCACCCCGTGGTGTCAGGCGAGCGAGAGTCCCCCATTCGGCCCATTCTCACGGAGCCCTGACACGGTTACGTTCGGTTAGCTTCGCAGTTCCGGGGGGGCGAATGCCGAGAACCTATCTGGACTTCGACCTGCTGGTCGATCGGGCCGCGCAGGGGTACCGGGCGAGGGTCATCGACTCGCCGGGAGGAGAGGCCACGGCCGACTTTTCCCTACCGTTCTCATCCCTGGAGTTGGAGAACTTCGTGCTGCGTCTCTCCGGGTCGTTGAGTGCGGCCCGGCGAAGGATCCGTCGGCTGGAGTCGCCGGAACGGGAGCTGGTGGAGCGGTTCGGGGGTCAGCTCTTCGGGGCCGTCTTTTCCGGACCCGTGCTGGGAGCCCTTCAGGCAAGCCTGAACCAGGTGTCCGGAAAGGACGCCGGCCTGCGTCTCCGGCTGCGACTGACCGATACCCCGGAGCTCGGCGAGGTGCCGTGGGAGTTCCTGTTCGACCCGGGGGCGAACCGGTTCGTGAACCTGACTCCGGATACTCCGGTTGTTCGGTACCTCGATCTCCCGATCCCAGCCGAGCCGCTCGCGGTCGAGCCACCGATCAGGGTGCTCGTGATGATCTCGAGCCCGGCGGAGTTCCCACAGCTCGACGTGGAGGGCGAGTGGGGGCGGCTGCAGGCAGCGCTCGGCGACCTCCCCGAACGCGGACTCGTCACGATCACGCGGCTCCCCAGCGCCACCCTCGCCGGCCTGCAACGGCCGCTCAGGTTGGACGAATACCACGTCTTCCACTACATCGGTCACGGGGGTTTCGACGAGCAGTCGCAAGACGGCGCGCTGGCGCTCGAAGACAGCCAAGGCCGAGCGCGGTTGGTGACCGGCCAGGACCTCGGGGTCATGTTGAGCGATCACGACTCGCTCCGGCTGATCGTCCTGAACGCGTGCGAGGGTGCTCGTGGTTCATCCTCCAACCCCTTCTCCGGAGTCGCCCAGAGCCTGATCCAGCAGGGAATCCCGGCGGTGATCGCCATGCAGTTCGAAATCACCGACGACGCGGCGATCACGTTCGCCCAAGAGCTGTATTCGGCCATCGCGGACGGTTACCCGATCGACGCGGCCCTCGCCGAGTCTCGCCGAGCCATCTTCGCCAGCGGAAACGACGTGGAGTGGGCCACCCCCGTCCTCTACATGCGCTCACCGAACGGACAGCTCTTTGACGTGGCCCAACCTCCGGCGGAGGTCGCCCGGGCCCTGGAACCGGTTCAGTCGGGGAAGGCGCCGGCGGCGCCGTCACGGGCGCCGAGCGGGAAGGTGGACAGGCGCTCAATCCCGATGCGATCGCTCAAACGACGCCTGCCCTGGGTCGTCGGGGCGATCGCCGTCGGCGTGGCTGTTTTGATCATCGCGCTCATGGCAGCCCTGAAGGGCAGTCCTGGCACGGCGCCCACGAGCACCGGACCCACCTCTACGGTCGCGCCGACAACCGTCGCACCCGGGGTGGCATCCGAAGGAACTGCTCGCCTCCAAGACCCGACGCAAGGATTCGACCTCGTAAGCGGCCGAGCCGTGCCCTTCATGCAGAGCCACATGGCCTGGAACGGCTTGGCGCTCTCGATCTTCGACGAGACGACGCTCGGCGCGGTGAACCTCGGGCCAGTGCAATTCGAGGACTACGTGCCCGCGAAGCTGCGCTCGCTCCAGTACCGGAGCAATCCGCCCTTGGGCCAGAGCGACATCCCGGTGGGAACCGTCCTCGCCATTCAAGTCGACCCGACGACCTACGCGAAGGTGCAGATCCTCAAGTACGACGCGGGCTCTCTCGAGTTCCGCTGGGTGACCTACCGGACTGCTTCCTAGCCCTGCTGCTCACCGCCCGGCGCCAGCTCCCCACACGCGTCGAAGGTCCTCCATGTCTGAATCTCGAGGCCCGCCTGACCTCAAACCACCCTACGCTTGCTGGGACGTTCGCATCACCGAATTTCGTTTGCGACCCCGCATGAGGGACATACAGCCGCCAGTGAAGCGCCGCGCTCGAGGCAGAACTTACGCTCGGCCCGGTTGTCGGTGCCACACCCGGAGCAGACCACGGGCTCCTCCTCGTCGCTGCTCCAACAAGCCCTCGGCTTGGATGCTCCTTCCACCCACGGTTCTGCCCCCAGGCGCTCGTGCCGCCGCCCGATGCAGAACAGGTCACCGAACTTCATGCCGGCCCAAGCTGAACAAGAGGGGCCCCCGTTACCCCCGCGTCCCGGTCCGGTCTAATGCGGTAGTTGCACGACTTGAACCTGGAAGGCCACCCCGGGGGGAGTGTCAAAACCGAAGAAGAAGTGGGTGTCGTAGTGACCGGCGACGGCTGGGATGCCGGTGTCCATCGGGTAGGGCGGGAAGGGGTCGGTCTGCGTGACCGGCGGCCCGTGTCCGACGAAGGTGACCTCCTCGCCCGTGATCCAGAAGTCATCCATCCCCGTTATCCCGGGGGCGATGAACCACCCCGTAGCCTCGTCGTGGAAGTGACCTGCCCCACTGGAACCGGGAGCCTGGCGCCCTTGCAGGTGACTGCAACCCGTCAGTTCGGCATCGGCGGTGTTGTCGCTGTCGAACTCGGCCCAACCCCAAAAGCCCCCCAGCTCCGGGCCGCAGAAGTCCGGGTTGTTACAGTTGAACGATAGGCCGATCTGCCACAGTGCCTTGTTGCCGTAAGCATTCACGGCCGGGGCCGTGAGGGTACTCCACGAAAGTGCAGTGGCCACCAAGAGTGGCAACGCAATGACGATCCCCATGCGCCTCATCAGCGCTCACCCCCTTCAGTGAAGGTTCTCTTCCCCAGCGCCCGAACGGTAGGCCGGATCACCACCTGAAGTCAATAGACCGCAGTGAGTGGTCAAGTGTTGTCGAACGGCTCGGCCACCGGAGCCCGCCAGTCGATCACCACCGGGTCCAGGTTCTGGTCGTGGACGTGGCGCCGCCCGATGTAGTACAGGTCGCGGTCCACGCGGTCGATCCGGCCGAAGCACAGCGCCGTCTCCTCCTGAAGGTCCGCCAGCCGGGACAGGAACATCTGGTAGATGCCTTCCTCGGCGTAGGGGTCCCCGGCCACCACGATCCGGGCGCCCCTGGCCGCCTGCTGGCGCATGTCCTCCGGGCACTCGTAGGCGCGATCGAGGTAGGCCGCTCCTGGGGCAGGTCAGGGTTCGTAGCGGTCTCGGTTGTGTCGGTGTCCATAACGTGGGTGCCCCCGGGCGACGCCGCTTGAAGGTCTCCCATTGTCGCCGGTCCAGGGGCTGGCGACGATTTGTCGTTCATGACTGTCAGTGGGCGCTGCTACGTTTCGTGCGTGGACGGAGTTGACGCTCGCAAAGGCTTGAAGTCCCTCGAGGTGATCCTAGAAGAGGTTCGGATCGACCGTGCCGCTCAGCTCCAGCACTTCGACGCCTTGGACTCGAAAGCCGGAATCGTTCTTGGGTTCTCGGGCGCCGTGGCAGCGCTCGCACCAAGTCGGGCAGTTTGCCGTGGGCATCGGTCGGCTCATCGTCGTGCTGTCTGCTCTCAGCGCCATCTGGACGTTCCTCCCGAGGACCTTCCAGCTCACGAACGTGTACAACCTCCGCGAGAAATACCTCGGGGCACATCCGGACTTCACCAGACTGAATCTGATGGACGCCCAGATCTCGATGATGAAGTCTGCGGAGGGCCTCCTGCAATCGAAGGCCTTCCGATTGAAGCTGGCTATGGGCTTCCTTGCTCTGGGGGTTATTCTCATTGCGGTTGGGATCCCGATTCGGTGAGGAGACAACCATGAGCAAGGATCAGGAACCGCCCTCGGGTGATGTGGGAAGCGAGTCCGGTGGGGAGGGGCCGCCCGAGCATCCAGGGATCGAGAAACCTCCTCCTTACAAGCCCGATTCCGATCTGATCACTTTTCTCGAACGCGAAGCCAAGCCTGGCGAGGCGAAGGTCTGGCATCCCGACGAAGCTGACTAAGTTCCAGGCGGGGCGAGCTCCGCCAGCGCTTTCCGAGCACGGGTCGCGCCGACGAGATTCCCTTTCCGTTCGAACCCCGTCAGCGCTTCGTTCATAGCCTTCGCCGCCTCGTCGCTTCGCCCGGCGAGAGTGAGGATCTCGCCGCGCTCGAACATGATCTCAGCCCTCTCATTCACGTAGTCGCTCGGCTCGAGCAACTGGACGGCTTCCATGGAGAGCCGGTCCGCCTCCTCGAACTCGCCATAACCGGCCAAGGCCAGGGGCGCGAACCCTCCGCCATCGTGACTGCGCGTCGACGTCCGCCTCAGACGCCCTCTTGCGACCCACCTCTGACCAGTCCAGAGCTTCCTCCAGGCGCCCTGCCGGTCCAGCGCGAGAGCAAGCATTCCCGCATTGGTTGGAAGTGCCCAGCGTCATCCATCTCGATCAACACGAAGATATGCCGACGCAGCTCCCGTTCGGCGGCCTCTGGATCACCGGCCAGCATCTCAACCTCAGAGTCCATGTGGGCAAAGGACGCCATGATGGCCTTCAGACCCAACTCCTCCATCATTGCCAAGCCGGTTCGGTACAGCTCTCGAGCGCGCTCGAACTCTCCTCGTATGGCCTGAAGAGCTTCTCGCGGGTTCGTCGGCGCCGGGCGAACTCCAGCTACAGGATCGTGGCCACGGCGGTGATGAAAACGCCGCCCCTCCAGATGGCCAGGCCCGCCAGCACGACCGAACCCCCCACCCGAAGCACCCGATTCTCCCGTTCTCCCATCTACCGGCCGACAGCCCACATCAGGAGTGCCCCGGGGATCACCAGCACGCCCAGCCGGAAGAGGACGGGCAAGGCCGCCCGGGGCCTCCGAGCTGCCAGCTCGGCTACGGCGTGGAGACGTACAGTCCGAACGTCGTCCCCTGCGGGTCCTGGAACACCGCGATCGAGATGTGCTCGTCCACCTTCATCGGCGGCTGCGCGATCGTGCCACCCAGCGACTCCGCCCTTGACAGATACGTCTGGAGATCATCGACCCTGGCGTACATCATCACGTGCGGCTGACCGCTGGGCGAGCTGGAGATGCCGCCTTGAGCGCCCGGCCCTCCCGTGTCGACGTTGGCGTGCCGCAACCCGCCGCCCCCCGGCGCGGGCCCTCCCTCTATTTTCCAGCCGAACAGCTCACGGTAGAAGTCCCAGGCCTTCTCCGGCTCGGTGCAGGCCAGCAGGAACCAATCGACCGGCGGGTTGTCCCCCTCCGAGACCTTTACGGACCCGTCTCCCTGAACCAGCCCGACCACGTTGCCGAACGGGTCGGCGAACAAGGCGAAGGTGACCATGTCCGGGATCTCGGTGACCGGGGTGACGGTCTTCGCGCCGAGTGACTCGGCCTTCTCCAGAAGGCTCTGGATGTCGGGATCCTCCCCGTAGAACACCGAGGCGGATGGCTGCCCCTCCCGGGTTTTGCCGAACCCGCCGTTGATCCCCTTCCCCGCGTGGGTGTCGATCAGGGCATAGTCCGACTCGGTCATCCACTCCACGTGCCACCCGAACACTTCCGAGTAGAACTTGGCGGTCTGTTCGGGCTCGGGCCCATTGAGCTCAAACCACGTCACAGGGTTCCCCATCGATCTCCCCCTTGCTCTGGCCGCCGGCCCATCAGGAGCTACGGCGTATGCACCTACCCTATCGGTGTTGCAGGATGGCGTTGGTCAGACTCCGGCCGCAGCTTCGGCTAGTCTCAGCTTCGCGACGCGGTCCAGCCATGGCGTCGCCCGGAGACGCTCGAAGGTCTCCCGAGACTGATCGAGCAGCTCCCGGGCCCAGCCAACCTCACCCTGCCCGGCCAGCCATTCGGCGTGCTCCAGCCGGATCACAGCCAGGTCGAAGATCGTGCCGATCTCCTCGAAGATCGCCTCGGCAGCCCTGAACTCAGGCTCGATGCCTCGAGTCTCTCCACGGGCAGAGGCAAGCAACGCCCGGAATCGGGCGGCCTGAGCTTTCGTTCCCAGAGGGATCTCGCCGGGGGGGCGGCTTTCGACCAGCTCGAAGAGCTCGCGCGCACTCTCCAGATCGCCCACGTGGGCGGCGGCGGTCACGCTGCAGGCGAGAGCATGCTTGGTGTAGAGGTCGAATCCGAGCACCTCCAGGGAGAGGCTTACCGTTACTTCCGCCGCGGCCAGGGCTCCCCGATGGTCACCACGGCCGAGGAGCACCATTGCCCGCAACAAGCCCACCGTGGCCCGAGCTTGGGCGTCGTGCGAGTCACCGATGAGCTCCTGGACGAGGCGGAACGACCGTTCCGCCGCATCCATGTCCCCGCGATGTACGTGGATGCCGACCGTGCCGATCAGCGTCGCGCTGAATGGCCACTTCGAACCGGGGACTTCGTCTGGATCGGGCACGATCGAGACCGAACGGAGGGCCTCGTCCCACTCGCCCATCTCGACTTGTGTGAGCCCGATCTGCGCCGCGAACTGCCACTCCCAGGCACGTATCCCCAGCCTCCGGGCCAGAGCGAGCCCACGTTCTGACAGCTCCAGTGCTTCCGAGTGTCGCTCTGCCGCTCTCACTTCGACCGCGAGGTTGTTGTAGGCCCTCAAGGCGGCCTCCATGTCGCCGTGACGTTCCGCCAACGCAAGCGCATGCCGGACCAGCGCCAGCGCCTCTTCTGGCCGGCCGATCGCCGACAGGATGACGCTCTTGGTATTGAGCGCTTGCGAGAGGAGCCGGGGAAGCTGAAACCCCTCTGCCAGTCGCAAGGCTTCCTCGATCTGCTCGAGCGCCTTCTCCCGGTCCCCGTGGAAGAAGTACAGTCGGCCCAGCTCCGTCACGATCTCCGCCAGGCTTTCGTCCGGCGGCAAACGGGACAACACCTGGACGGCGGCTTCCATTCGCTGCAGGGCCTCATCGATCCGATCCTGATTCCAGAGCCATTGGGCCACCCGTGCGGAGGCCCGGGCGGCTGCGCGCACTCCGCCCTCAGACTCGAAGAGCTGGCATGCTCGTTCCCCGTATGCAAGTGCCTCGTCCGCTCGGCCGTCGTCCCACGCCATCTCACCGGCCCGAAGCATGAGCCGAGCCTGCTCCAGAGGCTCGTGAGCGAGGTCCAGGGCCCGCTCGAAATACCGACGGGCCTCCTCGCTCGCACCAAGTGACGCGGCCCGCTCCCCGGCCCGGCTCAAGCTCTGCTGAGCCTGCGTCCGGACCTCAGGGGCATCCGGCGCGTCGGGTGCCAGCCTCAGGGCCTCCAGGTAATGGGAGGCCACGATCTGGACGACCTCCTCTTCCTCGGGCCAGTCCGACTGGAGGAAGCGGGCAACGGCAAGATGGCGAGCCTTGCGTTCTTTCTTGGTGAGTGTCTGGTACGCCACTTCTCGCACCAGAGCCTGGAGGAATCCGTACTGACCCAGCTCGGGCGATCGCGGGTCGCTGTCGACCCCGAGGAGCTCCTTGCGCGTCAGCGAGGCGAGCAGCTCACTCAGCTCTGACGGGGTCCGGCCGGTCAGGGCGGCCAGAGCCTCCTTCCCGAATGTCCTGCCCAGGACCGACGCGTCCCGAAGCAGACCCCGCTCCCCATCCGAGAGACCGTCCAGGCGGGCCGCGATGAGGGATTGGAGCGTCTCCGGCACGGTCAGGGTGTCCACGTCACCGGCCACCACGTACCGGCTCTCCTCACGCCTGACGAGACCCCGATCCAGCAGCATGCGGATCGTCTCGACCGCGTACAGTGGAACGCCTTCCGCACGGTCGCGGATCCTTTCGACCAGGTCGTCGGGGAGCCCCGGGACCAGTCCGCGCACCAGCTCTTCCATGGCATCGGAGAAGAGCGGCTCCAGGAACAACGAGGTGAACGTGCGGCGCTCGCTCCCCACCCCGATCGGCGCTCGGCCAGCTCCGGCCGAGCCAGGGTGAGGATGAAGATCGGCCGGTTCCTCGCCCAGTCCAGGAGGTATTCGATGAAATCGAGCAGCGCGGTGTCGGCCCACTGGAGGTCTTCGAAGACCATGACCACGGGTGATGAGTGAGTCAGCCGCTCCAAGAACAGCCGCCAGGCTCCGAACAGCTCTTGCCGCTCGAAGCCCGCCGCCGCGTCACCGCCGAGCAGCTGTGCCAGGCGCGGCTCGACCCACTCTCGTTCTTCGATTTCAGGCACATGGGTGGCGACGGCTTCTCGCAGCTTCGCAGCGACGCTCTCAGAAGGCTCCTCCTCCAGGATGCCGGCTCGCATCCGGACCATCTCGGCCAACGCCCAGTACGTCACGCCCTCTCCGTAGGCGAGGCATCGGCCCCGGTGCCACAGCACGGGTTCGACCAAGCCATCCACGTACTTCTCGAACTCCCACGCCAGGCGGGACTTGCCGATCCCGGCGACCCCGGTCACGGAGACCAGCCGGGCCTTGCCTTCCCGCCCCGTGGCATGAAACAGATCGACGACCTGCCTGAGTTCCTCGTCGCGACCGACGAACGGCGCCTCCAAGCCCAGAGCCTTCCCTGATCCGCCCTTGCCGGCGACGACCCGAAGGGCTCGCCACACGGGGATCGGCGCCGACTTGCCCTTCAGCATCGGAGTGCCGGCTTCCTCGTGGGCGACCGCGGACTCGGTGGCCCGGCGGGTGACTTCGTCGACGAGTACCCATCCAGCGGGTGCCACGGCCTGGACCCTCGATGCCGTGTTCACGAGGTCACCGGCGACCATCCCCTGACCTTCGGCTCCGACAGTGATGGCGGCTTCTCCCGTGAGCACGCCGACCCGAATGGCCAGAGTGGCCTCGGGCAGCTGAAGTTCCTCGTTGAGCCGGTCGACCGTAGCGACCATCGTCAGTGCCGTCCGAACGGCCCGCTCGGCGTCGTCCTCGTGAGCCACCGGCGTCCCCCACAGGGCCATGACCGCATCGCCGATGAACTTCTCGATGGTGCCCCCGTGGCGCGAGACGACCTCTCTCATCCGGTCGAAATATGTGGAGAGGATCTCTCGGACCTCTTCCGGATCTCGTTGCTCGGCGATGGGTGTGAATCCCACGAGATCGGCGAACAGGATCGAGACCAGCCTCCGCTCCGCGATGTGCGAGGGAACTCTGGATAAGTCGGCTTCGGGCCCGAGGACGCCGCCCGGCTCCGGGGCCTGGACAGCTCCGCACTTCCCGCAGAACCGGGCAGTCGGCGAGATGCCACTGCCGCACTGAGGACACGTTCCGATCAGGGATCGACCGCAGCTCTCACAGAACCTGTTGTCCGGCTCGTTCTCGCTTCCGCAGGCGGGGCAGCGCACAGGATTCCCCTCGCAACGTGGCTGGTCGAAAGGCTATCGCAGCGCTCCAGACGCGTACAGGCGAGGGCGCTCTCTCGCCGGGCCGCCGCCCACGACGATGCGGATCGGGCTTGTCAGTTCCGCGGAGAGATTGGGAGGGTAGAGCTTTTCTCAGTCACCCCTAACCCCCCTTGATTTATTTCGGTTGGAGGAGTACACGGAGGATACGGAATGACCGGTCGCCTAAAAGGGGTGACTGCACAAGGAAAAGTCTTCTCCCATGGAAGGACCCCGGGCCCTCGTGGCCGGGGATTGAAGCAACCAAGGCAGCCAGTTTCGAGACTTCCCTGCGTCTCCAGTCTCCGGACAATCCGTTGCATCGCCCGGAATCCCGAAAGGAGTGCAGGTGTCTACGTGCCCAGTTTGCGGATGGCCGCCCGGTGCAGCCTGGGCTCATCATCATGGACGAGCCGTCTGCACGGCCTGTGGCTCCGAACTGATCCAGGGTGACGGCGACGGCTCGACGCACCCTCTGGCGGACACGATGATCGTGGATGGGCACCAGCCGGGCCTGGCGACGACGCTCGAGGACTCGATCGAATCACTGGTTCGCACTGCACACGATGAATGGACGCAGATCGAACGCGTCAACGCGGTTACTGAGGAAGCACAGGCATCCCTTCCATCACTAAATGATCACGGTGACGGCCAACCGCCCCGGAAAATGGTCACGTGGGCCGACATAGAGGCATTCGCCGAGGCCGCCACCGATATCGGCCCTCAGATCCGAACCGAGCTCGCCCGATACCACCTTCCACGCCCCGAGCCGGAGCCGCTGATCACGCCGATCTCGGCGCCGCGAAAGTGGCCTGATCGGGTCATGGTCGCTGCCGGGGTGGGCGCCCTCATCGCGCTTGGATTGTTCCGCCTCACCCACGGTCCAACGGGAGCGGGGCCCGTCCACCCGTCCTCGCTCGCTCCTTCAGGCGTTTCCTCGGCCGCTCCCTCGGTTTCCTCGCATAGGAGCGCAGCGCGCCCTGCCCCGAGGCCGGGGTTGAGGGCCACGCTCCGCATCACATCGCGGTGCTGGCTCCGAGCCAGCGCGGACGGCCGGGTGATCCGCCAGGAAACGCTGCCCGCCGGCCAACGGGTCACGTTCCACGCCAAGAAACGCCTCGAATTGGTGCTGGGCAACGCGGGCGGGGTCACCTTGCGGGTGAACGGCAAGCTGATGCCGACGGGTCGCCCCGGCCAGGTCGTGCGTCTTGCGTTCACCTGGCGCGACGGCCTCGTCATCGGTTCCTGACGACGCCCTCCCGCTGCCCGCTGCATGCGCCCTTCGACCTAGGCCGAAGATGGGCGACCGGCCGCACACACCCACTCCCCGGAGAAGCACCTGTCTTGACGCCTACGGGTTAGGGACCCCCTTTCCGGGAAGACTGGAATGGTCGAAGGCACCGATGCATTGGTTTGACTGGGATTGGAGGTGGCGCACATGCGCTGGAGGTCGTTTGGCGTCCTGGTGGTGGCGACGATTGGCCTTATGGCTGGGCTTCCCTCTTCCTCACTCGCGACCTCGGTCCCTCTCCCCGACAGCATGGCCGCGATAGGCGACTCGATCACCCGGGCCACCGACGCGTGCTGCTTTTACGGTGATCACCCCGGCAGGTCCTGGAGCACAGGGTATGTGTCCGACTCGATCTCCAGCCATTACGAGCGGATCCGCGCAGCCAACCCGGGGATGACGGGCAACGCCCACAACGACGCGGTGGCGGGGGCGAAGATGGCAAATGCTGCGAGCCAAGCCGCTTCGGCAGTCAGTCAGCAGGCCGAATACGTGACCATCCTGATGGGGGCCAACGACACCTGTACCTCGTCACCAGGGACGATGACACCCGTCGCAGATTTCACGAACCAGTTCCAAGGCGCGATGAACAAGCTCGAAGCCGGCCTTCCTGCGGGCGCCCACATCTTCGTGGCCAGCATTCCGAACATCTACCGCCTCTGGCAGGTCCTCCACACCAACCCACTGGCCCAGGCGGTGTGGTGGGCCGCCAAGATCTGCCAATCGATGCTCTCGCCCTTCAACACGAGTGAGGACCGCGCCAAGGTCCTCGAGCGGGAGAAGGCCTTCAACGACGTGCTCGAGCAGGTCTGTGGCCAGTACTCGAATTGTCGATTCGACGGCGAGGCCGTCTTCAATTACCAGTTCACGGCCGACCAGGTAAGCAAGCTCGACTACTTCCATCCGAATATCTCGGGGCAGGCCACACTCGCAAGCGTCACCTGGGCCCGCTCCTGGTGGCCCGGCTTGTAGCGTTCGGTCGCCCGTCAGCGCGGAGCTGATTCGCGGTACCCTTCCAGTCTGAAGGGGAGATGCCCGCGAGACGAGCGCCGCCTCGGATAGCTTCCCTCGATGGAGGATCTGTCGGTTGAGCTGTCCGAACTGTGGTACGGAGAATTCGCCGGGCCGCAAGTTCTGCGGGAGCTGCGGAGCGCCGCTCGCCCTCACCTGCCCAGCGTGCGGAACGGCCAACGAACCCGGTGTGCGATTCTGCGGCGAGTGCGGGAACGCACTCACCGGCGACGCCGGGGCACCGTCGAAGTTCCGTCCTGCGGCAGCGACTGGCGCTGAAGGCCCAGCCGCACCCCCATCCATCCCCACGGCCGAGCGGCGTCTGGTCTCCGTGCTGTTCGCCGACCTCGTGGGATTCACCACGCTGTCGGAGTCTCAGGATCCCGAGGAGGTTCGTGAACTCCTCACCCGCTACTTCGATACCTGCCGCACGCTGATCGCCCGATACGGCGGGACGATCGAGAAGTTCATCGGCGACGCTGTCATGGCGGTGTGGGGAACCCCGCTCGCGCAGGAGGACGATGCAGAACGAGCCGTCAGGGCCGCCCTGGAGCTGACAGCAGCCGTGGCCTCGCTGGGCCAAGAGGTTGGGACGCTCGGGCTCAGGGCGCGGGCCGGTGTGCTCACCGGTGAGGCCGCGGTCACCCTGGGCGCGGAAGGTCAGGGAATGGTCGCCGGGGATCTGGTGAACACCGCCTCGCGCATCCAGGCCACGGCGCCGCCCGGCCAGGTGTTCGTAGGGGAAGTGACTCGACGCGCCACCGAGGCGGCGATCGTGTACGAGGATGCAGGTTCCCACTCGCTGAAGGGCAAGGCCGAGCCGATAGGGCTGTGGCGCGCCCTCCGGGTGGTTGCCGGTGCGCGAGGCTCGATGCGACCGTCGGCCCTCGAGGCTCCCTTCGTCGGACGCGACCCCGAACTGCGCCTGGTGAAGGAGCTGTTCCACACCACGGCGGAGGAGCATCGCGCGCATCTGGTCTCCGTGATCGGCATCGCCGGGATCGGCAAGTCGCGCCTGTCCTGGGAGTTCGAGAAGTACATCGACGGGCTGGCCGAGGATGCCTGGTGGCATCGGGGCCGGTGCCTCTCCTACGGC
>Ga0137369_10004611_pt1 | contig 14056 bp, 12 predicted proteins | sample SagtaG_12_FD_104918 | JGI IMG/M metagenome (GOLD analysis project Ga0137369, IMG submission 104918) | Vadose zone soil microbial communities from Sagehorn Ranch, Mendocino, California, USA - Sage1_L_113_16 metaG | ecosystem: Environmental > Terrestrial > Soil > Vadose zone | place: USA... | reverse complement strand
CGCTCTTCACCGGGGCGGGTCCAACCCTCAGATTTCGCGTGATCACCGCGCGTGCATTCCAAGATCAGCACATCAGGTTTCTCCTCGGGGAAAACCGCCGCCTGCATGATTGTTTGATCGTCGAAATTGACGTCCCCGGAGTAAAAAACAGTTTGACCTTCGGCGCGCAGGATTACTCCGGTCGAGCCGAGCACATGTCCTGCGTCGAAGAACTCAAACGTTAACATGTCCTTTTCGCGGGGGGCTGCCCGTTCCCCGGCAATGGAGATCCGCTGACGCATCGGACACCAGCGCCAGCGTCCCGACGCGCGGTCGATTTCACGATGTGTGAAAAGGGGATAGGACATCTCTCCGATCTCCTCACGTTGCCGCGTCATCACATTCACTGAGTTGTGCAAAAGGACGCTGCCGACCTCGGCCGTCGCCTCGGTCATGAAAATCCGCGCGCCCGGGAAGCGTCGCATGGCCAAAGGCAGGGTGCCGATGTGGTCCTGATGCGCGTGCGACATCAGGATCGCCTCGACCTCGCGGTCCCCGATTGCTTTGAAATTAGGCAGCGCATCCTCCCCGGTGTTTTTCGGGTGCATCCCGCAATCGAGCAGGAGCCGGTGTCGGCCAATCTCAAGATAATACGAATTTGCTCCGATCTCCGTGTGCCTGGTGAGATTTGTGAATTTCAAATGCGACTCCGGTGACGTCCTGAGGATTTCCTATCAGAGCGGTTATTGTCTGAACAGTCGGTTTCGCGATTGGTCTAATAACTGGTCGCCATGGAAGGAGAAACGAACAGGCACCGCGACCCAAGCACGCATCTGGAGCAGGATATCTGCATCCACATTTTCACAGTCTCCTCCGCCATGGTGGGCGTTTGTTTGACTGTCATCGGATTGATTCGCGTCGTCATTACACTTGGACGTGCGGAAACGCTGGCGGATGATTTTCTGGCCGGAGACGCACTGCTATTCCTGATTTCGTGCCTGCTTTCTTACTGGGCGTTGCGTTCGCGGTCGCTGCGCCGAATGCATCGTCTGGAAAAGATCGCAGATGGAATCTTTATCTTCGCCATGATCGGCATGGTGATCATTTGTGCCTTGATCACTTACACGCTCTCTGCTCCAGCCTGACCAGGCACTGGCTAAAGAAGCTCTTTAAAAATCCGCAGCCAATTCCCGCGCAGAATCTTTTCGATGTCAGCGTCGCTGAATCCGCGTTCGATCAATCTATGGGTGAGGTTTTGCGCATGCGAGTGGTTCGTTAGGTCAGGAATAAAGTGCGGTGTCGTAAATTTTGCAGCGAGCTCCTTCTGTCTGGATTCGGACCACTGTCGGTAAATGAACTCGAAGAAATCAAAGCCGATCCCGACTGCGTCCATGCCAATCAACTCGACGATGTGCTCGATATGATCGATGTAATGGTCGAGCGTGCTTTCTTCTTCTCGCGGACTGACGAGGATGGAGTTGACGCCGATAACCCCGCGCCGTTCACCGATCATCGTGATCTGTTCGTCACTGATGTTGCGCTCGATGTCATAGTGCCGGCGGACGTTCGTGTGCGACACGATCGGCGGCTTGGTTGTGATCGAGAGAATCTCTTCAAACCCAGCCGGGTTGATGTGCGCAAGATCAATAATCACACCGAGCGCTTCGCATTCACGCACGACCTCGCGACCAAACGGTGTTAACCCCTCAGCCGGCGAGCCGCTCGCTGCGAAAACTCCGCCGTGGCCCGCCGCATTGGTTCGGGCATGCGTGAGTCCGATTGCGCGCACACCGAGTTCGTACAACACGCGCAATTGATTTAAGTCGGTACCCAATGGCTCGATTCCTTCCATCGTGATGACAAAGGCGATCTTGCCCGTTTCCCGCGCCGCCTGAATCTCGCGATAACTTTTACAAATTGCGAAGCGCTCCGAAGCTGCTGTTTCGGCGTACAGGCGCGCAATTTGATCGAGTGCCACGCGCAGACCGGCTTCCGGGAGATAGCGGTCTTCAATGTAAATCGCTGCGCCGACAACAGAGACGTTCCCCGCTTCGAATTCCGGAAAAAATTCTGTTTCAAGAACATCTCTGCGCTGCCGTTTTTCGTACAAATCCATCGGCAAATCGAAATGCATGTCGATGATCCCTCCGGTCTGCAGCCGGTCGATCCGTTCTTCAATCGATTGCTTAATTCCAGTCATTCTATAGCGGTGATCTGTGAACGCCGAATCTGCCCTCAAATCACGGACGAGCCGCCTTCGCCGAGGTGACGGTGGGCACGGAGCGGATTGTCACGCATGAATTCAATGGGCGGTCGCCGCAGCGATATCCCGACAATGTTCGCGTAAGTTCTCTAATTAACGCGATCGCTATGACCAGGTGATGAGGCGCAGTTCATGCGCTTGCATCAGGCAGGGGTGCGTGGGCAGGACGCGGACGCTAAAGCCGTAGGTGCCGCTTTCGGTTGCGGGAACGCTGCCCTCGTAAATGTAATTTCCATTCCCATCAACCTGGGTGCTTTGATTTAGCACCGTCGCGGTGGGATTACGGAGGTCGCCGTTATCCACTTCGCCATGATACGCCTCGACGCGCACATGCTGCGGATCAAGCGCACCCAGATGGACGCGCGCACTGATCTGCAAGGATTCGCCGACCGAAACGCTTTGCTGATCCTTGTTGGCTACCTGGACGTCCGAGACCTGCACTTGCGTCCAATCCTTGCGCATCTGTGTTTTCCATTGGCTCAGGTGCGCCGCGGCGCCGCAGCCGTCTCGGGCGAAGTTTTCGTGTGCCTGCGCGGCGCCAATATAAAGTTGTTCCGTGTATTCCTTCACCATCCGCTGCGTGTTGAATACGGGCGTGACGCTGCGAATTGATTCGCGCATCAGTTGCAGCCAGGCCAGAGGAAGTTTGCCGTCCGGTTTCGCGTAATAAAGCGGAACGATCTGGTTCTCGAGCAATTGATAAAGACTGCTGGCGTCCACTTCGTTTTGAAATTCCGTGGTGCCATTATCGATCTCGCCGCCGATAGCCCATCCGTTGCTGCCGTTAAAGCCCTCGCGCCACCAGCCATCGAGCACGCTGAGATTGATCCCGCCGTTCGGCGCCGATTTCATTCCGCTGGTGCCGCTTGCTTCCAACGGACGCAGCGGATGGTTTAGCCAGAGGTCGACTCCCTGCACGAGGCGCCGCGCGATGTAGCTATCGTAGTCCTCCACGAAAATGACGCGAGTTTCCAGACCTGACTCGCGGCTGAATTTGTAGACTTCCTGGATCAGGGCCTTGCCTGCTTCATCGCGTGGATGCGCTTTGCCTGCAAAGATGAATTGCACCGGGCGCGTCGCATCGTTCACCAAGCGTTTCAATCGTTCCTTGTCGCTGAACAAAAGTGCACCGCGCTTGTAAGTAGCGAACCGCCGCGCGAAACCGATGGTTAAAATTTCCGGATCAAGAATGCGATTAACTCTGCGAATCGACTCTGGCGATTCGCCCAGTCGTTCGCGGCGCTGGCGTTCGCGGTCGCGAACAAAATCGATGAGGCGGCGTTTGAGTTGTTGATGCGTGTCCCATAGTTGCGTATCGGGAATGTCGATGACGCCGCGCCAAAAATCAGGTTCAGTCAGGTGCTCCTCCCAATCGCCGAGATGCTTGCGATAAAGCGCCGCAAACTCAGGCGCCATCCATGTCTTGGTGTGCACGCCATTCGTAATACTGGTGATTGGCACCTCGTGCATGGGCACGCCCGACCACACGTCTTTCCACAGCGATCGGCTCACTTCACCGTGCAATTTGGTGACGCCATTCGCATGGCGGCTGAGACGCAACGCCAGGATAGTCATACTGAATGGCTCGTCGGGGTTGAGACGCGTGTGGCCGAATGAGAACAGCTCCTCGAATGGAACGTTTAGTTCCTTTGCGAATTTCCCGAAATATTTTTGCATCATCTCCCGCGAGAAGGAATCGTTGCCGGCTGGAACCGGCGTGTGCGTGGTAAAAACATTCGCTGCTGCGACGACTTGCAGCGCCGAATAAAAGTTGAGCTTTTTCTCGACGACGTTCAGACGGATGCGTTCCAGCGCGAGGAAGGCTGAGTGTCCTTCGTTCATGTGAAACACGTCCGGTTGGATCCCAAGCGCGGTGAGAGCTTTAACGCCGCCGATCCCGAGCATGATTTCCTGGCGCATGCGCATCTCGAGATCGCCGCCGTAAAGCTCCGCGGTGATGCGCCGGTCCTCCGAGCTATTCTCAGGAATATCGGTGTCGAGGAGATAGACGTTCACGCGCCCGACGCGCAATTCCCAAACCCTGGCGAAAACTTCCCGATCCAGAATAGGGACCGAAATGAAAAGCTTCATTTCGCCCCGGCGAGCTTCGCGGATTGGCAGGTGGTAAAAATTTTGGTTCAGATTAATTGCTGCCTGAATGCCGTCCTTATCGATCTGTTGCCGGAAATAGCCGTGGCGATAGAGGAGACCAATCGCAACAAAATTCAGATCAAGGTCGCTCGCCGATTTACAATGATCGCCGGCCAGAATGCCGAGGCCACCGGAGTAATTCGGAATTGATTCATGAAAACCGAACTCGGCGGAAAAGTAAGCGATCGGGTTTTTGATCGCAGCGCCGGGCCCCGTCTTCCCGTATGTGTCCTGGCGTCCGAGATATTTCTCGAAGTCCTGGAAAACCTGTTTGAGCTCCCGCAAAAAATTCTTGTCCTGTGCGAGCTCTTCAAGACGGGATTGCCGCGAAAGCTGCAGCATGCGCACCGGATTATGATTAGTCTGGTCCCAAAGCTCGGGGTCGAGTTCCCGGAACAATCGGCGGGCCGCCGGTTCCCAGGTCCACCAGAGATTGAAACTCAGTTCCCGTAGCGGCTCGAGTGTTGCCGGCAGGATCGGAGTGACGTTGTAAGTTTGAAAAGTCGGCATGTTTTTAAACTTACTGTAGCCGCGGGCGTTGACCCCGGTGCCAAAGATTGCAGGTTCCAGAAATTACCATTCGAATACCGGAGCGAACAGAGCCGCAGTTAACCGAGAAAACCTCATCCGGCAAGTCGCCGATCTTCTCACGACGGGACGCTTTTTGGATTTGTACAACTAGTCAGTACCGGCCGGGGTCACCGACGCCGGCTACAGCACGCGGCGCGAGCAGGAGCCCAAGAAAAAATCCCGCGACTAATCCCCATATGTGCGCGGCCATACTGACCTGCGGCGTGGAAAGATCGAATGCGATTTGGATCGCGACGATCAGGCCGATGTTTGCGAGCCGCTGTTTGGCGAATGGCGCATGATGATGTCGCAGTAAGAATCCAGCCCATGCGCCGACCACGCCCATGACGCAGCCTGAAGCGCCTATGAGTTGGCCGATCTGAACCAGCCCGACCTCGCTTAAAGCAACCACCCCTGCGCTGGAGGCGAGCCCGGAAATTAGATAGCACGCGATAAATCGGATCGTGCCGATGGAGCGCTCGAGCGGCGGACCGAGAACGTAAAGGGCGAAAAGATTGAACGCGAGATGCAAAAAGCCGCTATGTAGAAAAAGTGCAGTGATCAGACGCCAGTATTCGCCCTGCGCAACGACCGCATACGGCTCGACTGCGCCAATCCCATGCAGAACGTTTGGATCGTTCCAGTCCCCAAAAGAAATCTCGAATAGGAAAACAAGCACGTTGACCAGGATCAATACGAGCACCGCCGGCGCGCTTCGAAGCTGACTTCGCCGACTGGAAGGGGCGATATCCTGATCTGCCCGAACGGAACTGAACGCACGCGGATCTGTAGCGTTAGATTTCAAACGGCGAAATAACCCGACTTGCTCGCGCAATTCGGAGGTGGGATGCAAAATCTGGAGAGCCGCACCAAGTCTTTCAGCCGATTCATAATCTCCTTGCGCAGCGAGTTGCGTTATTTTTCGCAATGCGATGGTGGGCAGAAACAGTAGAAGGAACCATGCCGCGCCGCCGACGTACCCGCTGACATCAGGCCAAAGAAGCCATGCGACAGCGGCAACTGCTAGCACAACGAGCCCGGCGAGGCGCCAGCCGTGATAGGGCGCGCTAGGCCGCCACGCACGAGCCAGGACGAGCAGCGGCGAAACGATCGCAAGGAAAAGCAAGATGTGATTGAGATTCAAGCGGAGAGTTAAAAGACTAAACAGTTACATTGTTACAATGGGTTGCCGAATGAAGGTTGTAACCATTTTAACTTTGTAACTTTTGTAACCTTTTTAACATTCAGCCATGACCATCACTGTTACTGATTATCTCGATGTCATTTCAAGCTGGTGTTTCTGGTCCGAGCCGGCATGGGCGGAATTGAAAAGACGCTATGACGGGCGGGTTCAGTTTCAGTGGAAAATCGCGCTGATGAACCCCAATGGTTTGCCAACCTCACGCGAGCAGGAGCAATGGTTCTATCGTCGCAGTGGGATGATGATGCGTTCTGCGTTCATGCTTAACACTGACTGGTACGATGCAAGTCTTCCAGAGTGGCTCGCGCCGAATTGCGTGGCCGAAGCGGCAAAGGATTTCGGTTTCACTGATGATCGTGTCCGGCTCGCGCTTGCCCGCGCCGCGCTGCGCGAAGGCAAAAACGTCGCAGACTGGAATACTGCCGCTGAAATCGCGGCAGAAGCTGCCGGCATCGAAGCCGGCAAATTGCTCGAGCGCGCGAAATCACCGGCGATTGAGAAGCGCATTCGAGCATCGACGGCCGAATTCCGCGCGTTACAGATCTCGCAACGGCCCGCGTTCGTGATTGATACTGAGATCGGGGATCGCGCCATTTTTTCTGGAGTGGTCAAACTCGAGCCATTGGCAGCGACAATCGATTCAATGCTAGACGATGCGGCTGCGTACGCGGCGCACAAAGCGCACTTTGGCGACCCGCCGGCAAAGTGATCTCCCGGAGATCGACACCTAATTGTTACGAGTTTGACCTTGCCAGTGCGAAATTGTTGCCTACAACTTCTCTTCTGCTCGCGAACTTTAGTGCGAGCACTTCGTTGCGGTGAATCGCAGCCGTGGCGAAGAAAGAGTGCCCAGGCGTTTGCGAATGCTGACGCCTGAAATTGCGATAAATGTAACACGGCGGCGCGGCGCACTCCCGCTTCGCTGTTGAGGAGATTGATCTAATCTGCAACCACAAATTCGTGTAAACGGTCGGATTCGCGCTCGCGAAGTCCGGGTCATTCTGGGGTCCAGCGGTGAGCAGCTCGGCGTCATGCGCTTAACCGACGCCTTGCGTAAAGCTCAAACTCTCGGCCAAGATTTGGTCGAAATCGCGCCCACGGCGAATCCGCCTGTGTGCAAGATTGTCGATTTCGGAAAGTTCCGATACGACATTTCCAAACACTCGAAAGATAAAAAGTCGTCCGGCGCGAGACTGAAGGAAATCAAGTTCCGCGTGAACATCGACGAGCACGATTATCTGACGAAAGTCCGGCACGCCGAAGAATTCCTGGACCGCGGTAACAAGGTTCGTGTTCAGCTGCAATTCCGCGGCCGCGAAATGGCGCACCAGGAGCTTGGGACTCATCTGGTGGAGAAAGTTCGCGACGATCTTTCCAGCATGTCGCAGGTGGAAACCGATCCGAAGATCGCCGGTCGCAATATCACCATGACCCTGGCGCCTTTGCCGGCGAACCGCCGGAAACGAAAATTCACAGCGCCGAAAACAGATGAGGAAAGCGAAGAAGCTCCTGCATTGACCGGGCCCTAAATTGACCGCCGTCCAAGACGGCTGCGTGGGCCAGGTGTCGAGAGTGTTTTCTCAGGGCTTCTTTTTGCCTTTTGGTGAATGGGCAGGCGAAGGCGTGGGCGATCGCGGTGGCGGAGTAAGCGGCGTCCTTTCGGCAATCTTTTGTTCGAGCCGTTGCTTGCGCGCCTTCGCATCCTGATTATTGGGATCCACCTTCAAAATCTTTTCGTTGTCGGCCATCGAATTTTGAAGGTCGTTTTTTAGCTCGTAGATGTACGCGCGATAATTGACGTATTTAATCTCGTCCGGCTTCAATTTGATAAGTTCGGAATAGTCTCCGAGAGCTTTATCGTAATCCTGTATTTTCATTTCGACCGCCGCACGTTGCTCATGAATGCGCGGCGCTTGTTGCGGAGTAAGTTTAAGGGCTTCGTTGTAGTCGTTGATGGCGTCCCCGTATCTCTGGTCGTTTGCAGCCGCATATCCGCGTTGTTGATAAACTGCTGAGAGTTCGTCCCCGTATTTTTTGTCCATGGCGGTGGCTTTCTTGAGGAGGTCGACCGCTTTGTCGAAGTCCTGGGTTTTAGCGGCCTCAGCACCCTCGCGGGCCAGTTTGTTCGCTTCGGGATTCTTTTTTTCCGCTGCTTGGCATACCTGTGAAGCACAGAGAGTCAAAGCCGCGATTACAGTAAAAGCAAAGGATCTGTTCATAGATTTCTGTTAGACGTTGATATTCTTTTAACCATTCGAACCTAGAGGCGTGAATAGTTGGCTGTAAGTTCAACAGTTTCAAGTCTGTTCCGGTGACGGCGCATTTTCGACATCGATCTTTGGCTCCGGATCTGACGGGACGGATGCACTGGGCCCGGGCTCATCGACCCTCGTAATATCCACGGCACGGCCGGTCGTCTCATCAATTCTAACGAGAGCGCCGCGCAAGCGCACTTCCCCGCCGGCTACCGGAAACGATGACGGCAGGTTCGAGATAAACCGATTCATGATCGGATCCACGGCGCGTCCCAGGATGGAGTTTACAGGTCCGCACATTCCAGCGTCGCATAAGAAAGCCGTGCCGCCGGGGAAGATTTGTTCATCGGCCGTCTGAACGTGAGTATGGGTGCCAATGACGGCGGACACTTTGCCGTCGAGAAATCGGCCAAGCGCAATTTTTTCGCTCGTGGTTTCGCCGTGAGCGTCGACGATAATGTTTAGCGTTTCGCTACGCATTTTCGTGACTGCTGCTTCGACAGCACGAAATGGGTTGTCCAAAATTGGCTGCATGAACGTGCGCCCCTGGACGTTGATGACGCCAATTTTTCCCTTGGCCGTTTCAAGAATGATCGATCCGCTACCCGGCGTGCCGTCAGGATAATTCACCGGGCGCAACAAACGGGGTTCAGTATCGATGAACGAAAGAATCTCTTTCTGGTCCCAGATATGGTCGCCGCTTGTGATAACTGAGACGCCGGCGCGCAAAAGATCGATGGTGATTTTGCCAGTAATACCGCGGCCGCCCGCAGCGTTCTCGCCGTTGACGATGACGAAATCCAACGCGTATTTCGCCTTCAGGTCCGGCAACCGGGCTATTACCGCGGCGCGACCTGGCTGGCCAACAATATCGCCAAGAAAAAGAACCGTTAGCATGCGTGGGGTGATTCATTGAATCGTTACATAGTTACGTCAGATTTGCGATTCGACGATTTAAGCGTTCACGGATCTAGCCCGGCGAGGCGATTCGCCTGGCACGCCGTAGCCTGGCGAAGGCGGGTCGTCAGAACTTCGACATGCTTATTTGCAGCAGTCTTTGCAGCAGGTCTCCAGGCCGCGGAGAACATTAGCGTCCTTGGGAACAAGCCGCGGTGGGATGTTCTCGAACATTACCAGCAGACAATCACGCGTGATGAGTTCGCGTACCTGATCAAGGATGTCTACGGCACTCACGGGTTCGCGCCCGATTTGATCGAAATAAAAGATGATATGGCGCGGATCCTCATGAATCGGGACGCGCAGAAATTTTTCACCCTACGGTTTGCCGGAGGGACAAAGGAGCGGAAACTCGTTCCGCGACTTTGGCGACCGGCCAAATCCTTACCACCGGCGAGATCAGGTAAGCCGCTCTCGGGTCTAAAAATCGCGCTCGACCCTGGGCATCTCGGCGGGAAATGGGCGAAGATGGAGGAGCGTTGGTTTCAGGTCGGCGACAGCAGGCCCGTTCAGGAGGGTGATTTGACGTTGCGCGTGGCGCGGCTATTGGCGACGCGATTGCGCCATCTCGGTGCGAAAGTTTCGTCTGTCCGAAGTACCGATGAGCCAACGACGGGCAAGCGTTCGGATGATTTTCGCGAGTTAGCCAGGAAGATTCTCATCAAGAATGGCGTGCCACAGCCGCGCGCTGATGTTCTTGATTCGACTGATCCGGAGAAAGAGAAAACAATCCGCTGGCAAAGCGAAATCTTGTTCTACCGCTACAGCGAGATTCGGCGTCGTGCTGCGCTGGTGAATTTCAAACTGCATCCTGATCTTGTGCTGTGTTTGCATTTCAACGCTGAAGGATGGGGCGACCCGACTAGTCCGATGTTGACTGACGCGAATCATCTTCACTTACTGGTCAACGGATCGTATTTGGTGGAGGAGCTGGAATTCGATGATGAACGTTTTGAAATGGTCCGGCGGCTCCTGAGTCGCGCGTACGACGAGGAGTTACGGCTGGCCGATACGATTGCTCTGGCAATGGCGCGCGAGACTGGCCTGCCGCCGTACGCCTATCCGACCGCTAACAGCACGACCAAAGTCGGCAGCAGCAGTTATGTGTATGCGCGCAATTTGCTGGCCACACGTCTTTACCGTTGCCCGGTCGTGTACTGCGAGCCGTATGTCATGAACAGCAAAGACGTGTTCGCCCGTATTCAGGCCGGCGATTACGAAGGAACGCGCAATATCAACGGCGTTCAACGCAAGAGTATTTTCCGTGAATACGCGGACAGCATAACGGATGGATTAATCGATTATTATTCTAAAGCGCGAGAATTGTAGGGCGTTTGTATCAGCCCCGAATGCTTTCGGGGTTCACAGAAACGCCCTACAAATTTTCTGTCGCTTCCCGAATATCCTCGAGCGTCACATTATCCGCGACATAGGCAACCCCGATGCGTGGCGTGACGACGAACCTGATTTTTCCGATTTCGAATTTTTTGTCGAACTTCACTGCGTCGAGAATCTTCTTACGCGGAAATTTGGGTGGCAACCGCGTTGGTAACCCGAATCGCTCAAGGAGATCAACAATTGCGGCGCGCTGATCCGCCGGCAGCCCAGCTCTTTTCACTGAGATCGCGCACGCGGCGACAATTCCAAGGCTCACTGCTTCTCCATGCAGGAATTTCCGGTAATTTCCAGCACGCTCGATTGCGTGGCCAATTGTGTGGCCGAAATTCAGAAGCGCACGCTGGCCTGTTCGGTCGCGCTCGTCTTTCGCGACGATTCTGGATTTGATTTGAATGTTGCGCTTGATCAGCCGTTGTAGGGCAGGCGCTGCGCCTGCCTTCCAGGACTGCAGCATATCGAACATTTTTGCATCGGCGATGACGGCGTGTTTTATAATCTCCGCGAATCCTTGGTTCAATTCGCGCCGCGGCAGCGTTTTCAAAACATCGAGGTCATCAATAACGAGCGACGGCTGATGGAAAGCGCCGATCAAATTTTTCCCCGCGCGAGTGTCGACGCCAGTCTTCCCCCCGATTGAACTGTCCACCATCGCCAACAGCGTAGTGGGAATTTGAATGTGCGGAATGCCGCGGTGATAAATCGCCGCGACGAATCCAGAAATGTCGCCAATCATCCCGCCGCCGAGACCAATAACGAACGATTGGCGGTCAAGTCCCGCAACGATCATCTGGTCGCAAATCGCACTGGCTCGCTCAAGTGTCTTCGATTTTTCGCCCGCCGGAATCGTGATCAGCATGGGCCGAAATTCAGCTGACGCCAGGCTTCTCTTGACACGATCGGCGAAGAGTCGCGCGACGTTCCTATCGGATACCACAACGCACGTTGCGCGAGATAAATATTTGCGCGCATACTCTCCGACGTGATCAAGCACGTCGGCGTCGATCAGCACAGGGTAGCGATCTATACCCGCACGAATTTGCAAAGCGCGATGCAGACTAGGGAGACCAGCGAAACGCCCCGTCCGGGTCGGTGCCTGTTGCCGTGGTGTTAGTAAACGCCGGACCCGTTCCGCTCCAAGGCATGGTCTCAACATGCCAGTCGGCGCAAAGCGCGTTAATTTTTCTGCGACTGCTGTGTGTGCCGCCGATAGCTGTTCCACCCGGAGTGCTCGTTGCAGCTACAACTGTGACGTTGGCACTGCTAGCCAAGTTCGCTTGGCTGGTGGTGTTGCCGATACCAAGGAAGCTCACTGCTGTCCCCGATCGCTGAGCGGGGGCGAATACAATAAACGCTGTCGGCTTCGAAATCCTGTCTGCAGACATACCGACGACCCCTGCAGTCGCATTAATTCCGTAGCTGACTGCCGAGTTCGCGTTGTTGGGTGAAGAAGTTCTTGGACTAGCAGGACGGTCGAACGGCGAAACAAAAACGCCCCAAGATGATAGGTATTTCGGCGCAGCGGGAGGTGGGTCGGCGTTATATAATTGCGACATCCACGAGCCGCTCGTCGAAAACAAAACGCCGCTGTTGTCATTCATGTACAGCTGCGTTGCCATGGCGAGCTGGCGCAAGTTGCTCATGTCTTTCGTCGCTTTTGCGCGCTCAAGAACACTATTAAGGGATGGAATGAGGATCGCGGCGAGTCCGACAATGATCGCGATTACAACCAGCACCTCGATCAGGGTAAAGGCGCGCTCAACAAGGGGAGGGGAACTTTTGGTCATGATTCTATGATTAGGAGCGCATGATATTGCGCATGGGCGCGAAGCGAAAGGGAAAAAGAGCCGCAACACCGAGATTGCTTGACAAGGGATTTTGCATTCGGTGTATGTAGATCATGCCCGATCAAGAGCCTACTCCAGCTCCGCCTCCATCAGGTCCGAGCCCCGATCTTGGGCCAAAATCAACGTCAACCGGTTTACCTTCGAACGTGGCTGCGGCACTCGCCTGCGTTCCGTTAATTGGCGGGATCATTTTTTACATTGTCGAAAAGCACGACAGCTTTGTGCGCTTCTACGCGATGCAGTCGATCATCTTCGGGGGCGCGTGGCTTCTTTTTAATATTGCCTCCTCTGTCGTGCACGCGGTCTTTGGCGCCATTCCGGGAATCGGAGGTTTCCTCGTGTTTTTCTGGGCAATAATCGCTGCTTTCATCCATATCGGGTTTCTCGTGGTTTGGATTGTCGCCACCATAAAAGCGTTCACCGGGGTGCGCTGGGACATTCCCTACATCGGGCCCATGGCGCGGAAACAGGTTGAAACTGGAGTGTGAATCTGTAGGGCGTTTCTGTGAACCCCGAAAGCATTCGGGGCTGGCACAGAAACGCCCTACAGTTCTAGCGTCCCAGTAATTTCACGACTACTTCGGTCAGAATCAGCTCGTGATCCAGCTGTGTGGTCACGAGTTTGACGTTCGCGTCGAGACAGGCGCGCATCGCCTCGATTAATTCATCGCTATCGAACTGGTTCGCGTGTTGCGCAGCGATGCCGAGACCGTAGGCGTTAATTGAGCCGTCTTTCTTGCGAGGCAAATGCTCCGTTGCTTTTGCGGGCAGCCGGTTCATGGCAGCAATGAATTGAAACGGCGAATACGGACGCCGAATCCCATGCTGCTCCATCAGATCTTTGGCGAGCAACAAATTGCGGATCGTCGGGACGATTGCGGCTAGCAAAATACCCACGGCGCTTTCACCTTGCTCGAGCAAACGTCGCACGAGCGTCAGCGCCAGTGCCAGGTCGCGTGCGCTCAGTGCGTTACTTAGTTCGAAAATTACCCCCGCACGTGATAGCGGAACCAACTCACGAACAAGCTCGACAACCACGGCGCGATCGTTTCCGAGGAACGTGTCAATTTTTTCCAGCTCGTTATCGATCTGTCGCGTATCGCCTCCGGTCAGTAAAACGAATAGTTCAAGGGCAGCGTCATCGAATTCCAATTTTCGCTTTTTGGCGCGGCCCAGAACGATTTCAGTCGCCTCTTCTTCCCAGCCGGCCCGTGCCGAATCGAGCCGGTCGAAAACCTGCAGTTCTGCGCGTTTGGCCAGCGTCTTGTAAAACGAGCGCCGCTTGTCCACTTCTGTGGCGCTGATCAAAAGCGTGACTCCGTCGCCAACACCGCTGTCGATCAGTGCGGACAATTCTTCGAGCGCGGATTGCACCCCGGTCGAGCGTGCCTTTGCGTCGTCCCCGAGGAAGTTCGCGTTTTTCAGCCAGACCACTTTT
>Ga0137369_10004602_pt1 | contig 14068 bp, 14 predicted proteins | sample SagtaG_12_FD_104918 | JGI IMG/M metagenome (GOLD analysis project Ga0137369, IMG submission 104918) | Vadose zone soil microbial communities from Sagehorn Ranch, Mendocino, California, USA - Sage1_L_113_16 metaG | ecosystem: Environmental > Terrestrial > Soil > Vadose zone | place: USA... | reverse complement strand
CTCGGGGTGGCCGACGTGGATCTCTTCATCCCGATCCTGACTTACGTGTTCGGCGAGGCCCGGATCGGGGGCCGGGTCGCCATCTTCTCGGCCACGCGCCTGAAGCAGGAGTTCTACGGCCTTCCTCAAGACCAGGTTCTCCTCTACGAACGGTGCGAGAAGGAAGCTCTGCACGAGCTGGGGCACACCTTCGGGCTCGTCCACTGCCCCTTCTATGACTGCGTCATGCACTACTCGAATTCCATCGAAGACGTGGACGTGAAGAGTGCCACGTGGTGTCGTGACTGCGCGGAGAAACGCCCGGCATAGCCTGGCTCCGGCTAATCGCTGTCATCCTGAGGAGCGAAGCGACGAAGGATCTGCCCTGCTTGAATGAGCAGATCCTTCGCGGAGCCTGTCCTGAGCGACAGAGTGCCGTCGAACGGAAGAAAGCAGATCCTTCGCTTCGCTCAGGATGACAAGGTGGGCGCGAAGGACTCAGGATGACAGGTCGGGGCTAGTCCCCAGGCCGGATGCGTACAGGGACTTGACGACTTCCCGGTCGGGACGGATGATTCCGGAGTCGTTGCCTTGAGAAATCGGTTCGCAGCGGCGGAAATGCGGGCTGGCTGGCCCCAAAAACGACGCGGAGGCGCATGCGTCCCTTACGTGCCGCGCTGGCTTACGGCTCGGAGACCTTCGACCGGATCGCTCGCAGCAGCGAGGCGGCGTTCGCGACGGACTCCGGCGACCGGATCATCCTCTGGAACAAGACGTGTGAGGCGCTGCTGGAACGGCCGGCCCGGAGTGTCCTCGGAAAACACTGCTACGAGGTCATCGGCGGTCTCGACATTCACGGCAACATGTACTGCCATCGCTGCTGCCCCGTCGCATTCCAGGCTCGCGAGCGACCGCAGCAGCCCGTTCATCGTTTCTCTCTCTCGATCCCGGTCGGCGGCAACGGGCTCCGGAGATTCGACTACTCTCTCTTTGCGATTCCCTCTTATCACCCGGCCCTCTCGACTCTCGTCCACGTCCTGCGCGAGAGAAAGAAGGTGTCGCGGCTCGAGCGCCAGCTCGAACAAGAGGCCGAGATCCGCGAACCGCTCTGGCCGATGGCCAGAGGCCTGGACGATTCCGTCCCGCTGACAAAGCGCGAGATTGAGATCCTGCATTGCCTCGCCGGCGGCATGACGACGGCGGCGATCGGCAACAAGCTCGCGATTTCCGCCACGACGGCGCGCAACCACCTCCAGCACATCCTCGAAAAACTCAACGTCCACAGCAAGCTCGGTGCCCTCGTCTTCGCCATCCAGCACAAGCTCCTTGAACCGGACGAATCGTGGTAGGTTTGATCCCACCAGATCATTGATGCGGATGCATCACGGGTCGCGCCTTTCGCGGAAAATACGATCGCACAGAAAACCGTGAGGGAGCCTTGCACGTAACAGCGAGCGAGCCGGGGACGACGCGCCGGCGATGGATCTCCTACCTTCTGGGGACGAGCTTCGTCGCCGTGACACTCTCCTTTCTCTACCCCATCCTGCGCTACCTGGTGCCTCCGGAAGCCTCCGAGCCTTCGCTTACCGAGTTCGAGCTGGACATGAAGGCCTCCGACATCGCTCCCAACTCGGGACGCATCGTCCCGCTCGGTGGAAAGCCCGTGCTCCTCTTCCGGACGGCGTCCGGGGAGCTCCGGGCGCTGACGGCCAAGTGCACGCACCTCGACTGCACGGTTCAATACCGGGCGGAGCGCTCGGACATCTGGTGCGCGTGCCACAACGGCACGTACGACCTCAAGGGCCAGAACGTCTCGGGTCCGCCGCCGCGACCGCTCGCGCCGCTGGAAGTCATCACCCGCGGAGAGAAGATTGTCCTCAAGCGCGTCTGAAGGGCCCGGCCGGGCGGCGAGATTCAAGAGCTGGGTCGAGGAGCGCCTCGGATGGGACGACCTCGCGCATCTGGCGCAGAAGAAGGAAGTGCCGATCCACCCGTGGACGATCTTCTACTACCTGGGCGGCATGGCTCTCTTCCTCTTCACCGTGCAGGTCGCGACGGGAATCCTCCTTCTCCTCTACTACCGGCCCAGCTCCGCGGAGGCCTTCGAGAGCGTCCAGTACATGATGGCCGACGTCCCGTTCGGCTGGCTCATCCGCTCGATTCACTCCTGGGGAGCGAACCTCTTCGTGGGGGTCGTGTTCCTGCACATGATCTCGGTCTTCTTCCTGAAGGCGTACCGCCCGCCCCGGGAGGCGACCTGGATCACCGGGGCCGTGCTGCTCTTCCTGGCGATGGGATTCGGCTTCTCCGGGTATCTGCTCCCCTGGAACACCTTGGCCTACTTCGCGACGAAGGTCGGGACTGACGTGCCGGCGCAGATCCCCGGCATCGGACACCTGCTCTCGCGGATCCTGCGGGGCGGCTCCGACGTCACCGGCGCAACCCTCTCGCGCTTTTACGGCATCCACGTCGCGATCCTCCCCGCGATCACGACGGTATTCCTGGGCATCCACCTCTACCTCGTCCAGCGGCACGGCATGAGCGTGCCGCCGAGCGTCGAGCGGAAGGGGAAGCCGAAGACCATGCGCTTCCTGCCCGACTTTCTCCTGCGCGACATGGTCGGCTGGCTCGTCGCCGTCGCGCTGCTCGCCGCGCTCGCGGCGTTCCTCCCGTGGGAACTCGGTGTCAAGGCCGATCCCTTCGTTCCCGCTCCCGCGGGGATCCGTCCCGAGTGGTACTTCCTCTGGATGTTTCAGGCCTTGAAGTACCTCCCCGCCAAGGTGGCCGGCATTCCCGGCGAGACACTGGGTGTCTTCGCGATCGGAGGCCTCGCCGCGGTCCTCGCCATCGTCCCTTTTCTCGACCGCAAGCGCTCCCGCATCTGGAACGTGGCCGCTGTCCTCGTGCTCATCGGCGCCGCCATTCTCACAGTGTTGTCACTCCTGCCCCAGAAAGGCACGCCTTGAACGCGCGGCTCCTCGCCGCCGCCGGGCTGCTCCTGGCCACGACCGCCGGGGCGGGACCGGCCGCGACTCCTTCCGCGGCCAAACCGACGCCGGCGGCGGCGATTGGGTGTGTGGATTGCCACCTCGCGCTGGACGACGCGCGCATCACCCCCCCCGCGAAGGCCTTCGCCGATGACATCCACGCGAAGTCCGGCTTCACATGCGTCTTCTGCCACGGCGGCGACGCGGGCGCGACGGACCAGGAGGTCGCGCACGACCGCAAGAAGGGCTTCATCGGAAAGCCCTTGCCCCGCGACATTCCCGGCCTCTGCGGTAAGTGCCACTCCGATGCCGCCACGATGAAACACTTCAATCCGTCGCTGCGCGTGGACCAGCTCTCCGAATACAAGACGAGCGGGCACGGCAAACATCTCGCGCAGGGAGACACGCGTGTTGCCCAGTGCGCGAGCTGCCACGGAGCTCACGGCATCCAGCCGGTCAAAGACTCGCGCTCCCCCGTCTCGCCGCGGAAGGTCGCGGAGACGTGCAACAAATGCCACGGCGACGCGGCCCTGATGGCCGGTTACAAGCTGCCCGCGGACGTCTACGCGAAGTGGAAGAAGAGCGTCCACTACCAGGTCCGAGTCGAGAAGGGCGACCTCTCGGCGCCGACCTGCAACTCCTGCCACGGGAATCATGGCGCGGCGCCCCCGGAGGTCGGCTCGGTCGCCAACGTCTGCGGCACCTGCCACGCGGTCTTCGCCGAGAAGTTCAGAGTCAGCCCGCACTGGGAGCCCTTCAAAGAGATGAATCTCCCCGGCTGCGTGACCTGCCACGAGAACCACGAAATCGTGCGGCCGACAGAGGCCTTCCTCGCCGAAGGCGACCAGGGCAAGTGCTCGAGCTGCCATGAGGCGTCCTCGGCCGGCGGGAAAGCCGCCGCCGCGATGCGCGTCGACCTCGTCGCTCTCGCAGGCGAGATCCGCGCGGCGCGCGAGAAGCTCGACCGCGCTGCGGAGGCCGGCATGGAGGTCTCGCGGGCCCGGTTCGAGCTCTCCAAGGCCGACGACGCCCTGACGACCGCGCGGACCGAGGTGCACCGCTTTCAGGCCGCCACCGTCCACACGACGGCTTCCGCGGGCTTTGCCGTGGCTCGATCGGCCAGGAAGGACGCCGACCGCGCGCTCGCGGAGAGAGACTTCCGGCGCAAGGGACTCTTCGTCTCTCTGGGTCTCATCCTCCTTGCGATCGCGGCCCTGCTCTTGAAGATCCGGAGTGTCCCGGGAGGAAGGTAGAGTCCGGGGTCGTCAGCTTCTTGAATTTGCCCTAGACTCGGAAGGAAAGAGGAGGACTGGTCATGGCCATCAAAGTCAAATCCATCACGCTGTGGCGGCGCGAAGTCCAGAACAGGCCCGGCGCGCTCGCCGAGACGCTCGAGCCGCTCGCCCGCGCGGGCGCGGACTTGCACGTCGTCATGGGTTACCGCCAGCCGGGCGGGGAAGACCAGGCGATTCTGGAGCTGTATCCGGTTTCCGGGAAAAAGGCGACAACGGCTGCCGGCGCCGCGGGACTCTCCGCTTCGACCATCCCCACGCTGCTCGTCGAAGGGGACAACAGGCCCGGGATCGGCCATGCGATGGCACGCGCCATCGCCGACGCCGGGATCAACACGAATTTTCTCGTCGCGCAGACGGTCGGCAGGAAGTTCTCCGCGGTTTTCGGCTTCGAGACGGAAGCCGACGCCAAGACAGCGGCCGCACTCATAAGGAAAGCCAAGCCGGCCGCGAAGAAGTGAGGGACTGACACGCGAGAGGACTCTGCCGCGCCGGAGGCCGCCTGCGCGGCTCCGGTTTCGATATCGGGCGCGGGCCCGGCCGGGCTGGCCGCGGCCATGACACTGGCGCGCGCCGGCGTCCCGGTGGTCGTTCACGAGTTCCGGCACGAAGTGGGCTCGCGGTTCCACGGCGATTTCCAGGGAATCGAGAACTGGACGACGCCCGGGGACGTCCTGGAAGAGCTGCGCGAGCTCGGCATCGAGACCCGCTTCGATCTCGTGCCCTGCCGAGAAGGCGTCTTCTACGGGCCGACGGAACGTGAGTCGGTTTTGCGATCCGCCGATCCCCTGTTCTACCTCGTGCGGCGAGGGCCGGATCCCGGCACGCTCGACTCGGGAATGAAGGCCGCAGCGATCGAGTGCGGCGTCGAGCTTCGTTTCGGGGAGCGCGAAGAGGCACCCGCCTCTCGGACCGCGATTCGAGCCCACGGGCCCAGAGGCTCCGACGCCGTTGCCGTCGGATACGTTTTCGATACGGACATGTCCGATGGGGTCTTCGGCGTCCTCTCCGATCGCCTGGCCCCGAAGGGTTACTCCTATCTGCTGATCCACCGCGGGCACGGCACGATCGCGGCGTGCCTCTTCGACGAATTCGAAGACGAGAGGCGCTATCTCGACCGCACGCTCGAATTCTTCGAGAGACGTGTCGGACTGAGGATGCGGAGTCCTCATCGCTTCGGCGGCACAGCACAGTTTCGTTTGACGCGCAGCGCCTGCAGCGGCGGCGTTCTGCTCGCGGGCGAGGCGGCCGGCTTTCAGGACGCCCTGTGGGGGTTCGGGATCCGCTATGCGCTGCTCTCGGGCTGCCTCGCCGCGCGCGCGCTGCTCTCGGGGGCCGACTACGACCGGCTCTGGAAGCGCCGCTTCGGAGGTCTCCAGCGAACGTCCGTCGTCAACCGCTATTTCTTCGCCCGGATGGGCCATCCCGGCTACCGGTGGCTGATGCGCGCGCTTCGCCGCGCCCCCGATCCCCGCGAGTGGCTGCGCCGCTTCTACGCGCCCCGAATCTGGAAATCTCTGTGGGCCCCGATGGCCGCCCGCCTCGATGGCTGGAGCGCCTGAAGAGGGAACAGGCGTCTTCGGTTTCTGGATCTGGTGCGAGGCTGACTCGGGCAACAAGTATCTCGGCGAATGCCATGGAGCGATGTACTTCTATGCGCTCGGCGTCACACGCTCGGTCGAGGACGCGGGTGAGGGAGCCATCGTCGAAAACGGCGAAGGCCAGTACTCGATCTCTATCGTGGATAAGAAGGGCCAGGGGCTGATTTTCTGCACGCTGACCAATACGACCGACGATCCTGGCCCGACCAACCCGATTACCGTGGAGTGCACCGCGCCCGGCGCGATTATCGGAAGCGGCTCTTCCCCCAATTCCGTCGTCAAGGTCACCGGACCCTAAAGCGACGCCGTCCGTTCAAGGTCCAGGGTCGGGGGAGGATTCGACAGGATTCTGGTCTTGGACCTCTCTTTCCTCTCACGCGCTCTCGTTGGCGTGCTTCTTCGGGCAGTTCAAAGAGACCCTGTGCTAGCATCCAGACCTACGCCACTGTCTTCCGACGCCCCGAGGCGGCCGATCCGGTCGCCGTACCTTCGACTCACCGAGCCGCGATCATGAGCCTCCGGGCTCGTCTGCCGGACGAGGTGGTCCCGTTACTCGCCGCGCTGGCCAATTCGCCGGACCCCGTTTTCGTCACGGATCGCCACAATCACATCGTTTTCTGGAATCTCAGCGCGGAGCGGATCCTCGGCTATTCCGCCGAGGAAGTCGTCGGCCTCTCCTGCGCCGGGGCTCTGCAGGGCTGCGACGTCTACGGTAACCGGTACTGTTCGGAGACCTGCCCTGTGACGCAGATCGCGGTACGCAACGAGACGGTGAGGCACTTCGATCTGCGGTTTCGCTCCAAGGACCAGCGCACGGTCACGGTGGATGTGAGCATCCTGAACCTGGCTGTCCGAGCCCCGGATCATTTTCTCCTTGTTCACGTCCTGAGGCCGTCGCAGAGGCCCGAGGCGTCCGAGCGGCCGGTGGAGGAAGCGGTCTCCGCTCCCCGCTCCCCATTGATGGTCGTCCGAGAATCGCCCGACGCCCGGGCCCGCAAGCTCACGAGTCGTGAAGTCGAGGTCATCGGAATGCTCGCCGCCGGACACACGACGCCGGAGATCGCCTCCCGCCTCCATATCTCGACCCTGACGGCCCGCAACCACATCCAGAACGTCCTCGAGAAGCTCGAAGTCCACTCCAAGGCGGAGGCGGTCGCCTTCGCGTTCCAGAAGCGGCTCGTCTAGGGTCCGGGTAACCGCCTTCTCGGCCTCCGATCGCGGCGCGAGGGTGCCCCGCCCCGGTTCGCGGCGCGCGTAGTCTCCCGAAGTCACCGAGGGAGGAGGCGCGCGCCGCGGGAGCGAGCGGGCAGCGCGGGGTCAGGCGAGCGGTCGAGGCCGCACCCGGCCGAGTCGCTCGCCGGTGCGCCCGAAGGGCGCAGATCCCGCGCAAGCGCGAGCGACGGTTCACCAGGAGAATTGGTGCGCCTGCGGGATCGCGCTCGTTCGCGCCTCGCCGGAGGATGCCCCTCAAAGTGATGAAAGGAGGGTCATCCGTGAACACATCGATTCGCCGACTCCAGGGGGTCCTGCTCTGCCTGGTGACGGGACTGATTCTCGGGGATGCGAAGCCGGCGGGCGCGGTGCCCGCATTCTCCCGCAAATACCAGACCTCGTGTCAGACGTGCCACACGATCTTCCCCAAGCTGAATCCCTTCGGGCAGGCCTTCCGGTTGAACGGCTACCACATGCCCAAGGAAACCGAGGAGCAAATCAAGCAGAAGCCAGTCTCGCTCGGCGCCGAAGCCTACGAGCGCATGTGGCCGGAGATGGTCTGGCCGAGCGATCTGCCCGGCAACGTCCCGTTCGCGCTGAATACCAAGATGGCCAACATCTACTCCTCGAGCCTGGACGACACCGGGCACCAGGTCGTCCACAACGACTTCCAGTTCCCGCAGGAAGCCAACCTCTTCGCAGCCGGGACTCTGGGTAAGAACTTCGGTTTCTTCGGAGAGTTCACCTGGGAGGAGCGCCCCGACGGAGGCAGTGACACGGAGATCGAGCACGCCCGCATCGACGTGATCTCGCCCTTCGGGCCCGAGCACCTCGTCAACTTCCGGATCGGCAAGCTCGCGCCCAACCTCTACGACGGCTTCCAGGAGATGTGGCTGATGACCGACAACGGCGTGGACACCCTTTTCACCTACAACCCGATCGGCTTCCATGGCGGTACAGGTCTCGCCGAGGAGGACGCAGGCGTCAGCCTTCCGTCGCGGGCCCGGGCGATCGAGATGTACGGCGTCGCCGCTCACCGGCTCTTCTACACGATCGGAGTAGCCAGTCCAATCGGGCCGGGAGGTCCCAACGGCACCTTCGGCAGCAACAGCCAGAAGGACTTCTACGCCCGCGTGGACTACAAGATCGGGGGCATGGGCCTGGACGGCGACACGACAGGCGTCCAGCTACCTCCGGAGAACTGGCGCGAGAAGTCGCTGCGGATCGGCGTTCTGGGATACACGGGCAATGGCAAGGACGTCAATTTCGACATTGCCGACGACGAAGGAACCCCGTTCAAGATGCAGGACAGGCGTTACAACCGTTACGGTGTCTTCGCTTCCTGGTATTTCGGGGACCTGAACGTCTTCGGCGTCGCCCTCCACGGGACCGACAAGCTCGCGCTGCTCGACGACGAGACGCTCGAGCAGATCAACGAGACCAGGCGGAGCTACGACGCCTGGTTCGCCCAGGCGGACTACGTCATTCGGCCGCCGTTCCAGGTCTCCGTGCGCTACGAGAACCTGCGCGTCGCGGACCCCACGATTCCCTCGATTCGTACCCTGAACGCCAATCTGAGCGTTCTCATCCGCGCCAACATCAAGGCCATGCTCGAGTACCACCGCGACCTGCGGCAGTCACAGAACTACACACTGGCGACCGTGCTGCGGTTCGCCCTCTAAACCCGTGAAGGAGTCCAAGGACATGAAAAGAGCCCTTTGTATCGCTCTGTTCACTCTGATGACTGCTCCTCTCTCGGCGGGAGATCTCCATGGGAAGGTCGCCTGCAAGGGCGTTCGGGACAGCTCCGACGCCGTGGTGTACGTCACCGCGGTTGCGGGCAAGACGTTTCCCGCGCCCAAGGAACACGAAAAAATCGACCAGGCAAACCTCGTCTTCAGTCCGCACGTCCTGCCCGTGCTCGTGGGTACGACAGTCGACTTCCTGAACTCCGATGCCGTGCTCCACAATGTCTTTTCTCCCGACGCCTGCGCCGAAAAGTTCAACCTGGGGACCTGGCCCAAGGGCCAGATTCGCAGCTACCAGTTCAAGAAGGAGTGCGTCGCCGCGCTCCTCTGCAAGGTCCACCCCGAGATGGAGGCCTTCGTGGTCGCCGTCCCGACCCCCTATTTCGCGGTGACGAAGGCGGACGGCAACTACCGGATCCCCGACGTTCCCGATGGCACCTATACCGTCAAGGTCTGGCATCCGAAGCTGAGGGCAACTCAGAAATCGGTGACCGTGTCCGGCGCGACCGCCGCCGAGTTCGAGATCGCGAAGTAGGCGACCTTGGCCGACTTCAACCTCGAGTGGCTCGAGCGTAACTTCCCGTGCAAACAGGCGTGCCCTGTCCACACCGAGGCGGGCAAGTACGTCACGCTCGTGGCCCAGGGGCGGTACCGCGAGGCCTACTCGGTGGCCCGTCGTCCCAATCCCCTCGCCTCGATTTGCGGGCGCATCTGCGCGGCGCCGTGCGAAAACGTCTGCCGCCGGGGAGAGCTCGATGCTCCCATCGCCATCCGGGCACTGAAGCGGTTCGTGACGGAGCGGTTCGGCGTGGAAAGCATGATGGACTTCTCCGTCCTCACAGAGATCTATGGCGAGCGGCGCGGCCGCTATTCCGAGCGCGTCGCGGTCATCGGGTCGGGTCCCGCAGGTCTCGCCTGCGCGCACGACCTGGCCCTCATGGGCTATCCCGCCACGATCTTCGAAGCGGCGCCGGTCGCCGGCGGAATGCTCCGCCTCGGAGTCCCGGAGTACCGCCTCCCGCGCGCTCTGATCCAGCTCGAAGTCAACGCCATCCTCTCCCTGGGGGTCGAGCTCCGGACCAATGCCCGGCTCGGCCGCGACTTCACGCTGGCGGACCTGAAGAAACAGGGATTCACGGCGTTCTTTCTGGGTGTCGGCGCGATGCGCAGCCGCGACCTGACGATCCCGGGCGTCGAGCTCGACGGCGTGCTGCGCGGCATCGACTACCTGCTCAACATCAACCTCGGCTACAAGGTCGAGATGGGCCAGCACATCGTCGTCATCGGGGGCGGCAACGTGGCCCTGGACGTCGCGCGGACGGCGGCTCGCGGCGGCGAGCAGGCGAACCTCCAGCGAAACCTCTCGATCGTGCAGGCGCTCGATGTAGCGCGCAGCGCCATCCGGTTCGGCGCCCGTGAGGTGACCGTCTGCTCACTCGAATCGGAGAGCGAGATGCCCGCCGCGCGCGAGGAAATGGAGGAAGCCGCCCGGGAAGGCATCCGCTTCCTCCACCGCGTGGGCCCCAAGCGCCTCGTGGGAGAGAAAGGCACCGTGACCGGGATCGAGTTTCTCAAGGTCTCCCGAGTCTTCGACGAGATGGGTCGCTTCTCTCCGCAGTTCATCGAGGGCTCCGAGACGATTTTCCCGACCGACACGGTCATCATCGCCATCGGCCAGACGGGAGACTTCTCATTCCTGCGGCCCGAAGACGGAATCGAGACGCGCGGGGGGCGTGTCGTGATCGATCCCGACACGCTCGAGACGACCGCTCCGGACGTCTGGGCCGGCGGCGACGCGGCGTTCGGTCCGCGGATCGCGATCAACGCGATCGCCGATGGGAAGAGGGCGGCCCGGTCGATCGACGAGCACTTCCGCGGGGCGCTGCGCCCCGAGTCGGAGGTGGCCGTTGAGATCGATCTCCACGCCCGGTACGAGCGGGACCTGGACTTCGAGGGGATCCCGCGTCAGAAGCCACCGACCCGGCCGATCTCCCGGCGCATCGGGATCGCCGAGGTCGAGGAGTGCTTCGGAGAACGGGAAGCCCGTCTCGAGGGAAAACGGTGCCTGCACTGTTGGACCAATACGATCTTCGAGCAGGATCCGCGGGCCGGAACCGAGTGCATCCTGTGCGGGGGCTGCCAGGACATCTGTCCCGAGCATTGCATCGAGATCCTGCCGGTCGCGCTGGTGCAGGAGCCTCCCGGCGACATGGTGGAGCTTGCGCCGATCGTCGAGGCCGGACAACGCGTGGGTTCGATCTTCATCAAGGATGAGGAAACCTGCATCCGTTGCGGCCTCTGCGCGCGGCGCTGCCCCGTGGGCACGATCACCATGCAGAGCTTCCACACCAGGGAGGACGCCGTTGCCTGAAGATCTCGAAGACGTAGCGGCAATCTCCGAGGACGGGGCAACCCGGCGCGATTTCTTCGGCCGTGTCGGTCTGGCCGCGTGCGCCGTGGCAGCGGCCGGGTCCGGAGTCGTGACCCTGGACTTCTTGAAGCCCAAGGTCCTGTTCGAGCCGCCGACGCGCTTTCGCGCGGGCAGCCCGCTCGACTACCCCGAGGGCGTGGTGCGATTCAACAAGCAGCAGAAAGCGTACGTCATCGGCGCCTCGGGGGGCGTCTATGCCCTGTCGGCCGTGTGCACCCACCTGGGATGCATCACGCGCTTCCTCTCCGACGAGAAGTGCATCGCCTGTCCGTGCCACGGCAGCCGGTTCGATCTCGAGGGCAACGTCATTCACGGACCGGCCCCGCGTCCGCTCCAATGGCTCGAGATGCAGGTGGACGCGACGGGCACCCTCCTCGTTGACACGAGCGTGGTCATCCCCCACGGCAAGGTGTTCAAGGCATGAGAGAGATGTCGCTCGGCTCGCTCGGAAGCCGCTGGCGCGATACGGCTCTGTATCGCTCGATCGTGCGGCACGGCATCGCCGACACGAACCGTAACGGCGCGCTCATCATCTTCGAGAACCTCTTCCTGCACGTCCACCCCGTCAAGGTGCGGAAGAAGACGCTGCGTTTCTCTCACACCTACTGGCTGGGCGGAATCACGCTGGCCTGCGCGCTCGTGCTCATCGCGACCGGAATCCTCCTGATGTTCTACTACCACCCTTCGGTGCCGCAGGCCTACCGCGACATGAAGGAGCTCGAGTTCGTCGTCGAGAACGGCATGTTCCTGCGCAACCTTCATCGCTGGGCGGCGCATCTGATGGTCTTCGCGGCATTTCTCCACATGCTGCGCGTCTTCTACCACCGGGCGTACCGCCCGCCCCGGCAATTCAACTGGGTCGTGGGCGTCGTTCTCCTGCTGGTGACGCTGCTTCTTTCCTACACCGGGTATCTGCTCCCCTGGGACCAGCTCGCGCTCTGGGGCGTCTCGGTCGGGACGAACATGGCCAAGGAAGCCCCGCTCATCGGCGAGCAGATCCGGTTTCTCCTGCTGGGGGGGCACGTCGTCTCGGAGAACGCCCTCCTGCGCTTCTACGTCCTGCACTGCGTCGTTCTGCCCGTCGCGCTGCTGCTTCTCCTCTCCGTTCACATCTGGCGAGTCCGCAAGGACGGAGGAGTTCAGGGGCCGCCGGAAGAATCGGACGAACGCGGAGAAATTCCATGAGCGCTCTGCCCCCGATCCATATCGTCGATTCCGCTGATCCTCTCGCCACGCCGCGCCGGGTCGCGCTGGTACGGCCCGACATCCGCCCGGCCGTTCGGCGCCGGGAGGAACCCTGGGTCATGACCTTTCCGCACCTGATTGTTCGCGAAGTGATCCTCTTTCAGATCGTCGTTATCGGGCTCGCCCTGGCCGCCATCTTCTTCGACGCGCCGCTCCAGGGCATCGCAAACCCTCTGGAGACTCCCAATCCGGCCAAGGCTCCCTGGTACTTCCTGGGCCTGCAGGAGCTGCTCCACTATTTCCCGCCGGTTGTGGCGGGAGTCCTGATGCCCACGTTGGCGATCGTCGCGCTCGTTGTCATTCCCTATGCCCGCGTCAATCTGACGGCCGGCCCCCTCTGGGCGTCCCGATCGCAGCGCACGGCGGTCGTGATCGGAATTGTCACGGTGCTCCTCGTGGCTCTCTTCGCGGCCTTCGCGTGCTGGCCGGTCGTCGCCCCGACCCTCGCTGTCGCTGCGGCAATCTTCGCGGCGCGCGGCGGCGAGCGGCGCGGCCGGCTGCGCCAGGCTCTGGCGCGCGTGACGCTGCCGGAGTGGATCATGACCTGGTTCGTGGTGATCGCCACGATCCTGACCGTCATCGGCACTTTCTTCCGCGGGCCCGGCTGGTCCCTCGTCTGGCCGTGGAACGCGGCCGTGTTCGGTTAGAGGAGAGTCCAGTGTCGATCAAGCGACTCTTCGCGGTGACGAGCCTCCTCTTCCTGGCGGTGCTTGCGGTCTCACCGGCAAAGAGCGCGCTTCGGTCTTACCGTTCGGTTCAACACAAATACCGCAAGCTCGGCATGGCCCGGGCCCGGAGCCTGAAGGCGGCCCGGGACTACCAGCGGCGCCCGGTGGCGATCCAGCAGGTCTGGCTCCGCGGTTTTGAGGACCGCGTGGACCGCTGCACTACGTGTCACCTGGGCGTTGCGGATCCGTTGATGAAGGGGGTTTCCCTGCCTCTGGCCGCCCACGCGCAGACCGCGCACACGCCGGCCGCATTCGACCGGTTCGGCTGCACGTCCTGCCACGGGGGACAGGGGCCCGCGACGTCTGCGCAAGAGGCGCACGGGACGGCGCCGGACGCCGGACCGCCGATGACGCCGGCCGCGTATCTGGAGGCCGGCTGCGGAAGATGCCACAGTTCCGAATCCGTCCCCGAAGCCCCGGTCCTCTCGCGCGGACGGGCCCTCATGGCTCGCTCCGGCTGTTTTGCCTGCCATGCCGTCCGCGGGCAGGAGACCTCTCGCTCGCAGGCACCACCTTTGACGACCATCGGCATGAAGACGGGAGGAGCGTGGCTGCGGCTCTGGCTGCGCGGGCCTCGCAAGCTGGACCCCAACGCCACGATGCCGAACTTCCACCTGACCGAAAAAGAAATCGAGGATCTCTCGCACTACCTCTTCAACCAGTCGGTCCCGTGGGATCTGGCGCACAGCATCCAGTCGGCCCAGGAGGAGCCGCCCGGCAACGCGGCCAACGGCAAGAAACTCTTCTCCGAATCGCGCTGCATCTCCTGTCACACGGTCGAAGGCAAGGGCAACGGCTCGGCCCCGGAGCTTTCGAAGGTCGCCTCGTCCGCGACCCGCGGCTGG
>Ga0137369_10004586_pt1 | contig 14092 bp, 10 predicted proteins | sample SagtaG_12_FD_104918 | JGI IMG/M metagenome (GOLD analysis project Ga0137369, IMG submission 104918) | Vadose zone soil microbial communities from Sagehorn Ranch, Mendocino, California, USA - Sage1_L_113_16 metaG | ecosystem: Environmental > Terrestrial > Soil > Vadose zone | place: USA... | reverse complement strand
GCGGTCGAGCGCCTCTGCGCGATCCAGGCGCAGTGGCCGCAGTCTCCGTACCTCGCGCTCTGGTCAAGGCTGGTCGACTTCCGCAAGGAGCAGCTCACGCGCGCCCTCGCGCAGCATCGCGTCGTCAAGTCGCAGCTCTTCCGGATCACGCTCCACATCACGAGCGCGCGCGACTATCCCTTCTTCGTCGCGGTCTGGGGACCCGCGGCGCGAGACCGGACGCCGGGAGTCAGCAAGGCGAAGCTCGAGGAGCTCACCGAGCGTGTTAGGGAGGCTGCGTTGAAAGGCCCGATCACGCAGGACCAGGTCGAGGAGCTCGCCTCGGCGGAGATGGGAGGATTCCGCTGGCGAACGCGCACGCTCACTCCGCTCATCCATCTCCCGCCCGGCGGCACATGGAGCCACTACAGCCGGACTGAGCTGGGCGCTATGGAGACGGTCCTCGGCGTCGAGCTGCCGAGCCGCGAGGACGCCGCTGAGCGCCTGGTCCGCAGCTACCTCACGGCGTTCGGGCCGGCAACGCAGGAAGACCTGCTGCGCTTCGCCGGGGTGCGTGTCGGCGACGTGCGCGCCGGGCTCGAGCGCCTCGAGCTCCGCAGGTTCCGTGACGAGCGGGGCCGCCTGCTGCTCGACGTCCCGCGCGCACCGCTTCCCGACGGCGACACGCCCGCGCCGGTCCGCTTCCTGCCGAAGTGGGACTCCTCGCTGCTCGCGTACGCACCGCCCGAGCGGATACGCATCCTCCCCGAGAAGTTCCGCTCGACCGTGATCGCCAAGAACGGAGACGTCGCGCCGACCGTCCTGGTCGACGGGTTCGTCGCCGCGACGTGGAGCCTCGACAAGAAGGCGGGCTTGCAGCTGACGCCGCTCCGCCGCCTGGCGAAGGCCGAACGATCGGCGATCGAGGCGGAGGGCGAGCGGCTCGTGGAGTTCGTCCGCGGCTAGGTGCGCTAGCCCGTCACTTGTACCGGTTCGCGCGCGAGACGAATGCGTCGCACAGCGAACGAAAGCGCGAAGGCCAGGGCCAAGGCGCCCACCATCTCGATCTGCAGGAGGTATCGGCTCGGCAAGAAGATCCCGTCGTGAACGTCAGCCAAGTTCGATGCGGATTGCCCCCCGAACTGGCTGGCGCGGAACCTGATCGCCTGCACGAAGTAGAGGGGCCCGAGAGCCCACCATGACGGCGGCACCAGCAACGTCCAGGTCAGAGCGGCGAGCAGAGCCGCCTTGACGCGCGACAGCCGGCCGTTTGCGCGTCGCCACAGGATCAGCGGCCAGAGCCCGAGCGCCGTCAGCTTGAAGGTCGTGGCGGCTCCGCACGCGACTCCAAACCATCGCGTCCCAAAGGCGCTCGCACACAAGCCGAAGCCGAGCAGGAGCGGTCCTTCAGCCCACGCGCGTGTGAGGTCGCCGCGTACATTCGGGGCAGCTAGGAAGAGGGTCGTTGCTACAAGGCCCTGCCAGCCAAGGCGTCGCGTGATGAGCGCCAACCCCAACGCCGCGCACAGCGCGGCGGCGAGCCGTGCAATCTCCAGGGAGCGGGCCGGAACCTGTGTCTCGGGACCCGGCGGACGCGGATCGGTGAACGAGTGTGGCATGCGCGGGCCAGGTTGTCCCGTTAAGCCGAGAGCGGCCGCGTAGACGTAGTAGGTGCCGAAGGTCGACGCGCTAGTCCAGTACACGTTCGGGCTCCAGCCCGGATCGTTAAAGCTCCCGCCGCCTCGGCTGAAGTCAAAGTGGGCCACTCGGTGGCCGTAGTACGAAGCGGCCCACACGTACTCCGCTTCGTCGCTGTGCTGGGCGCGGTGCTGGATCGCCGCAGGAATGAGCACGGCGAGAGAGACGGCCAGGGTAAGGAGCGCGGGCGTAGCGCGACGGCGCATGACGCGGCTCCCGAATCCGGGCCACCGGCCCCACCGAGCCGTCCCCGGACTAGCCAACGACCAGCGCATCCCGACTGCTTCGCGAGACTTCCTGGAAGTCTCCGCCGACGGTGGAGACGACAGGAGATCGCTTACCTGTCCGAATGAGCGGGATCTCGTCGACGAACTCGACGTCGATACGTGTTGCGGCTCCGGTGTAGCGTCGAAGGTTCTCGAGGATCGCGTGAAATGCCAACTCGGTGAACTGGCGGTTCTTGACGATCTTGAGTGTGAATTCGCCCGGCCTCTCCTGGTGCACCTGGAACTGGCGGATTGCGTATTCGTGTTCCTTGAAGAAGTGCAGGAAGAGCGACCCTGGCAACCAGGTACCGTCGGCGCAGTGGACGATCGCCTGCGTCCGTCCCTCGATGCGGCCGACACGGGAGAGGTGCCGCCCACATGCGCAGGGCTCTGACTGATCGACCGCCACGGCCAGATCGCCGATTCGGTAGCGGACCAGCGGGACGGAGAAGTTGTTGAGATCGGTGATGACCACTTCCCCTATCTCGCCCGGTTGGGCAGGCCTGCCGTCGACCAGGAGCTCAACGATGTAGCTCTCGTCCATCACGTGGTGGTCCCTCGAGGCGTCGCACGTGTACGCGATCCCGGAAAACTCGCGGCTCCCGTACTTGTCGAACACGCGCGTCTGGAAGGCGTCCTCGATCAAATCGCGGACGTTGTCCGGAAGAGACTGCGCCGAGGACATGATCGCCCGAGGGGAGAACCCGGGGGCGCCCCCCTCGCGCACATACGTGGCAAGGAAGTTGAGAGACTCGGCATAGCCGTCGACGAGGACGGGGTCGAACCGCCGAATGCGATCGACGTAAGCCTCGATCGTCTCGGGAGCGATCTCGAACGCCGGAATGAAGAGCCGCCGCATGAAGAGGGCGTCGACCCGCTCGCGAACGACCTGCGAGCCGGTCATGCCGAGTGTCTGGTGCCACAGTCGCGCCTGACGGTCGCCGAAGCGCCAGCCGGTCCATTCGACTGCTCGAAGGGTCGTCGCAAATCGCATCTCGAGCTGGTAGCGATCGGCGTACGTGACAAACGGTTCACCAGTGGAGCCGCTCGTCGCAATGCGGAGCATGTCGCGTTTTCGGTGAGTGTTGGCGAAGAGGTGGAAGTAGAGCCGCTTTCGCACCGTCGCCTTCTCCAGGAGCGGCAGCCACATGAGATCCTCGACGCTCTTTATCTCCTCGGGGTGCACGCCGACCTTGTCGAATGCGTCCCGGTAATGCGGGACATGGCTGTAGGAGTGTTGGAGGAGCCGCTGCAGCTTCGTCAGTTGCAGCTCGTCGAGCTCCTCGCGGGAAAACCGCTCTGACTGCTTCAGCTCGAGGTAGAGCTCCCGTGTTCGCCTCGTGATCTTCCACTTGTGAAGAGGCATCCCCGCGAAGTACGTTTCGAAGTGGGCGCGGCGCAGACCACGGTACGGATGCGCGCCTCGACGGAAAGGACGTGCCCGCGGCGCGATCGAGGCGCCGTACGGAGTTCGGTGCCGACGTCCGAACTCCACAAGCGCTCGTGGGAAGTCCGCGAGTGCTCTTAGCGAAGCGCGCCACGCGCGTCCGGCGAGGAACGACTCGCCGGCGTATCGGCTCTGGAAGAGCGTCTCAACTTCCAGCACGGTGTAGCCCTTCGCCTTTGCAGCGATGGAGATGAACGTCTGGAAGTAGTGGTAACGCCCGCGATACGACACGACGTCCTGCAGGACGCGCCGCTGGGCAAGAACGAATCCGGACTTCGAGTCGGTTGCCCACGTTCGGAAGGCGATCGCAAGCAGCAGGTTCAGGGCGCGCGAGAAGAGCATCCGCGAATCGCGAAGGCGTTCGATGCTCGAGCGAGTTCCCTGAGCTAGGTCTGCCCTCGATTCCATCAGACGCCGGTAGAGCGTCACGACGGCCTCCGGAGGATGCTGCAGATCCGCATCGAGGAAGCAGGCGTAGCGCCCGCTCGCGATCTCGAGACCCGACCGCCATGCGGCGGCGATGCCGGCGTTGTCGTCGTGGCGGACTCCGACCACGAGGTTGCCCCACGTACCGCGACAGCGCTCGATGGTGTCCCACGTCTCATCGGTGCTGCCGTCGTCGACGAAGATGATCTGAGCCGTCAGCCCCGCCTCGTCGATTGCCTCGAAGAGCCGGTCAGCCAGCGGCTCGATGTTCGCTTCCTCGTTGAAGCTAGGAACGACGACCGAGATGTCCAGCTGTGGCTTCAAGAGACTGCCGTTCAAGGCCAGCTCGCTCATCTGGACGAAGCTCCCGTCACGGCTACGGCCGCTTCCTCGGCGATCCAACGCCAGACACTCGAGAGGCCCTCCTCGATCGGCGTCGTCGCGCGCCACCGCAGGCGCATTTCGGACAGCGTCGGCGAGCCTGCACGACTCGTGCCGGCCGTCCAGTCCGCGGGCCCACTCGCGGGCTCCAGATCCGAGCCGGCGACGTCCAACATCATCCGGGTTAGTGCGTTGACGCTGATCGCCCGGCCGGTGCACACGTTGTACGTCCAACCGTCGTGCTCGGGAGGAAGCAGTGCGAGAAGGACATCTATGCAGTCGTCGACATAGGCGTAGTCGAGCGCCTGCTCGCCGTCGCCGAACACGATCGGGCGTTCTCCGCGAGCGATTCGCTCGAAGTTTCGATAGATCACCGACTTGTAGCCGCCTTCCGCTGACTGCCTCGGCCCGTAGATAAAGAACAGGCGCGCGACCGTCGAGCGCAGTCCGTGGTCGCGGCCAGCGATTCGAAGCAGATGCTCGCCGGCGACCTTCGACATGCCATAGACCGTTGTCGGAACGGGGAGGTCTGTCTCCGCCATCTGCTTCGGCCCCAGCGCTCCATAGGCATAGAGGGAAGACGTGAAGACGACCTTGCCAACACCGGCGCGCGCCGCAGCGTCGAAGAGGCGCCGCGTCGCCGAGATGTTGACGTCGATCGTGCGCTGTGGAGTCGCCCCAGGGGCGCAGTGCTTTTCCGCCGCGAGGTGAAAGAGGACGTCGGCCCCGTCAAGGACCGCGCCGAGGTCGCCGTCCGACATTGAGGTGAGGTCGCGCTCGATTCGCTCGACGGGGGCGCCGATGTGGTTCCAGTCACCCGACTGACAGTTGTCGATTCCGCGCACCGACCAGCCGAGCTCGACGAGGCGCGTCGCGAGATGGGAGCCGATGAACCCAGCGGCTCCCGTTACGACCGTTGTTGGATGCTCCGTACTCGCCACAGCAGGGTTGCTCGCCAGACCTCGCTGGCGGGTCACCCTCTGTCTACTGCGTCCGACGCCTCGCGAAATCGCCCCTATGGGGCGACCGGCCGGTCCGAAGGTCCAGTTAGACGCGCTCGCGCACGTCGCGGACGGATTTCGCCGCCAGCAGGAAGATGCCCCCGAGGCTGCTCGGGACGAACCACGCGGCATGGCTGATCACCGAGAACGCGAAAGCGTCCGACCGTGGGATCGCGAAGACCGCGAGAGCCGAGACGCAAAGCCACTGGTACGTCCCGACGAAACCCGGAGACGAGGGAATCGCAACCCCCAGGTTGACGACGGCGGTCAGGAAAGCCAGCTGAAGCGGCGACAGCGAGATCCCGACGGATCCCGCGACGAGCCACGCACCGACCGCCCACATCGACCAGGAAACGCACGTCGCGACGACGATGCCGAGGAGCCCGAGCGGATCACAACTCCGCCGCATGGTCTCGACGAGTTTCGCTCCCTCCAGCCTGATGCGAACGAGGCGTTGCCCCAAACGATCCAGGAGTGTCTTCCGGAACCTGTACGCCAGGATGACGGCAAGCGACGAGGTCGCGGCCAGCACGAAAGTGGCAACCGCCAGGCTCCGGAGCCATGCTGCTTGTGGGCCCACAACGGGAAGAGTCACAGCGAGGACTGCAACGAGAATGATCAGGTCAGCGGAGCGCTCAACGACGACAGTCGCCAAGGCGTTGGCCCGAGGGGCATTAGCTCCGCGACCGAGCCAATGAGCGCGAAGCAGATCACCAGGTCGACCAGGCACGGCGTTGTTCAGCGCAACCCCGCCCACGACGTATTGCAGAAAACGCCACGTGCTCAGCCGTGCCTCTCGCCGCGCAATCCAGCGCCAGCGCAACGCTTGCACGAGATACATGCAGCTGATCACTGCGACGGCCAACGCCACACGCACAGGATCGGCCGCGCGCAAGGCACCCGTGACCGACGCGACGTCGAGCTTGCGGACGGTCAGGTAGAGCAGGAGCGCGCTGACCGAGGACCCGATCGCGAGCGCCACGAGTCGCCTGTGACGAGCCCCCAGACCGCGGGGGGTGGCGACCGGCGACGGCGTCAGCGCTTCGGCCGGCTCGCGTGCCGCACCTTCTAAACGCAGGCTTGCGCCAGAGCTGATCGAGTGCATCCAGGCCGCAATCTCGTCCGCCGCACACAGGGGCAGAAGATCCGAAAGGCTAGGCCGCTTCCTTCCTGAGTCTAAGAGGTCACGGTCAAACCGGACGCCTAGCCACTCCTAACCCTTCTTACGGTGCGGCCGCCCAGAGGCGGACCTATCGTCGAACTCATGACCGCGAGCGGCCCAAGAAGGCGGCGATGGTTGTCCCTGCCCGTCTTGACGCTGATCGTCGCCCTCGCTGCCGCCGCCGTTGCCGCCGCGGCCGCGATCGGCCGGAGCGATCAGCCGAAGGTCGTCGTCGCACGCGGCGTCACCGACGGCTCCTTCCACCCCATCGCCGGCGGATTCGTCCCCGACGGCACCAAGATCGAAGACTGCGGTACTGACATGCGCTGCCTGGAGCAGGGCTTCGGGAATCTCGCGTACACCGCGGGACCCGCAGCCGCGCTCGCGCGCTTCGACCGGACGCGGATGGTCGACAAGACAGTCGCCGGCGACTGCCACCGCATCGCCCACATGATCGGCTCCGCGGCTCTGCGCCGGCTCCACGGAAACGTCGCAGAAGCCTTCTCCCGCGGCTCCTCGAGCTGCGCATCCGGCTACTACCACGGGATTCTCGAGCGAGCTTTCTCCCACGTCCGGTCGGAACGCGGCTTGATCAGGGCCGCTCGCAGACTCTGTCGCGGAGCCGGGGTCCGCAGACGAGGGTTCCTCGACTACCAGTGCACGCACGGCCTCGGGCACGGCCTGACGATTCAGACCGGCTTCGACGTTCCCAGCGCCCTTTGGATGTGCAGCCGTCTGGCGACGAGGTGGGACGACGTCACCTGCGCCGGCGGTGTGTTCATGGAGAACGGGAGCACGGTCTACGGCATCCGCTCGCGCTGGTTGAAGGACGATGACCCGCTCTATCCGTGCGCCGTCGTGAAGCTTCGCGACCGGGCGGCGTGCTACCTGCGTGTCACGACGCAGATGCTGCGCGTGAACGGCTACGACTGGGCCAAGGCGGCGCAGACGTGTCGGGGAGTCAGCCTCAAATGGCGGCGCTACTGCTTCCGCTCGTTCGGGCGAGACGCGGTCGAGCACACGCATGAGGACGCCGGGGCGATCCTTCGGCTCTGCCGGCTCGTCGGCTCCGCCGGCGGGGAATGCCTCTACGCCGCGGCCCGGACGATGGCAAACCGGCAGGCGACGACGAGCGGCGCCGCGGCCCTGTGCCGGATCGCTCCTGCTCGAGAACGCCCTCCCTGTTTCGCGGGTCTCGGCGTGGTCGTCGGGCTCTTGCAGGCGACCGATGCAGGGCGCGCTCGAGCCTGCGCCCGCCTCACGCAGAGCCGCATGCAAGCCCGGGCGTGTACGAGAGCGGCCAGAGCGGAGGTTGAACCGAACGGCCGCCAGGCCTGGGGTTAGGGGTCAGGCGCCTGCGAACTAGCGGTAGGTCCGGCTCGAAGCTAGCCCTGAGGGGCAGGACGGGCAAGAGAAGGCTCGGTTAGATCCGGGAGAACGTGTCTTTCAAGCCGAAAGGGTTCTCATGTTCTACGTGATCCTGCTTCTCATCGCAGTGTTCCTCGCCGCGGCGCTGTACTTCGTTCGCGGTCGCAGCAGCGCCTAGATCACCGAGCAACAAGCGCGTGGCGCTGCCCCAGGCGGGTGGCGTGGCCGCGCCCTTTTCGCCCGGCGTTCGACCAACTCCATGGCCATACCTGCCGAAGTCCTGCTGTTCCCGAGCGACGACGCCGTACCGGACGCGTTCGCAGCGCTGCGGCTGACGTTCATCGTCCCCGTCTACAACGAGGGCGCGACGGTGGTGCAAGTCCTCGACCGCGTGAACGGCTTGCCTTGCGAAAAGCAGATCATCGTCGTCGACGACGGATCGACCGACGGAACAGCGGAAGTGCTGGCGGCGTGGAGCGCGCGCGAGGGCGGCCTCGTCATCCGGCAACCGAACCGAGGCAAGGGAGCTGCAATCCGCGCGGCGATCCCGCATGTCGACGGCGACATCGTGGTCATCCAGGACGCGGACGGCGAGTACGACCCGATCGACGTTCCTCGGCTCGTCGAGCCGATCGCCCGCGGGGCGGCCGACGTGGTGTTCGGGTCCCGCCTGTCAGGCGGCCAGCCGCAGCGAGCCCACATGTTCTGGCATCTGGTCGGGAACCGCTTCCTGTCGCTGCTGACGAACGTCCTCTTCAACACGACGCTTTCGGACATGGAGACCGGCTACAAGGTGTTCCGTGCCGACGTCTTGAGATCGCTCGACCTCCGCGAGGATCGGTTCGGCATCGAGCCTGAGATCACCGGCAAGATCTGCAAGCAGCGCTGCAGGATCTACGAACTACCGATCGCGTACTACGGACGCAGCTACTCCGAGGGCAAGAACATCACGTGGAAGGATGGCTTCCGCGCGATCGGCGTCTTGCTCGCGGTTCGCCTCAAGGGCTAGCGGTCGACACCGATGCCGTCGCCGTTTCGCGCAACGGCGGCGTCGAACCCCTGGTTGCGAGCAACCAGTGGCCCAGCCGGACGAAGTGCCACCTCGACGTCGATGCCAACCGGGACGACGGCTTGGGCACGTCGCCGAACAGAATCGTTGTCAGGCCTCGGCGCTCGGCTTCAGCGAAGGGATCTCGGCGCGGAAGGTAGACGACGGTCCGCCTGAAGTCGGATCCGTACAGCATGTAACTCGGATCCTCGGGACCCATCACCGCTCCGATTCGCCCCCTGCCTTGGAGCGCGTCGGAGACCGAACTGGCCATGCGAGGCCCGACGAAGCTCGAGATCGACACGGTCGCGCTTCGAGGAAGTGACCAGATCGGCGCTGCCTCGAGCCCTGCGGGCTTATTCACGTTGAACGCGTGCGCAAGCGCCAGACTGAGGACACCGATGATCACTGCGCCTCCCGCCAGCGCTCTCCGCTTGTATGCGACGGCCAAGAGCGGTGCGCAGAGCGCACTGGGCAGCGTCACGAACCTTCCGATCCACGCGTTGTACTTGTAGACGACTGCAAGCTCGACGATGAAGAGGAAAAGGGTCGCGCCGAGTAGCACCTGAACGCCGTCGCGGCGGCCGCGAAGCCAGTTTACGGCAGGAAGGGCGGCGAAAGGGAGCAGCAGAGCCGGCCCGAGAGGACCGAAGTAGGAGATGTCCTCATCGGCCATGCCGTTCACCCCGTATCGAAAGCGAGTCGCCGTCGAGTGCGCCGCATTCACCGGGACATGGACGGCGCTGAAGAGGTTGCGCGCAGCGAGCGCGACGAGGGGAATCCACAGGGGAGACAGGACCGGAAGCGCGAACAGCAACGCGTCCTTCACTCGCCAAGCGGGCCTGCGCGACCCCTGGAGAATCATCGCCGTCACGAGTACAGCGACGAGACCGACGACCATCACCAGGTATACCGTTGCGAAGCCCGGCAAGTCGAAGAAGCGATAGAAGACGCGAAGCGTCGTCGAGATGGTGCCTCCCAGACTCGGATGCGCTTCAAAACGCTCCTGGTGCGGCGCAAATGGATTTCCTGTCCTCTCGAGGTTGGCGACGTAGCCGAACGCCCCAAACGCCGCGAATGCGGCCAGAGACCAGCCGGCGGTCAGCAATGCGCGGCGGCGTAGGACGAGGACTGCGAGCACCGCGATCGGAGCCAGCGCGAAGACAGCCGTGAGCTTGGTCCCGAGCGCCAGGCCGATTGCGAGCCCGGCAAGCGCTTGCTCACGTGGCTCCCGCCCGATGATGAACATCGCTGCCGCGGCGACAAACGAGGCCACGACAAGGTCGTTCTGTGAGGTGACCGACTCGAGCGCAATGTTGCTGAAGGTCGCGAAGAGCAGGGCCGCAAAGGCCGCAGAGCTCCTCGCAAACCCAAGGCGTCGGGCCGTTCCGAAGATCGTCACGAGGAGGATGAGCTCGGCAAGCAGCTGGGGGGCGGCGACCAGCCAGTCGCCCCGCGCCAGCGCGAGCGTGTAGGCGATTGCGATCTCTGCGTTCGGCGGAAACACGTTGATCCGCTGTGTTGGCGCCGCGTCGACGTAGCCCAGCCCTCCATGCTGCACCCACTGCGCTGCGCGTGGCAGGTGGTACGTCAACGAGTCCCAGTTCGTCGGCGGCGTGGCCAAGGCGATGAAGGCCTGGTAGGCCACCGCGGCGGTCACGACGACCAAGAGAAGAGCGACCAGTGGATGCTCGCGGATCCCCCGCGGAAAATGGGGTCGCGGCGGCAGGTAGCGCGTTCTCGACCAGACAAGCACTGCGATCGCGGTGACCGCGAGCTCCCCGATGAGATAGCCCGATTCGCCGACCGCACGGCCCAGAGAGAGGAGCTCCGACAGGCCGACGATCTGTGCGAATGCCAGGAGATAGACGGCGACGACCGTTGATGTGAGCGATCGCAGCCGCAGGCTGAACGCAATCGCGCAGGAGCTCAGCGCAAGCAGGAGCAATCCGGCAGCCACGGCCACTGGCCTGGATCATCGTTCGTAGGCGCTCGCCGCGATTCCGACGACCTGACGGTCTCGCCTACCCGAAGGTACGACCGCCCGTTCCGTCGGGCCCGCTTACAGGCGGTGGACGCCGGTCCCACTATTCGGCTAGCGCCTCCACGACCTCGGAGGCTGGTCCGGCAGTCGAACTCTGACGGACGATCGGAGCAATGACCGATTCGATGGCCGCGGTCACGCGTCCACCAGCTCTGGACCGCTCCATCCGGCAGCCCGCCCGTGGACTCCGCGTCCTAACGCTCCTCGTTTGCTGTTGTGTCCCCGTCCTCCTGACGCTCGAGCGCCTGATCTCCGCAGCTCGCGCTGGAGACTTCGCAGTCGACTTCCACTACCACTATTGGGCGAGCGGCCACGCCGTCCTTCATGGTCAATCGCCGCTACCGCCAGCGACGCCCGAGGCTGTTTTCATGCACCACGCCTATCCCGCCGGGCCGTATCCAGCTCCGGTAGCCGTCCTCTTCGCTCCTTTGGGTCTGATCCCCGCCTGGCTCGCGGACGTCCTGTTTACTGGGATCGTCGCAGCGTCAGTCTTCTTGGCGCTGCACCTTCTTGGAGTCCGCGACTGGCGCTGCTACGGCGCGGTATTCCTGTGGGCGCCGGTCGCCGCCGGCATCCAGACGGCGAATCTAACGATTTTGCTGGCGGTCGGAATCGCTGCGGTCTGGCGACTACGGCACCGCCTCTTTGCCCCCGCCCTCATCGTCGGCACGCTTGTGGCACTGAAGCTCTTCGTGTGGCCATTGGTCGTTTGGTTGGTAGCGACTCGAAGGTACTCGGCAGCGGCTTGTTCGGCGGCAGTCGCTTCAACGATCACCCTCGTTTCGTGGGCAATCGTTGATTTCTCCGCCCTCCCGGAGTACCCCCACGTAGCCCGGATCTTCGCGCGGTACTACGAGACCTCGGCCTATACGCCCTTTGCACTTCTGCTCAAGCTGGGATTCTCAGCCGGGCCCGCGAGGGCGGCCAGCCTTCTGGTCGGAGTAGTCGCGATTGCCGCGGTGTTCGTCGCCGCGCGACGGAAGGAGGGCGAGCCGGCATCCTTCACACTCGCACTTGCCGCGGCCCTCCTCTGGACGCCAATCGCCTGGCTCCACTACTTCACCCTTCTCATTGTCCCGCTCGCGCTCTTCGGTGCGGACTTTTCGCCGCTTTGGCTCCTGCCGGCAATCTTGTTGATGTGCCCCGCTGGGGCACCGCCTTCAGCCGCATGGGAGTTCGCGCTTCCGTTCGTCATTTCTGCGCTAACCCTGTTCGCGCTCAGCCGACCTCGGAACCTTTCCGTCATCCCCGCCTCGCTCACCTCGTAGGGCGGGCTCGCGCGGTGCGTCAGTGCCTGTAGCGGTGAAGCGTCTCGTTCGCGAGCTTGAAGAACCAGGCCGCGGTGAGGAACGTGTACACCAGCACCGGGAACAGCACGCCGAAGATCGCGGCGAGCTGGTAGCCGCGGTTCCAGACGAGCGGTGCGAGGTAGGACGCAACCGGCCCCAGGAGCAGGGCTGCGATCACATGCAGAAGAGCGGGGGTGTAGCCGGCGGGCGACCTGCTCGGGAACCGGACGACAAACCAGAGCGCGATCACCGCCGACCCAATTCCAAGGGCGTACAGGTAGGTCTCGAGCGTCATTGTCGGCGGAGGAGGCATCGGCGGCTCCTTTCGTGGAACGAGGACCGACGCAGATTCGTTACGCCGCAGTCCGTTTTAGCCCATCGGTCGGACGTTGCCCGGCAAGCCCCCCTGTTGGGGGATTTCGGCGTGAACGGGCGCAACTCCGTCCGAAGGCCTTGGCCGGTCCAGACCAGCGGCCGGGCGTCTGAGAGACGGCGCGATGACACTCTGGCGTGAGATGTCGAGCGTCAGCCTGAGCCGCGGCTCGAGCCGGGAGGTTTCCCCGTGGCGGCGGTGCAGCCAGCGCGCGGTTACGGCGCCCCGGACGGTACTGGAGGCGCTCTTCTGCGTTCTGCTTCCACTCGGCGCGCCGGCGATGATCGCCGCGTACCTCGTCGGCGCCTACCGGCCGGATCCCTTCACGCTCGACGGCAAGTACTTCCCGGACGGCGGCTTCCTCTTCGACCTGCATGTGATGTGGCAGGCCGGCCACGACGTCGTCACCGGGCACTCCCCCTATCCGTTCGTCTACCCCGCTCCGGCAGCCTTTCTGATGGCGCCGTTCGGAGCGCTCCCTTGGGACGTCGCGGTCGCCGCGTTCACGCTGACCCTGGTCGGCGCGCTCGTCCTCGCACTCCGGCTGCTCGACGTCCGTGACTGGCGCTGCTACGCCCTCGCCCTCGCGTCCATGCCCATGGCGAGCTCGCTCATGATCGGCACGTTGAGCCCGCTCCTCGCGCTCGGTGCCGCGGCGGCGTGGCGGTACCGCGATCGACGGTTCGCCGTCGCGATCGCGATCGTTGCCGTCGTGGTGACGAAGATCTTCCTCTGGCCGCTGGTGATCTGGCTCGTCGCGACTCGACGATTCAGGACGGCCGCGACGACGGTCGCGCTCGGAATCGGCGTCACGCTCGTTTCGTGGGCGGCCTTGGGTTTCGACGGGCTCCGCGACTACGGACACGGGCTCCAGCGAGTCGCCGGGCTGGTGCAGGAGACCAGCTACTCACCGTTTGCGTTGCTCCGCCTCCTCGGCCTCTCCACCCCATCGGCGCGCCTCGTGGTCACCGCTCTGACGCTCGCGGCGCTGGGCGGCATCATCCTCGTCGCTCGCGGTCGAGACGGCGACAGGCGCAGCTTCGTCCTCGCGTTGGCGACCGGGTTCCTCGCTTCCCCGATCGTGTGGATGCACTACCTGGTCGTGGTGTTCGTTCCGCTGGGCCTCTACCGGCCACGGCTCGGGGCCGCGTGGCTCATTCCGCTCGCGTACTGGGGCTTGCAGACTCAGGAGAACCAGGGATCGGCCGCGAAGATCGTCGTGATGTTCGTCCTCACAGGGCTTGCGGTCACGCTCTCGATGTGGCAGCGCAGGGAGCGCCTCCCAGTGCCGGCGCTGAGTTCTCCGTAGGTCTGGCCAGGTCCGACCTTTCGGCCGATGGCGCTCGGCGGCCGCTGGGCTTGGATCCATGGCGATGGTCGAACACGTCCAGCCGAGCCTGGACCGGGCCTCGGCACGGCCGAGGCGCGGCTTCTTCGAGGGTGCACTGGAGTGGGCCTCGAGGGAGGCGCTGCTGTTCACGGTCGTCGCGCTCTTCTTCGTCGGCGCAGCCGCCGCCCTCCCACGCGAGCTCTTCCAGGACACGTGGATGGCCGTCCTGGGCGGCCACGAGATCGTGGAACACGGCCTTCCGTCGAAGGAAGCTCTCACG
>Ga0137369_10004579_pt1 | contig 14112 bp, 18 predicted proteins | sample SagtaG_12_FD_104918 | JGI IMG/M metagenome (GOLD analysis project Ga0137369, IMG submission 104918) | Vadose zone soil microbial communities from Sagehorn Ranch, Mendocino, California, USA - Sage1_L_113_16 metaG | ecosystem: Environmental > Terrestrial > Soil > Vadose zone | place: USA... | reverse complement strand
CTCGTGAACAAGGCGATCGCCGGGGGCGCGAAGGCCTTCATCATCGACCTCCGCGGCAATCCGGGCGGCGACCTCTCGGCCGCCGTGGACATCGCGAGCATCTTCCTCAAGGACGCGACGCTCGTCGATCAGGTCGGCCGTGACGGGAAGAAGGAGCAGGTCCGCACGAACAGCGGCTTCACCGTGGAGTTCAAGGGGCCTGTCGCCGTCCTCGTGAACGACCGCAGCGCGTCGGGCGCCGAGATCATCGCGGTGGGGCTGCGGGCGAACGGCGTCGCGTCGGTGATCGGCACGCGCAGCGCGGGGTGCGTCGGCATCGCGCAGCCGCGGCAGATGCCGGACGAGGGCCTCCTCCTGGTGACGCTCGCGCGCATGCAGGACCCGAAGACGGGCGAGGAGCTGAACGGGCAGGGCCGCGGCGTGCGCCCCGACGTCGACGTGAAGGACGACCCCAACACCGCGGAGCAGGAGGACCAGGACGCCGCGGTCGCCGAGCTCCGCCAGAAGCTCGCCTCGCGGCCCGGAGGCGTCGGCAGCCCCTAGACGACGAGCTCCCGCGGCGCCTTCGTGAGATCGCGCGCGCCGTCCTCGGTCACGACAAGCATGTCCTCGAGGCGGACCCCACCGATGTCGGGGTCGTAGACGCCGGGCTCGATCGTGACGACGTCGCCCGGCTCGAGCGGCACCATCCCCCACTGCCCGCGGCCGATCGACGGCAGCTCGTGGATCTCGAGGCCGACGCCGTGACCGGTCCCGTGGAAGAAGCCGCGGATCACCGGATCGTCGGGACGATGACGATGGCCGGGGCGGAGCGTGTCATAGCCGGCCTCGAAGATGATGTCCTCGACCCGCTCGTGGATCTCGCGGCCGGTCGCGCCGGGGCGCAGCATCGCGATGGCCTCGTCCTGCGCGCGCTGGACGACGTCGTACATGCGGCAGATCGCGTCGGGCGGCTGCCCCTTCGACACGGTGCGCGTCATGTCCGCCCAGTAGCGCGAGCTGTGCTGCGGGTAGATGTCCATCACGATGGGCTCGTTCGCGCGGAGCGGACCATGGCCGATCTCATGCGGATCCGCAGCCTGCTTCCCGGGTGCGGTGATCGTGCGGTCCGGGGTCTGGCAGTCGCGCGCCAGGAGCGCCTGCTCGACGATCCACCGCAGCTTCTCGGCGGTGAACGTCTCGCCGTCGAGGACGAGCGTGCCGTCCGTCGCGACGTCGGCTCGCCGGATCGCGGCGACACCCTCCGCCCACGCTTCCTCGGTGGCCCGCTGCGCGGCCTCGATGCACGCGATCTCGTCCGGCCGCTTCGTCCGGCGTCGCGCGGTGAGATCGCCGGCGACGACGAGCTCGAGACCGAGGCTGCGCATCTCGTCCGCGAGGCCGAGAGGGAAGTAGCGCGGGACGCTCACCTTCGTGATGCCGCGCTCCCCGAGGAACCGCTGGATGACGATCGCGTTGATGCGGTCCTGGTCGAGGCCCTGCTGCGCCAGCTCGCGGTAGCCGAACTCCATGAGGTCCCGGACGGCCGTCGCGCGCGACTCCTTCTCGGCGCGCCCGTGCTCGAGCGGGCTCGCGACGATGACGCGCTCCTCGCCGTGCTCGAGGGCGATGATCGGGTCGGGCGCGAGGAAGCCCGTCGACCGATAGATGTCGGGGTAGTGATACGAGTTGCCGTAGAAGAGGAGCGGGAGAGAGCCGTTCGCGTGCGGGTTCTCGGTCACGTCCGGAGAGGGTAGCCCTTGGGCCGATCGGCCCCCTTCGGAGGTTCAGTAGCGGACGACCCTATCCTCGGTCAGATGATCGTGTGCCTCGTGGTCACGACGGATGGCCTTCTCGGCACGCGCTGGGGACGCGCCGACCGGGTCGCTGTCGCCGACGTGCGGACGAGCGGGATCGAGAGCTGGCAGGAGTTCGACGTCGGCTGGGGACGCCTCCACGACGCTGGGCCCGAGGGACAGCACCACGCGCGCGTGGCGCAGTTCCTCCAGCAGCACCGCGTCGAAGCGGTCGTCGCGCACCACATCGGCGAGGGTATGCAGCAGATGCTCGGCAAGATGGGGATCGCGCTGCACATGTCGCCCGGCCCGCGCGCCAGCGATGCCGCGCTGAGCGTGCTCGGCGATCACCGACGGTCTTGAGTTCGCACGCATCGCTTCGCGCGCCAGGCGCTCACGTAAGGACCCAGCTCAATGATGCCGAGAAGCGTCCTCCGAATGACCACGACGCAGACCCGCGAGGAACGTGCGCGCCTTGGCGGTGAGGCGGACGCGCTTCACGCGACGATCGTCGGCCGCCTCCTCGCGCACGGCCAGACCCGCACGCACGAGGTCCTCGATCAGCCGGCCGGTCGCCGGACGCGAGCGGTCGATCGCCGTGGCGACGTCGCCGATCGGGGCGCCGGGGTGCTCGGCGAGGTAGTGCATCGCGACGAGCTGCGTGAACGTGAGCTCGCGGCGCCCGAGCTGGCGCAGCGCCGAGAGCAGGAAGTCCGGCGAGTACGGCGCCCTGCGTTCGTGTCGCGGCACTTCCCGGAGTCTAGCGTCGCGCTCCAAATCTATGCGTTGCCGCAATAGTGCTGTCTATGCAACTATCTGGGGAGACATGGCGGAGCAGCGGGACGGCGACGACGAGAGGACGGCTCCCTGGGTCTATCCCGCCGCGGTCGTCATCGTCCTCGGTCTCATCGTCCTCTTCCTCGGTCTTCACCTCGCCGGCGGCGGCATCCCCACCCACTGATGCGACGCCAGCTCTTCTCGCTGGTGGTGCTGGTCACCCTCGGGCTCTCGGCGTTCATCGGGATCGTCCTCGTGCGGCCGGACGCGATCGACGCGGTCATCGGGCGTACGGCGGCCGGCCACATGAGCCACTTCAGGGAGCCGCACCACCGCATCCACGACCTGGCGTTCGCGTTCCTCATCTCGGTGACGATGCTCGGGACGATCGCGCAGCTGCGCCGGCCGTCGCGTAGTGCCGCGGCTCAGGTCATGGCGGCGATCCCGATCCTGGGGCTGGCGCTCGTGTCCGCCCTGACCACTGCGGCCGTCGTGCAGGTGCCCTGGGTGCTGCTCGGCGCGCCGACGCTGCTCGCGACGGCGTTGCATCCGGCCGTCGGCGACCTCGTTCGTTCCGTCCGCATCCCGCGGATCGATCGGGCGCTCCTCGCCCTCGTGGTCGTGGCGGCGCTGCCACTGCTCGTATTCGCGTCCACGAACGTCGGCCTGCAGACGGCCGGCCCCACCGATCACGCGCTCCTCGGCCACTACGGCTTCATGGCCGCGTTCGGCTTCACCGTGGTCGGGCTCGGCCTGCTGTCGAGCGTGCGTCCCGCGGGCGGTCGGGTCGTGCCGTGGGCCGCTGGCCTCCTCCCGGTCCTGCTCGGGGTCGCGTCGCTGGCGTTCCCGGACGTCGAGTCGAGCCTCGACCTCGTGTGGGCGCTCGCGGCGATCGGCTGGGGCGTCGCGTTCGTCACCGTCGCCGAACGGCGCGCGCGAGGGGATCTGCGGCGCGTCTAGTGCGCCGAGCTCCGTGAGCGCGTCAGCGCCACGACCACCGCGGCGATGACGAGCGCGGCACCGGCGACGGAGATGAGCGGCGGGCGCTCCGCGCGGAAGAGCGCGCCGAGGGCCAGCGCGATCACGGGCACGACGACGCCGACGAACGATGCCGTCGTTGCGCTCCAGTGGCCGACGAGCCATGTGAAGAAGACGTACGCGCCGAGCGAGCCGAGGATCGCGAGGTACAGGACGGGCCACCACTGATCGAGGCTCGCGGGCAGCGTCCAGCGCTCACGCAGAAGGAGGCTCGCGAGCAGGCAGGTCCCCGCGCCGAGCGGCGCGCCGATCGCGTTGACGGCCCACGTCGACTGCGAGCCGGCGCGGTGCAGCAGGACCACGCCGATGGCCGCGCTCGTCGCGGCGCCGAACACGGCGGCGAGACCGATCGGCGGTACGCCGACCCCGAGCTGCCCCGCGAAGATGATCGCGACGCCGACCACGGCGACGATCGCGGCGAGGACCTTCACGCGGTCGATCGCTTCGACGCCGAGGAGGCGCGAGTACAGCGCCGTCTGCAGCGGCGCCGTCGCGAAGACGACCGCGGTGATGCCGCTCGGCACCGTCTGCTCGCCCCAGTAGAGGAGCGCGAGGTTCACGCCGAACTGCAGCGCCCCGTACAACACCACGTCGCGCAGCGCACCGCCGCGCGGGAGACGCGCGCGCGTGAGCAACGCGACCGCGATGAGGGCGACCGAGGCGATCGCGAGGCGGAGCGTCGCGCCCCAGAGCGGCGCGAGGACCTCATTACTGAGGGTGATGACGAGGAACGTCGAGCCCCAGATGAGGCTCGCCCCGGCGAACGCGCCGTAGCCCGACCAGTCGGTCTCCCGGGGCGCGGCCGTACGCCGTGCCTGCGCGATGGACATGCCTCTACCCTCCGTCATCTCGGTCCCGATATCTGCAACGCAGGCAACGGTCGGATCGTGAGCCGATGACGCTCACGTGTTCGGCACGCGGTATGCGGCACCCGCAGGACATGGCCGCGATCCACTCGGTCATCGCGGACTTCCCCAAGCGCGAGCTGGTCCCGAGGGCGCTTGGCGAGCTCGCGCGCGCCGGGTTCCGCCCCGAGGACGTGAGCATCATCGCCGGCGATCCGGAGCTGGCGCGCGAGCTCGGCGGTCGCTCGTTCGATCGGTACGGGGTCCTGGCGGGCTTCCTCGCGGGGATCCTCTTCACGATCTCGGTCGTCCTCATGGGCGGCAGCGCCATGCCTGTGAACTCCGTCGGCTTCGTCATCGGCGCGCTGGGCGTCATCGGTGGCCTCGGGTTCATCGGGCTCGTGGTCGGGCGCTCGATCGTCCGTCGCTCCGTGGACGCGTCGCGCTTCGCGAGCGAGGTCGAACGCGGTGACACGCTCGTCGCGGTGTGCTGCACCGGCGATCAGTGCCTGCACGCGAAGGATGTCCTCAGCGCTGCCGGTGCTGAGGACGTCCGCGAGGAGATGGCCGCCGGCCCTCAGTAGGCCCTGGCAACGCCGAGGCACCAACTACCCTTTGTCTCCTCGTGACGAGGTTCATCCCGCCGGGCTGGCGGGTCCTCGCGCTCCCCGACTATCGGCGGCTGTGGCTGGCGCACGCCGGTTCCGTCATCGGCGACGGCTTCCATGCGATCGCGATCACGTGGCTCGTCTTCGACACCCTCGGTGGCGGACCGCAGGCGCTCGCGGTGCTGGGCATCGCCAATGTCGTCCCGGCGCTCGCGCTCGGGATCCTCTCGGGCACGATCGTCGACCGCGTCGATCGACGGCGCCTCATGGTCGCGACCGATCTCGTCCGTGCGGCGCTCGTCGGCGCGCTCGCCGTCCTCGTCGCCACGGGTCAGGCGCGCATCCCGGTGGTCATCGCGATCGGGATCGCGCTGCTGCTCGCCGCAGCGGCGTTCTTCGCGCTCGGGGTGGCCGACGCGGTGCTGAATGCCGCGTACGCCGCGCTGCTGCAGACGACCGTCCCCCCGGACATGCGCGGGCGGACGTTCGCGACGTTCAGCACCGCGATGAACCTCACGACGCCGGTCTCGCTGGCCGTGACCGGTGCTCTCGCCACGGTGGCCGGCCCGGTGCTGCTCATCGCGATCTCGGGTGTCGGCCTGATGGGTGTCGGCGCGACGAGCTTCGCCGCGTCGCTCCGGGAAGGCCGCGCGCTCCGATCGGCCGCGTCGGCCTGACCCTCGTCAGACCCGCGCCGGCTGCATCAGCCTCCGGTACTGCTCGAGCTCGGCGATGGACTCGTGGATGTCCTCCAGGGCAGTGTGCTTCTCCGACTTCTTCGGGATCGCGTTCGGGCCGAACCACGCGCCGACGAGGACCTTGAGCGTGCTCACGTCCACCTGGCGGTAGTGCAGGTACGCCTCGAGCCGCGGCATGTACACGAACAGGAAGCGCCGGTCCTGCCAGATCGAGTTGCCGGCGAGGATGCCCTGCCGCGGATCGCACCACTGCGACACGAGGTCGAGCGCGCCCTTCTCGGCGTCCTCGAGCGAGACGGTCGACGTGCGGACGCGGTCCCAGAGCCCGGACCGCGTGTGCATCTCCCGCACGTACGCGTCGGCAGCGTCGATGGCCACGGTCGGCTGGTGAATGACCGCGTGGTACGTCCCGAGCGGCGTGAGGTCGCCGATCTCCGTGACCACGGCGGCGATCTCGATGACCTGGTTGCGGCGCGGGTCGAGCCCGGTCATCTCCATGTCGAGCCAGACCAGGCGCTCGCGCTTCTCCTCCGCGGAAGATGCCGTCATCTCGAGCGACCGTGACTCTACGTCGGATCAGCCGCTCGCGCGCGCGACGGATGCATGGATCTCTTCCGTCAGCTGCTCGATGCGCTCGGTGAGCTCAGCGATCCGCTTCGTGACGTCAGTGTTCAGTTTGAGCAGCTCGAGATTCGTTTTGGCCAGCTCCTCGCGGTGCATCGCATCGGCGTCCGAGAGCGCCTTGTCACGCTCGGCCTGGCGTGTCTGTGCGAGGAGGATGAGCGGGGCCGCGTAGGCGGCCTGGAGGCTGAAGCCGAGATTCAGAAGGATGAACGGCATCGGATCGAAACTCGCCACGCCGATCGCATTGGTGACGATCCACGCCGCGACCACGACCGTCTGGCCGATGAGGAACTGCGGGGTCCCGAAGAAGCGCGCGAAGCTCTCGGCGAGTTGGCCGAAGGTCGTTTGCCCGAACGGAGCAGAAAGATGCGCGTGCTGTGAGTGGAAGCGCAGATGGCTCATGGATCCCTCCCTACCTGTTGATCACCGGCTCGCCTCCCGTAGACGGTCTTGGAGATCGGTACCCCGGCCACTTGCGGAACCTTTGAGCCCATGCCGACGTTATCGCCTGATGTGGGTCGGCTCATCTTGTCGCTGGCTGTCGTAGCCCTCGCGTGCGGTCGACTGCCTAACGGGAATGCGCTCTCCGGAGGCACGGCGAGCCCGACGCCGGCTGAGACACCGAGCTCACCGCTCGCCGCTGCCATCACTTCCCTGACCGCAGGCCTCGCGTTCCAGCCCTACGTCCCTGACGGTCTGCCGGCCGATCTCGCGGTGACGGCGTCACTCTTCGGCTCTCCCGCGCTCGGACCGCGCGGTCTGGGCGATCCTGTGCTCTCGATCGAGGTGAGCAAGACCGCAGGCACGAAGCCGTGGCTGCGGATCGCCGAAGGAGCGGAGGGATGTTGCCCGGACTTCTCGAAGGGCACACCACGCGACGTGACGATCCGCGCAGGATCCGGAGGAACGAAGCCGCTCGTCGGCCAGCTCTACCCACCGCTCGGCGCGAGCGAAGGCCCGATGCTCCACTGGCGCGAGCCGTCGGCGTCCGGGGCCATGACCGAGATCGTTCTCTACCCGACGACCTTCGGTCAATACGCGAGCGAACAGGCGCTCATCGACCTCGCTCGCGCCATGCGGCCGATCGCGCGAGGGACTGCGACGGATGTGATGCGCCTCTACCTGTCCACCCACGTGAGCCACAGCCCGACGGGTCACCGTGTGTACCTCGCGACGAGGTCGGGTCCGTTCCCTGATGACGCACGTCTCCTCGACACGAGCGGGGCCACGATCTCGACCGCGCGGTTCGGTCCTCCGCAGTCGTACGGCTGCCTCGCGGAGGCCACCGGCGTGGCGGCATTTGCCGTCCCGCATGACGTCGTCAACGCGTTCTCGAGCGGCACAGCGACGGCCTATCGCGCCGAGGTCCTCGTCGGTGGTAGGTGGCGCAAGGTGCAGCTGATCATGTCCGGATGCTTCTCTATCGAGTGACCACGAGTGATACCTTGCCGGCGATGATCCGGCGTGAGCTCATGCGCGCTTACGTCGCGAAGCGCGTCGGCCATGGGCAGCGCTACCTCATGACGCGCGCGTATCTGAGCGACGGGACGATCGAGCAGCGCGTCAACCCGGGCATCGCCGACGACGAAGACGTCGCCTGGGTGCGCGTCGGCCATTACGAGGACCTCCTGGCGGAGCGCGATCGCCTGCGCCGCGCCGGATGGAGGGTCGCAGCGACAACCTAGGCAAATCTCCGTATATCTCTTGATGTCGCGGCCGGTCCTCGTTCACCCTCGGTGCGGTGCCTGCGGCGCGCCTCGCGCTCCTTCGTCTCCATCAGCGCACGGCGTCGATCGACGCGCGTGAGCGGCTGACCACCATCGCGTCCGCGGCGCCGCCGCGTCGCGACGTGGTCGCCCTGCTCACCTGCCACCGCGTCGAGGTCTACACCACGGTGCTTGCCGGCGAGGACCCACGCCGCGCGATCGCGGAGCGTCTCGGACACGCGGATCCGGTGCTCGACGAGGCAAGTGTGCTCACCGACATCGATGCCGCGGCCCATCTCTTCCGCGTCGCCGCTGGTCTCGATTCCGCGATCGTCGGTGAGGGACAGATCGCGAACCAGGTCCGCCGCGCCCGCGAAGCCGCGCGAGCACGTGGTCTCGATCCGATCCTCGCCGCGCTGCTGCAGCGCGCGCTGCATCTCGCGCGGACGGTCCGCGCGACGACACCGCTCGGATCGGTCCGTCGATCGATCGGCTCGCTCGCGGTGGACGAGGCGCTCGCGCACGTCCCCGATCCGGCGCGCGCGACCGCGCTCGTCGTCGGCGCGGGTGAGATCGGCAAGCTCGCCGCACGCGCGCTCGCGCGCCGCGTCGGCCGTCTCATCATCGCGAACCGCGATGCGTTGCGGGCCGCCGATCTCGCGTCGTCGATCGGCGCGGATGCGATCGCCCTCGGCTCGCTCCCCGAGGCGCTCGCGCGCGCCGACCTCGTCATCTCCGCCGCCGACACGCGCGGCGCGGTGCTCACGCGTGCGCTCTTGCGGCCTCGCGCGGCCGTGCGACCGCTCGTCGTCGTGGATATCGCCGTCCCGCGCAGCGTGGCCGACGACGCGCGGGACCTGCCGGGAGTGCTGTACCGCGACGTCGACGATCTCGCCGCGGGCTCGCCGACCGTGCCGGACGCGGTCGTCGCGGGCGCGGAGGAGCGCTGCCGCGAGGAGGCCCGGGCGTTCGTCGCGTGGATCGACGAGCGCGCAAGCGCGCGGACGATCCATGCGCTGCGCGTTCGCGCGGAGGCGATCCGCGAGCAGCAGCTCTCGCGCGCCATGCGGCATCTCGGGCACCTGCCGGAGCGCGACCGCGAGGTCGTCGCGTCGCTCGCTGCGGGACTGACCCACGCGCTGCTGCACGAGCCGACCGTGCGCCTCCGGCGCACCCCCGAGGCCGAGCCGGTCGCCCGCACGCTGTTCGGGATCGACCCGTGACGCTGCGGATCGGCACGCGCGGGAGCGCGCTCGCGCGGGCGCAGACGGCGATCGTCCTCGGTGCCCTCGCCGGCGACGCCGAGATCGTGATCATCCGCACGACCGGGGACGCGAGCGATCGGCCGATCCCGGAGCTCGGCGACGGCGCCTTCGTCACCGCGATCGAGGAGGCGCTGCGGAGCGGTGAGATCGACCTTGCGGTCCATTCGCTGAAGGATCTGCCGACCGACGATCGTCCGGGCCTCGTCCTCGCCGCGATCCTCGCACGTGAGGATCCGCGCGACGTCCTCATCACGACGGCGCGCGGCGGTCTCGGCTCGCTCCCGCACGGCGCGGTCATCGGGACGTCGAGCCCGCGGCGCGACACCTTCCTGCGCGCGCTGCGGCCGGACCTCGTGACCCGGCCGATCCGCGGGAACGTAGATACGAGGATGGCGAAGGTCCGCGCGGGCGAGTACGACGGGACGGTCCTCGCGCTCGCCGGGCTTCGCCGGCTCGGGATCGCGGTGGACGAGCGCGAGATCCTCGATCCCCGCGACTGCCCCCCGGCTCCGGGTCAGGGCGCGCTCGCGGTGCAGTGCCGCGCCGATGACGCGGCGACGATCGCGCTCGCCGTCCCGCTCGACGACCCGGTGACACGACGTTCGGTCGCCGCGGAGCGCGAGGTGCTGCGCCTCCTCGGCGCGAGCTGCGAGATCCCGCTCGGCACCTGGGGTCGCGTCGATGACGGCGTGCTGACCCTCGACGCCGCGCTCGCGGCGGCGGACGGGCTCGTCCGTGCCCATGCGCGCGGGGAGGATCCGCTGGCGATCGCGCGCCAGTGCGCGGACGTGCTCGGCGGCGTACATGTCTGAGCGCCGACCCCTCGACGGCGCGATCGTCGTCCTCACGCGGCGTCCCGAGGACGAGCGAACGCTGCCTTCGGAGCTACGCCGGCTCGGCGCCGAGGTCATCGAGCTGCCGTGCATGCGCGCGGAGCCGCTCGCGGACACGAGCGAGCTCGCGGGCGAGATCGAAGGGCTCCGCCCGTCCGACCTCCTCGTGCTGACGAGCCGCGCGGGCGTCGACGCGGTCGCCGCCGTCGTCCCGCGGTCCGGCCTCGCGTGCGGCGTCGCGGCCGTCGGGCAGCGCACCGCCGAACACGCGGCGGCGGTCGGGCTGCGCGTCCACTTCGTGGCCTCGCGCGCGGACGGACGCACGCTCGGAAGCGAGCTGCCGGTGCCCCGCGGCGAGATCCTGCTCGCGCGGTCGGACATCGCGTCGCGCGACCTTCCGGCGATCCTCCGCCGGCGCGGCGCGCGCGTGCGCGAGCTCACGGCGTACCGCACCGTCGCCGAGGTCAGCGGCGATCCCAGCGCGGTCCGGCGCGCGATCGCGCGGCGGCCGGTGAGCATCGTCGTGGCGTCCCCGAGCGCCGTCGATGCGCTCACGGACGCGGTCGGCGCGGCGACGCTGCGCGCGGCGGGATTCATCGCCATCGGCCGTCGTACCGCGGAGCGGGTCCGGCGGCGCATCGGCGTCATCGCGGCGATCACCGACGTCACGGATGCCGCATCGCTGGTGAACGCGATCCGACCGCCAGAGAGGGTCGCCGTCACATGACGATCGCACCGCCGCGCGCGGGAGCGTCATTCCATCGATCCCACCGCCTACGTCGGACGGCCGCCCTCCGGCGCCTCGTCCGCGAGACGCGCCTCGACCCGTCCGCGTGGGTCCTGCCCGTGTTCGTTGACGCGCGCGCGAGCGAGGTGACGCCGATCGCATCGTTGCCGGGACACGCGCGCTGGCCTATCGCGCGCGTCGCGGAGATGGCCGAGCGCGCCGCGGCCGCCGGCCTCGGCGGGCTGCTCCTCTTCGGCCTACCCGATGAGAAGAACGACGGCCGCGCCGCGGCGGATCCCCTCGGACCGGTGCCGGCGGCGCTGCGGACGATCCGCTCGCGTGTGCCGGATCTCGCGCTCATCGCCGACGTCTGCCTCTGCGAGTACACGACGCACGGGCACTGCGGGATCGTGCGTGACGACGGCGCCATCGACAACGACGCGACGCTGCCGCTGCTGGCCGACGCCGCGATCGCGTATGCCGCTGCGGGTGCCGACGTCGTCGCGCCGTCGGACATGATGGACGGCCGCGTCGGGGCGATCCGGGGCGCTCTCGATCTCGCCGGCCACGTCGAGACCGCGATCCTCTCGTACGCGGCGAAGTTCGCCTCCGCGTTCTACGGACCGTTCCGCGAGGCGGCGGAGTGCGCGCCGCTCTTCGGCGACCGCGCCGCATACCAGATGGATCCGCCGAACGCGCGCGAGGCCATGATCGAGATCGCCGCCGATATCACCGAAGGCGCGGACATGGTGATGGTGAAGCCGGCCGGTCCGTACCTCGATGTCATCGGGGCGGCCCGCGCGCGGTACGACGTCCCGCTCGCCGCGTACCAGGTGAGCGGTGAGTACGCCGCGCTGCACGCGGCGGCGGACCGCGGGTGGATCGACCTTCGCCGCGCCGCGCTCGAGTCGCTCACCGCGATCGCCCGCGCGGGCGCGGACGTCACGATCACGTACTTCGCGCTGGAGGCGGCCGAGTGGCTGCGGCGGTGAAGGTCGGCACGGGATCCCGCAGCGCCGAGCTGCTGGAGCGCGCGGAGCGCCTCATGCCCGGCGGCGTGTCGAGCCCCGTTCGCGCGTACCGCGCCGTCGGCGGCGGTCCGCCGTTCATCGTCGCGGGCGAGGGCTGCCGCGTGCGCGACGCCGACGGCTACGCGTACGTCGATCTCGTGTGCTCGTGGGGGCCGCTCATCGCGGGCCACGCGCATCCCGACGTCGTGCGCGACATCGAGGACCAGGCGCGGCGCGGGACGTCGTACGGCGCGCCGACGCCGCTCGAGGTCGAACTCGCGTCGACGATCGCGCGCGCCGTGCCCAGCGTGGACATGCTGCGCTTCGTCTCCTCCGGGACGGAGGCGGCGATGAGCGCGGTCCGGCTCGCCCGCGCGGCCACGGGGCGCAGCAAGATCCTGAAGTTCGCGGGCTGCTATCACGGCCATTCGGACGGGCTGCTCGCGAAGGCGGGCTCGGGCGTCGCGACGCTCGGGCTGCCCGGATCGGCCGGAGTGACCGAAGCGACAGCGGCCGACACGATCACGGTCGCGTACAACGACCTCGGCGCCGTCCGCGCGGCGGCCGACGCGCTGCCGCTCGCCGCGGTGCTCGTCGAGCCGTACGCGGGGAACATGGGCTGCGTCCCGCCGGCGCCGGCGTTCCTCGAGGGACTGCGCGAGGTGTGCGACCGCACCGGCGCGCTGCTCGTCTTCGACGAGGTCATCACGGGCTTCCGCGTCGCGCGGGGCGGCGCGCAGGAGCGCACCGGTGTGCGCGCCGACCTCACGTGCTTCGGCAAGGTGATCGGCGGCGGGCTGCCCGTGGGCGCGTACGGCGGATCGCGTGCGCTCATGTCGCTCGTCGCGCCGCTCGGACCCGTCTATCAGGCCGGCACGCTCTCGGGGAACCCGCTCGCGATGGCGGCCGGTCTCGCCACGCTGCGGCTCCTCGACGATCGCGCGTACGCGCGCCTCGAAGCGGCCGGCGCGCGCCTCGAAGCGGGGTTGAACGACGCGATCGCGGCGAGCGGCGCCGCGGCCCGCGTACAGCGGGTCGGCTCGCTCCTGACGCTCTTCTTCACGGACCGCCCGGTGCGGAACGAGGACGACGCGATGACGAGCGATCGCGAGCGCTTCGCCGCGTTCCACCGCGCGATGCTGGAGCGGGGCGTCATGCTCCCGCCCTCGCAGTTCGAATGCTGGTTCGTCTCGCTCGCGCATGACGACGCCGCGGTCGACGAGGTCGTCGCGGCGGCGCGCGCGTCACTGCAGGAGGTCGCATGAACGAGCTGTACCGCTACCTCACCCTCGCGATGACGCCCGAGTGGCGACGGCTGCCCGCGAGCGAGCGAGCGGCGCAGAAGCGCGAGCTCGCCGAGGCGGCGCAGGCCGACGGGGTGCGCGTGCACGCGTACTCGCTCGTCGGCACGCGCGCGGATGCCGACCTCCTGCTCTGGATCGTCGGCGAGGACCTCGAGCGCATCCGTAGCCTCGAGACGCGGCTGGCCGCGACGCGGCTCTGGTCGTACGCGGCGCGGCCCTATGGCTATCTCGCGGCCCGGCGTCGGTCGCCGTATCTCGGCGATCACGCGCACCCGGCGAACGAGCACGCCCGCGGCGAGGCGGGTCCCGTCGGCGACAAGGCCTATCTCGTCGTCTACCCGATGGTGAAGAAGCGGACCTGGTACGCGCTTCCGCACGAGGAGCGGACGCGGATCATGGCGAAGCACTTCGAGGTCGGCCACGGCTATCCGGACGTGCGTATCCACACCGGGTACAGCTTCGGGATCGACGACCAGGAGTTCGTCGTCGCGTTCGAGGTCGACGACGTCCGCCGCTTCCTCGCGCTGGTCGCGGACCTGCGTGAGACGGAGGCCTCGAGCTACACCGAGCGCGAGACGCCGATCTTCGTCGGGGCGGCGATGCCGCTCGAGCGCGCGCTCGATGAGATCGACGGCGCGTCCGCGCGGATCGAGGCCTTCGCATAGACCCGCTGCTCGTCCGCGCGTGCCGGCGCGAGCGCACCGAGCGCACGCCCATCTGGTTCATGCGGCAGGCGGGCCGCTGCCTCGCCGAGTACCGCGCCCTCCGCGACCGCTACGGGATCCTCGAGATGGCGCGCACGCCCGAGCTGTGCGCTCGCGTGACGAAGATGCCCGTCGATCGCCTCGGCGTCGACGGCGCCGTCCTCTACGCCGACATCATGCTGCCGCTCGACGGGATGG
>Ga0137369_10004547_pt1 | contig 14159 bp, 10 predicted proteins | sample SagtaG_12_FD_104918 | JGI IMG/M metagenome (GOLD analysis project Ga0137369, IMG submission 104918) | Vadose zone soil microbial communities from Sagehorn Ranch, Mendocino, California, USA - Sage1_L_113_16 metaG | ecosystem: Environmental > Terrestrial > Soil > Vadose zone | place: USA... | reverse complement strand
GGCAGCGGCGGCATCTCAGGCATAGGTGGCAACAGCGGCGGTGGTGGCATAAGCGGCTGCATCAGCACTCGTGACAGGAGGATGGTGCCGATCACAATTAGAGCCAAACCTAAGAATGTGCGCGTGCGCCCCATATGAGTCCTCCCCATATTCAACAGTGAGTCGTCGCAATCTAATCCTCTGACGACCGGATGTAGGGGAAAGTTGCAGAGGACTAGCAGAGTGTTCCTTCTTAGATAAATCTCACCGCGCCTTACATTGTTGATGCAATGATGACAAGGAATCCAGCGTAGGGACGCGATATATCGCGTCCCTACGCTGGTGGCCAGTGGACTGCAGCGAATCACATTAAGAAACTTGTCTTAATCTTCGAACGGCGGCCGATCGTAGCCCTGCCCGAAAGGCTCCTCGGGGCGCTGCCACACGCCGAGCAGTGCGCGCCGCAGCGGCGTGGTGCGCTCGACAAACGCCGGATCGTTGTGCGTGCGATCGGAGGGGATCAGCCAGGGCGGCGCGTAGACCATGTGTATGGTATAGCGGTCGAAGTCGCGGTCGTTGCGGCCAGTGCGATGGTAGATGCCCTGGTGGAACAGCAGCGCCGTACCGGGCTTGCCGCACACCACCTCACGAATGTCGATATCGTTCTCGTCGGCCTTGACGCCGCGCGGCAGCGTGCCCGCGATGTTGTGGGTGCCGGGAATCATCACCATGTTGCCCATGCCGTCTTCAGACTGATCGGTAAGGTAGTAGCCAATCCGCAGCTGTAGGAGCGGCGTGGGCGTCGCCAGCCGACGGAATTCATAGACGCTCGATCCATCTTGGTGGTAGCCGCCGCCTTTGGTGCGCGCCGGCTGCACCGTGCACCAGCTGCTTTGTAGAATGAAGTAGTCGCCAAGCAGCGCGCGCACCTTGGGCAGCATCGACGGATGGTCGATCAGGCCCTCGATCGCCGGCTCGGTCTCGTGCAGATGGCCCAGCTGGCGCCATTGGCCCTTAGGGTAGGGCGCGTGGGCGCGCAGCGAGGCCTGCAGACACGCCTCGGTCTCTTCCGGCGTCAGCGCGCCGGGAATGATCAGGTAGCCGGTGCTCTCGAATAGGAATCGCTCGCGCTCTGTAAGTGCTCCGGGTTGTCCAATCGGTGGCATGGCCTTGCTCCTTTTAGAGTCGGAATACTGCGGAAAAGCCGATCATAACACGAAATAGAACTGAGAACCATTGGCCCATGCTACCGTACTCCAGCAAGAACGGGGCGGTTGTGGTGCTATAATGATCCGGTCTTCCCCATTCCAAGCATGTTCCGCCAAGTGAGATCGGCTTCATGAGTTAGGTATTTGCCGCCAAGCCGAGCTCCCGTGGTCAAAGCGAGGCAATCTATGCACGCCAAATTCGCTTGCGCCGACTTCACGTTTCCCTTGCTACCCCATCATAAGGTGTTGCAGCTGATCGCAATGCTCGAGTTCACGGGCGTGGATATCGGCCTGTTCGAAAATCGCTCGCATCTCTGGTCATCGCGCGAGGAGGAGGCCGAGCTGGATCTGTTTGCCGAGCAGGTGGTCTGGGCTGGGCTGACCGCCTGGTTCGTAGAATGCTTCGAGATCGGCGTGGACCAGGGCTTCGCGCCCAATCTGATGGTGATGGAGCTGTGTGCCTCGGGCGAGACGGCCGAGATTTTCGCCGCGATGACACACAACGGCTTCTTCAAGCAGATGACGCACCACTCCACCACGAGCCAATACGGCACGCTGTCGCGCGGGCCGTCGCTGATCGACGACGCCATGCGGGCGCGGGCGATTCTGCGCGACGACGCGCAAAGCAAATGAGCCACAGAGAGCACAGAGATCGCAGAGAAATAATGATCACAAACCGACGCAGTAGACGCGAACATTGGACCGCCACGGGTTAAAATCTCTCGTATCGATTGTTTTTCGTTCGCAGAACGAAAAACAATCGATACGAAGAAGAAAAATCCGTGTTTTACGAGTGACTGCGTAACTCCTGTAAAATGAAAGTGTGACAGTCATGGCAAAACTAGCCGACAAAGTAGCAATTGTTACCGGCGCCGCGCAGGGGATCGGCCTAGGCATCGCGCGGGTCTTTGCGGCTGAAGGCGCCAGTGTCGTCCTTTCGGATGTGAATGACACGGCCGGGGCCGCGGCCGCGCAAGAGCTGACCGCCGGCCGCGCGCAGGTCGCCTACGTCCATGCGGATGTCGCCCGTGAAGACGACGTGCAGCGCTTGGCGGCGGCGGCCGTGGCGCGCTTTGGCCGGCTCGACATCGTGGTGAACAATGCCGGGGTCGTGGCGGTGCAGACAGTCGAGCAGAGCAGCGTGGATGACTGGGACCGAGTCATGGCGATCAATGTGCGCTCGATCTTTCTCACCACCAAGCACGCCCTGCCGCACTTCCGCGCGGTGGGCGGCGGTAGCATCCTCAACGTGGCGTCGGTTTCCAGCTTTGTGGGCCAGCAGGGCACGCCGGCTTATTGTGCCAGCAAGGGCGCAGTGCTGATGCTGACCAAAAGCCTGGCGGTTGACTATGGCCGCGAGCATATTCGTGTCAATTGTATCTGCCCTGGCATCACCGATACGCCCATGCTGCGCTACCATGCCCGCCACGCTGGCGACCCCGAGGCGCACCTGCGCCAGCGACTGGAGCGTGTGCCGAGCGGCGCGATGCTGTACCCCGACGATATGGGCCGCGCCGCCGCCTTTCTCTGCAGCGATGAAGCCGCCGGCATCACCGGCACATCGCTAGTGGTCGACGGTGGCTACATTGCATGCGCCGAATTCTTTCCGCCGGCATAATCTGAGAGCATCACGATGAAGCAGCCACGACTGGCATCGCAAACAATCCACGTTCCACATGAATGGTCTCTGTGCTATACTGCTGAACCTACGGTACTAGCAAAACGTCAGAGCCGGTGACAGAGGGGGCGTTATGACGGAGCTGCGGCAGAACCTGGCAACCAGAGAGTGGGCGATCATCGCCACCGAGCGGGCCAGGCGTCCAGAGCAGTTCGTCCAGCCACCGAAAGAGCGTGTGGAAGACCGGCCCGCCTGGGTTGAGGGCTGCCCGTTCTGTCCGGGCAACGAGGAGCTGGATCTGGAACGGATGCGCCTGCCGGATGACGGCGACTGGCAGGCGCGGGTGGTCGGCAACCGCTACCCGGCGCTCCAGCAGGAAGGTGACCGCACCCGACGCTTCGAGGGCTTCAACTGTGCGATCTCTGGCGTCGGCTACCATGAGGTCGTGATCGAGTCGCGGCTGCACAACACCTGCCCGGCGCTTGAGTCGGTCGAGGAGGTCGAGCGTACCCTGGCGGCGTTTCAGCTCCGTGGGGAGGTAATCCGCGGCGACCCGCGCGTCGAGCAACTCATATGCTTCAAGAACCATGGCCCGACCGCCGGAACATCGCTCGTTCACCCGCATACCCAGTTGCTGGGACTGCCGGTCGTACCCTACAGCATTCGCTCGCGGTCGGAGGAGGCGCGGCGCTACTTCGACGACCAGGGCGTGTGCGTTTACTGCCGGATGCGCGAGGAAGAGGAGCGCCAGGGATCGCGGGTCGTGATTGCGAGCGAGCATTTCACCGCCTTCGTACCCTATGCGGCGTTCTCGCCGTTCCACCTCTGGATCATCCCGCGCCGGCACAGCTCGAGCTTTCTCTTTATCACGCCAGAGGAGCTGCGCGACATAGCCGTCGTGCTGCGCAAGTTGATACGGCAGCTGTACTTCGGTCTGAACGACCCCGACTACAATTACTTGATTCGCTCTGCCCCCGAACATGAGTACGGCGCCGCGTACCTGCACTGGTACATCTCGGTCGTCCCGCGCGTGACGCGGACAGCCGGGTTCGAGCTCGGCTCCGGCATGTTCATTAACACTGCCCTACCCGAAGAGAGCGCCGCCTTCCTCCGCTCTGTAGAAGTTTAACGTTTTGAATGAAGTGTACTATTACCTGATTTCGAAAGGTACTACGGGGTTGCGCCGGCTGTATCGGTGACGATGATCGCGCCCGACATGCCTTCGCCGTGTGCGCCGCCGTGGATCTGGCAGTAATAGGGGTAAACGCCAGGCTCCGTGAACGTATGCGAGAAACTGGCATTCGGTGCGAGCGTCTTACTGTCGTACGTAGCGTCGTCGGCGGTGACGGTATGTGCGGCGCCGCCCTGGTTGGTCCACACCACCATTGTGCCGCGCACGACCGTGATCTTGCTGGGGGTGAAGGTATTGCCGCCAGCCACGATATTGGTCGCGAGGCCATCCCGCTTTGGTGGCGGCGCCGGCACGGGCGCGGTGATCACAACGTTGGGGTCGACCGGCGCGATCGCGATCAGCGCCATCGCCTGCAGCTGCTGATACATGATCAAGGCGGCATTATCGCCATTGAGCGTCTGGTTCGCGAGATCGACGAGCTTCAGCACATTGTCCCGCGTATCGGCGGCTGTGTTGGCCTGGTCGATCGCCAACGCCAGGTCGCGGATCTGGGTGACTCGCTGGTGCAGAACGTCACCGTCGGCACGGATGCCATCGGCCTGCCGTTTTGCCGTGGGGAGGGCGTCGGGCGCGGTGGCGGCCAGCACGGAGTGCTCGACCATGCTTGCGATATAGCCCTGCTGCGTGCCATTCTCAAGCAGGCCGAAGCCGTCGCCCGGATTCTGAATTTTGCCGTCGTGGTTCAAATCGCCGAAGTGCTGCCCGTGCTGGCCCTCGATAATGTTGACAATATGCTCGGTATGCAGTTTCTCGCCGTTCAGCCGGCCGGCCTCCGCCTCGGTCTTGAGCAGTTCGGTATGCTGCTGTACCTCGATCAGCTCCTGCAGCATCCCGATCGCGAACCCAACCGTATTGGGCGTGCTTTCATAGCTGAACAAGCCGTGGCGGATATGCGCCAGCTCCGCCGCCGGCAGCGTCCCGGCCATGATCACATTCGCGACCTCGGTTGTCGCCGCAATATCGGGCACCTTGGTGATATACACGCGGTCGAAGCGACCCAGCAGGTTTTCGTGAATCGGCGATGTATACGTAAGGCTCCACGAGCCATTGTCGCTTGGGCCAAGCGGGCCAAGCGCCAGGCTGTTCGTATCACTGGCGAGCCAGGCCGCATAGACCTCGCCCGTGTTTGGGGCCGGCAGGCCGCTGACGCTGACTTTCACGCTGTCGTTGTGCAGCGCCAGGTCGTTCCATAAAAGCGTTCCGTTCGCCTGCGCGCCATTGCCGCCGGCGAGCGCCCCGGCGCTAGGCCGCGCCGTGGTGGCCACGCCGGCCTGCGCGGGGGTGGCAGTGGGTGGTGAGGCGGCAGTGGATGGGTTGGTGGTGCCGGCCGGCGATGTGGCGCCGCGGCCTGTTTGCAGCGCGATAAATGCGGCGATGCCCCCTAGCGCTAGCAGGGCGACAAGTGCCGCCAGGATCATTGGCCAGCGCTGCGGCCTGCGTTCGCTGGGCGCAGGTTGCTCGGCCGGTAGCGCAGCCTGCTGATGACTTGCTGGTCGCGCCCGACTTTCGAGCTGCAATTGAGCTGTCGTCGGCCGATCGCTCAGCTCGGCCAGCGTCGGCCCCTGGTTGCTTGCCGGGCGCGCCTGATTCTCGACCGGCAACTGAGCTGTGGTTGGCCGATCGCTCAGCACGGCCGATTCCTGGGCGTTTGTCGCCGGGTTCGAGAAGCTGCTGTGGGCCAGCTGTTGGCGCGCGGCATCTTTGGCGCGCTCCTGGGCGGTGCGCGCGGCGCTCAGCAGTCGCGCGCCATCGGCGTGCTCAGGCGCAAGCGAGACCACCTGGCCGAGGTAGGCGATCGCTTGATCCCAGTACCCTGCCTCGAACGCCCGCGCGCCCGCGTCGTACAGTCTGGCGATCGACGTATCATCAGCTTCTGGGCCGATCTGCGCAGCGATTCGCTCCAATGCCGCGGCGAATGCTCGCGTGCTTTGGTAGCGGTCGTCCGGGTTCTTTGCCAATACCCGCAGCAGTACCGCGTCGATCTCGGCCGGTAGCTCCGGGTTGAGTTGGCGCGGCGGCAGCGGTGCCGCGTACGCGTGTTGGATCAGGAGTGCGGTTGGTGATTCGGCCTCGAAGGGTATGCGCCCGGTCAGCAGTTCGTACAAAACGACCCCGACAGAGTATAGGTCGGTGCGGTGATCGATCGGCTTGCCGAGCGCTTGCTCCGGCGCCATATACGCAGCCGTGCCGATGATCATGCCGGTCGCTGTGAGCTGCGCGTTGAAGTCGCCCAGCAGCTTGGAGATGCCGAAGTCCGCCAGCATCGGCCAATCCGGCGTGGGCAGGAGCACATTCGCAGGCTTGATATCCCGATGGACCACTCCGCGCGCGTGGGCATAGTCGAGCGCCGCCAGCAGGCGCGTGATGAAGCCGATCGCTCGCGCGGGCGCGAGTGGCGCGCCAACCAGATCGGCGAGCGAGGCCCCGCCCTCGACGTACTGAAGCACGAGGTAGAACAAACCGTTCTGCTCGCCGTAGTCGTAGATCGGCAAGATGTGCGGATTCTGCAGCAATGCGATCGCGCGCGCCTCGGCGCGAAACCGCGCGATCAGCTGCGGATCGTGCTGTTGCAGCAGCACTTTCACGGCTACGAAGCGATCGAGCGCTGGTTGATAGGCTTTGTATACCGTGGCCATCCCGCCCTGACGAACAGGCTCGATCAAGCGGTATTGCCCGAGGGTCGTGTTGGATAGGTTGTCGGTCATGGCATCATAAGAATACTGCCGCGGGGTGCTCAGGCACAAGCGACCGATGCTGCTGGCGTGATACAGGTGCGACTCGAGACGGTTGCACGGTAACACGCAACGCCAAGATGTCAAAGGAAGCGAAATCTACCAGAATCTTGGCGGCCTTGGTTTGGGTACCCGGCGGTTAGAAGGATGCTTTAACAGGCTTTAGGCCGAGCGGCGCGCCAGCAGGCGCGCGCCGCACGACGCGCGCACCACCAGGCTGGTCGGCAGCTCGATGTGTTTCTTTGGCCCGCCTTGGCCTTCGATCCGGTTGATCAGCAGGTTGCCGGCTCGCAGCCCCACATCCATGCGCGGCTGTGAAACCGTAGTGAGCGGCGGATTGACATGCGCGGCGAAGTTCAGATCGTCAAAGCCGACAATCGCCAGATCTTCGGGCACGCGCACCCCGCTGCGCTGGGCGGTCTGCATGAGCAGCAGCGCTATGTCGTCGTTCACGGCAAAAATCGCGCTGGGGCGATCGGGCTGCGCGAGGAATGCCGCATAGCGAACGACGGCCTCGGGCGCACCGGCCCACGGCAACTGAACGATCGATGAATTGTCACACGGCAGACCGTAGGTTTCGAGCGCGTGGCGATACCCGGCACAGCGATCTCGCACCGATGTCGTCAGGAGGGTGCCGATACTACCGTAGACGAACCCAATTCGCGTATGTCCCAGGATAATCAGATGTTCGGTGGCACGGTAGCCACCGCCGGCATTGTCGGTCACGATGTAGTCGGTATCGAGGTCGGATAGGTAGCGATCGACCAGCACCAATGGCATGCCGGTGGCTTGCAACTGCGCAATCGACTGATCGAACGTGACATCGCTCACTGGGAAGACGATCATGCCGGCCACCCGATCGGCGCGCAATCGCGCGATATCGCGAGTCTGCTCTTCAAAATGCTCCTCGGCATACGCAAAGCTCACTTGATACCCGCGCGATTTGGCCGCACTCTCGACGCCAATTAGAATGTCGAGGTCGAGTTGGCTGCCAAGCCGGCTAAGCACAAGGCCAATCCGCCGCTCAGCCGCCTGAGCCGCTGGTGGGTGGCGCACGAACGTCCCACGTCGCTGCGTTCGGTCGACCAACCCTTCGCTTTCTAGCACGCTGAGCGCCTGGCGCACCGTGCCACGGCTGATACCATACTCCTGGGCGAGCTCAAGCTCAGTGGGTAATTGTGCGCCCGGCGGTAGGCTGCCATCAAGGATGCGCTCGCGGATGCGGACGAGCAACTGGGCGTAAAGCGTCTTCGTCCCTTTACTCAGCGTGCGCACAGACGCTGCTCCTTATATCATAGGATGCGTACAAATATCTGATCACCCATAAATATTACTCTGACGACAAGCGCGCGTCAAGCTATTATTTTGTACAAATTGGCGCAGATATGTCTATACAAATTTGCGATAGTTCTCTAACGATATCTTGACAATATTGGATGGCATGTGCTATGCTATATCATCTGGATCCACATTTCTTGCCCCAAATAAAGAGGGTTTCCGAGCGATAGCTGCGCTCTGCAGTCGCTCTGATAGAGGTCGCTATGTTGCACAAGCCGATCAAACCTCCTCTCCGATGGTTTGGCGCTGTTCGCACTGCTTCCAGCAGAGGTCGCCATGGCTCGCGGGCCGGTTAGATGTTGCTGGCTGATGGTGTTCGTCGCGGTGCTGCTCGCTGCCGCGGCTTGTGGAGCGAGTGGTTACCGGCAAGCCATCGTTGGGAACTGGAAGTTTCTCGATGCCGGCGTCACCAGCGCGGATGGGAAGTTTGTCGCGACACGATACTCTACAGATTGCGACTGTAGCCCGCTTTTGAATCTCGAATTCCATTTCAACCAGGATAAAACGGTGAAGCGCATTGGGACCGGCCCAAGCCTGATGGGCACCTATATGTTTGTAGATAATAACCATGTACGGATAGATCTACCCGCAGAACCGGGAGGCACACCCAGCTCGACGGTTTATGAAGTTGTCATCTCGGAAAATCGACTGATCTTGAGGTCGTCAGCAGATGATCAAGCAGTGGACCAGCGGTTCAACCGAGTTCCCTAGCTCCCTTTGGCCTTGCCAGGGAAATGAAGGAACTATGGGAACTAGGATCGAACCTGTGATTGGCTATACTAAGGAAAGGAGGTGATGTTGGCGGCCTGATAAAATCGCGACACCAGCTGGCGCTGGCGCTTGTTCGTCGTCCCTTGAATTTGGATCGATACAGACCCATCCTTTCGATTCGGGTTTCCGCGACACAGATGCCATCTCGGTCTGCCGCGCGAAACAGACCACGCAATGAAGTGAAAGGACAGCTCTCATGGACGAGAAGCAGAAACTCAGTCGGCGCCTGTTCCTCAAACGGGCCGCAACGCTGGCCGGCGTGTCGCTGCTGGCGGCCTGCGGTGGCGGACCCGCAGTAGAGCAACCGACCGCCGCGCCCGCAGCACCTGCCGCCACCGCCGCTCCCGCCGCTGCCGCCACCGCCGCTCCCGCCGCTGCCGCCACCGCCGCTCCCGCCGCCGGCGCCGCCACCGCCGCACCTGCCGCGGGCGCCGCGGCTCCGAGCAAATACGCAGACTCCCCGCGAGAGAAGACGGTGATCTTCGACATCGACGGCGGCCGCGTGGAGAACCCGGAGAGCTGGAATGAGCGCATACCAGCCTCTTCGCGCCGGGATCACGGGTTCCACCAGGCGGTGATCGAGCCACTCTTCATCCTGAACTACAACAGCGGTAAGATCGAGCCCTGGCTAGGCGAGAGCTTCACATCCAACGATAAGCTCGATACCTGGACGCTCAAGCTGCGCAACGGCGTTACATGGAGCGACGGCGAGGCCTTCAACGCCGACGATGTGGTATTCACCATACAGACACTGATCGATCATGCACCTGATCTAAACGATTCCGCCGCCATGAAGCAGTGGGTCTCCAGCGTCGCCAAGAAGGACGACCTGACCGTCGAGTTCAAGCTGACCAACCCCAACCCGCGCTTCCAGCTGGATTACTTCTCGGTGCGGATCTGGGGCGGTGTGAACATCCTGCCCGAGCACATCTGGAAGGGCCAGGACCCGCTGACCTTCAAGAACTACGACCCGGCCAAGGGTTGGCCAGTCTTCACCGGACCCTACAAGGTTAACAGCGTCAGCCAGAACGAATTCTCCTACGTGCGCGACGACAACTGGTGGGGCGCCAAGGCCGGCTTCAAGCCGCTGCCTCAGCCCGAGAAGCTGATCTGGACCTGGGCCGGCCCAGAGGAGACCCGCACGGCGCTCATGGCCGACAATGGGCTGGACAGCCTGATGGACATCACGCTCGGCGCGCTCCAGGCGCTCATGGCGCGCAATCCCAAAGTGATCGCCTACTTCGACAAGATGCCGTTCGCCTGGGTGCCCGACCCCTGCTCGCGTACGTTCGAGTTTAACCACGCCGTGGCCCCCTGGGGCGACAAGGACATGCGCTGGGCGCTCAACTATGCGATCGATCGCGACCAGATCGTCGCGATCGCCTACGAGGGCTCGACCTTCAAATCCAAGCACTTCTTCCCGCAGTATCCGCCGCTCGATCGCCTCGTGAAGTTGCTCGAAGACAAGGGGCTGTATCAGAAGTACCCGCTGCTCACCACCGACCCCGCGAAAGCCGTACAGATCATCGAGTCCAAGGGCTACACCAAGGGCGGCGACGGCTACTACGCGAAGGACGGCAAGCAGCTGGCGCTCGACATCCAGGTTCACGAGGCCTTTATCGAGAAGCAGCGTATCGCTCAGGTGGTTGTGGAGCAGCTTCAGAACATAGGTATCAACGCCTCCTGGCGCAAGCTGGCCGGGCCTACCTGGACCGACAACTTCTATAAGGGCAACTACGAGGCCAAGATGGGCTGGCAGACCTGCGGCTCGGTCAACGAGCCTTGGAAATCGATGGACACGTTCAATGTCAGTTGGTTAAAGCCCGTAGGTGAGTCGGCCGGTGCTGATGACCATAATGCCTGGCGCTGGTCGGGCGACGTGGCCAAGCAGTACAGCGCGATCGTCGACCAGATGGGCGTCCTGCCGCTGGGCGATCCCAAGCTCGATGACATGTTCGTCCAGGCGATGGATCTGTGGATGAGCGAACTACCGGTCATCCCGATCACCCAGGCCAAGAAGATCATCCCGTTCAACCAGACCTACTGGACCAACTGGCCGAGCTCGACAGTCACCTACATGCACCCACCAACCTGGTGGCAGAGCACGCATCCGATCATCCACGCCCTGAAGCCAGCCGGCGGGTAGGCGATCACTTTCTTGGCCACGACCACCGGCGGCTCGCGCCGGTGGTCGTGGCCACGATTCAGGGGTTTATGCACAGGAGGTGGCGACTCTCAGGCACGCTTTATACGCTATACTATATCCACTCCGCTTCATCCAGGCGTTTGCCCGGATGCGGTATCAGGCGACTGCCCTGGGAGGATGAGCATGAAGCGTGTCGTAAGCTTCCTGGCTCTGGGTACACTTGCAGTGATTCTGAGCAGCATGGTAAGCTTTGGGGCAATGCGCCAGGGGTTTATCACGCCGCCGACGGGTACGCTGCGGCTTGGGCCCGTGACGATCATGGCCCTGCCGCCATGCCCGACGATTCCGCACGGCAATCTGGTGCGCTGGGGCCGCCGCTGCGGCAGCGCAAGCCCGTGGGCCGTCTGGCTGATCGTCAACGGGCCAAACGGTAAAAAGCAACAGTGGCAGCTCGTCCGAGTGATCGTCGACCCATAAAGAACCGAGAACCATACAACATAATGCGCGGAACGTTCAAACGTTCCAACGTTCCAACGTTCCAACGTTGTCATCTTGTCGTCTTGTCGATCGGAGGGGTGCGCTATGCGAGGCTTGACGCTCGGTTATGTGCTGCGGCGCCTGGGTATGTTCCTGCTGACGATCTGGCTTGGCTCCACGATTATCTTCATCGTGCCGCGCCTGGCGCCCGGCGACCCGATTTCCGCGATGGTCAGCCGCATGAGCGCGCAAGCTGGCAATATAGAGAACAGCGGTGCGATCATCGAGGCCTGGAAGGCGCGCTTCGGCCTGAACGACCCGCTGTATATCCAGTACTTGCGCTTCCTGGGTAACGCCGCGAGGCTCGACCTGGGCTATTCGATCACCGCCTTTCCCGCCACAGTGAGCGAGCTGGTTGCGCGATCGCTGCCCTGGACGCTGGGGTTGCTCGCCATCGCTACGCTGATCTCGTTTAGTGCGGGCAATACCATCGGCGCGCTGATGGCCTGGCGCCGCACACCCACGCTGGTTAAAAACCTCCTGCCGCTGTCGCTGACCTTTACCTCGATCCCGTTCTTTATGCTGGCGATCTTGCTGATCTATGTATTTGCCTTCGGCTTGCACTGGTTCCCGACCTCGGGCGCCTATGGGCGGGGAGTGACGCCAGGGTTGAACTGGCGGTTCATCTCGAGCGTACTGTACTATGGCACGCTGCCCGCGGTGGCAATCGTGGTGACCTCGATGGGCTTCTGGGCGCTGGGGATGCGCGGAATGATGATCACTACCGACGGCGAGGATTACCTGATTCTGGCGCAGGCCAAAGGGCTGCGCACCAGTCGGATCTTTTGGCGCTATGCCGTGCGCAACGCCGTCTTACCGCAGGTGACGGCGCTGGCCTTGAGCATCGGCAGCCTGATCGGCGGCAACATCCTGGTCGAATACCTGTTTGCCTACCCCGGCACAGGCTACCTGCTCTACCAGGGGATCGTCAACGCCGATTACACGCTCATCCAGGGGATCGTGTTCATGCTGATCCTGGCAACCTCCACGGCGGTTTTGATCATCGACCTGCTCTACCCATTACTTGATCCAAGGATCACCTATCAGAAGAGGTAGAATATGGCTATCGTGACACCTGATCAAGTCGCGCCACCGCCTGAGCCGGTAGCGGTACGTAAAGGCGCTGGCCTGAATCGCTGGGATTCGCCCTGGCTCAACCCCAAACTGCTGATCGGCGCGGCGCTGGTGCTGCTGGTCGTGCTGGTGGGGGTGATCGGCCCATTGTTCTGGGACGCCACGCTGGCGCGGGCGGCCACGTCGCCGCTGAACCTGCCGCCCGCGTGGGTGGCCGGCGGCCAGGCCGCCCACCCGCTCGGCACTGAGAATAGCGGGCGGGACATGCTGTCGCTGATGATCGCCGGCGCGCCCTGGTCGCTGCGCGTCGGACTGATCGCCGCGGGCACTGGCATGCTCGTCGGCGCGCTGCTGGGGTTTACCGCCGGGTTCGTGGGGGGCTGGGCGGATGGTGGGCGCCGGGCTTTGGCGGATGCCGCGATCACGGTGCCCTCGCTGGCGGTGCTGATCGTGATCGGCGCCTTCGTGCGGCAGATCACGGTGGAGACCATGGCGCTGCTCCTGGCGCTGTTCGCGTGGCCGGGGCCCACTCGGCTGATCCGCGCTCAGGTGCTGACCCTGCGCGAGCGTGGCTATGTACAGATGGCGCGGCTCTCCGGCGCGTCGACCTTCGCGATCATGTTCAAGGAGATGCTGCCGAACATGTTGCCGTACCTGGCCGCCAGCCTGGTCGGCAATATTTCCGGCGCGATCCTGGCCTCGACGAGTTTGGAGGCTCTTGGTCTTGGCCCGACACGTATCCCCACCCTGGGGATGACGATTTTCTACTCGATCCAGGGCTCGGGTATCCTGCGGGGTATGTGGTGGTGGTGGGGCTTCCCGATCGTCGTGCTTGTGATCATCTTTACCGGCCTGTTCCTGATCGCCATTGGTCTGGACGAGATCGCCAATCCGCGCTTGAGAGGAGTAGCTAAGGCATGAGGGCCATGCGGAACAACAAGGCCGGCGTCGCACAGTCTCGAGACCGCCGGAACGTAGTCCTGGATGTCCGAGATCTGCGGGTACATTACGACACGCCGCGCGGCGACGTCATCGCCGTCAACGGGATCAGCTTCAAAGTCTACGAGGGCGAAACCGTTGGTCTGGTCGGTGAGTCGGGCTGCGGCAAAACGACCACCGCCATGGCGATTCTGCGCCTGGTGCAGCCACCTGGGCGGATCGTTGGCGGCCAGGCGATCGTCGAGGGGACCGACCTAGTGGCCCTTGATGAACATGAGCTGCGCGATGTGCGTTGGCGCCAGGTGGCACTCATTCCCCAGGGGGCCATGAACTCGCTCAATCCGGTCATGCGTGTAAAGGACCAGATTGCTGATGCGATCAATGCCCACCAGGATCGCTGGCCACGGGATAAGTTAAAAGCGCGCATCCTGGAACTGCTGACAATGGTGGGCTTGCCTGGCCGGGTCTATGACTTGTATCCGCACGAGCTGAGCGGTGGCATGAAGCAGCGCGTCTGCATTGCCATGGCGATCGCCCTCTCGCCCTCGCTGGTGATCGCCGACGAGCCGACCAGCGCGCTGGACGTAGTGGTGCAGCGTGTCGTCGGCCAGACGCTGCTGCAGGT
>Ga0137369_10004540_pt1 | contig 14169 bp, 20 predicted proteins | sample SagtaG_12_FD_104918 | JGI IMG/M metagenome (GOLD analysis project Ga0137369, IMG submission 104918) | Vadose zone soil microbial communities from Sagehorn Ranch, Mendocino, California, USA - Sage1_L_113_16 metaG | ecosystem: Environmental > Terrestrial > Soil > Vadose zone | place: USA... | reverse complement strand
GCATAAAGGCCTTCTTTTCCCGACCGGACAGTTGATTGCCGAATCAGCGAGCAGCTGCCGTCCCACTTTAATCACGAGCCTGTCTATCGATCGGTAGTATCGTTTTTGTCGTGCGGGATTCTGCCACTGCTTGGGTGTGAGAGAGAAATCGAGTTCGATCTTGCCCTTGCAGTCCTTCGTTACCTCAGCATAGTGCTTCCCGCGGCCGACGTGCACCGATTCATTCAAAACCCAACGATCGAAAAGATCATGGACCGTGGTCTTTTCACCGATTTTTTCTTGGTCGAGTTGGGTCGTAGGGAGGGGCACGCGGGCATCGCGGGCCGAGTTGGAGAAGTCGCGAGTCCAACGCGAGGCAGGCTCCTCTTCCCAAGGATACATGGCGGCCATGCCCGGGCTCGAGAAGAGCAGTAAGCCGAGTAACGCACCGCGAACCAAGGCCAATGCGTCGATTGGTGTCATGGAGATACGACGTGAGTAACGCGGATGATGGCTGCGGGCGCGAGAATTCGCGTTCGCCGCTTATCCTGGACACCCCGCCTTCACGCCGGCCGGCGCGACGGCAACCCCGATGGCGCCGCCCTGCGCGATCGCGCTCTGCAAGGCGCCCGAGGCGCGCAGTTCGTCGATCAACGCGTTGACCGCCGCGAGCGCCGCCGGCCGCTCCTTCGGCACGACGATATTCTGCGGCACGTTGAACAGGTCGTCCGGCAACAGCCGCGTGCCGGGTGTCGCCGCCGCGAGCGTGGTCAGGCGCTGGCGGCTGGCGCCGAGCGCGTCGATGCTGCGCGCGGTCAGCGCCTTGCTCAGCTCGGCCGGATTGTTCTCGAGCTCCACGAGCGTTGCCTGCTTGAGAATGCGCTTCATGCACAACGTGATCGAATCGTTGATCGTCCCGGCGATCTTCTGTCCGGCGCGGTCGATATCGGCGATCGCCTTGATAGGCGAGCCGTCGAGCACGAGAAAGCTCTGCCGCACCAGCATGTAGGTCTGCGAGAACTCCACCGTCCCGAGCCGCGTCGCCTCATAGGCGACAAAGCCGATGTCGGCCGCTCCGCTCTTGACCGCCTCGATGACGGCCGGCGGGCCGGCGATCGGCTTGAACTCGAGCGGCACATTGTTGCGCCGGGCCAATTCGCGGGCGAGATCATAGGCTACTCCGCGCACTTCGCCGGTCGCCGGATCGCGCATCGCCTGCGCCGGGTTGGTGCCGAGATAGGCCGCGCGCAGCGTGCCGCTCGGCGCAACGTCGCCGGCCATCGCGGCGGGACCGCACGCAAGTCCGGCGGCAATCATCACCAGGCGGAACGTTCGCATCGACTAGCTCCCTCGATGACCGCCTTGGCGCTCGCGCGGGTCGCCACCACGCACCGGAAGCGTCGGCCAATGGGCACGCCGTGTCAATTTTCAACACGCGTGAAGTGGAGTCAGCGCGAGCGGCAAACTCGGTGTGCTCCCTCCCCCGCTTGCGGGGGAGGGGTGGGGAGGGGGTCGCTCGTACGAATATTGATGCATGCCCCCTCCCTGTCCCTCCAGCCGAAGTCGGATGTTTCCGACTTCGGCCAGTCAATAAAGTGGCCGGACTCGGGTAAACCCGAGTTCGGCTGCAAGCGGGGGAGGGGACGATGTGGCGCGGATCTGTCGGTAGCCCGTAGGGCGCAATAAGCGAGCGCACTGCGCCAGCCTGCCACGCTCGGCGCAGCTTTAGAAGGGTGGGCGCCTTGACCATTCGGCGCCGGCCCGACCTTGCTTTCAATAGGAATTCAAATGATACGCGGAATCTTAAACGCCGTCGCGAGCGTGGTCCACCACGCTTACCAAGCCGAGCGCCTTGACGTGTCATTCTTTGTGCTTAGCGACGACGATGGTGATAAGCACGCGGATGAGTACGCGCCCACGTACGTGGGCCAGCGGTTGAGTAGCGGTAGCATGGAGACGAAATGCGAGGCGTCGCTTATTTGACCTTTAGATTTATAGCCGACTCCTTACCGCGGTTGCTCTCAATCTCGTATTGAACGGTCTGTCCTTCGTTGAGTGACGTCAGTCCGGCACGTTCGACGGCACTGATGTGTACGAACACATCTTTGCCGCCGCCTTGCGGCTGAATGAACCCGTAACCCTTAGTCGGATTGAACCACTTCACAGTGCCGGTAGCCATGCTGGTCTCCCATTGGAATCGAACCGCAACAGCGTAGTTAGTTCGATAGGCAATTCCAAGTCTGCACGGAGGGGGCAGTAGCCCGAAGCCCGTAGGGCGCAAATAAGCGAAGCGCATTGCGCCATCTGCCGTGCATCGGAGCGCTCTACGGGCCGTTGCAGTAATATAGCACCGCGCAAGCACGAAATCGGCTGCTCGTTAAAGAAAAATCCTAAAGCCTTTTTAACCCGGCTGGAAATATGGTTCGGGAACGGATGAGAGGATCCAATCAACGGACCGGAGACGGTGATGAACGCTCCAACATCAGCTGCCGACAAATCGCTTCCCGTGCATCCAGACGTGGAGGCGGAAATCAGGAAATTGGCGCAGGAAACCACTCCCAAGCGCCCCGCGCAGCTCGAGAACGAGGTCGAACGAATTCGCGCCTCCATCACGCGGCTGACGTCGAGCTCGATCGACGGGCTGCAAGAGCTAACGTCCGAGCTGCAGGAACTGCAAAGATTTCTGAACTCCGAGGTTCAGCGCGTGCAGGGCGAGATCGACGGCGCATTGGCCGGAATCAACATCATCATCGACACCATTGCGCCTTGGAAGAGCAGCCCGGCGTCGTCAGCGCCTGCGACCGGCGCCCGCGCCGTCCGTGCCGGTCCCGGCGGCAAATATTGAAGCAGCGTAGGGCGCAATAAGCGAAGCGCATTGCGCCATGTCGCCGCGGCGGGCGCTCAACGCGAGCGACAAACTCGGTCTGCTCCCTCCCCCACGCGCCCCGGGCTTGCCCGGGTCGCGTCTCAATATGCGCAAGTCGGGCAGGCCCGACTTGCGTTGGGGGAGGGGTGGGGAGGGGGCGGTTCGCACGAATCTTGTTGCGTGCCCCCTCCCTATCCCTCCAGCCGAAGTCGGATTTATCCGATTTCGGCCAGTTATATGTGGCCGAACTCGGGTAAACCCGAGTTCGGCCGCAAGCGGGGGAGGGAATGCACCGAGTACGCGGCGCTAAACTGCTTCAAGCACAAACGAACATGCTCTACTTGCCCCGCGCTGCGGCGCCACGCACACGCGCTGGGTCAAGCGCCGGCAAGCGAGCGGGCGCGAATGGGCCGAGGTCGACGCGCCGCGCCGCGCCGTCGAGGATCAGTTCGCTCATCGCCTCGCCGGTCGCGGGCGCGTTGAGCATGCCCCAGACATTGTGGCCGGTGGCCACGTAGGCCCCGTCAATGCCCGGCAGGGCGCCGATGAGCGGCAAGCCGTCCTCGGTGACCGGCCGGAAACACGCTTGCCGCGCTTTGATCGGCGCGGCGGCGAGGGCCGGCGAGATGTTCCGGCACAGCGCTTCGAGCCGCGCGTGCGCACCCTCGTCAGGCGCAACGTGGGCAGGATCGACGGGCACCGGCTCGAGGGTTGAGATGGCGCAGGCCCACGTCGTGCCATCGGCGCGCGGAAACAGCTCGGGGGTCAGGATTTCACCGCTCGCCTCGCGGTACTCGAGGAACAGAGCTTCCGCCGGAATGGTCACGCCGGTTTCGAACACCAAGCTGTGGCCCTTGTAGCCAAAAACCGCCGGCAGCGGCAGCCAGCGCGCCGCCAGGATCGACCATGGTCCCATGGCGATGACGACGGCATCGCCCTCGACGATCTCGCCGCTCGCGAGTGCCACGCCCCGCGCGGCTCCGCTCGGGCTGCGCGCCACGTCGACGACTGTGCCGTGGCGCAGCACCGCGCCGTGCGCCTGAGCGGCGTGCATGAGACCTGTCGTGAACGCGCGCGGCTCGACGAGCGCCGTCGTCTCCGGCGAACCGAGCCGGCTGGTGATCGCGACGCCGTCGGCCAGCCACGGCCGTCTGGGCGCACCGGGCGCGCTATCGCCCTCGACGGCGTAGCCGCCGTAGGTGGTCAGACGCCGATAACCCCATGGATCGCCCAGTTCGGCGGAAAGTTCGGCATGAAGCTCGAAGCTCCGCCGCGCCAATCGATCGAGCGAGCTGCCGCGGCACCAGTCCAGCGCCAGAAAGCCGCCCGACTTGCCGGACGCCGCACCGGCGACGGCGTGACGCTCGATGACGGTCGACCGCGCGCCGCGTCGGCTTGTGAAGTACGCAATCGCGGCGCCGATCGCGCCGCCACCGCAGATCACGATGCGCGCGGCCGAGCTCATAGCAGCTACTGTGTCAGCGTTGGCTGCTCAGTTCCAGGGTAGCGCTCATCGAGCGGGGGGCGGTTGATTTGTACTGTCGCCGGCAGCTCCCGCGCTGCTGCTGATCGCGGACGAAAGAAACCTTCCATTTCGTATTGCCGCCTGTTTGCCCATCGAGCGAAACGAAAATCCGAGAGTTTCATGAAAGCATCAAAACGATCTTTTTGGCTCATTGCGGTCATTGGGGCCACCTCCCAGCAGCCGTAGCCCGGGTGAGCGAAGCGATATCCGGGTTCTACCTGCAAGCACAGACGGACAGGTCCTGAGGTTGTCGCAGGAACTGGGGCTTCTGTGTGAGGTAGTTCACGCTCGTGCTCGTCCAGGTCTGCAACAGTTAAGCGCATATTCTAATGGACGTTGCTTTTTGCAAGAGCAGTCGATGATGCGACTACTAATGATTCCACCTCGTAGGATGGGTTGGAGCGCAGCGAAACCCATGGCCTGTGCCGAAGCACTGAGCCGATCCAGATTGTCCGCCGTGATTCACCCTAGCCGACGCACACCCGGGAATGAAAATCTGCTTCGCCGAGCCGGCAACTAAATAGGGGATGCTATGATGAGACTTTTCATTACGGGATTTGTTGGCAGCATAGTCGTTGGCATAAACGTGGTCGGCGCTCAGCCCATCTCAAGTGGGACGAGCGCGGTCGACCTAACCGCGACGCTTGTCGACGTGAATACCAATCTCGGGATCGGCCACTCGACTGCCACAGCGCCTAGCGGAGTGGTAGCGATCAAATACAGAATAAACAATCTTGGTTCGGCGCCGAGCGGTGCAGGAAATATTGCATTCTATGCTTCGAAAACGGCCTCACTCACTCCATCGTCCGTTTTTTTGGTTTATGCAAACCTGTTCGACGCGGTGCCCGCGTCGGGCAGCACGCAAGATCAAACCAGCAATGTTAATCTGCCTTCGAATCTCCCGGTCGGCCCTTATTACATCATTGTCGTCGCCAACTATGATCGAAAGGTTGGCGAAACGAACTATAGTAATAATGCTTCAAACGCTTTGCCGATTACTATCACGGCTGCCACGCGATAATGTTCGTGGCGGTACACAGATGTGGAGTGGCTGTTATGACTTATCGAGCGGAGATACTCTTCGCTGCACTGTTAACCGCAGTTGTCGTGTCGGGTCACGCGAGGGCTGACGACGGGAACAGCAATCCAAATGCCCAGCCGGTTCTGAAAACGCACCACTCCGCGCGGTTTGCAGGGAGCAGTCAGATTATCATCTACGATGTGAGGACTGGACAGCCGACTCGACAAACCCTTCAGGGAAATGACGACACTACGCTCGCTGATTTCGGTACGCCTCCGATGAATGGCGTACGATTTGATATTCCGGTCGTGCCGGGCCAAAAGCAATTCGCTCGAGTCGAATTCAATGACGGTGCTGTTTTCTGCTCGTCATCCGTCATTGGTAAGAGGCACCTGATCACCGCAGGCCACTGCGTGTTTGATGCGGGCTCGTTTCGCAGATCGGCTCTCGTATTCCCTGGTTACAGCGCGGGACAGGCACCCATCGGCAGCTTCCGCGCAGCGCGATTCTACACATTTAGCGGATGGGCCGACTCCCAAGACTATTCGCATGACATCGGAGTTATCGAACTGGAGCGCGACTTACCTGCCGACGTTAAGACGCTTCCGGTCATGAAGCCCGAACGCCTCTGCGGCGATGGAGTAATCCTCGGTTTTGACCGGCACTTTTATATGCCTGCCCACCGCGACCAACTCGTGAATAATGGCGGAACGTATACCGGCTGCAAGAATCGGCAGCTTTTTTACTTTCTTGGCACACCTCCCGGCTCGAGTGGTTCGGCAGCCGTGCGCCAAGGCTCGACTGAGATCTATGCGATCCGCTCCAATTTTGTTGGCCCGGTCGGGTATGACACTTGGCTCACACCCGCAAAGCTTTGTTACATTACGACACTTGTTGGATCCCCACAGTGCTAATGTGGCGTCGGTCCGAGCTCGCTCGCCGTCGGCATCGACCAGGCGGTGATCGACGCGATCAACGCGCGCAACACCCCGAGCCTGGCCGATGCGCGCGAGTGAACCTGGTTCGCCGTGGCGCGCGAGCTCTTCGCCAACAAGGGCCTTAGCGACGAGAGCTACGCCGCGGCGGAAAAGACGATGGGGGCTGGAGCACCTGGTGGCGCTGGTCGCGACGGGGGGAGTTTTTCGATGACTTGTCTCACCGCCGCCACGTTTCAGATCGATCCGCCGCCGAATGATCCGATCCCGTTGGCGGAGCAGCACGGTTGCAATTGTGGCGAGCGATGAGGATTATCCATTTCCTCGAAGCGGATGCGACTATGCGAAAGTAATATTTGGCAGCTGATTATATGACAGACGGGCCGACATTCGAGTACGCCGTGAATGGTCGGCCAGTTTCAACTCAGCCTCAGTCACGGACACGCGGCGGAAAAGCCAAGAAGAGCCCAGCCCTTCCCGCTTGGCGCAATGTGGTGAAGCAAGCGTTTAAAGAGGCGTGGGAGGACTACAGCAAGGAATATTTCGTAGACTACCTTCGGCTCGAGTTGGTTTGGATCTTCGATGCTCAGGTGCCAAACGTCCCTGATCTGGACAACATTGTGAAGCCGTTCATCGACACGCCTGAGGGTGCTCTCTATGAGAACGATATTGCTTTTAGGGAAATGCATCTGTTCAAGTTCGAACTTAACGAAACGCGGACAGTTAACGCGTCGAGTGAAAAGCTCATCGAGGCTCTGGCGAGCCAACGGGAGTTCATCTACATACGGATAACCCCCATATCCACAAGGTCCGCGCGCCCGCTTTCGCTGCTCATACTTACTCGGCCATGACCCAACCCACGTCTAGGTTTGACACGCAATCCGCAGGGACAGAAGCAGAGCTGTTGTCACGCCTACGTGAACAGTATGCGGCGGAGGGTTACGAGGTATCCGACACGCTGCCCATCGGAAGAACCGATCCGCTCTTCGCATACCGGCCCGATCTGGTTCTGAGGAAGGGTTCGGATGTCATCGTGATCGAGCTGAAACGCTCGATAGAAACGCGAGATACTGAAGGGCTTCGAAAACTGCGCAGTCAAATCGAGAGTCACCCGGGCTGGCGTTTTCGCATATTATTGGTGGGCGATCCATTCCAGGTCCCTCCTATGGCAGTTCAATCCAGTTCAAAAGCCGCATCAGAAACTGGGCATCGCATCTCTGACGCGCGTGCGCTTTTGGGGCGCGGAGATTACGTGGGGGCAATCACGTTCATATGGATTGCACTGGAAGCGGCATTGCGTGCCTACTTCTCTAAGTCCGGCGAGCTTCCGACGACTGGGATTACTGCACGGTCAATGCTACGCCGACTGCACGAAGATGGCATACTTACAGAGATGGATTACGAACTTCTGACCCAAAGTTACCAGCTGCGAAACAACATCGTCCATGGCTTCAATGTGCGGATCACCAAATCGATTGCAGCGAGGATGTTCAAGGTTGCAAAAGCTCTCATTCAACGCCTTGAGAAACGTGCCGCTTAGCGGTGATGCATCCACGTTACTTATTTATTGCATGACCACTCACCCCTCGTTTCGCTCCGCTCAGGCGGCGAATTGGAGGGGTCGGCGAATTCGCCGAGGCATGAATGGCGCAATGCGCTTCGCTCATTGCGCCCTACGCGCTGCTGCTTGCCAACAAGGGGCTGAGCGACGAAAGCTACGCCGCCGCGGAAGAGACGATGGGGCTAGACGGCCTGGTGGCAAGTTTTTCGGTGATGTTTCTCAGGGCGGCCGCGTTTCGAATCGATCCGCCGGCCAACGATCCGATCCCGCTGGCGGCGTAGCGTGTGTCATGACCCAGTCAGTTCTTATGGTGGGTTTTTGAACGATGGAAAATCCGTTGGTGAGCATCATTACTCCTACGCATAATCGCGCTCGCTACTTGTCAAGGCTATACGAGTGTATACGACGTCAAAAATCTGTAGATTTCGAGTGGCATATACTGGACGACAGTACGGAACGCTCATCGGAAGCGCAGTCATGGACCATGAACGATCCGCGAGTCGACTATGAGCACGAAAGTTCGCGACGACTAATGGGAGAGAAACGCAACGAACTATGCAGGCGCGCAAAAGGCAAGATCATCGCCATGTTGGACGACGACGATTATTATGCGCCGCACTATCTCACACAGATGCTCTCGGTGATGAAGGAACGCGAGGTAGATTTCGTCAAACTGTACGGATTTTTTTTGTACTACGTCGAGGGCGGCGTTTTTGCCTATTGGGACATGACGAGTCGCATAATCCCACCGCCAGACCCGCGCTCTGCGCCAGCCTTCAAGTCTGTTCAGCTTCCCGTGTCAGAGGCTCTTGGTTTTGGTTTCACTTATGTCTTTAAGAAGAAGGTTTGGGATGCCGTCAACTTCCCGGAGTGGCACCCCGGCATGCTGGAGGAAGAAAAGAATTGGAATGAAGATGGGAAGTTTATCACGGAGGCGATCAAGCAATTCGAGCTGGCTGGTATTCAAGACACAGGCTGCTCATGCATACACACCATTCACGCGGCCAATAGCTCAAGGAGTTGGCCTGAACATCTTTTGCCAGGGTTTCTGCTTCCGCGGTTGTTCCCAGATTTTCAAACAATAGAGTAGAGCGGAAGAGCAGGAGCCGGGCTGAGACGGAGAGATCAAGGCGCGGAGCAGCTCATAGCCCGATGGAGCGAAGCGACATCGGGATTTTGCCCTCCAAGCGCCGACCCTATCCGACGCCGCTGAAGCTAATCATGACGAGTGTAGCGACTGGAAAAGCGACATCTTCGGACCCCAGCCTCAGCTCTCGAATCTGCTCGAAGAGAAGGGAAGCATGGTATGTTCAAGATGGTGCGGCCCCGCCTCGGCCCTTCGACGATTCAGATGACCGCGGACACCGATGGGCATTTCTTCCCGAGCGGCGCTGACGGCGGCGAGCTGGCGGAAGCCGAGCGGCCTCCGTTGGGAATAGAGCATGGCTCTTTCGACCATCAGCTTTGAAGATCTATTGGAGCGCGATCTGCTTGATCAAATCCAGGCGGGCGTACCCGAGGGAGTGCTGGTCGATTACAAAAGGGATATGTACGGCCGCGCCGATGCAGACGTGAGAGAGTTCCTTAAGGACGTATCATCATTTGCTAACACCGCAGGCGGCCATTTGATTATTGGAATAGACGAAACGTCAGGCGTCCCTACCTCGATTGCTCCTCTTACCGGAATGGACCCCGATCAAGAACTTCAGCGGCTCGAAAACATGGCGCGCGACGGTTTAGAACCTCGAGTCGCAAGTTTGCGTATGAAAGCGGTGCCGATCACTGCGGGCGGTTTTGTCATTGTTCTCCGCATTCCGAAAAGCTGGAATCCGCCGCATCGGGTGAGCGCACGAAACACGAACCGAATATATGGCCGAAACGCAGGAGGCACCTACGAGTATAGTGTTGAGGAGCTTCGGGTAATTTTCACATCGGCAGCGACCGCGTTGGATCGGGTGCGTGCATTCAGAGCTGAGCGTCTGGTGAGGATTGATGCTCGTGAAGCAATCGTTCCTCTAGCCGAGGACTGTGGCCGTCTAGTACTCCATCTTGTTCCTGCCTTGGCGTTTGGGCTTGGCGGACAGATTGATCTGGATAGAGCGCACGCCATTCAAGACCTGTTGCCTCCAATGAATGCCATGGGCCGATCGCCAAGAATTAATTTCGACGGGTTTGCTAACCTTTACCATGGCAAGGATGGCCGATGCTGGTCCTACACGCAGCTCTTCCGAAACGGGGCGATCGAAGCCGTGAAGGTCCGTGTGATGTCGAACACCTCTTTCATTCCAGCGAGATCGTTCGGCGACTGGATTTTCGAGGTTGTGCCCAACTACCTTTCCGCGCTGCAGGCGCTTGAGGTCCCCCCGCCCGTGGTACTGATGATCACTCTTCAGGGCGTTCGGGGCGCGCGGCTCGGGTTAGGCGAAGATTCCATTGAGACACCGCAGGCAATCGATCGAGCGGTGCTCGAACTTCCCGAGATCATCATAGAGCGTTACGGTACCGACCTAGAATATCAACAAGCGGTTCGGCCCGCATTTGATGCTCTCTGGAACACCGCCGGCTTTCCAAGGTCACTATACTTCGACGAAAGCGGGCGCTGGGACCCCGATTGGCGCCGCCACAAGCGGTGACTGAATGCGACACAAACGGGGCAAATTTCTTAGTGAAATCAGATGGCGCAAGCAATCTCTGACTAGGCTCGAATCCTAGTCCGCCCAGCCAATCCTTCGCCGAGTTTGCTTATCAAGTATCTCCAATGGCTTACCTGGTAGGCTTCATTTCCATCAGGTACGGGAAGCAGGTACAAGCAAGGTGAAGCCAAGGGCACAAAGCAAAAGCGGGAGATTCTGTGGAGGTGAAGGATCATACGCAACTCGTGGGCGCCATTGTTACCAACTTGCAGGCGCTCGAAACGGTCCTGCGATACTTTTTGATGGACCCAATAGAGCGGGCAATTCAATTTCCGAAGGGCGGCGACACCGAGGCGACCGAGACCGGTCTAACGAATTACACCTTCCTTGGCACTTTGGTGGATGACTTCAACAGCTCACTCAAAGAAGAAGAGCAAAAATTCAAGGTGGACAGGCAAGTCGTCGATATTCGAGACGCCTTCGCGCATGGCCGTCTCCTCGCAAGCGAACAGAAGCCTCCTTACCGGCTGTGGAAATTTGGTCACCCAAAAGACGGCCGCGTTCCAATCGAATTTTCTGAGGAACTAACCGTCGAGTGGCTCACTCGCACAAGGAACATGATTGACGCACAGAGACAAAAGGTCGTGGATTGCTTCAACGCTCGCGGCTATAAGGGCCTACGTTAGCGACCGTAATGGTATTGGACGCCGGTAATGTCTTCCCGGTGAGTAGGTGTCGGTTGCGTTGGCATCATTCGAGACGAGGACAAGCGGCATATTCGAGGCTCCGCGTTAGTGCCACCTCAATGCGACTTCTTTTCCTTCGACTCCAAATGTTTAGTTGAGAACCATCTATTGCCGATCTGTTTGTATTGCACTTCAACCGCGGTTACTTCATAGGGCGCGCAGTTAATCGCTTCCGCATCTGCGAGATCAAATATGGCGACGTTGTAGCCGTTCTCAACAAACTGACTACGGTAGATGATTGCCTCGTAGCCGGCATTCCTGAAAAGCTCTGCGAGAATTTGTGTCGGCACGTAGTCTGCGGCGTCATCGGAACGTGTCACCGGCCGCGAGAATGCGTTATCAATATCGATCCAAACGGCGGTCTCCTTCTTCTGAGCGGCTGGCGTTTCAGTACCCTCCAGGTCCGCAAAAGTTAGATGTGCCAGCGACGTCTGACCATGGCCGCTAGACAAGTTCACGGCTCTGAGGTCGCGCACAACTTTAAACTGCGCCACCGAGATCGCGGCCCCGACCCATGGCCTGATCTCGGAAACCGCAGTCTGTTCCGAGACAGCAAGATAAATAACTGGGATGCCTGCAGCGTTAGCCCGGCCTTCTATTGCCCGGTTTGCTAGTGGCTTCATCCGTTCGGGGCCAAAACCTACCTGCTCTTCTCCAATTTCATTGCCACTTTCGTCCTCGACTGAATGGTAATCGACGCCAGGTTGGGCTCGGCACAAAATAGTGCCTTCCGATATTTTCACGTCACGATCTTTCAGAGTGGCGAGTACCGTATCCAAGAATGCTTGGATTTTGCTATCCCAAACGTATCTTCGCGTATGCCGAACTCGCCATGCAAATTCCTGATAGCTTCTCCAAGAAGCGAACTCAGGCTTCTTCGGATCATCTAAATCCATGGTTCGTCTACGCCAGAGTCTTTCTTACATCGCGGCGAGTGCGCGCACAGCGGTAATCCGCCCACTACACCATTGTGTGACACGCTGTTGAAACTGCGCGGGAATAGGTGGGTTTCCACGGCAGTGGACTCGATGACCTAGCCCGAAAAATGTCGCTTCGCCCATCGCATTCGCTTTCCGGTGACGAGTTTGCCCGCTGCTGGCCGTGAAATGCGACTTACCCGCCCGCATTTGTTAGATGCGTAACGCATTTATTTCTTGACTACTGTATGAAGCGATGCTACAAGATTCGCATCCTCGCTCTTTGAGGGGCGTCTCCGGAGGCATCCTGAAGGCGGAGCGAGGTGTGGCGTCCCGCGGTCGCGGCTTGTAACCGCTTGCCCCGGGAGGTCCGGGACCCCGCCCGTCAGGCACTATGACCTGGCTGCGAGGAGCTCGCTGAGAGGGATCCGGGCGCCCGCCGAAGCGCGAGCCGAGGCGGGTACCGGTGACTGAAAAGCGCGGACCCGGTGCCCAAAACCGCCACGGTGGAGCGCCGAGAGGCGAGCGTCCCGCGTCATGGGACGCAAGGCGCCTCGCAAGCGCCTGACGTGCCGCGTCATGGCACGTCCAACGGGTGCGCTAGCGCAGCACCCGAACGTCTCTCGGCGCTCCGCCCACCCCTCATTCGGGTTGGCGGCCGCCGCCGCCAGGGCTCTGGCGGCCATGATCACTTGCCCGCCGAAGCTTCAGCGAAGGCGGGCGAAGCAAAGGTGGAAAAGCCCGGGCGCAAAAAACGCGCCGCGGGAAGGAAGGAGTGTTGTCTGAAATGAGTGCACCGAAGAAGAAGCCAACGCGCGCCGAGCAAGAACGTGCCGCCGCCGAGCAACGCCGGCTTGCGCCGGTGCTACGCGAAGCGCACGCGCGGCTGCGCCTATGGCGCCTGTGTGACGACCAGACCTGCAGGCGCAGCAAGAGCTGCGGCGGCGACGCCGATCAATGCGGCGCGCGCGTCGCCGCGCAGGGATGGGAATGGCTCCATCACCTCATCAAGGCGATGCGCGAGGGAAAGGCGCAGGAGGACGCGGTCGAGGCCGCCAACTTCGCCGCGCTGGGCTATCGGCACCGATTCGTCATCCGCTGGCCGAACGTCAAGTGCTGGGACGACCTCGAGTTTTATATGTGCAATGACGGTGCATGGAAACGTACCAGTACGTACGGCGCCGTCGCGGCCGGACATCGATCCGCAGTTCTTCGAGTTGGCCGCCTCGCCCTGGCTGCGCGACGCGGTGCGCGCGGATGCGGAGGTGTAGCCTTGCTCGTCCTCATCCTGAGGAGGCGCGCAGCGCCGTCTCGAAGGATGAGGACGGCATCGCCCTCATGCTTCGAGACGCCGCGCGCGTGCGCGCGGCTCCTCAGCATGAGGGCGGATTCGGTCCGGCCTGAGAACCAACCTGCGGCTGTACGGGAAGACCCCTCATTGTTTTCCATTGTTCTTTACAATGAATTTTGCAACTCACACGTGTTGGCCCGCTTTGAGCCCCCAAAATCCCTTCACGGCGATGTGGTCGAATAGCCCCATGCGGCATGCCGCGCCGTGGTTTAGGCTGCGCCTTGGATTTGGACCTCCCATGCTGGCTCTACGCGCTTCCAACTCCGTGTCGTCCCTGCGAAAGTACATAGCCGGTGAGTCAAGGAACGTATCCCGGGCGCAGCGCAGCACGAGCGAAGCGAAGTGGTGCGCTGCAGACACCGATCTCGGGTTTACCCGAGATCGGCGCTTAAATGCGCGCAAGTCGGGCATGCCCGACTTGCGTGGATCGTCCGAGTCTGTGGCGGTCCCGGATCAGCGGCGCACCGCTCCACTTCGTTTCGCGCTGCACCGCATCCGGGACACACAATGACTGCGTCTTCCTTCCGCCGCGACTATATCTCGAAGCCGATCTTCCGCTTCGCGCGCCACGCCCTGCCGACGCTCTCCGAAACCGAGCGCGAGGCGATCGAGGCGGGCGACGTGTGGTGGGACGG
>Ga0137369_10004517_pt1 | contig 14206 bp, 15 predicted proteins | sample SagtaG_12_FD_104918 | JGI IMG/M metagenome (GOLD analysis project Ga0137369, IMG submission 104918) | Vadose zone soil microbial communities from Sagehorn Ranch, Mendocino, California, USA - Sage1_L_113_16 metaG | ecosystem: Environmental > Terrestrial > Soil > Vadose zone | place: USA... | reverse complement strand
CTGCCTGAGGGGTACTGAGAGGGACCCCCGACCGCGCGGAAGCGCTCGTAGAGTGGACGACATGACAGGCAGGAACGACCGCGACATCCGCGGCAACGTCCGCACGGAGATCCGGGAGTTCCTCAGCACCCGACGGGCCCGAATCAGTCCCCAGCAGGCGGGGTTGCCGATCTATGGCGGAGCGCAACGGCGGGTCTCAGGCCTGCGCCGCGAAGAGGTCGCCCTCCTCGCCGGCATCTCGACCGAGTACTACACCCGGCTCGAGCGCGGCAACGCCATCGGCGTCTCCGACGGCGTCATCGATGGCATCGCGCACGCGCTGCAGCTCGACGAGGCCGAGCGGATGCACCTGCTCGATCTGCTCCGCACCGCCGGCACGACCCGCGCGCCGCGCCGGCGACCCACGGTCCAGCGCGTCCGGCCCACCGTGCAGCGCGTCCTGGACTCAATGAGCGGCACGCCCGCGCTCGTGCTGAACGGACGCCTCGACATCCTGACCGCCAACGCCCTCGGATCCGCACTGTTCTCGCCTGTGTACGCGGCACCGGTCAGGCCGCCGAACAACGCCCGGTTCGTCTTCCTCGACCCGCGTGCGACCGAGTTCTTCCGCGAGTGGGACAAGGTCGCCAACGACACCGTCGCCCTGCTCCGGGCCGAGGTCGGCCGGGATCCGTACGACCGGCAGACGTCGGACCTGATCGGCGAGCTGTCGACCCGCAGCCAGGAGTTCCGGATCCGCTGGGCCGCCCACGATGTCCGGATCCACACCACCGGCGTCAAGCTCTTCCATCACCCGGTCGTGGGAGACCTGGAGCTGCCGTTCGAGTCCTTCCCCTTGGCTTCCGACCCGAGCCAGAGCCTCCTCACCTACACCGCCGAGCCCGGATCCCCCTCACAGGATGCCCTGAACCTGCTGGCCAGCTGGGCCGCTACCACCGACGACTTCGAGCAGCCCACGTCGAGATGACCGTGCGAGTCGGGCTTCGAATGGCCGCATGCCGTTTCAGGCTCATACCTGCCGCCGGCTCCAGGCGTGATAGTGCGGTGTCTGCATGACGAGGTCCCGGTGGGTCGCGGCCGCGAAGCGGTGCAACGATGCGGCAAGCGATCCGGCCGGGCCGAGTCGCCGCCAGGCAAGGACCTGCCGGTACCGGATAGGTGAACCGTGCAGCGGCTTGATGACCATGCCGCGGATCGGTTTCATCGTCGGCTGGCACAGCGAGACGCCGACACCGGCGGCGATCAGGGCCTGCAGGTTCTTCTCGTCCAGGAACTCGTGGGTCCTGACCGGACGGAAGCCCGCGCGACCGCACGCGTCGTAGAAGACCTCCGGCCAGCCCATGCCGTCGTCCGGCGTGACGAACCACGCCTCGCCCGGTAGCTCCGACAGCCGCACCTCGACCCGCAGGGACAGCGGATGGTCGGCCGGCAGCGCCACGAAGGCGGGCTCGGAGGCGAAGGCGCGAGTGACGATCGTCGCGGAGTCGCGCAGCTCCCGGCCCGGGTAGTCGAGCACCAGGGCGGCGTCGAGGTGCCCGGCCTCGAGCATCTCCAGCAGCGTCCCGATGGCGTACTCGCTCCGCACGGTCACGGTCACCTCGGGGTGGGTCTCCTGCATCCGCGCCACCAGCCCGGACAGCACCGGCGTGATCGTGGCGCCCAGGCGCAAGGTCACACCGTCCGGACGAGAAGCCTCGTGGCCCTTGCGCACCAGGGCATCGACCCGGCTCAGGATGTCGAGCGCCTGGTCGAGCACCTCCGCACCGAACGCGGTCGGCGCCACGCCCGAGCGGCTGCGCGTGAACAGCTCGCCGCCGAGCTCGTGCTCGAGCCGGCACAGCTGGGTGCTCATCGCCGGCTGGGACAGGCCGAGGGCCAGCGCCGCCTTGCCCAGGCTGCCGGCGTCGGCGATGGCGCACAGGATCCGGAGATGGCGGAGCTCCAGCCTCATGACCACCACCATCAGCACCCGGGACGTGTCGCCCGATGTTCGAATGCGGTCATGCTGGCGACCGGACGTGCAGTTGTCAACAGCCGGCGCCACGTCCGCGAACGCACGAGGAGTGCGCTCGCCGGCATCACGACCCCGATTTCTAGGTATCGTCCGAGCATGCGCAGAGCACTCGCCGTCTCGTTGCTGGCCCTCGTGACCGGCTGGCTGGTGGCCGGGCTGGCGGCGGCCGCGCCGGCGGCGGACGGCGACACGGTCGACTCCTTCAAGATCACGTACGACGTGACCGCGGACGGCGTGCTGCACGTGCGTGAGGACATCGTGTACGGGTTCGGCAGCACCGGCCGGAACGGCATCTACCGCGACCTGATCACCCGCGAGAAGTACGTCGACGACACCTCGAAGGACCAGGTGTACGACGTGTCGAACGTGCAGGTGTCGAGCCCGTCCGGGGACAGCGCGGAGTTCACCCTCAAGACCACCAAGTCCGAGGGCGGACGCGAGCAGCAGCTGCGGCTCAAGATCGGCTCCGCGGACCGCGTCATCGACAAGCCGACCGCGTCGTACGTGATCATGTACGACGTCCGAGGCGCGCTGCGGCACTTCGCCGACCACAGTGAGCTGTACTGGGACGCCACCGGCGGCGGCTGGGACGCGGAGCTGCAGAACGTCTCCGTGGTGGTCACCGTGCCCCAGGGCGTGCGACGCGTCGAGTGCTTCGCCGGTGGGCATGGTTCGACGTCGAGCTGTACCTCCACGAACGTTGCCGGCGGCAAGGGTGTGTTCGGCCAGAGGTTGCTGGACCGCAAGGAGCAGCTGACCGTCGTCAGCGGGATCGCGGCCGGCGCGGTGCGCAACGACACGCCGATCGTGGTGGACCCGCCGGACTTCATGGAGCGCAACAACCTCAGCGTGCCACTGCTGGCCGGTGCCGGCGCGATCTCGCTCGGCGTGCCGGTCGCGGGCAGCGTGCTCGCCCGGCGCAGCACCCGCGACGACCGTTTCGCCGGGTTCCCGCCGGGCGCGCTGCCGCCGGCCGGGATGGACGCCGCCGTCAGCAAGAACTCCCTGAGCGATGACCAGGTCCCGGTCGCGTTCGCGCCGCCGAAGATCGCGGTCGCCGAGGCCGGCCTGCTGATCGACGCGGTGGCGAACACCCAGGAGACCGCCGCGACCCTCATCGACCTCGCGGTGCGCGGCGGCATCCGGATCGAGAACACCGGCGACGAGCAACGCGCCGTCCTGCTGGACGCCGCGGTCGCGACCGCACCGCACGAGCAGGCGCTCGTGTCCGCGCTGTACCCGAGCCTGCAGCCGGGGGAGTCGGTCACCCTGGAGCGCCGCAAGCCGGCGACAGCTCGATGCGCAAGGCGCACGACGCCCTGGTCGGCGCGGTCCGCAAGCAGGTCACCGCCGCGGGCTACTACAACCGGATGCCGAGCCGGGCGTACGGCGCCGGCCTGGGCGCCGCCTGGGTGGTCGGCATCGCCGTGGTGATCGGCGTGTTCCACGACGCGGTCGGCAAGGCGCTGGACCGGCTTGCCGACGGCGGCGGTCTCAACGGAGCCGTGGTCGTCGTGGCCGGCACCGCGCTGGTCGTGCTCGGCACGCTGGTCCTCGCGACCCGCGCCCGCGGCAAGGGACGTCGTACCGCCATCGGCCGGGCGATGACCGACCAGACGCTCGGGTTCCGGACCTACCTGGAGACGGCCGAGGCCGACCAGCTCAAGTTCGAGGAGGGCGAGGACATCTTCAGCCGGTACCTGCCCTGGGCGATCGTCTTCGACCTCGCGGACCGCTGGCAGAATGTGTGCGCACAGCTGGTCGCCGCCGGGCGGCTCACCCCCGACCCGGTCTGGTACTACGGGCCGTCGTACTACAACTCCGGCTGGTCGGCCGGGTCGATGAGCGACACCGTCGCGAGCACGTTCGCGCCGCCGCCGTCCAGCAGCGGCGGTGGTGGCGGCGGCTCGTCGGGCTTCAGCGGCGGCTTCTCCGGCGGCGGTGGCGGCGGCGGAGGCGGCGGCTCCTGGTAGCGCTCGCCGGTCCGACTGCGAGCGTCATTCCCGTCGCAGGCCGAGAGTGGCGAGCGAACGGTCGAGCACCTGGGCGGCGGTGCCCTCGTTGGACACGGTGACGCCGGGCTCGTCCGGCTCGAGGGGCTCGAGGGTGGCGAGCTGGCTGGGCAGCAGCGAGGACGGCATGTAGTGGCCGGGCCGGTGCTCCATCCGGTCCTTGATGACGTCGGCCGGCGCCGTGATGTGCAGGAAGCGCACGTGCGGGCGGTCGCGGCGCAGCACGTCGCGATAGGCGCGGCGCAGAGCCGAGCAGGCGACGACGGCCGACTCGCCGCGCGCCTGCTTGCCGTCGATCCAGGCACCGATGGCCTCGAGCCACGGCCATCGGTCCTCGTCGGTGAGGGGCCGGCCGCCGCGCATCTTGGCGACGTCGGCGTCGGAATGGAAGGCGTCGCCTTCGGCGAACTCCCAGCCCATCACCGTGGAGATGCCTTTGGCAACGGTGGTCTTGCCGCTCCCGGCGACGCCGATGACGACGACGATGTCGGGAACCGCACTGTCACGAGCGATACCGGACGCCGCCATCGGGCTAGACCGCGCCGCCGGCCGCGGGCGGCGCGGTCGGGTCGGCCGCCGCGTCGCCGACGGTCTCGCGGGCCAGGTAGTCCTCGAGGTGGAACAGGTTGTCGCCCGCCCGCTTCGCGACGTTCAGCAGCGTCTTCATCGAGGAGACCTCCTCGACCTGCTCCTTGAGGAACCACTGCATGAACTGCTCGCCGATGTAATCGCCCTCGGCCCGCGCGGTCTTCGCCAGCGTCTCGATCTGCTGGGTGACGGTGATCTCCTGCTGCAGCGCGAACTCGATCGGCTCCAGCACGGTCGCGAAGTCGTTCCGCACGTCGGCCACGCCCGGGATCTCCACCGGGAGGTCGTTGTCGAGCAGGTACTTCACCATCATCATCGCGTGGTTGCGCTCCTCCAGCGACTGCCGGTAGAAGTGCGCCGCCAGCTGGGGCAGGTCCTGGCCGTCGAACCAGACGGCGACCGCGATGTACTGCTGCGCGGCCGTGAACTCGTTGCGGACCTGCTCGGACAGAAGCGTGCGGTACGTGCTCATGACGCGCCAATCTAGTTGGTGTGCGTCCCCGTACTACCTACGTGGGTCTCTCGGACGAGTCACTGCTGGCAGGCCTGGCGTCGGCCGACCCGGACACGGCCGCCGCGTTCGTGCGCCGGTTCCAGAGTCGGGTGTTCGGCCTGGCGTACGCGATCCTCGGGGACCGGGAGGCGGCCACCGAGGTCGCCCAGGAGGCGTTCGTGCGGGCGTGGCGGCACGCCGCGGTCTTCGACCCGCGCCGCGGCACGGTCGCGGCGTGGCTGCTGACGATCACCCGCAACCTCGCGATCGACGCGGCGCGGCTGCGGCGGACCGTGCCGGTCGACCCGGTGCTGTTCAGCTCGCTGCAGCTGCCGAGCAGCGACCCGGCGCCGGGGGAGCAGGTGACGACGGCCGCCGAGCTCTCGCAGCTGCGCCGCGCACTGGAGGAGCTGCCGCCGGCGCAGCGCCGGTGCCTGCTGCTGGCCGTGTTCGACGGCCTGTCGGGACGGGAGATCAGCGAGCTGGACGACATCCCGCTCGGCACCGTGAAGACCCGGATCCGGACCGCCCTGACGACCTTGCGGTCAGCCCTGGAGGTGCGTGATGACTGAGCAGCCCGGCTGCCGGCAGGTCCGTGAGCTCATCGCCGAGGTCGCGCTCGGCATCGCCGACGCCGAGGACCGCGACCTGGTGCTGCGGCACGTCCTGACCTGCCCGGACTGCCGCGCGGAGCTGTCCGAGCTGACCGGCGTCGTGGACGACCTGGTCACGTTCACGCCGCAGGCCGAACCACCGACGGGCTTCGAGACCACCGTGCTCTCCAGGTACGACGAGACCGCGCGGCAGGCGGTGTCCGGTCGCGGGCTCACGTCGTACCCCTCCGGACGTCCGCGCTGGCGCCAGCGGGTCGCGCTCGCGGCCGGCGTGCTGCTGGTCGCCGGTGTGTCCGCGGGAGCCGTCTACTGGTCGGACCGCGACGACCGCGAAGTGGCCGGCGGGTTGCGGCGGTCGCTGGGCGCCGCGCACGGGCAGTATTTCGTCGCGTTCCCGCTGCTGGATCTGGCGGGGACACAGCGCGGTGCGGTGTTCGGCTACCAGGGCAACCCGCCGTGGCTCGCCGTCAGCACCTCCGAACCGCTCCCGTCCGGCCGGTACGCCGTCGAGGTGGTCACCAAGACGGGTGTCACCCGCCGGCTCGCGACCGGTCTGGACCTGGCGGGCTCGCCGGCCTGGGGCTCGGCGATCCCGGTCGCGGTGCACGAGGTGGCGTTGCTGCGAATCCTCGACGCGCAAGACCGGCTGGTGCTGTCCGCCCGGCTCGGCAAGCGGTGACTGCCGGCGGGCAATCTGCGGAGGCGCCGTACGACGCCTCTGAGTGGGTGGAATGGCGTCGGGGGTCGGCGGCGTTGGTGCCGAGGAGGCAGGATGGAAGGTGACAACTCAGGATGGACCGGCGAAGGAAGGGAACGACGATGCTGCGACCGGACGACCTCTACGAGATCGTCGACGAGTCGGTGGCAACCGGGCCGACCGCTCCGCCGCGGGTCCTGATCCACGCGCTGGACGGTTTCATGGACGCCGGCCAGGCCGGCCGGACCACCGCAGAGCACCTGCTGGAGGCGCTGGACAACCGCCTGCTCGTGCGTTTCGACGTCGACCTGCTGCACGACTACCGGGCGCGGCGGCCGGAGGTGACGTTCGCGGAGGACCGGTTCGTGGACTACACGCCTCCGCACCTGTCGGTGCACCTGCTCACCGATGACGCCGGGGTGGAGTTCCTGCTGCTGGCGGGCGCCGAGCCGGACGCGCACTGGGAGCGGTTCGCGCGCGCCGTGCGCCAGCTCGTCCACACCTTGAACGTGACCCTCACCGTCGGCGTGCACGGCATCCCGATGGCCGTGCCGCACACCCGGCCGCTCGGCCTGACAGCGCACGCGACCAAGCCCGAGCTCGTCACCCGCACGAACATCTGGTCCGGTGAGATGCGGTTGCCGTCGAGCGCCGCGTCGCTGCTGCAAGTGCGGCTCGGCGAGGCCGGCCGGGACGCGATGGGCTTCGCGGTGCACGTGCCGCACTACCTGGCCGACAACCGCTTCCCGGGCGCCGCGCTGGCGCTCATCCACGCGGTCTCGGCCGCGACCGGGCTGCTGCTGCCGAGCCAGGCGCTGCTCGACGAGGCCGCCGTCACCGGCCGGATGGTCGACGAGCAGGTCCATGCCTCCGAGGAGGCGACCGCCGTCGTCCGCGCCCTGGAGACGCAGTACGACGCGGCCGCCGGGTCGGTCAGCCGCGGCAGCCTGCTCGCCAGCGACACCATGCCGTCGAGCGAGGAGATCAGCGCCCAGGTCGAGCAGTTCCTCGCCGACCTCGACGGCAACGACGACCTCTGACCCCGATCCTCCGGCGGTTTGGGGGAGGATGTGCGGTATGCCTAAGTCGCTGGAGGACCTGGTCGAGCTGCTGGACCTGGAGGAGATCGAGGTCGACCTGTTCCGGGGCCGGCAGCCGGAGACCTCGCTGCAGCGGGTGTTCGGCGGCCAGGTGCTCGGCCAGGCGCTGGTCGCGGCCACCCGGACCGTCCCGGAGGACCGCCTGGTGCACTCGCTGCACGCGTACTTCCTGCGCGGCGGCGACCCCGAGGTGCCGATCGTCTACCGCGCCGAGCAGACCCGGGACGGCGGCACGTTCAGCAGCCGCCGGGTGGTCGCGTCCCAGCACGGCAAGCCGATCCTCTACATGTCCGCGTCGTTCCAGCGCCCCGAGCCGGGGCTGGACCACGCCGACCCGATGCCGGACGGCGTGGTCCCGCCCGACGAGGCGCCGACGCTGGCATCGGTCCTGGAGGCCTCGACCGGCCGGTCCGCCGACGTCTGGAACTCGGAGTGGGCCGCGCTCGACGTCCGGCTCGCCGAGCGGACCGGCCGGCGGTTCTGGATCCGCGCGGCCGGCACCCTGCCCGGCGACCCGGCGCTGCAGGCCTGCGTGCTCGCCTACGCCAGCGACCTCACGCTGCTCGGCGCCGCGGTGCGGCCGCACGGGCTGCTGATCGGCGACAAGCGGATCCAGCCCGCCTCCCTCGACCACGCGATGTGGTTCCACCGGCCGTTCCGCGCCGACGAGTGGCTGCTGTACGACCAGGCCTCGCCGTCCGCGTCCGGCGCCCGCGGGTTCAGTACCGGGCGGCTGTTCACGGTCGACGGCACGCTGGTGGCCTCCGTCGTACAGGAAGGTCTGATCCGGCCGATCGGCCTGGACCCGAAGGACTACTGAACGCCCACGGGTCAGGCAGGGGTGACCTTGCCGATCAGATGCGGCTCACCGTTGTCCGGGTTGTAGATCGCGAGGTCGGTCACGCCGTCCTCGCCGGTCCGGTACCCGAAGTCCGCCTTGGCCGGCAGCAGCAGCGGCTTGCGGAAGTCGACCCGGACCGAGAACGCGTCCGGCAGCTCGGCGTCGATCTCGGCCAGCGCCGCCGCCTTGGCCCACATGCCGTGCGCGATCTGCCGCGGGAACCCGAACGCCTGCGCGGTCAGCTTGTAGAGGTGGATCGGGTTGCGGTCACCCGACACCCCCGCGTAGCGCCGGCCCAGGTTCGACTCCAGCTCCCACTGCGCGGTGACGTCGACCTCCGGGTCCGGCAGCAGCTCGCTCCCGGGCGCGTCCTCGGCGGCGCGGCCGCGGCTGAGCAGCGTGGTCACGTCGGACCACACCGGCTCGCCGTTCACCAGCACGTCGCTGAGCAGGTCGAACACGGTGCCCTTGGTGTGCGGGCGCAGCTCGCTCGCGTGCACCTCGATCGCCAGCGTCGCGTCCACCGGGACCGGCCGGTGCTGGGTGATCGTGTTCGTCAGGTGCACGATCCCCATCGGCCGGAACGGGAACGACGGGTCCGACATCAGGTCCAGGTGCAGCGGGAACGCCAGGATGTGCGGGTAGGTCACCGGCAGGTACGGCGACCCCTTGGCGAACCCAGTGACCTCGCAGTACGACGCCAGCTGCCGCGGGTCGACCGTCAGCCGCGGCAGCTCGAGCCGCAGTCCCGCGTCGGCATCGGCCTCGCCCTTGCCGAGCAGGGTCGCCTTCACGGTGCGCGCGTACAGCCCCGCCAGCCCCGGTACGTCGGAGTAGCTGCGGGTGTGCGAGGTCATCGTCAGGCTCCCAGCAGGCTCTGGCCGCAGACGCGGACCACGTTGCCGGTGACTCCGGCCGACTCCGGGTCGGCGAACCACGCGATCGTCTCGGCCACGTCGACCGGCCGGCCGCCCTGGGCGAGCGAGTTCATCCGGCGGCCCGCCTCGCGGATCGCCAGCGGCACCTTCGCGGTCATCCTGGTCTCGATGAAGCCCGGCGCCACCGCGTTGATCCGGAAGCCCTTCGACTCCAGGTCCGGCGCGAGCGCCTGGACCAGGCCGATCACGCCGGCCTTGGACGTGGCGTAGTTCGTCTGGCCGTTGTTGCCGGCGATGCCGCTGATCGAGGCGACCCCGACGATGCTCGCACCCGGCCGCAGCACGCCGGACTCGAGCAGGTGCTCGGTGATCCGCTCCGGCGCGCGCAGGTTGACGTTCAGCACCGCGTCCCAGACGTCGGTGCGCATGTTCGCCAGCCGCTTGTCGCGGGTGATGCCGGCGTTGTGCACGACGATGTCGAGGCCGCCGTGCGTCTCCTGGGCGTGCGCGGCGATCCGCTGCGGCGCGTCCACGGCGGTGATGTCGAGCAGCAGCTCCGAGCCGTCGATCCCGGTGATCACGGTGTGCAGGTCGTTGGCCAGCTGCGGCACGTCGGCGCCGATCACCGTGGCGCCGTCGCGGGCCAGCGTCTTCGCGATCGCCTCGCCGATGCCACGCCCGGCGCCGGTGACGAGCGCGACCTTGCCGGCCAGCGGCGCGGCCGGGTCAGCGGTCGCGGGTACGTCGAGGTCGGTACCGACCCGGACGACCTGGCCGTCGACGTACGCCGACTTCGGCGAGACCAGGAACCGCAGCGTCGAGCCCAGCTGCTCATGCGCGCCGGGCGCGACGTAGACCAGGTTGACGGTGCCGCCGCGCTTGGTCTCCTTGCCGAGCGAGCGGGTGAAGCCCTCCAGCGCGCGCTGCGCGATCCGCTGCCGCGGGGTCTGCGCAAGCTCCGGCGTCGTACCCACGACCACGATCCGGCCGCAGGTGGCGAGCTGGCGCACGACAGGGGAGAAGAACCGCTGCAGCGCGGTCAGGTCCGCCGTGGACTCCATGCCGCTCGCGTCGAACACCAGCGCCTTGTGCCGCGCCTCGCTGGACGCCACACCCTCGGACGCGACGCTGAACTGCACGCCCGCGTCGGCCAGCGTGGCCTGGATCGCCTTGCTGACCTCGGTGCCGGTGACGCTGCCGACCAGCACCGGGCCGTCGACGAGCGGAGCGCCGTCGGTCCAGCGCTGCAGCGGGGTCGGGTCGGGCAGTCCGAGGTTCTTGACCACGAACCGGCCGATGCCGGACTGGGTGAAGCCCTGGTAGCGGTCAGTCATCTGTCCATCCTCACTTCTCGACGATGGCGACGACACCCTGGCCGCCGGCCGCACAGATCGAGATCAGGCCGCGGCCGCCGCCGGCCTCGTTCAGCTGCTTGGCCAAGCCGGCCAGGATCCGGCCGCCGGTCGCGGCGAACGGGTGGCCCGCGGCGAGCGAGCCGCCGTTGACGTTCAGCTTGTCGCGGTCGATCTCGCCGAGTGGCGCGTCCAGACCGAGCCGCTCCTTGCAGAAGATCGGGTCCTCCCACGCCTTCAGCGTGGCCAGCACCTGGGCCGCGAACGCCTCGTGGATCTCGTAGTAGTCGAAGTCCTGCAGGGTCAGCCCGGCCCGCGCCAGCATCCGCGGCACCGCGTACGCCGGCGCCATCAGCAGGCCGTCGTTGCCCTTCACGTAGTCGACCGCCGCGGTCTGCGAGTGGGTCAGGTACGCCAGCGGCTGCAGGCCGTGCGCCCGCGCCCACTCGTCGGTCGACAGCAGCACGGCGGACGCGCCGTCGGTCAGCGGGGTCGAGTTGCCGGCCGTCATCGTGGCGGTCTCGCCCTTGCCGAACACCGGCTTCAGCTTGGCCAGCTTCTCGACGCTGGAGTCCGCGCGCAGGTTCTCGTCTTTCGTGAGACCCAGGAACGGCGTCATCAGGTCCTCCAGGAACCCGCGCTCGTAGGCGGCGGCCAGGTTCTTGTGCGAGCGGTACGCGAGCTCGTCCTGCGCCTCGCGGCTGATGCCCCACTCGAGCGTGGTGAGCGCGCAGTGCTCGCCCATCGACAGCCCGGTGCGCGGCTCGGCGTTGCGCGGGATCTCCGGCACGATGTCCTTCGGCCGGATCCGGCTCAGCGCCTTCAGCCGGTCCGCCGCCGTCCTGGCCCGGTTCACGTCGAGCAGCTTGTTGCGCAGGTTGTCGTTCAGCGAGATCGGCGCGTCCGAGGCGGTGTCCACGCCGCCGGCGATCGCCACCTCGGTCTGGCCGAGGGCGATCTTGTTGCCGGCCAGGATCGCGGCCTCCAGGCCGGTGCCGCACGCCTGCTGGAGGTCGTACGCCGGGGTGGCCGGCGCCAGCTTCGAGCCGAGCACCACCTCGCGCACCAGGTTCCAGTCCCGGCTGTGCTTGAGCACCGCGCCGGCCACGACCTCGCCGAGCTCCTCGCCGGCGATCCCGGTCCGGTCGACCAGGCCGTCGATCGCGGCGGTCAGCATGTCCGAGTTCGACGCGTGCCTGTAGGTCTTGTCCTGCCGGGCGAAGGGGATCCTGTTACCTGCTACGACGGCGACCTTGCGGATCTGGGGGGAATACTCGGTCACGTGCCTTCTCCTGCCGATCGTGAGGTGGTGCGGGTACGACGCAGGGCCTTGCGCCCCACGGCGGTCGCGAGCGTGGCGGTGATCGCGGTCTCCCGGGCGGTGGCCGGGTCGGCGTGGTGCACGACCGGGTGGCCCGGAGAGCCGGCGGACACGACGAGACCCATCCGGGCCATCTGCATCGCGCCGAGCGTCTGGGTGTAGAGGAAGTTCGCCAGGTAGTCGGGGTCGACGCTGTCGAACACCCCGGACTTCTGCCCGGCGCGCAGCACGATGGCGGTGCGGTCGAGCAGGGTCGCCATCGACGTGCCGAGCTTGGTCATCACCGGTTCGGTGATCTCGCCGAACAGCTCCTCACCGGTGCGGCGCAGCAGGCTCATCGCGCAGTCCGCGAACGCCGGGTACTCCAGGCAGAAGTCGACGAACGTCTCGGTCAGCACCCGCAACCGCACCATGGGGGTACGACGGCCGTTCGTCTCGGCCGCGGTCATCCGGCCGTCGAGCTCGGTCAGGTAGTCGACCAGGGTGAGCGCGAACAGCTCCTCCTTGCCGGCGAAATGCCGGTAGATGAGCGCCTTGTTGATGCCGACCTTGCGGGCGATGTCCTCGATCTGCGCACCGGTCGAGCCGCGCGCGTCGAACAGCTCGCGGGTGGCCGCGATGATGTCGCGCTCACGGTCGCGCCGGCGCTCCGCCGTGGTGCGGCGGCGGCCGAGCGAGACCAGTGACGAGGCCATGACGCCGATCTTAGCGCGCTGTGTAGCCCAAAGTGCAAACGAGAGTTACACTCACGGGTAACTCCGGCTGTTTCGAACCGGCCGGGCCTTTCCGTCGTACACGCGTCTCCGGGAGATGATGATGACCGTGACCGAACCGACCGCCCGCGCGGCGATCTCCGCGGACGTGATGGCGCTGGCCGGCGACCTGGCCGCGGAGCGCGGCAAGCCCGAGTGGAAGACCTTCTCGCTCGACCTCAACGAGGAGCAGAAGGAGATCCGCGCGTGGGCGCACGACTTCGCCGAGAACGTGATCCGGCCGGCGGCGCCGGAGTGGGACGAGAAGGAGCAGACGCCGTGGCCGGTGATCCAGGAGGCCGCGAAGATCGGGCTGTACGGGCTGGACGCGAGCGTCAACCTGTTCATCGACCCGTCCGGCCTGCTGCTGCCGCTGGTCAACGAGGAGCTGTTCTGGGGTGACGCCGGCATCGCGATGGCGCTGATGGGCACCGGCCTGGCGAGCTCCGCGATCTTCTCCAACGGCACGCCGGACCAGTGGAACACCTGGCTGCCGCGCTGCTACGGCACCGCCGACGACGTGGAGGTGGCCGCGTTCTGCTCGTCCGAGCCGGGAGCCGGTTCCGACGTGTCCGCGATCCGGACCCGCGCGGTGTACGACTCGGCGACGGACGAGTGGGTGATCAACGGGCAGAAGGCGTGGGCAACCAACGGCGGGATCGCCGATGTTCACGTCGTGGTCGCGACCGTGGATCCGTCGCTGGGGAGCAAGGGGCAGGCGGCGTTCGTGGTGCCGAAGTCCGAGGTGAAGGGGCTCGAGCAGGGCACGAAGCTGCGCAAGCACGGGCTGCGGGCGTCGCACACGGCGGACGTGTTCTTCGACGACGTGCGGATCCCGGGGGCGAACCTGCTGGGCGGCAAGGAGAAGCTGGACGCGCGGCTGGCTCGCGCCCGGGAAGGCGGGTCGTCGCGCGGGAACGCGTCGATGGCGACGTTCGAGATGTCGCGGCACCTGGTCGGGTCGCAGGCGGTCGGGATCGCGCGGGCCGCGTACGAGTTCGCGCTGGACTACGCCAAGGGCCGCGAGCAGTTCGGCCGGCCGATCATCGACAACCAGGGCATCGCGTTCAAGCTCGCGGACATGGCGATGGAGATCGACGCGGCCCGGCTGTTGGTCTGGCGAGCGGCGTACATGTCGGCGGCGCTGATGCGCGGCGAGCAGCCGGACTACCGCAACGGCGAGGGCTCGATGGCCAAGCTGAAGGCCGGCGAGGTCGCGGTGAAGGTCACCGAGGAGGCCATCCAGATCCTCGGCGGCAACGGCTACACCCGGGAGTACCCGGTCGAGCGCATGCACCGCGACGCCAAGATCTACACGATCTTCGAAGGCACCTCGGAGATCCAGCGCCTCGTCATCTCCCGCGCGATCTCCGGGATGCGCATCCGCTAGAACCATCGGTCATGGGGGGCGCCGACCGCCCGCGTCGACGGCCTCGGGGATCCGCGCGGCTTTGTGGGGATCCAGGCGCCATTCCAGCTGGTTGCGGTCGATCACGATCGCGCCGGGCAGTTCGCCTGCCTGACGGCGCTTCAGACGGCAACGG
>Ga0137369_10004492_pt1 | contig 14238 bp, 13 predicted proteins | sample SagtaG_12_FD_104918 | JGI IMG/M metagenome (GOLD analysis project Ga0137369, IMG submission 104918) | Vadose zone soil microbial communities from Sagehorn Ranch, Mendocino, California, USA - Sage1_L_113_16 metaG | ecosystem: Environmental > Terrestrial > Soil > Vadose zone | place: USA... | reverse complement strand
GTACGTCAGCGTCGAGCCCTTGTCTTTCACCTCGATGAACCCGCGACGTTCGGACACAAACTCGGTTTTCAGCCGCTCATGGACCGCTTCCGTGACCTGGATCCGATCGGGACGCGCCGCGTCAGCCGCTAAGGTTTCTGGACGAATGGCGCGAGTATGCACCGCTCGGTCCGGCGCCGCTAGCGCGCGCGACCGGCAGCCCGCTGACAGAACATAGGCCCGGATCAGATGGCGCCTGAGCTCAGAAAGCGGCGGACCCTCGCGTTGAATTCGTCCGGCTTTTCCATGTTGCTCACGTGCCCGGCACCTTGGATCACCTCGAGTTTGGAGCGGGGGATCGCGGCCTGGAACTGCTTCGCGACGCTCACCGGACTTCGCTGATCGCCGTCGCCCCACAGCAGCAGTGTCGACGCGTTGATCGTCCTGAGGACGCTTGACGTGTCTGTGTCGGCGAGCGCCTTCGCCATGAGCTTGAACCCAAGCGGATGGAAGTCCGCGACAACCCCCGCCATCTCACGCGCAAGTTCTCCAGGGGCGTTGGAGAAGAATTCAGTTGGAACCCATTCCGCAACGACTTCATCCTTTGGTCGGAATGCGTCCCGATAACATCGCGCCCGACGCTTCTCAACCGCCTCCGCTGGAAGCGAGCCCTTCCAGCCCGCATAGGCATCCGCCAAGACCATGTGGTCGACCCGCTCGGGGTAGAGCCGATAGAACTCCTGAGCGAGCATTCCGCCCCACGAGAGGCCAAGAACGTGCGCCCGTTTGATACCTGTGACGTCGAGAAATTCGGCGAGTGTCTGCGCCCATTCAGTCACTGTGAACGATTCCGGTGGGTCTGATGACAATCCTGCGCCGGGCGCGTCCCAGGCGACCAATCTGAACTGGTCGGCGAGCCCAGTAAGCTGGGTACGCCAACACCTGGAGTCGCACAGAAATCCGTGGAGTAGAAGCAGGGGCTCGCCATCGCCGGCGACGCGGTACGCGATCGAGTGTCGACCAACGTTTGCGTAGATCAGTTCGCCGGCGCTCACCGGCTCAGCGTAAGAGCAACGACCGCATCACCTTCCTGCCACAGGAAGTGATTCGAGTAGCGCAGCGGCCACTCCAGGCGGATCGGTCAGGTGAAGGCGCGCGGCATGAGTTGCCGCAGCTTGCTGCATTTCAGTGCCTGCCAAAGCACGGTCGATGGCGTCCATCAGTGCCGGCTTGGAATCCTCGCCCCGAAGAACGATCTCGGCCACTCCCAGAGACTTCGCCCGAGCCGCCACGCCAGGCTGGTCGCGCCCCCACGGCATCAGCACCATCGGCCGTCCCTCCCAGAGAGCCTTCATCACAGTTCCATGGCCGGCGTGACCGATCAACAGACGCCCCCGCTTTAGCACGGCCGAATGGGGAACGGTCTGCTCGATATGGGCGTTCGCCGGAGAGGTTGAGATCTCCTCCGGCCGATGGTCTGGTCCTACCGTCAGTAGAACCCGGACCGGCCTGTCTGCAAGAGCGGCGAGTGCGGCCTCGGCCAGCGGCAAGTCGTCCTGCCGCTGTGAACTGATGGATACGAGCACCCAGGGATCGCCCGGCTCGTCTAGATAGGCCGGGAGCGCAGCGGGCGGTTCCCAGAGCCCCAACGGTCCTGTGTAATGGTGACGCGGCGGTAGTCCGTCGAACGAGAAGTCGAAGACCTGGTCGGTCGCGTGAAGCACCATGTCGGCGGAGTCGACCAGCCTGGCGTAGCGCGAAAGGAGGGGCACAGCGCGTGGTCCGATGTCCTCTGTGACGGGCCGGGGCGGGTTCGGGCCGACATAAAACGTGCTGTTGATGACAGCCCAGGGACACGTCAGCCTGGCTTCCTTCAAGACCTCGACCCCGAACAGCGAGGTGACCACAGCGTCCGGTCGCTGCCAAGCAACCGCCGGTGAGACCGCCGAGGCCATTTCCTGCGCCCAGGCCGCCATCGCCCGCTCGACCAGCGGGCCTGCAGCACCAAGGTCGCCTCCGCTGGCGGCCATGGCCTCCCGGATCGCGCCACCGAGGCGCGGCCCAAGGTCGAGCGACGTGGGCAGCGCTTGAACGTCAACCCCAAGCGGTGCCAGGGACCGCTCCACGGAGCTGTCTCCAAGGAACGGCGTTTCGTGACCGCGACTGCGCAGCGCCATCGCCGCGGCGACCAGCGGCTGCAGATCGCCGCCCGCGCCTGCAGTGGCGACTACCAGGAAACGGCTCATACCTGCATGATGCATGACGCCTCGATCAAAGAAATGGCGAGCAAGCGGTCAATGGCCGGCGGCGGTCCGACAATTCGCGTCCGGTGCTTTTCGGCGGTTCCCCCATGCGGGCAAAGTCGGGTAGAGCCTGCCCGGTCGGGATCTCGCGCCGCCCTGCATCGAGGCGTCGAGAGGTCGCGACTGGCATCAAGAGTCCAGTCAGCCTATCGCGGGCACGGAAGATCGTGTAATCGGCGCGAGCGGTCGCCGCTGCTCCGTCAGCTTCTTCGACTCCCAGGGCGATAACGCCGCCGACGGTATTAGCCATCGCCGCTACATCTCCGGCGAGGTCGCGCCTGTCTGCGTCCGAGTTGCCGTAAAGCTGCCATTTGTAATCGAGATCGACGTCTTCGCGCACCGCTCCGACGACCAACGTCGCGATCTCTGCCGCCAGGACGTTTGCCAGGGTTTTGCCAAGGACGATTTCAATGCGCCGCACCGCTTGATGCTATCGACCGACCCGTCGTCGGTGGGCAAAGGGGGTGCCTCGCGGCTTGGCAGCGGACCGGTGTGCTACATGTGTACTACACCAATACAGCGCCGTTGTCACATCAACGAGGATCGCGTTGTTGGGTCTGAATTCAAAATCTGGTCGGGGGCCCGGGATTTGAACCCGGGGCCTCACGGTCCCGAACTCTGAGACATCTCGTCCAGAGATCGCGGAAATGATCGGTTTCAGTTCGAAAGTTCTAACTCAGCCAGCTTCGGTTCAAGGAGTCATCGCAACACCTCTGAAATGAAGGAGGCGTTTGATGAATCTCCCGCCGAGAAAAGATGTCGTGCGGCAGTTCTGGGTCGCAGTTCGGGCTGGCGCCAGCATTGAGGACGCAGTCGCGGGACTGCGCAACAGCATAAAGACCGGGCCCCGCTACAGCAGGAAGGCGGGATGGCTCTGGTTCAGGCAGGCCGGGGGCGTGGTTCCTGCTTACGTCACTGCACAGTCCAGCGGCCGGTTTCTGTCGTTTGTCGAGCGAGAGGAGATCCACGCCGGCGTGGAGCGTGGTGATTCGATCCGGCTGATAGCGCGGAGGCTCGGCCGAGCTCCCTCGACGGTGTTTCACGAGCTGCGCCGAAACATGAGGCAGCGGTATCGACGGAGGCATCGGCAAGGCCGCCCCGTCAGTCAACCCTGGAGCTATCGACCCAGCTACGCACAGCGGCGGGCCGAGTTCATGGCACGTCGACCGAAGCCGGTCAAGCTGGCGACCTATCTCGATCTGCGCCAGCTCGTGCAGGCCAAACTGGAGGAGAGCCTGAGCCCTCGACAGATCTCAGTCGAACTCCGTCAGCAATTCCCCGACAACCCGGAGATGTGGGTGTCGCACGAGACCATCTACCAGTCGATCTACATTCAGGGACGAGGTGCGCTCCGGCGCGAGCTGGCAGCCCATCTGCGAACTGGCCGAGCCTTGCGCAAACCACGGCGCAAGGCCAACGAGCGGCGGGGCCGGATTCCGGAGATGGTCAACATCAGCCAGCGTCCGGCCGAGGTCGCCGACCGAGCGATACCAGGACACTGGGAAGGCGACCTGCTGATGGGCAAGAACGGCAAGTCGGCCATTGGCACCTTGGTCGAACGCACGACTCGCTTCGTAATGCTGTTGCACCTTCCCAATGGCCATGGTCCAATCCAGGTCGAGCAGGCAATCGTGGCCGCCACACAGAAGCTGCCTGGCTTCATCTGGAAATCCCTGACCTGGGACCAGGGCCAGGAGATGCGCAACCACCTGCAGGTCAAGATGGCCACCGGTCTCCAGGTTTACTTCTGCGACCCAGCCAGTCCCTGGCAGCGTGGCTCCAACGAGAACACCAACGGTCTGCTCCGTCAGTACTTTCCTAAAGGCACCGACCTGAACCAGCACGACCCCGAGCACCTCGATTTTGTGGCTGCGCAGATGAATCGCCGGCCTCGCCAAACTCTTGGCTGGCTGCGACCTGCACAAGCGCTGGGCAGGCTACTCTCGTCGACGTCGGAGTCGGCCCGTGTTGCGACGACCGAATGAATCCGCCCAGCCTCTCCGTCCAGATTTGAAGCATTTTTTCCGATGCTTTGCTACATGAACTACTACATGGACCAGGGGGTTCAGCGGTCTACCTTCAAGTTCGGATTGGTTCATCTCCGGAGGCCTTCGCGCGCTGCAGCTCGGCGATCTGCGCGCGCGCGGCATCGACGAGTTCCGCATTTGTGTTGGCATGCCCAGCAAGTCCCCACCCACCTTCAATTGCTTCCGTGAGGAGCACCCAGGTCCGCCCCGCCAGCGAGGGATCGCCGGCGGCAGCCGCAACCATGTCGGTGAACTGGCGGACCACGGCAAGTTGCTTGTCACGGTTAAGCGCCCCTGCGTTGGTGAGAACCTGCACCCTGACGTAATTGCCGTCTCCTTCGACGTTCGAGAGCGCGCCGTCCGGTAGGTCGTGGATGAACGCCGCGGTGTTCTTGCGAAACATCGGGATGTCCGGAACCTGTTCGATCTTCATCAACGTGGAGGCCAAGTCGCGCGCGAGGGCTTTTGGATTCGCGAATGTACCGCCCGTTGCATAGACGTCGATCATCGGCATTGGTTCCTCTCCTTTCCTACTTGACCGCCGCGGCCACGTTTGGGGGCGTCCCGCTCATCAGGCGAGTATGAGCGCTACAGGCCCGTCAGTTCGCCGCATTGCTCGGAGCCGGTCGTTACTGTTGTCAGCTCTGCTCTTGTGGTGTTCGGGTATACAGGTTTCTTCCTGGCCGGCCTCATTTCAAGCGGGATAATCGGCCCTTAGAGGGCGGGCTTGACCTGGGTCTTGAGGCCCTTTCCACCGAGGAAGGCTTCCAGAGCTTTCGGGTAGTCATCGAGCCCGAACTGCTGGGTGATCATCGCCTTGCAGTCGATGACGCCTCGCACCAGCAGGGCCAGCGCGCGCTCGAAGCTGTGCAGGACGGCCATCGAGCCGACGATCTTGATCTCGTCGTTGTAGACACGGAAAGGCGAGAAGGTCGCCGTCGCATCGGCGTTGGCGACTCCGAACATGAGGAACGTCCCCCCTCTCGCGACGCGGCGCAGGCCGTCTTCGATCGCCGGCACCGCCCCGGTGGCGTCGATCACCACATCCCAGCCCCCCTGGTGTCGCAGCTCGTCGGCCGTCACTGCGACGGAATCCGCGGCCAGCTTCTTCGCGAGTTCGTGCCGGGCGGGATTGCGCTCGACGATGTCGATCTGGCTCGCGCCGGCGTGCCGGATGAGCTGCCCGAGCATCAGTCCCATCGTGCCGGCGCCGTAGATCAAGTACGAGTCGGCGACACGGCCCTCGATCATGTCCAGGCCGTGCACCGCGCACGACAGCGGCTCGACCAGCGCGCCCCAGTCACGCGGAATGTCAGTGGGAAGGCGGAACGCGTTCGCGGCGGGGACTGCGACGAACTCGGCGCACGCGCCGTTCGCCGAACCGACGCCGATCGCATTCCAGTTTTCGCACAGGTTGAAGTGGCCGGCGCGGCACTGGCGGCACGAGCCGTCGAAGAGCGACGGGTCGACGGCGACGAAATCGCCGGCCTTGAGATTGCGGACGCCCCGGCCGGCGCCGACCACCTCGCCGCAGAACTCGTGGCCGGGCACGATCGGGTAGCGAGTAGGCTCGAACTCGCCGCGCAGGACGTGGATGTCGGTGCCGCAGATCCCGCACGCGTCGACCTTGACGACCACCTCGTCAGCCTTCGGCGTGGGATCGGCGATCTTCTTGATAGTCAGCTCATTGGGGGAGTCGATGACGACGGCCTTCATGTGGCCTCCCTATTTGACAGCACCCATAGTCAAGCCGCGGATCAGCTGCCTCTGGGCGATCCACCCGGCGAGCAGCACGGGCAGGCTGGCGAGCGTCGCCGCGGCGGCCAGCTTGGCGTAGAACAGGCCCCGTCCGCTGATGAAGCTGACGAGGAAGATCGGCGCCGTCGCCGCGACCGACGAGGTGAAGTTCACTGCGTAGAAGAACTCGTTCCAGCTGAAGATCAGACAGATCAGAGACGTGGCCGCGAGCCCGGGCGCGATCAGCGGCACCACGATCTGGAAGATCTCGTGGCGGAATCCGGCGCCGTCGACGCGCGCCGCCTCGAACAGGTCGTGCGGAATCTCGAGCAGGAAGGAGCGCAGGAGCCAGACGCCCAGCGGCAGATTGATGGTGGTGTAGATGAGGATCAGGGCGAGGATGTTGTCCAGGAGCTGCAGGTCGCGCGCCAGCAGGTACAGCGGAACCAGGCTGGCCGCAAACGGTAGGAAGCGCGTCGAGATGAAGAAGAACAGCGCGTCCTGAGCTCTCTTCACCGGCCGGATCGCGAGCGCGTAGGCAGCCGGCAGCCCAAGCACCAGGACCAGGAGCGTCGAAACGAGGCTGGCGATGGCCGAGTTGATGAAGAACGGCGGAAAGTCGCCCGAGAGGACCTCCTGAAATTCCTCGAGCGTCGGCACGAAGAAGATGGTGGGCGGGGTGCTCGCCGCCTGCGGCTCCGTCTTGAACGCTTCGAGCCACATCCACAGGACCGGGAAGAAGAAGACAAACACGATCAGCCAACCCACGATCGACCACGTCACCTTCGAGCGAAGGCTGGCCGTCGACTCTTTCATCGCCGTGCCTCGATCTGAAAGATGGAGAAGAGCGTGCGCAGAGCGAAGGTGGCCACGATGGTCGTCATGATCACGGCGACGACGCCGATCGCGGATGCCTGCCCGATGTTGTAACCCTGGAATGCGACCAGGTAGAGCAGGAAGGGAATGTTGGTCGTGTCTTCACCCGGCCCGCCGTAAGTCAGCATAAAGATCGAGTCGTACGTCTGGACGACGAAGAGCGAGCCGAGGAGCGCCCCGAGCTCGATGAAAGGCCTGGCCAGCGGCAGCGTGATGCGGCGGAAGGCCTGGAAGGGGCTCGCACCGTCGACCCGGGCAGCCTCGAGCACCTCGGGGTTCTGCGACTGTAGGCCGGCCAGGATGATGAGCATCATGAACGGCGTCCAGCGCCAGACCTCCACGGCTACCACCGTGACCATCGGGAACTGGTTAACCCAGTCGACGCGGCTCAGGCCGAACGGGGTCAGCAAGTAAGGGAGCAACCCGAACAGAGGGTTGAGCAGAGTGTCCTTCCAGATCAGAGCTCCGGCCGTCGGCATGATGAGGAACGGCGCGATCATCAGCGTCCTCATGAACCCTTTGCCGAAGACGTCCGAGTTGAGGAGCATGGCGACGGCCAGCCCAAGCACGACCGAGATCCCGATCACGCACAGGGTCAGGAGAACCGTGTTCCAGATCGCGATCCGGATGCTCGAGTTGGTGATGAGCGCCGCGTAGTTCTCGAGCCACGCGAACTTGAAGCTTCCCGGTTTGAGCAGGTTCCACTCGAAGAAGCTGTAGTAGATGGTGAGCACGAAGGGGACCTGTGTGACCAGAAAGATGTAGATGAACGCGGGAAGCAAGGGCAGGCGCCGAGCCCAGGCTTCCCGGCGGGAGATGGAGGCGGCGGACCCGCCGCCGCCTCCGCTCCTGGTCGCCGAACCGAGCAGGGTGGCTATGTCTTGTACTTCTTGCCGACCGCATCGGCCAGGGCTTGGGCTTTCGCAAGCGCCTGGTCAACGGTCTGGCCTCCCGCGATCACTTTGGCGAACTCCTGGGAGACCTGGTCGCCGAGCTGTTGGAACTCATCGATGTCCACGTACTGGATGCCGACGTAGGGCACAGGGTCGACGGTGGCGTGGGTCACGTCGGCGTGCGCGATCGATTCCATGGTGACCTGCGCGAATCCGCCGGCCGCCGCCTGGTACTCAGCCAGGGAGTAGGTTGATGTGCGCGTGCCGGGAGGCACGTGTGCCCATCCGAGCTTCTGGCCGACGAGCTTGATGTAGTCCTTGGAGGTCGCCCAGTTGGCGAAGGTCCAGGCCGCATCCTTCTTCTTGCTGCTGGACGGCATGGCCAGCGACCAGGCCCACAGCCAGCCCGACCAGTCCTTGACCTTGGTCGGCGCGTACGCGTAACCCGAATTCTTGGCTGCGTCGCCGGTGAAGTTGCTGGCGCCGACGGTGGCGTCGTACCACATGGCGACCTTGCCGTTGTTGTACGCGTTGAGGCACTCGACGAACCCGGCGTTGCCGGCCCCCGGCTCGCCGGCCTGCTTGATCAGGTTGATGTAGAAGCTGACGGCGTCCTTCCACTGCTGGGTGTTCAGCTGAGCGTTCCACTGCTGGTCGAACCAGCGTCCGCCATACGTGTTGACGACGGTGTCGAGCGGAGCGAGCTGCTCACCCCAGCCGGGCAGGCCGCGCAGGCAGATGCCCGACGTGCTCGAGGTGTGGACCGCCTTGGCGGCGGCCGCGACCTGGTCCCAGGTCGGATGGTCCGGCATCGTGATGCCCTTCGCCGCAAGCATGTCCTTGCGGTACATGAGCATCGAAGACTCGCCATAGAACGGCACCGCGTAGAGGTTGTCCTTGTAGCTGAGCGCGGTCCTGATTCCGGGGATCAGGTCGTTGACGTCGTAGTCCGAGCTCTTCGCGATGTAGGGGTTGAGGTTCTCGATCCAACCCTTCTTGGCCCAGAGCGGGACCTCGTAGGTGCCGATCGTGAACAGGTCAAAGCGGCCGCTGTTCGCAGCCACGTCCTGGGTGACCTGCTGGCGGAGCTGGTCCTCCGGCAACGTCACGATCTTGACGTCGATGTCCGAGTGGGCGCTGTGAAAATCGGAAAGCAGCTTCTTCAGGTCCGCCATCTGCGGGTTGTCAACCGCGGCGACGGTGAGCGTCTTGCTACTACCACCTCCCCCGCCAGCCCCTGAACAGGCGGCCCCCGCAAGGGCCACGATCAGGCCGATCGCGGTCATGGCGACCAGGCGCCATCTCTGCTGCCGATCCGGAAACCCAAACTTCCTGTCGTTCATGAAGAGTTCTCCCCCTTTGAACTGGCCGGCGGGAACGCTGGGCGCAAAGCATTTGACAACGTTGTCAAAAGACAACGTTGTCATTAGTACCACATGTCAGCTTAGACTTCAACAGGAGATTTTCAGGACCCCGCTGGGGCCCCTTTTTTCTGAGTTCAGGAGGCGGAGGGTGACCGAGGAAGCAGCCGCGCGTGACCGGGCCACCATGCGTGACGTCGCGGCCCTGGCCAGGGTCAGCTTGAAGACGGTGTCCCGCGTCGTGAACGGCGAGCGGGGTGTGTCACCCCGCCTTGTCAGGCGAGTCAGCGCCGCGAGCGAGCGATTGGACTACCGCCACAACTTGACGGCGAGCATCCTCCGGCGGTCTGACGGCCGGAGCCTGACCATCGGGGTCGTGCTCGAAGACGTCGCCAACCCGTTTGCTTCGACGCTGCATCGGGCGATCGAGGACGTGGCTGTGCAGCGCGGGGTGCTCGTGCTTGCCGGCAGCTCAGACGAGGACGAAAGGCGTGAGCGGCGTCTCGTCGCGGCCTTCGCCTCACGCCGCGTGGACGGGCTGATCATTCAGCCGTCCAGCCACGACCACGGCTACCTTCGTTCGGAACGTCGCGCCGGCACGCCCGTGGTCTTCGTCGACCGCCCCCCCGCCTCGCTGGACGCCGACGCGGTCGTCACCGAAAACGCCGCAGGGATCCGGCGCGCGGTACATCACCTCGTCGAGCAGGGCCATCGGCGTATCGGCTACCTCGGCGATCTGCACTCGATCGCCACCGCAGCGGAGCGTCACAGCGGCTATCTCGAAGGCTTGAAGGAGCATGGGATCGAGCTCGACAAGTCGCTTGCGCAGCTCGACGTGCGGGGTATCGAGAAGGCCGACCTCGCGGCGCGGAAGCTGCTGATGCTATCGCCTCCGCCCACCGCCCTGATCACCGGGCAGAACCTGATCACGATCGGAGCGTTTCGCGCGCTGCGCCGGCAGCGGCTTCACAAGAAGATCGCGCTCGTCGGATTTGACGACTTTCTCCTCGCCGACCTCCTCGACCCGGGGATCACGGTGATCGCCCAAGACCCGGCCGCCATCGGCAGGACGGCTGCCGGCATCCTTTTCCGACGCCTCGACGGGGACCGAGCTCCGTTTCAGACGCACATCGTGCAGACGCTGATGATCAAGCGCGGCTCGGGCGAGATCCGTCCTTGATGGTCGTCTGCGGCGAAGCGTTGATGGACATGATCCGGAACGCCGACGGCACGCGCCGCGCGATGCCGGGTGGAGGACCCTTCAACACCGCGCGGGCGCTGGCGAGACTTGGCGTACCCACGGCGTTTCTCGGACGTTTCTCGACCGACAAATTCGGCCAGGAGCTCGCTGCCCTGCTGGCGACCGACGGCGTGAGTTTGTCGCTGGCGTCGACTGGCCCCGAGCCGACAACGATTGCCGTGGCGGACCTCGACCGCGACGGGTTTGCCGAGTATCAGTTCCTGATCGAAGGAACTTCCGCGCCCAGTCTCACACCGTCCGCGATGCCCGAGCACCTCGCCGACGACGTCGACGCAATTCACATCGGAACACTCGGACTCACCCTCGAGCCAATGGCGTCAACCCTGGCGGAATTTGCTTTGCGAGAGCGTGCCGGCCGTCTCCTGATGATCGACCCGAACATAAGGCCAGGCCTGCTCGACGAGTCTTACCGGGATCGGCTCAACTCCCTGATCCGGGCATGCACTGTCGTCAAGGCGAGCGATCGGGACCTGGCCTGGCTCTATCCAGATCGCGACTACGCCGCCGCCGCCGCCGATGTCCTTGCCCAGGGCGTGAGCCTGGTGGTGGTCACGCTCGGCGCCGACGGCGCGTTTGGTGCCCATCGCGACGTCCGGCTGCGAGTCGCAACTCCGCCCGTGGACGTTGTGGACACGATCGGCGCCGGCGACGCTTTCGGAGCCGGAATCCTCGCGTGGTTGCATGACCACGACCTGGTGCGGCCCTCCCTGGTCCTGTCGGAAGACCAGTTGCGATCCGCTCTCGACTACGCCTGCCACGTCGCGTCGCTCACGGTGGCGCGCGCCGGCGCCGACCCGCCACGGAAGAGCGAGCTGATTCCTGCGTAGTGCGGGGATCTGGCGCGGCCAGCTCGGACAACTCGTGCATCGACGCCCGGGTCGCGGGATAGAGGCGCGTGTAGGCGGCGTAGTAATCGTCGTATAGCCGAGCGCGGCCGGCATCCGGCTCGGTTTCCTCAGCGCCGAGCCGCACAACGCCACACGCCTCTTCCACGCTGCCGAACACTCCGGCGGCGACTCCGGCGAGCAGAGCCGCTCCATAGGCCGGGCCTTCATCGGCGACCGTGCGCACGGTCGGCCGGGCGAAGACATCGGCCAGGAGCTGGCGCCAGAAGGGGCTGCGGGCGCCGCCGCCCGTGATCCTGATCTGCGCCACGTCCAGGCCAAGCTCCTTCATGATTTCGAGCGAGTCGCGGAGGCTGAAGGCCACTCCTTCGAACACCGCCCGCGTCATGTGCGCCATGCCGTGGCGCGAGCACAGCCCGACAAACATCGCCCGCGCGCGCGGATCCATATGCGGCGTGCGCTCCCCAGTGAGGTACGGAAGGAAGAGGAGCCCCCCGGCGCCAGGTGGCACTGAGGCCGCGAGCTCGGTCAGTTCGTCGTACCCGTGTCGCCCGAGGACGTCACGCCACCACTGCAACGCTCCTCCGGCCGCCAGGGTGACTCCCATCTGGTGGTAACGGTCCGGCACCGCATGACAGAAGGTGTGGAGGCGGCCCGACGGATCAGGCGTGAGCGTGTCCGCGTGGGCGAAGAGGACGCCGCTGGTGCCGATGGAACAGCTGGCAAGCCCTGGTCTGACCACGCCATTTCCCACCGCTGCGGCGGCGTTGTCACCGCCTCCGGCTGCGACCGGTATGCCCGACCCGAGCCCAAGCTCGGACGCGGTGGCTCTTGAAACCTCGCCCGCTTGCGCGGAGCTCTCGAACACCGATGGCAGCCACTGCGGATCGATCTCCAGGGCGTCGAGAATTTCGGCGGACCATGACCTTGTCTTGAGATCCAGCAGGAGGGTCCCCGAGGCGTCGGACACGTCGGTGGCGCGCTCGCCTGCCAGTCGCAGCCGGACGAAGTCTTTCGGCAGGAGGACAGTCGCGACCCCCGCATAGGCATCTGGTTCCTCGTCGCGGAGCCAGAGAATCTTCGGGGCCTGAAAACCGGTCAGAGCGGGGTTGCCGGTGATTTGATTCAAGCGCTCCGGTCCGACACGGTCGGTGATCGCCTGACATTGGGCCGCCGTGCGCTGGTCGTTCCAGAGGAGGGCGGGCCGGATGACCTCGTCGTGTGAATCAAGGAACACCGAGCCGTGCATCTGGCCGGCGAGACCGAGGCCCTGCACATCGCCCCCGACCTCGTGCGCGACCTTTGCGATGACCGCGCGGCTCGCGCTCCACCAGTCTTCCGGATCCTGTTCCGACCAGCCAGGATGCGGCGAGTGCAGCCGATAGGCGGCCGTCGCGGTGGCGGTCACGCGGCCCGCCTCATCGATCGCCAGACAACGCGCACCGCTGGTTCCGAGGTCAAGCCCGAGAAGTTGGGTCAATCGAGCAGCCCCATCCCTACCTATGTTCCGCTTAGGAGGGGCTGTCACACCCATACCACGAGTGCGGGCGCCCTGACACCCGCCAGCCGTGCCGTTGGGCCGGCGTCGCCCATCGCCGCCCCGGCACAAAAGCCCAACGTGGCGCGATTGCAGGCCATCACCTGTCTGGGCACTTGTGCGAGAGCAATGCGCTCATCCGCCCGACCAGCTAGCGCCTAGACCAATGGGCCTGCCGTTCGGAGAATACTTTGATGAACTATGCCTACATCCAGGTCGACCGGCAATCGTGGTCAACCACACGGCACGATGACCACAGCGGTCCTATACGCGCCACGCGATCTGCGAATTGAGCAGCGGCCTGTTCCAAGTCCGTCGGAAGGCGAGGTCCTGGTCCGGATTCTCTCGGTCGGAGTTTGCGGATCCGATGTCCACTATTACGAGCACGGCCGCATCGCGGATTTCGTCGTCCGCAGCCCGTTGGTCCTGGGACACGAATCGTCCGGTCAAATAATTGAGGTCGGCAAGGGAGTCTCCGGGGCGCGATTGGGCGACCGCGTGGCCATCGAACCGGGCGAGCCTTGCGGTCATTGCGATCAGTGTCGGGCAGGTAGATACAACCTGTGTCCCAACATCAGATTCCACGGCACGCCTCCGGTCGATGGCACTCTGTCGGAATTCGTCGCAGTGAGATCGGAGCTCGCGTACACCGTGCCCGATGAGATCAGCGACAACGCGGCCGCTCTGCTTGAGCCGCTTTCTGTCGGCATTTGGGCAAACCGCAAAGCCGGCACCCAGACCGGGACTTCATTGCTGATCGCCGGGGCAGGGCCAATCGGTCTGGTAACGACCATGGTTGCACGCGCCGCCGGCGCGACGCGTATCGCCGTGAGTGACGTCAACCGCAACCGACTGTCGGCGGCCCTGGCGAGCGGCGCCACCGAGACCGCGGTACCGGGCTCTGATGAGCTCGCCGGCGAGTTCGATGCCTTCATCGACTGCTCCGGTTCATCAGCCGCCATAGATGCAGGCGTACGTCTGGTTCGGCCGGCGGGGTCAGTCGTCTTGGTTGGGATGGGTGCAGATGAATTGCGACTGCCTTTTGGGGTGGTCCAACAACGCGAGCTGGTCATTACTGGCACATTCCGCTACGCCAATACATGGCCGACCGCAATTGCTCTGGCTGCTTCTGGGCGAGTCAGTCTCGACGATCTGGTCACAAGCGAGCACGCACTTGCGGAGGCGGAGCAAGCCCTGACCGCCGGTCACGATCCGCACAGCGTCAAGGCTGTTGTTCGACCAGCGCTTGGCGCTACCCACAGTGCCAAAGGTGAGAAGACAAAGATAAAGGCGCCAGCTAGTTGGCTTGCACCGTAGCCGTTAGCGGTTCTTGCGCTCGACCGAAGCTACGCCCACGGCCCTTGCCCAGCGCGAAGCTTGCTCGATTACGCTGTGGTGATCCTCGACCATCCGCTCGCG
>Ga0137369_10004489_pt1 | contig 14242 bp, 27 predicted proteins | sample SagtaG_12_FD_104918 | JGI IMG/M metagenome (GOLD analysis project Ga0137369, IMG submission 104918) | Vadose zone soil microbial communities from Sagehorn Ranch, Mendocino, California, USA - Sage1_L_113_16 metaG | ecosystem: Environmental > Terrestrial > Soil > Vadose zone | place: USA... | reverse complement strand
TGTTTGTCCACAGTGGACATGGTACTCTAGAGCCATTTTCGGGTACCGTCCATTGTAGGCAATCGAGATCAAGCTATGGTGGTACGGGCGTACTACAATGGAGGGTATTATGACCGTGATGGGAGGTATGTCATGCGGACGGTGCGACCATGCGACATGTGCGGTTTGGTGGGTAGGTGGCGTAAGAAGAAGAATGGTATGCGATACTGCATTGCGTGCGGTATCGCCCGTGCGGTTCAGGCTGCGGCGCAGTTGCGTGCGAAGGCCGGCCCGTTCTATGACGCCTGGCTCGTCTCTGCCGGACCACGTGGCAGGGGCGCGAGCAGGAATAGGGGTAGCTCCACATAGGACAGGGACGGTGTTACAGTTGACGTCACAGTGTCACACGTCGATGGAACAGAGGTGAGCAGCAGTGGTGATTCGAGGTACACCCCAGGAGATCGCTCAGCGATGGAAGACCAGGACGGCAGGCGCCGTCCCCGAGGCCGTGGCGGGCGCGCGCCGCGTGCAGGAAGCCCCCGGCCAGCAGGCGGCGCGTCAGGCCCCGGCATACCAGCAGAACACGATGGCGAACGTGGAGAAGTGGAAGCGGAACGTCAGCAAGGTGACCCGTGAGGAATGGCTGGCCGCCTATGAGAAGGGGTCCAACCGCATCGCGCAAGGGGTCAACGACAAGGTGGCCAAGATGGAGCGACACATGACCAACTTCGCTCCCCATCTGGAGACCGTGCAGCGGGAGCTGTCCGGCATGCCGCGCGGCGACCTGGAGTCCAACTTGGCCAGGATGCTGCACAACGCCCGGCGCAACGCCCAGTACCAGTCGCCCGCCTAGTCTTCTATCCGTCCACAGTCGACAGTCCACAGTGGAGAGATGAGGGAACCAAGTGGGCGAGATCGTAGAAGTCATCACCGGGCGAGTCACCAACCCAGCCGCGTTCACCGCGGTCACCATCAACTCGGGCGACCCCGGTGCGGGTGCGGCCGGCGGAACGGGCGTCCGCTCGTTCTCCGGCGCCACCCCCAAGCTAGAAGGCGTGTGGTACCAGGGGGCGGCGGCCGGATTCGTGCGGGTGAGGTCCAACCGTCTGCACGACCCCGTACGCGGCATCACTCTTGCCGCGCCGGCCGCACTCCCGACCAACCTCCTACCAGACGGCACAGAGCAGATCCTCCAAGAGACCGACACGCTCATCCTGGAGGTGCAGGGTGGGGCGGCCGAGATCGACACGGCGGCATTGCTCATCTCCTACGGCAACGTCTCCGAGGGGACGTCGAAGCTACGGATGTGGGAACAGGTGCGACCCCTCATCCGTAACATCGTCGGCCATCAGGTCGACGCGGCCGGACCAGTCACGTCGGGGGACTGGAGTGCCGGCACCAACTTCAACAACCTGTCAGGTCTGTTGCACGCCGACACCTTCTATGCCGTGCTCGGCTACGAGGTAGACGCGCCCGTGCTCGCGGTTGCGCTACGTGGACCCGACACCGGTAACTACCGGGTTGGCGGACCAGGGCCGCTGCAACCGTTGGAAACCCGCGATTGGTTCATCCGACAGTCGAAGTTGCACAACGCGCCGCGGGTGCCGGTGTTCAACAGCCAGAACCAGGCGGCCACTCAGGCGTTCGTCGCCAGGGTGACCGCCGCGGGCACGGTCAACGTGACATGGGTGCTGGCTGAGCTGAACGCCCAGCCGTGACAGCGTCCACGGTGGACGGCTTCCGCCATACCGTCCACCGTGGACCATCCACAAGGGAGGGTTGTTGTGGCAGTACGGTCCACAGTCTCGTTCCACAAGCTAGAACGGCTGAGCAACCCAGCAGCCGGAGCGGAGTTCGCGTTCGTCGCACCAGGGCAAGGCATCTGGCGCGTCTACAGCATTCGGTTCACGGTGGCTACCTCCGCGATCGTCGCCAACCGCACCGTCGCCGTGGTCATCGATGACGGTAACGTGGAGGGATATCGCGCGTCCGCGCCCGCCAGCCAAGCGGCCAACCTCACCGTGAGGTACTGCGCAGCCGCTGGGGTGCCCCCTGGCGGCACGGCAGCCGGGGGGTTGACGATCCCCTTGCCCCACTATGGGGCCGTCCTGCTGCCCGGTTGGCGGCTTGCGGTGGACGTCGACGCCATCGACGCCGGGGACCAGCTCTCCGCTGTCGCCGCCCTCTTGCAGGAGTTCCCGACCGGTCCAGGGTACGAGCTGGTGCCATCCGTGCCCACGGACCGCAACGACTGGCCGTAGCCGTGGTCGATCGGATAGAGGCCCCCGTCGTCGTGGTCGCGGCCGGCACCTTCGCCAGCGTGCCCACGACCACGCCGCTGTCGTTCCAGGATGGTGTCGTGGTCGGGCTGGAGATCCGTGTCCCTCCGGGGCCCTCCGGCCTCATGGGGTTCCAGATCCTCCACAGTGGAGTGAGCGTTCTACCGAAGAAGGCATCGGAGTTCATCGTCACTGACAACGACAAGATAGAGTGGCCGCTGTCCAACTTCCCAACCGGAAACAAGTGGGCCGTGCGCGCCTACAACGAGGACGTGTACGACCACTCGATATATCTCTTCTTCCTGATCGATGAGCTGCCCCTGCGGGCACGGTCCATCATGGATGTTCCTCTGCCCGTACAGCTTGACCAACCGTCCACAGTGGAGGAAACATGACCGTCACCACCCATGGGTACCGCGACTGGGGGCGCATCGTCCAACAGGCAGATGAGCGGTTCGTCAACGAGGTGGACAGCTTCGTAGGGCTTGCCGGCACCATCATTTTCGAGGGGTTCGTCGGCACGCGCCCATATCTTGGGATCTCCGGGGTGGCGACCACCTTCGCGGTTCAGGTCAACCTCACCTGGGCGATGGATGCGGCGTTCGCCCAGGTGGTGGACATCGACTCCTTCGACGTCCCCAACGGGTACATCATGCCGTTGTCGGTTCCCGTCGCGGCGCCGTACCTGCGGGTGACTGTGCTGGGCAGCGCGGCCAATGCGGTGTATAGCCTGGACGTCTTCACCATCGCCAGCCCACGATGGTCACACGGCACCGGGAACCGGGACCCCGTCCTTATCGAAGAGGCGGGCACTGGGGTAGGTGCCGGGGCGAACCTCACCCGCAACGCCAACCACCTGTTCGTGGGGGAGGTGCTCGCATGGGTGCAGACCGACGCGGCCGCCTGGCAGATGAACGTGCGTGCGGTCAGCTTCGGGGGTGGGATACGGGAGCTGTGTATCTTCGACCAGCTTTCCGGGTACGGGGCGAAAGGCCATCAAGTCAGGCTGTTTCTGCCCGGCCGCGGTGCGCGCATGGTGTTCACGAACACCTCCGGCGTGAGTGTCACGGCCCGTTTCGGGCTGCTCGCCCGCCCGCTCATGCCGGGGTTGTGAGCCGTGGCTGTCCTTGCGCCGTCCCTTGTGGACCTTCGGGCCGAGGTCGACGCACGATGGCCCGGCCGCAGCCGCAAGGTTGACGGGTGGTACCGGCCGTACGGTCTCGGTGACCCGTCCGACCACTGGCCGGACAGCAAGGGTATGGTGCACGCCATCGACATCACCGCGGCCGGTATCAACCCCATGGGTGTCGTGGACGCCTGCCGACAGCATAAAGGCGTCTGCCACTACATTATCTGGAACCGCCAGATATACAGCGCCATCCGCAACTTCGCGCCCGTCGCCTACTACGGTAAGTCCCCCCACACGGACCATGTACACGTGTCGATCCATCTCACGTGGCAGGCCGAGAGCTACCGGGGCGGCTGGGGTATTGCGTCAAGCGGTGACGTCGGGTTCGGCGCCGCGCCGCCACTGGCCGAAGGTTTCTCCGCGGCATGGGACCACTCTATACAGGTGCAAGCTACGGCGGACTGGTTTTCGGTCGCGTCGTCAAGCGTCGATGCGGCAGCCGCCGCAACGGCGGGACTACGTTTCTAAAGGGGGCACACCATGCCGGCAGGCTGGACCGTCATCAATGCTGAGCCGCGTGAGACTCTGACCTCGGGCCAGCGGTTCGTCAAAGGTTACGACGTGAGGTTCGTGGTGCACGACACCGACACGGAGGACGTGGTCTTCGTGCCGGACAGCGACTTCCTGGCTGGACGGACGGCTGACTACGTGCAGCGTCGCGCAGACGCGATCGCGAGCACCATCGGCTTGACTAACCGTCCATAGTCGACAGTCCATACAGGGGGGTCACGCTATGTGGGACCAGATCAACCGACTCATAGAGCTGGCCGTGGGGCCGGTGCGACGCCTGGCCAGCGAGCTACGCGGCATCCTCAACGCCGTGGCCAGCACCATCACCATGGTGATGACTAACGTCGCCACCCGTTGGAACGGGTTGGCGCAGGCCGCGCTGTGGTGGCGCTGGGCCATCCAGCGTTACGTGTCCGAGACGTACACCACGCTGCGATGGTTGTTGCTCGTCCAGCTCCCCCGCGTCGCCAGACAGTACGCCGACGCGGCACAACGCCTGGTGCTGTCCATGCTGGTCGCAGCCGAGGCGCGGCTGCGGGGGTTGGTGGACGCCGTCACCCGCTGGGCGCAAGGCCAGCTCAACAGGGTGTTGTCCCGGTTGGACAGCCTCACCCGCTGGGCGCGTCAACAGCTCACCAACGTGTTTGACTTCATAGCCTGGTTGTCCCGCGAGGTGTTGCCCCGCGTCACCAGCCCAACCAGGATGGCGGAGTGGCTGGCTGGCGCCATCGTCATCCCTATACTGCGCGTCCTGGACGCACACGCCGAGGCTGTGGCGGAATGGGTGCTACGCAACAGCGTTCGCACCATTCTGCGCAGCCTCCCCCGTATCGAGCGGTTCGTTGCGAGGATGTTCTGATGGTCGAGCGAGAGTCCATTATGGACAAAGTGGGGGCGCGATTGTCGACCCGCGTCGCGGACGTCGCATCCCGGGCCGTCATCGACACCAAGCTTCGCTCAGCCGGATACACGCGCAAGGTGACGTTGTCCGTCCTGGACGAGCTATTTCGAGTCATGGATAGCGAAGCGCGCGCGGCATTGAACCCGTGGCTGAAAGACATACTCACCAACCCCGACCTGCCGGCCGAGATCCGCCCCCTGCTCTCCGCGATCGCAACCCCATCGGGACAGTGGCAAATGTTCGTGGCCGGCTCGGCCACGGGGGCCGTCATGGCCGGCGGGCTGAGCCAGCTACTCGCCGACCTGATGGCGCCAGCCATCCTGCCCATCATCGCCAACCACCCCAACCTCCCCCTGAGTGCCGACGTCGCGGCACAAGCCGAAGCCCGGGGCGTCCATATAGGGCTCCCACCCGACGCTGAGGCGGCACGAGCCGGGCTCAACGGTGACCGCTTCGACGGGTTGGTAGAGCTCAACCGGCGCGTACCAGAGCTGTCGGAGATCCTCACCCTCTACAACCGGCGGCTCGTTACCGGCAAAGACGCGCAAGCCATGATGCGCAGACTGGGGCTCAGCACCCACAACGTGGGACTGCTGTTCGGTCTGGCGCGCACTGAGCTGACCCCTGAGCAGCTTGCAGACTTGGTCAACTTCGGTGTCCTCACCGAGGCTGACGCCGTCTCGACGGCTCACCACAGTGGGATGTCCACGGAGGACTTTCACCGGCTGGTGCTCGGCGCAGGTCAGCCCCCGGCGCTGGACGCGGTGATCCTGGCCTGGCGTCGTGGCATTCTCACCGAGGCGGACGTAGACCGGGCCATCGTGCAGGGGCCGATCCGCGCCGAGTGGATACCCGCCGTCAAGGCGTTACAACATGAGCCACTCCCGTTGACTGAGGCTGCGGACGCCGTCAACCAGGGGCACCTCACCCGGGAGCAGGCGGAGCGGGTCGCCAAGCTGCACGGAGTGTCCACCGAGGACTTTGGCGTCATCGTCGACAACGCCGGTATCCCACCCGGTCCACAGACGGTGCTCGACTGGGTGAACCGTGGGCTGCTCACCGAGCGGGAGGCGCTCGACGCGCTCTACGAGTCGCGGATCAAGAACAAATGGGTGCCCAAGTATCTCCAGTCCAGGTACGAGACCATCCCGCCCGAGACCATCCGCGTGCTCATGCGCCACGGGGCGTTGTCCACGGAGGAGGGTGTGCGGCGGTTGCAGCTTCGGGGGCTGTCGCCCGCGGACGCGGCGGTCTACGCGCAGAGCGCCACTGCTGAGAAGACACAGGAGCAACGATCCTTGTCCGTGGCGCAGGTCCTGGAGCTGTACGTGGACCAGGCGCTGTCCGCGGATGAGGCTGGACAGGTGCTGTCCTCCTTCGGCTATGACGAGCATGAGATCGGGTGGCAGCTCGTCTTGGCGGACTCGCGACGCCTGCGCCGCTACCAGGTTGCCATCCTCAACCGCATCCGTACCGCCTACGTGGCGCGGCGAATGGATGAGGTCGAGGCGTCGGGCCTGATGGATGAGATCGGGATCACCCCGAACGAGCGCGACGGCAGCATCCTCCTGTGGGACATCGAGCGCGCCACCATCTCTAAGGGGCTGACGACAGCCCAGATCACCTCCGCCTACAAGCGGGGTCTGATCGACCGGCAAGCCGCGCTCGATAGGCACATGGGCGACGGGTACAGTCCGGACGACGCGGAGATACTCATCAAGCTGGCCGAAGGGAAGTGAGAGCATGACCGACCCGCGCTCACCAGGAGAGGCGATCAGGGCCGCAGCCGAGCGGCTGGTCCGACAGCGGGAGGCAATCCATGCCGAGTCAGAAAGGCTCGCACGGGAGAAGCGGGAGACCGAACAGGCGGAGGGGGGAGCGGTACCTGACTCCACGTCGAGGTAGGAACCTGAAGCGGGCTGCTCTCAAGGGACGGCTACAGTCCATTATGGATAGTTGGGGAGACAGGCATGGCGACAGTGCTGAAGTCGGAACCGTTCGATGACATCCCCGGCATGGTCGAGGTGACCGTGGACGCCGGGAACCTCCGCGTGCTCACGCTCGTGGTGCACCGCTCCCAGATGGAAGCCCCAGAGTGGCCGGACATGCTGAACCACCTGGTGGAGATGCAACTCCGCGACGTGTCCACCGTTTCGGAGGGTTCGCAATGATCGAGGGAGTGGACTACTCAACGGCCCATCCCTCGATACAGTCCCTTGTGGACGGTGGGAAAGAGTTCGCCGGACGGTACGTCGGACTGGGCGGCTTCAACAAATGGTTGACTCAGGATGAGGCGAAGGTGCTCAGCGTTGCGGGAGTGTCCATCGTGGCGCTCTGCGAGGGTGTCACGTCATGGATGCTGGGCGGGTGGAGCGCGGGGCAGGCCGCGACAAAGGCGGCCAACGCACAGGCTGTCGGGTGCGGCATGCCGCCCGACCGGCCCATCTACCTCTCGTGCGACTTCGACGTGACCGCGGCGCAATGGCCGGCCGTGCGGTCCTGCCTGGCGGGTGCGGCAAACGTCGTAGGCGTGGAACGGGTGGGCATCTACGGCGGCACCAATGCGTTGCGCTGGGCGCGCACCGCCGGTGCGGCATCATGGTTCTGGCAGGCGCTGGGTTGGCGGCAGGGTGTCTGGCTCGACTGGGTGAACGTCCAGCAGTACCGCAACGGGGTCAGCTTCGGCGGTGGAAACGTAGACTTCGACCAGGCGTTAACCGTCGACTATGGACAATGGAAGGTGAGGCAGGCCATGACGGCTACCAACAACGACAAGGACCTCTACGGCAGGATGGAGGCGTTGGTCTACCTGAAAGACAAGTTCGGGGACTGGCTGCCAGACGACCCCGGGGGGAACGTGCCGATCGTGGCGCTGCTCAAGAACCTTCCGGGTGGACCACAGATGGTTGCCGACGTCTCGACGGCGATCCTCAACGGGCTGGACTACGACCGGCTCGCGTCGGCGATCGCGGCCAAGATGACACAGCGCCCGCTGAGCGTGTCGGTAAGCGGTGAGCTGACCGGCACGGCTACTCCACAAGGAGCATGACGGGAATGAGATGGTACGCGCTGTGGCAGGCGTTCTTGGCCGGCTACCTGACCCTGATCGCGGCCGGAGTCTGGAGCGACCTGCTCGGTATGCGGGGCGCCGGCATCATGGTTGCCATCGGTGCCGCGCTCAACGCGGGCACCGCGGCCTACTACGCAGCCACCAGCAAGATCGTGGCTCCGCCCGAGGCGGTGGACATGCGGCGGGTACTCTGACCGGTGCGTCAAGGTGGCCGACGTCGGGCCGCCCCGGACCCTCCCTCGCCAGCTTCAAGCAGGGACCGGGGCGGCTCCCGTCGTCACAGAGCCAAGATCTCCTCGCGCTCTAGGGCACACCCGCACCCGGGTGAGATCTTGGCTCTGCGGTCCGTACAGCGGGCAAGACTTGCCCCTGGGGGTGCGGTTCCGTAGCGTCTCTCCTGCCCCCTACGCCACCGAAAGGGACAAGATATGGGTAACTGGACATCGGACGACCGGCCGCCGACGCAAGGCCACTACTCCACCGCGGTCTACGACGTGATGCGAATGGCCGCCACCACGATAGCCTCGCGCACCGACAGCACCATGAGCACCGAGTGCGTTTACCGGCACGACGAGCCGTACTGCGTGCACTACCTGGCCGCAGCCGTGCACTTGCTCGCCAACGCGCTGATGCACTCCGGCTACACGGCCGAGGAGGTTGAGGGACTCGCGGTCGTCTCCGCGGCCGAGGTTATGACGTGGTGACCAGGCGAGCCACCAGCGCAGGCATGGCGCGCACCCCGTATGAGCTGCACGCGCAGCCGAAGGTCTGCCGTTGCGTGCTCCCTCCACAGGCGTTCGGCACGTTCCGCACCCTGGAGCGGGCCGTGGCGACGGCCAGCGGGTACGTCAACGTAGTGGACGCCTTCTATTTCGAGCATCGTCTATGGCTGCATTGGCAGATCGTGGACGTCAGGGACGGGGCCGTCGTATGGCGCGACGGCTTCCACGAGAAGGGCAGGGACCATGGTACGCAAACGACCCTCCACAGTGGAGGCTGAACAGGTCCAGGAGGACTCGATCAGCCTGGACGACTACGCGACGACGGACCCCGGGGCGCAACAGGTCGAGGTGTCCGCATCGGCAGCCGAGGTGCCGGCCGACGACGGCGATGCGGCGTTGCAGAGCCTGATGGACTGGTGCGCGCGGAAGATCGAAGAGAGCGAAGAGGGGTCGTTCGCGGCCATCAAGCGCATTGTTCGGGACACGCTGGCGTCGAAGACTCCCGACGAGGTGCTCCGCGAGCAGTTGCCCACCAGCGGCCGGGACTTCGTGGACCGGCCATTCATCGCATTTGGGTTCGGACTCACCGAGAGCGAGTTCAGCGAGAGTGACGGGTGCCCATTCTACGCTAACCTCGACATCGCCATCGGCAACCCGCCGAAGCGCCGGGTGGTCAACGTGGGGTCGTGGAAGGTGATGGCACAGCTCATGATGCTGGACCTCATGGGTGAGTGGCCACAGACGCTGGTGATCCGGCAGAAGAAGCGCGCCACCAAGAAAGGGTACTTCCCGCTTTCGCTGGTGCGTCCCGACTAGCTCACCCTCCCGAAGGGTCAGACCGTGGCACACGTGTCCGCAGTGTTGGGGTCTCTGCGGCACGTGTGTCACTCCCATATTGGAGAGTCACATGGGAATGTACGTGCTGTGGCTGACCCACTCGGATCGGCCGTCCCTTCATGTGACCCGCATGATGTACCGCGATGACGACCGCGCCGCCGCGGATGCGGCGTTGCGCTGGCTACGCCTGCATCGGCGGACCACACCAGCCCGCAAGCCCTTCGACCAGTGGGTGGTCCTCGCACCCAGGGGACGTCTTGGGCTGCCCGAAATCATTGCGACAGGAGGACCCGGGGATGCACTTGAAGCCATGGAAAGCGAAGCAACTTACCCCTGACTTTGGGGTGATCGCAGAGGAGCTGAGCAAGGACGTCTTTCACCGGGCACGGTGTGAGATCTGTACTTGGAACATCGTCAGCCGGGACGTGTGGGCGCCGGTCGTCCAGCACGTGCACGAGCATCACGGTCACACCGTGAAGTACACGGTCGAGTACCATTCGCAGACGCGCGTCAAGGCCTGGTAATGGGCACGTACGCCCTGTGGGCTGCGATCCGCACCGTCAAGGCGAAGATCGGCACATGGGTCGGGTACAACCGCGCCGTGGAGGCCGGCCTGGACATCGACCGTGCGGCGTGGGCCCGGTGGGTCGGGCAGGCCAGGAACGCCATTGCGGGACGCACCCTGGAGATGGGGCGCAACCTAAACCTGCGGCCATCGGGTGCGGACATCAAGCCCATGGAAACGGTGAGCGCCCGAGGGTTCATGCAAACGGTCGTCATCTACGTCAAGGATATCGACACGGACGTGATCCGGGACCAGTTCTTCACCATCCGCGGCCGCGACCTCCGCAGTAGGCGGTCTGCGGTGTCCGAGGCGATACGCAGATATCAGGATGCCATCGATGCCAACCCGGACGACTACCCGGAGGAGATCGTGGGCGCGTCGTACTGGGACACCTACGACATGACTCCAGGAGGGTGACATGGATGGACCAGAAGCGTACTCGGTGCTCACCATCATTCCTCACGAGGATGGGGGTTACCGCATTTATGTCCATTGTGGATGGTGCGAGGGCCTGCTGACCTGGTGGGACCAGGACGCTGGACCGAGCTTGCCCACCGCCGCGAAGCTAGACGGCCTGGAAAGCGGTTACCTAAACGCCTGTTCCGTAGCTCGGTCGCATCGCATCACGGGGGGATGATATGGCTGGGACAAAAGAGGACGAGCGCCCGATTCTCGTGATCCGCCTGTTTGGTGACGGCTCGGTTCATGTTCACTGTGGGCGCTGTGAAGGGCTGCTCGCTCGACAAGATGGAATAGCACGGAACACTTGGTTCTACCTCAGTTGGCTTGTAGAGGCGGCGAAAGACCATGTGGACCGATGCCTCATGCGCTGACCGCGCCGCGCACTGGCTGCGTCCTAACGAAGCGTGCCGCTACCCGCGCCGACACATCTTCCTGGACACCGAAGCGCGCATCGAGCGAGTTCCTGGCGGGCACGTGCAGACCTGGCGCCTGGCCGTGGCCAGGTTCCGCACCGCCCCGAAGGGCAGGCGGGTGCGCGAACGCGAGGCGGTGTACGACGACCCCGCAACCCTATGGAAAGACATCGACGCTCACTGTGGGCGCAACGAGCGAACTATCCTGTGGGCGCACAACCTCGGTTATGACGCCAGGGTTAGCCAGGCGTTTGAGATCCTGCCTCACCTCGGCTGGGAGCTGGAGGCGCACAACCTGGCGCCCCGCGGCGCCTGGCTGCAATGGCGCCGGGGCAAGGCGAGCCTGCTGATGGTGGACTCGGCGGCCATTTTCCAGACCAGGCTCGCCAAGGTGGCGGAGATGTTCGGAATGGCGAAGCTGGACATTCCACTGTGGACCGAGGACCGTGACCTTTGGGAACAACGTTGCCGCCGCGACGTGGAGATCCTGGCCACGGCAGTTACGGCCTACCTAGCCTGGCTTGAGCGGGAAGGGATGGGCAACTGGCAGATGACCGGCGCGGGCCAGTCGTGGGCGGCGTTCCGGCATCGGTTCATGACGCACAAGATGCTTGTGCACGAGGATGTTGCCGCGCTGCGCGCCGAGCGTCGAGCCTTATGGACGGGGCGGTGCGAGGCGTATTGGCACGGTACCTGGCTGGGGGAGACGGTACATGAGTGGGACCTTCCAACCGCGTACGCGCACGTCATGCGAGACGTGGCGGTGCCGACACATCTGGTCGGCCCGATGCCAGACGGCTACGACTGGCGCTCTGTGCTGGGCTCTGACCGGGTGGCGCTGCTCGCCGTATGCACAGTGGACACTCCGGCTCCGGTGGTACCGACGCTACTTGATGGCCGTATTCTCTGGCCGACCGGACGGTTTGAGACGGTGCTGTGGGACGTCGAGATACGGGCCGCTCTGGCTGAGGGTGCGACCGTAACCGTCCACAATGGATGGCTGTACCGCAAACGGCCGGCCCTTCAGGCGTTCGGACAATGGGTGCTCGATGGGGTTGCCGCCCCCGACGAGCGCGTGCCGGCATGGGAGAAGATGATCCGGCGTCACTGGGGTCACGCCCTGGTAGGCCGGTTCGCCATGACTTACACGTTGTGGGAGGAGGTGGCACACCTGCCCGTCGTGGGCACCAGGTACGCCCGGTGCCATGACCTCGACACAGGCGAGACGTACGACATAATGCAAGCGGGACGGACCCTCTGGCGCGAAGCTGGGCGTCAAGACTGGTCCCAGTCGCAGCCGGCCGTCACCGGCTACATACAGGCAGTCTGCCGGGTGCGGCTATGGGACATCATGCGCAGCATGCCGCCGCGCTCGTTCCTGTACGTGGACACGGACTCGCTGCTCGTCTCGGACTCTTGGCTGTCCACAATGGAGGATATAGCCACCTCACCAGTCGGGCATGGGCTGCGGCTCAAGCGGTCGTGGGACGGGATCTCGATATACGGACCGCGTCAGATCGTGACCGGGGACCGGGTACGCATCTCCGGGGTGAGCCACTACGCGAAGCGGGTCGAGCGGCATGTCTACGACGGAGAGGTCTGGGAGTCGCTACGTACCGGCTTGCATCGCGGCCATGCGAGCGAGGTGCGGTTGCGGGACCGCACCTGGCATGCCAACGGGGTTGACCGGCGCCGCACCGCAACCGCGGTCGGCTGGACTGAGCCGATCCACATAGGAGGGTAGTCATGTACGTCTCGTTGCAGACAGTTCCCGACTGGGTTTGCGGGGCGCTGTTCCTGTTGGTTGTGATCGCGGTCCTGGTGCGGTCGTCATGAGCATGCATGCCGGCGGACGGACCGCCCACTCACAGACACACCCGTGCCCCGGCTGCGGACGGCCCGGGATCAGGTACCACCAGTTGGCGTGTTCCACGTGCTGGTACGCGCTGCCGGAAGAGCTACGGGTCAAGATCAACCGGGCGTGGCGGCTGGGAGCGGTCGGACGGACCGCGCATGTGAGGGCGCTGGGGGAGGCCATGACGTGGTTCCGGGAGCACCCGGTTTGACCGGCCCAGCAACGCCGTACAGCCAAGATCAAGGCCCTGGTGGACTTCCCTGCACCAGGGCCTTGACGATCTTGTTAGAGAAGCTCTTAGCCGCCCTTACGGTTCGCCCAGCATCGAATCGCGCCCACACCCTCACGGAAGCTGTGATCTACCTGCTGTGCGCCGCGATGGATGAAACAGTCCAGACGGCCAGGCTGCCACTGAGTCACGGACAGCAGCACCTGCGTGCCCTTGGGCATGACGACGGGCGCGTTCCATGGGGAGCTGGTCCGGTTGACAGCATAGCCCGGTCCCGGGCCGACCGACACCCTGATGTCTAGTGGCTCGCGCCGCGGGGTAGGCGTCCACACGGCCGAAAGCATGAGCCTGTCCTGGTCGTCGTCGCGCCCGATGCCGGGCCGTACCGGGAGGTGCACCACCTTGGCCAGCGCCAGCGCCAACAGCGCCGTCACGAGCACGAACGCGGGAAGGCCCAGCGACCCACGGCTCTTGGTGCTGGTGGCCATCACAGCTCCCTCATGTTGACGTTGCGACCGTCATGGCTGCGAACCTCGCACAGGCATGCGAAGTGCCCTGTCTGCCAGCCGTGGAGGTACATAAGACAAGCGTCATGACTCACCCGCGAAGGGGAGGGAGTCTGGTACGCCAAGCCATGCTGCCGGTCCCGTGCCCCGACGTACTGCCAGTCTTCTACCTCTTCACGAACACTACCCCGACTGTCCGTTGTGGACATTGTCAGATCCTCCCCCACACGGTGATCGCGGCGCTGCCCGGATCGATGCCGTTCGGGTCATCGATCATCTCGTCCACCAGCACCCGTACGTGGTACCCGCACACGTACCGGGCGCTGCGCTTGTCACCGAGGTAGCGCGTGAGGTAACGCGCCGGGTGCCGGCAACCCTCGGATGTGCACTCTCTGGCCATGGTCACTCCTTCTGGGCGACGGTCGCCCGAACCCCTATTCTCTCATAAGAATCTTGAGAAGGGTACCCCCCTCGGAGGTATTTTCACCACCATAGCTTGATCTCGATTGCCTACAATGGACGGTACCCGAAAATGGCTCTAGAGTACCATGTCCACTGTGGACAAACATACCCCCAGGGGGTTATGGGGTGTCGGGAAAGCGTTACGGCGTAAGGTTTCTGGCGTCGACATATTGACCAACTTGAGCGCTGTGACCTCGCTACATCTTCGCCGCGGGGCGGGGGCGGCGGGGCGGGGGGAGGAGGCCGGAGCGGGAAGGCCCCAC
>Ga0137369_10004480_pt1 | contig 14253 bp, 12 predicted proteins | sample SagtaG_12_FD_104918 | JGI IMG/M metagenome (GOLD analysis project Ga0137369, IMG submission 104918) | Vadose zone soil microbial communities from Sagehorn Ranch, Mendocino, California, USA - Sage1_L_113_16 metaG | ecosystem: Environmental > Terrestrial > Soil > Vadose zone | place: USA... | reverse complement strand
TCTCCTCGTTGAGCTTGGAATCGATGAAGTCCACGATGTCCGGGTGGCCGGCGTCCAGGATGACCATCTTGGCCGCGCGCCGGGTCTTGCCGCCCGACTTGACCACGCCGGCGAAGGCGTCGTAGCCCTTCATGCAGCTCACGGGGCCCGACGCGGTGCCGCCACCCGACATCTTCTCCTTGCTGGAACGGATCGTGGAGAGGTTGCTGCCGGCGCCCGAGCCGAACTTGAAGAGCATCGCCTCCGTCTTGGCCAGGTCCATGATGCTGGACATGCTGTCCTGGACCGAGTTGATGAAGCAGGCCGAGCACTGGGGCTTCTGCTCGATGCCGACGTTGAACCAGACCGGCGAGTTGAACGCCATCTTCTGGTGGACGAGCAGATGGGTGAGCTCGGCCTGGAAGGTCCTGAGGTCCTCGTCCGTCGCGAAGTAGCGCTGGGTCTCCGCCCATGACGTGATCGTGTTGACGACGCGATCGATGAGCTGGCGGACGCTGGTCTCGCGCTCCGGCGTGCCGATGTGGCCGCGGAAGTACTTGCTGACCACGACGTTGGTCGCCAGCTGGCTCCAGAACCTGGGAACCTCCACGTCCTTCTGCTCGAAGACGGTCTTGCCGCTCTCGTTGCCGATGCTGGCGGTGCGGGTCTCCCAATCGATCTCGTCGTAGGGATGGACGCCCGGCCGGGTCCAGCGGCGCTCGAAGGTCAGGCCCTTTGTGCGCTTGCCGTTGGGTCCCAGGCCGTTGAAGCTGGCCCCGTACGGGCCCGAGAGGCGGCGCGCGGAAGAGCCGACGGTGGTGATCTTCGCCGGGCGACCATTCACTGGCCGGGCGTTCGTCTTCGTCGCCTTCTCGTCCATAACCGGGACCACCTCGTGCGCGGCTCGGGCCATCCTATCGCTCCTCGTCCGGGCGCCCGGTGAGCGGGCTACCACGCTGCTTACCCCTGCCTCCTGCCTGTCCGTTCGCTCTCCGCGTTGGCCGGCTCGCCGTGTGTAGCTGCGATGAGACGGACCGCCGCGGATCCGAGCGGGGCGTCGAGGGCCCAAATCGGGACCGGATGGGCAGGTCCGAAGGCCCGACTGGGCGGTCGTCTCGACTCGGTTGAGCGACCCGCTAACGATACGCCGGAGCGGATCGTCAGTCAAGCCCAAAACACAAGATGTAGTGGTCACCTCGCCTATCGCACCCCTACATCTTGCGACTGTGGGCTCCGCATTGGAAAACTGCCCGCCGGCTGTGGAAGAGCAGGGCGACCGGTGTGGACGGCCAGCCGGCCGGTGTGGAAAGGTCGGCTCGGTCGGTGGGCCGGCGGTGGGAAAACCACCGGCCAGCAGCCCTCGGCCGGTGACAATAACGAACAGCCGTTCGATCCGCCAGAGCCGGCGGGGCCTAGATCATCCCCGCCGGCTGCTCATTCGTGCACAGGGCGGATCCGGCGGCGAGATCCCTCTTCAGGGTGCAACAACGTCGAGGAAGGCGTCCGCGATGACCTGATAGCCCGCGTCATTCGGATGAACGTCCCCGGGGTGGTCGGCGGAGCAGAACCAGGTCCAGTTGAGGCTCGCGTAGGCGTCGTCTGGGAACGATCCCACGCTGAACGCACCGGCGACGTCGGCGACCGCCACCCCATGGGCGACGTAGACGGACGTCAGGGCGGCATTGAGCGCCTGGACGAGGCCGCTCAATGCGAGGGCCTGGGCCTGACCGTCGGGCCCTGTGAACCAGAGGCAGCCGAACGGGTCGTAGTAGGTCATGCCGACGATCGGGACGCCCGGCGCCGCGGCCTGGAGCTGGTCGAGGGTCGTGTCGAGGTTGGCGGTCATCGTCGCCAGCGCGGCCTCGAAGCAGGTGCTCGAGCCGGTGGCGAAGCAGAACGCCGGGTCGTTGCCGCCGATGTCGATCGTGACCAACGAGACCTTGCCCTTGTGCCCCGAGAGGAAGTTGACGGCCTCGGCGAGCTGGGTCTTGTGAGGGTACCAGTGGCGGTAGAAGTTGGGCGAGCCGCAGGACAGGGCGACATCGGGGGGCTGGGAGCCGTCGATCATCGAGATCGTCGTCTCACCGCCGCACGACTCGTTCTCGAGCTCGAGCTTGGGATCGGACGCCGCGAGACTCCGATGGAGCAGTGCCACATAGCCGTCATCCCGGTAGGTCTGTGCGTAGAGGTCCGGCTGGAAGCCCATCGCCAGCGAGTTGCCGAGGGCCAGGTAGTAGTGCGTCGAGCCATCGGCTGCCAGCGCCGGGCTGCTCCAGGTTCCGAGCGCGAGCACTGCGGCGATGAGGCCGAGAAGGAGTCGTCGGACGGCGTTCCTCCGCTTGCCCGCGATGGTCGCCGTTTGCCCGTCAGGTCCGTTCATTCCACGACCTCCTTCCGGTTCGAGCCGTTCGCGCGGACGAGGACTTCGGGTCCCAGCCGCGCTATGTCGCAGGTGTCAGGGGCAGGAATCGCCGGAGCTTTCCAGTGTCCGGGATTCGTTCGAGGCGATCGACGATCCGGACGCTGACGTCAGGGTGGTCGAGACCCGCCTCGGCGAGCGCCGCGGCCAAGCGCTCGGCCAGGCGATCGCTGTCAACGGGGACGACGGCGAGAGCCTCGACCTCGATGCCGCGGGGTATCTGTCGAACCCGGTAGTCCAGCACGTCGGGGGTCCTGACCATGACCGAGCGAACCACGTGAGGATGGATGTCGATGCGCTCGTAATGTAGGACTTCGTCGGTCCGCCCGCGAACCGTGGCGCGCAGATGGCCGTGCTCAGGGGCATCAGGCTGGCGGACGAAACTGTCGGTCAGCTCGTAGCGGATCAGCGGCTGCGTGCGATTGTACAGATTGGTGAGGAGGACCTTGGCCGACGGCACGCCCGGCGGAACCGGGTGGTTGTCTGCGTCGACGAGTTCGATAATGCACAGATCTGAGTTGAAGAACAGGACGTCGTCGTTCGGGGGCGTCCAGCCCATCAAGCCCTCACTCGATCCGAATTGGTCCACGATGGGTGCTTCGAACGCTTCGGTGATCACGGCCCGCTGCTCAGGAGCGAGCGTCTCGCTGCTGGTGACCACGGACATCGGCGCGACGCGCAAACGGCCGGCGCGCTGTTCCACCGCAAGGCGCGCCAGCATCGACGGGTACCCGTAGAGGACTACAGGCTGCACCGCGTTGAGCCGTTCGACGATCTCCATCAGGGGCAGGGTCACCGGGACCGAGATGGCGCGCAGAGGCAAGGGGCCTCCGGTTCCCCAGGCCGGCATGCTGCCGGTTGCGTGCACCGCGGAGGCGGCCGACACCATCGCGATGGTGAGTCCCCCCGGCGGCAGACCGCCGGGGGGACCGAGCCGTGCCATGAGCGAGCGCAATCCCGACAGGATGAAGCCAGCCCTGGCCTCAGGGTCGGAGACAAAGACGCCGCGCTGACCCGAGACACCGCCGGAGGCCAGGGCGGAGTAATGGCCGAGGATCGGGATGGGCTCGGTCGAGGTCGCCGCCAGCGCCTGCTCGACCAGGTGTCGGTTCAGCCGCGGGTCGGTAAAGACGTCGTCGAGCGATTCCATCATCTGGGCCTTGGTCATCACCGGCAGGCTCGTCAGGTCGGCCAGATCGAAGCGGCGGGGGTCGATGTCACCCAGGCGTCGGCGATGAAACGGCGAGTGCTCGAGGGCTCGCGCAAGCAGCGCCCTGAGCCCTTCGCGCTGGGAGGCCTCGATCTGCTCGTGGCTCCACCGTAGGCGCGCGATGTGCTCCGGAAGTCGAGCAAGGAGCCCTGCCTGCACATTGGCGCGGAGCTCGAGAAAGTTCGCCTCGGGCGTCGTCGTCGCGATCATCGGAGCGTCCTCCCTATCCATTGCTCGGCGCTCGGGGATCGCCGGTATCGGCGAACGTGTCCACTCGGTCCGTGAACCCGAGGGCGCTCGCCACCAGCCGAGATGTGACTTCGAAAGGCAGTGCGGCTGGATTCGCGGCGCTCTCGAGCGTGACGCCAGACGCCAGCGCCAGGATGAACGCCGCCATGACGGTCGGCGGAAACATCGGCGTAACCTTCGCCTCTGTGATGAAGCGCTCGAGCACCGACGCCAGGTGGCGTATGGTCCGAGCGTGCGCGGCGGCATACCGGGCGTTGACTTGGGGATCGCGGGACGCCACTACTCGGAACTCGATCAGGGCCCGGGCCCACGCCGCCTCGCTCAAGGCATCCGCTGCGCCAGCCTCAAGCAGCTCTTGAAAGCCAGCTACCCCTCCATGCTTGGCGGCGATGCGCTCGTCCTGCGCCGAGCGCTCGTCGATCCGTTTTTCGAGGAGGGTCAGGAAAAGGTCAGCTTTGCTCTCAAACTGTGAATACATCACCCCCTTGGAGAAGCCGGCTTCCTCGGCTATCGCTTCGAGGGTCGCGCCTGCGTACCCCTTCTCGATGAAGACACGCCGGGCGGCTGCCAGGACCGCATCGCGGTTCCGCTCCACCGTCTCGGCCCGCCGCATCCTGACCGCCATGTGCGCATTAGATACCCTCGGTATCCAGATGTCAAGGGTATTTCGCACGGTTGCCGCGAGAGGATGAAGTCGCAGTCAATCGGCCGGCTGCAGACTCGACACTGTGGACGATCTACGGCTTGGGGCGGCGGCTCGAGCTGTGCGGATGCGCAAAGGCCTGCGCCAGCAGGACGTCGCCACGCGCGCCAAGGTCTCGCAGCCCTCCGTGTCCAGGCTTGAGCACGGGCATTCGAAGTCACTCACCCTTCAGACGATCCGCGCCATCGCCGCAGCGCTCGAGATCCGGGTCGATGTGATCGCGCGGTGGCGCGGCGCCGAGCTCGATCGGCTGCTGAGCGCTCGTCATTCGGCCCTCCACGAAAGCGTGGCCGTCTACCTCGCCAGCTGCGGCGGGTGGGAGGCGCGCCCCGAGGTCACCTTCGCAGTCTACGGCGAGCGCGGGGCGATTGATCTCCTGGGCTGGCATCGGGAGCGGCGCGCCCTGCTCGTCATCGAGCTCAAGACGGAAATCGTGGACGTCAACGAGCTCGTCAGCACGCTGGATCGCAAGCGTCGGTTGGCACGAGCGGTCGCCCGTGAGTTTGGCTGGCAACCAGCGACGGTTTCGGTTTGGCTCATCCTGGCCGGCGGCCGGACCAATCGCCGCCGACTGGGAGCTCACCGCACGATGCTTGCCAACGCGTTTCCCGACGACGGAGCGACGGCGAAGCGCTGGCTTGCCGTCCCGACCGGAACGCTTGCGGCCATGTCGACCTGGCAGGTCGCTACCAGCCCGGCGAGCGTTCCGCTCTCTGCGCGGCGGCGGGTCGGGCGCGCTCGGCCGAACGTTGCCTGAATGGCGCGCTGGTCTTCTCCGCGCATTCGCGGCCATCTATTCATCGGCAGACTATTCGGACGCGTGTGGCCAAGCCATCTGCCCGAACGACGCGCAATCGCCTGCGGTAACAGCCCGCCAGAACCCCGGCCACGCACAACACCAGGCCTTTACGGAGGGTCCCGATCGGCTCAGACCGGCCAGGCCCGTCGCTCCCGGGCGCCCAACATTCTGTCCAGGCATATCTGGCCGCGGATTCGGCCGTCTGACGCGAGTGCATTCCAGGGTTGAATTTCTGGCCAACGGCCACATCGGGGGGCCGCGACCCGGGACGGCGGCCTCAGCGGGTGGCTTCGAAGGTGATCTCGGCGTCGAAGGCGGGCTGGCCGATCTCTGTCGGCTCGTCCGAGAACGGGACCTCGAGCGCGTCGGTCCACTCCAGGCCCTTGCAGGTGGCCGAGCCCTTGAGGGCCGTCTGGTCGGCCACGTCGATGTCCACGATGCATCGGGAGGGATCGTAGGTGCGCCAGTGCTCGACCCCGACGATGCGGTCCAGCTGGATGTATGCCTGTGAGCCGAGGAGACCGGCGCCGAACGGGGTGCCGGCGCCCGCTCCGGACACCTGCAGGTTCCAGCCGGCCGCGTTCGACCAGCGGACGCTCGAGCCGAACGTGGTCACGAGGTGCGGGCCCTTGCTCAGACGATCGAGGCGGATCTTGGTCCCGTCACTCAGGCCCAAGGTCGCCGAGCCCGTCGTGTATGTCGCCAGTGGGGACGGCGCCTGCAGCTCGCCATCGGGCGTGAACGCACCCGGAAAGAGGAGTTCGCAGCCGGCCGCCGCGAATGCGGCGAGGAGGCCCAAGGCCGCCACCTGGACGCGCCCCCGCGCGCGCACGTCAGTTCAGGCCGCTGTAGGCGTGCAGTCCGTTGAACCAGAGCGAGCCGGAATACGTGACGAGGACCATCCCGAAACCGACGACGAGGAGCAGGGCGGCCGGCCGTCCCGCCCACGAGCGGCGGTTGCGGGCGTGAAGGTAGATCGCGTAGGTGAGCCAGGTCACGAGCGCCGACGTCTCCTTCGGGTCCCAGCCCCAGTAGCGCGACCAGGCGATGGAGGCCCACCACGAGCCGAGGATGATCATCGTCGCGAAGATCGGGAAGCCGATGATCACCGCGCGATAGGCGACCTCGTCGAGGACCTTGTGCGAGGGCAGCCAGGCGAACCGGTCGCCCACGCCCTGGACGAGGTAGCCGACGCCGGCCGCGAAACTCGTCGCGAAGATGCCGTAGGCGATCGTCGCCATCCCGACGTGGATCGTCAGCAGCGGCGCGTTCTGGAGGGCCGGCACGAGCGGCTCGATCTGCTTGGGCAGCGTGGCGGAGTAGGCCAGCAGCATGAGCGCCACGCCGATCGGCAGAAAGCCGATGGAACGGATCGGGTAGCGCCGCTCGAGGAAGAGGTAGCCGCCCGCGATCGTGAAGGCGAAGGCGACCGTGAACTCGAACATGTTGCCCCACGGACCGCGACCGACGATGACCGCGCGCATGAGCATGGACAGGCCGATCGCGAGCCACGCCGCCAGCGTCAGGCCCCAGGCGAACGGCGCCGCGGCGCTCGTCGGGCGATCGCCCAGCCGCTCCGACCGGCCGCGACCCTCGACGAACGAGCCCGTCACCACGCCGGCGTAGGCAGGCTGCGGGCGCGGCGCGAGGATCGCGATCGATCGCCGGCCATTGGCCAGCAGGACGGCGTGCGCGACGTGGGCGGCGAACCCGAGCGCGAGCAGGATCGTGCCGGCGGTGTAGAGGATGAGCGAGCCGGATGCCATGGTGTTCGCCTCTGATGGTTTGGCTGCCCGAACGCCGGGTCAGGCTGCGGCGGCGCCCCCCGGTGGCGGTCCCGCGGCAGGGCCGACGACCCGGGCACGGTTCTTGACGGTCAGGACGAGCCCGCAGTTTCCACAGGTCTTCACCTCGGCGCTGCGGCCCAGGCCGCACATCGGGCAGCGGACCCAGAGCATCTCCCGGTCGACCTCACACCGGGTGGCCCCCGACGGATAGACGAGAGCGTGCGCCATGCAGTACGGCAGCCCGGCCGGGAAGATGGGCTGGCCCGAATCGTCGAGGCTGGCGGGGTGGCTGCCCTCGTCGTAGCGGACGCCGGTCCGCGGGCGGACGACGAAGTAGATGACCCAGACGAGCACGAGGATCGACAGGATGGGACCCAGGACGCCGAGCACGAGGAAGATCGGCATGAGATCGACCAGGGCCCCCCAGTCCGGGATGATCAGCTTGGACAGGATCTCGAGGATGCCGTTCCAGAGCTGGTTGAGGAAGTCGACGAGTGGCACCCGGGCATTCTAGCGCCGGTGGTTTCGGTAGAGTCCCCGGGCCTCTCGATGCTCCGTGAATCTGTCAGGACCGCCCGCGGGCCGGCGTTGCGCGGCATTCATATGGGGTGCAAGCGTCAGGAGGGCGGTCGGTGGTGGCGCGGGCGGCGACGCGGGTTGCCGGTCTTGGTCGTGGCACCGCGGCCGGGTCGCCAGCCGGCACGGTTGTCCTCGGCAGCCTCGTTGGCCGCGTCGTCGCCGAGCGGTCGGCTCGGGCGAGGCCGGCCAGCGCTGACGGACGACAGCCGCGGCCGATCGAGGCGGCGGACCAGCCACGACGCGCCGATCGTTGCGGCGCCCCGAGCTCGCAGCTCGCGAGCCAGGCGGCCGTCGTCGGTCACGACCAGGATCGCGGGGATCGGGGTCGCGGCTGGGTTGGGCCGCCCGCCGGTGGCTTCGGTCACGATCCGCAGCGCGAGCTCGTCTGCGCTCAGGCGGCCCGAATGCCGGACGGTGACCCCGCTCGCGATGCGCGTACCGCGCATACCGGGTTCGGGTGGGCCGTCGAACAGCAGCTCGATCTGGATCGTCGGCGGGATCGCGGCCCGCAGGCGGCCGATGAGCGTCGGCGCGGGCGCGGGCCCTGTCCCGCGAGCCATGGCGTACAGCAGATTCGTCCCGTCGACCAGGAGGCGCTGGACTCCGACCAGCGGATCTCTGAGGGCTCCGCTCATGGGCGGCATCGTCGCACAGCCGATCCCGCGGGTCTGGCCGTCAGCTCGCCGCGAGGAACGCCACGACCTCATCGAGGAACGCCTGTCGCCCATGCTCCGGCCGATCGTTGATGAGGTAGTGGGTCGAGACGAGTCGATCGGTGCGCACGACGCGACCATAGCGCCTGGCGATGCGCCGGCGGGCATAAGGCGTCGGCGGCCTCGGCTAGGCTTCGCGTCGATGCTCCTGTTCGTCGACCTCGACGGCGTCGTCTATCGCGGCGCCGATCCCGTCCCCGGCGTTGCCGCCGTCCTGACCGATCGCGCCGGACGGGGCGACAGCGTCGTGTACGTGACGAACAACTCGATGTTCTACCGGGCCGAGTACGCCTCGCGGCTGGCGGCCATGGGCTGTCCGGTGAGCCCGGATCGGATCGTCAGCTCGCCGCGAGCGACCGCCCTCTACCTGCGCGAGCATCACCCGGAGATTCGGCGCGTGCTGACCGTCGGTGCCCGGGGGCTCGAGCGCGAGCTGACCGACGTCGGGCTCGACGTCGTGCCGGCGGCCCGCGCCGCGGATCGTGCGACTCGCGACGATCTGGACGGCTTCGAGGCCGCCGGGCAACCGGATGCCGTCGTCGTCGGCGTCGATCCGCGGATCGACTACGCGCGGCTGACGGTCGCCGCCGACTGCGTTCGTGCCGGCGCCTGGTTCGTCGCCACGAACCGCGATCCGACGTTTCCAACCGAGCGGCGATTGCTGCCGGGCGCGGGGGCCGTCGTCGCGGCAATTGCCGTCGCAGGCGGCCGGGAACCGCACGTCACGATCGGCAAGCCGCAGCCGCTGCTGCTCGAGGAGGCGGCGTCAACCGTGGGCGCCGAGGCGCACGAGGGCGTGATGATCGGCGACGGGGTGGTGACAGACCTGGCGGCCGCTCGGGCGGTTGGCGCCCGCTGCATCCTCATGCTGACTGGCGTGACGACGAAGACCGCAGTCGATGCCCTGCCGCCCGGCGAGCGCCCGACCGCCGTCGCCGCCGACGCCGACGAGCTGGCCTCCGCGCTCGAGCGACTCGCCAACGGCTAGGATCACCCGGCACAACCGGGAGTCCGCGGCCAGTCAGCCTCTGGCGCTGTAGCGGCACCAAGCGACCGGCGGACCAACGGCGAGGGCCCGAATCGGCCCGAATCACCGCCTTCCCCGGTCGTTTGGGGACCAAGCCGCACCAAACGACCGACGCTGCCCGGTTCCATCGCTTGGGGACCCAGCCTCACCAGGGTCCAGGTCCGAGGTAGAGGAGCGGCAGCGAGGCGTCGCCTGAGCCGGCCTCAGCGTCGATTCGCCATAGACCAGGCGTCGAACTCGGAGCGCAGTGGAGTCAGCGTGGCGTCGTCCGCGAAGGCTCGGTCGAGGGCGCCCCGGTCGATCGCCCAGAGCTCGGCCGGCGTCAGGCCGATCCGCTCGATCGCTCGGGCGTACTCATCGGTGAGGGTGACGTTGGCGACGGTGAGGTCGTCGGTCGATAGCGTGACGGGCACGCCGCGACGGTGGAGGCGGGCGAGCGGATGCGCTTCGAGCGAGGGGACGATGCCGGCCTGGACGTTGCTCGTGGGGCACAGGTCAAGGGCCACCCCGCGCGCGATGAGCTCCTGGCAGAGCGCGTCGTCCTCGATCGCGGGCGAACCGTGGGCGATCCGCTCCGGTTCCAGGGCCAGCGCCCGGCGGACCTGTGGCGCGCCGCCCCACTCCCCGGCGTGGAGCGTGATCCGGAGGCCGCCGGCTCGGGCCGCCTCGAACGAGGCCCTGTGGATCAGCGGATCGGGGTACTGCTCCTCCAGCCCGGCCAGGTCCCAGCCGACGAGCCCGCGATCTCGAAGGCGCCCCGCGACCTCCGCCAGCGCCACGTTGGCGGCCGGATCGTGGGAGCGCAGGGCCGTGGCGATGAGCCGGACCTCGATGGCCCGACGCGACGCGGCGGCGGCGCTGGCCCCGGCCTCCGCACCGGCGCAGACGGCGGCAATGCCGGCGTCGACCGCCAGCCCGCGGGCTGTGTGGAGCAGCGGACCCCAGCGGATCTCGAGATAGCGCACGCCGTCGATCGTCTTGACCTCGACCAGCTCGCGGGTGACCCGCTCCAGCGCCTCCGCGTCCTGCAAGAGGGCGATGGGCAGGTCGAAGGCGCGCAGGAGCTCCGCCTGGGAGCCGCATCGTTCGGGTGCCACGAGCGCGGCGCGCATCCCCTCGATGTCCCGGGGGGCATCAACGCCACGGGATCGGGCCAGCTCCAGGGCGGTCTCGACGAGCAGAGAGCCGTCGAGATGGAGATGGAGCTCGGTCTTGGGCCATTGCTCGAGCGATGCTCGAAGTCGGTCCGCCATGATCGCCCGATGCTACGATGCCGGGCGATGATGCCGGGCGACGATGACGGAGGTTCCAGACGAGCCTCAGGCCCAGCCTATGTCCCTGTCTCTGCCCATTTTGCCGGCACCCCGACGCCGCCTCCCGTGGCGGGTCCCGAGCCCGAGGTCGTCCACCGGCGCGGTCCCCTTCGATCGCTCGGCCTGCGCCTGGCCTGGTTCGCCTGCGCGCTGGTCCTTGCCTTCGGGACGGCCGGGCTCGTCGGCGGCATGGCCCACCAGCCCGGCACGGCCGCCCGGGCCGAGCTGACCTGGTCGGCCGATCAGCGGATCCTGCCCGGCCTCACCACGGCTGCGGCCGACCTGGGGGCGCTGACCCAGGATGTCGACGGCGTGGGCGACCTCGGCACGCGCGCCCTGCTGGCCGTCAACGACGGCAACACGGCCGGGCTGGCGGCGGCCGTGAAGGATGGCGACGACGTCCTGGCCAAGATCGAGTCCGAGACGCTCGCGCTCCGTGCCAAGCTGGCGACACTGCCCGACGTGGGTCCGGGAGCCGAGGGCCGGCTCGGTGGCGCCGCGCTTCGCCGCTACCAGACGCTGACCGGGGCACTCGACGCGACGGGCGGGTTGACCGACTCCTGGGGCCGGCTCACCGCGGGCAGCCTCGGCGCACTGCGGCTGCGGACCACGCTCGCCGATCATGACCAGGCCACCGCCGCGGCAGCCAAGCTCGGCACGGCCGCGAAGTACGCCGAGGCCCTCGCCAAGCTCGCCCAGTCGGACGCGGCGATTGCGGACGCCCGCAAACAGCGCGACGCGATGGCCGCCAGCGTGGACGTGGCGATTCTCACCCAGTGGATCGACCGGAACGCGGACTACGACCGGGCGCTGCGCGCGCTGTACAAGGTCCTCCGAACCTCCGGCTCGAAGGTCACCGCCGCGGTCGAGAAGGCCTACCAGGCCGAGCAGGCGGCGCGCGCGCTCCTGCCGGGCGACACGCGTGGGCTGATCGTCATCATGTCGGACGTTGCGCGCGGCGGCCTGAACCAGGCGGTCATCGGGATCGAGGAGGCCAAGGGCCGGCTGACCGACGCCCTGGACGCGTTCAACGCGGGTGACGCAACCGAGGCCGCGCCCGTTGGAAGCCCTTCCGCGCCCTAGGGGAGCAGCGATGCGGCTGGGGCTGGCCAGCTATTCCTCCGGCGACTACTACCTGACGAATCGCGCCGAATCGCGGTCAACTATTCATACCGAGGCTCTTGGGCCACGCCGAGCCCGTTTCGCAGCAGAACTTCTGCCCGCTGCAGAGGCACTCATGCGTGGCGACCGCGGACCCCAACCGTCGAGCCGACCAGACCGTGGCCACAATTGGTCCAAGAGCCCGGTGGCGCATATTTGGCCACGTAGTTTGGCCACGTGGTTTGGCCACGTGGGCCGCTTGGCGATGCGGCCGCCGCGAGCCAGCCGCGCGGTCCCGTCCGGAGCCATCGGAGACTGAGCGCCCGGGCCCGTCCGTCGGAGACCCAGCCTCGGACGGTACACTCCCTCTACTCACAGATCGGCCCACGCCGGAGCACTCATTGGCCTGCCCCGCGGGGGTCGCACTCACCGGCGAGCGACGGCCACGAACACTCGCCGGTCCCGAAACAGCCAACGGAGGAGCGCGTTCACATGCAGCTGCGCGTCGTCACCGATCAGCCGTGGGACGTCGCTGCCGACGTTCTGGCCGTGCCGTACTTCGGCGAGCCCGAGCTCATCGACGCACTGGGCGAGCTGGACCGCCGATCCGGCGGCGAGCTGCGCGGGCTGCTCGCGTTCGGTGAGCTGACCGGCAAGCGATGGACGAGCGCGATCGCCGCACCCGGCGAGCTGCCGGTCAGCCGCCTCCTCGCGATCGCCGGCGGGCCGGCCGACGAGGTGGATCGCGAGATCGCACTGCATCTGGGAGCGGCGATCGAGCGTCGGCTGGGGGGCCGGACCGTCCGGCGCCTGGCGGTCTTCGTGGGCGACCTCGCGACCCACCTCGAGGGTGGCGCCGAGGCGGCCGCCGAGCTCGTGACCCGCGGCGTCATCGAGGGCGGATATGAGCCCCAGTCGATCTATCGGGAGAAGGTCGAGACCGCGCCCCCGGCGCTCGACGATCTGGTCATCGTGGCGCCCGGGGCGGACGCGTCCGCGGTGGCGGCCGCCGCCGAGCGCGGCCGGATCATCGGCGAGGGCGCGAACACGGCCCGCACGCTCGCCAACCGCGCCAGCAACGACCTCACCCCGATCGGGATGGCCGACCAAGCCAGGTCGATTGCCGAGCGCAACGGGCTATGGATCGACGTCATCGAGCCGGAGAGGGCCCGCGAGCTGGGGATGGGCATGTTCCTGGCGGTGGGGCAGGGCAGCGACAACCCACCCCGGATGATCGTCATGCGCTCGGGCAACGAGGGCGCCAGCGACGCTCTCGGCCGCCGCCTGGCGATCGTCGGCAAGGGCGTCTGCTTCGATTCCGGTGGCATCAGCATCAAGCCATCCGACCGGATGGAGGAGATGAAGCTGGACAAGACCGGGGCCTCGACCGTCATCGCCGCGATCGAGACCGTCGCGCGCCTCGCGCCCGGGACGCCGCTGCTGGCTATCGCGCCAGCCGTGGAGAACATGCCGGGCTCGCATTCGACCAGGCCGGGCGACGTGGTTCGCGCCCTCAACGGCAAGGTCGTGGAGATCAACAACACGGACGCCGAGGGCCGGCTCATCCTGGGCGACGCGTTGACTTACGCGGAGCAACTCGGGGCGACCCACCTCGTCGACGTGGCGACGCTCACCGGCGCCGTGGCTCGGGCGCTCGGCGATCTCGTCACCGGGTTGTTCGGGACGCCCCAGTCGTGGGTTCAGGAGGTGCAGGCCGCCGCGTCGCGCGCCGGCGAGCGCTTCTGGCAGATCCCCCTGGTCGAGGAGTACATGCCCGATATGGACAGCTGGTATGCGGACTTCCTCAACGCCTCGCCGACAGCTGAGGGCGGACTGGTGAAGAGCGGCCTGTTCCTCAAGGAGTTCGCGACGGTGCCCTGGGTCCATCTCGACATCGGCGGCACCGGCTACTTCCGCAAGCCCCAGTCATTCGCCGCGCGGGGCGCGAACGGTGTGACCCACGCCACGCTGGTCGAGCTGGCGCTCGCCGGCGCCCGGTAGCCGGCGCCAGTCCGCCGGCGCCGGCCAGCCCGATCGCCAGCCCTCCGGTCTGTCATGGATCCGCTCGCAATCGGCCTGGCGCTGGCCGGCGGCGTCTGGGGCGTCGCCGCGGACCGGATCGCGACGCGCTGGCCGGTGCACGAGGAGCCGTTCGTGGCCGGCCGGCGGGCCGATTGGCGGACGGTCGTCTGTGGCGCCGTCGGCGCCGTCGGGCTCGGCCTCCTGCCCGAGCGATTTCCGGAGGGTCTCGCGCTCGTCGCGTTCAGCGCATTCGTCGTGGCCCTCGTCCTGCTCCTCGCAACGGATCTCGACCAGCGCCTCCTGCCCGATCTCATCACCCTCCCGATGATTCCGATCGCGTTCGCCTACGCGC
>Ga0137369_10004477_pt1 | contig 14256 bp, 19 predicted proteins | sample SagtaG_12_FD_104918 | JGI IMG/M metagenome (GOLD analysis project Ga0137369, IMG submission 104918) | Vadose zone soil microbial communities from Sagehorn Ranch, Mendocino, California, USA - Sage1_L_113_16 metaG | ecosystem: Environmental > Terrestrial > Soil > Vadose zone | place: USA... | reverse complement strand
GCATCTAGAGGGACTGAAGCGGGGCCAAAACCCCGCTTCAGTCCTCAGATGGACCTCTCGTAACAGACCTTCAAAATCGGCAAACCGGCGTAGCCCGTCGGTGGGTAGGTTCGACTCCTACGCCGCTCCGTCTACGAACTGCCTGCGTATCGGCACTTCTCCGTCGCTCACCGTCTCCTGGTCAGACAACGCGTCCCGGATTTGGTACCGGTTTTGGTACCGGTTTTCTCGAATCGGATGCAAAAACCGGTGAGCTGGCGAAGTTGAGTTGGGTCGACTCCTGCGCCACTCCGTAAGCAGGGAACTGCCTCACTTCAGGGTTTCGCCCTGCGGGCCGTGATGCTTGGAATGACGATCTCGCGCTCAGCCGCGCGCAGTCGGCAGCTGGAGGCGCTTTAGCGCGAGCGCGTTTACCGCGACGAGCACGCTCGAGCCGGACATCGAGATGGCGGCGATTTCCGGCCTGAGCGTCAGGCCGAAGGGCTCGAAAACGCCGGCGGCGATCGGGAGGGCGAGCGAGTTGTATCCGATTGCCCAGCCGAGGTTCTGGCGCATCTTGGGCACTGTGCCGCGGCCGATCGAGACTGCGGTGGCAACGTCGAGCGGGTCGGAGCGCATGAGTACGACATCGGCGGTTTCGATCGCCACGTCGGTGCCGGCTCCGATCGCGATCCCCATGTCGGCCTGGGCCAGCGCAGGCGCGTCGTTGACGCCGTCTCCGACCATCGCCACCTTGCGGCCCTCTCGCTGGAGCTCGGCCACCTTCGCCGCCTTGTCGCTCGGTAGGACCTCGGCGATCACCTCGTCGATTCCGACCTCGGCTGCGATTCGCTCCGCGGTCGCGCGATTGTCCCCGGTGAGCATGACCGGATGGATGCCGAGCTCCCGTAGTGCCGCGACCGCTTCCGTCGCGGTCTCGCGCGGTGCGTCGGCGATCGCGAGCAGAGCGACGGCGTGACCGTCCAGGGCGATGTGCACGACTGTGCGGCCTTCGGCGGCGAGCTCGGCTGCCCGGGGCGCGAGGCCATCGAGGGCGACTTGTTCCCGCTCGAGCAGGCGCGCGGTACCGATAGCGAGACGCCTGCCGTCCACGGTGGCGAGGGCACCGTGTCCGGGCACCGCTTCGAAGGCTTCCGCCCTGGGCGGTGCGAGCCCACGGCCCTCCGCCGCGCGGACGACCGCCTCTGCGAGCGGGTGCTCGCTCTCCCGCTCTACGGCGGCTGCGAGTCGCAGCACGGTCTCCTCGTCCATGGAGGGAGCGACTTCGATTGAGACGACCTCGGGCTCCCCGCGGGTGAGCGTGCCGGTCTTGTCGAGGACGACCGTGTCGAGTGAGGCGGCCTGCTCGATCGCGATCGCGCTCTTGAAGAGGATGCCCCGCTTCGCGCCCCGAGCCCGGTGCCGACCATCACCGCGGTCGGCGTGGCGAGGCCGAGCGCGTCGGGACACGTAATGACGACGACAGTGATCGCGAAGAGGAGTGCATCCACGACCGGGCGATCGAGCACACCGAACCAGACAAAGAAGGTTCCGAGCCCGCCGAGGAGCGCGACCAGAACGAGCCAGAAGGCGGCCCGGTCGGCGAGTCGCTGCGCCGGCGCCTTCGAGTTCTGCGCCTCCTGGACGAGCTTGACGATCTGCGCCAGCGCGGTATCGGAGCCCACGGCGGTCGCACGGGCACGGAGAGCGCCCTCCTTGTTGATAGTCGCCCCCACGAGCTGGTCGCCGGGCTCCTTCTCGACCGGCAGGCTCTCCCCGGTCACCGTCGATTCGTCGACCGAGCTCGCGCCCTCCACGACCTCCGCGTCGACAGGCACCTTGGCGCCCGGGCGAATGAGGAGGAGGTCACCGACTTGCACTTCCGCGGTCGACACTTCGAACTCCTGTCCGTCGCGGAGCACGACGGCCTTCGGGGGCGCGAGGTCGAGCAGTGCGCGAATGGCGTCGTTCGCGCCGCCGCGTGCCCGCATCTCGAACCAGTGGCCGAGGAGCACGAACGCGGCCAGGAAGGCGGCCGCCTCGTAGAACACGTCGCCCTCGATCCAGAAGGTGGCGGCGACCGAGTAGACCCAGCCCGTGCCGATCGCGACGGCGACGAGCACCATCATGTCAAGCGTCCTGGCCTTGAGCGCGTACCAGGCGCCTCGGAAGAAAATCCAGGAGGAGTAGAAGACGACCGGCAGGCTGAGGAAGAACTGCCAGAGGTCGTCTCCGATCCCGAAGGGGGCGGGCGGCGTCGACCCGAAGAGAAACTCCCCGAGCGGCGACCAGAGCGCGATCGGGATCGCGAACAGGGCTGCGACGAGGAAGCGGTTCCGCATGTCGCGGGCCATCGCCTCCATCGACATGCCCGCATGGCCGCCGTGCCCGTGCGCGTCCTCGGCGCGCTGCGCGCTGGCGTGGTCATGGGCGGGTGCGAGCGGCTCCGCCGGGGCAAGCGGATCGCAGATGTGGCCGGGAACCGAGCGCCCGCTGCAGTGATACCCGCACTCCTCCACCCAGCGCGCGAGCTCCTCGACACCGGTCACGGCGGGGTCATAGGCGACGGTCGCAGTCTGAGCCGCCGGGTTTGCGTCGACGGCGAGCACGCCCGGCCGGCGCCGCAGGGCTTCTTCGACGACGAGGTGCTCGCTGCCCCGATAGATCCCGCCGGTGTGGAGAACGGTCGTTTCCGGCGCGTCGGTGCGCGTTTGCTCGTGGGCGTGCGCCATTACGTCGCGAGCGGCCGACAAGGGCACCCGCCTGGCTACCGCGTCCTCGTGAAGCGCTCGACTGCGGCGAGGAGCTCGCGGCTCTTCGCCTTCGCGGCGTTCTCGTCGCCGGAGGAAAGCGCTCCGGCCACGCAGCTCTCGACGTGCTCGCCGAGGATCTTGAGCGCGACAGCGTCGAGGGCGGTCGTCGCCGCGCTGATCTGCGTCAGGATGTCGATGCAGTAGCGCTCGCCCGCGACCATCCGCTCGATGCCGCGCACCTGTCCCTCGATCCGGCGCAGCCGCTTCAGCAAGTCGTCCTTGCCCGCCAGGTAGCCGTACGGCTGCGTTTCGAGGATCGGTTCCGCCTTCATGCCGGTTCCACCTCCATTTTCGGTTCCGGTTTCTGTGCCGCTTGGCCGCCGTCGCCCTCGCGCGGGCTCGAGAAGCGGCGCAGCCGCAGCGAGTTCGAGATGACGAAGAGACTCGAGACCGCCATTGCGGCCGCGGCGATGATCGGGTTCAGCAGCCCGGCGACGGCGAGCGGGATCGCGGCGACGTTGTAGGCGAAGGCCCAGAAGAGGTTGCCCTTGATCGTCCCCAGCACCTTGCGGGAAAGGCGGATCGCATCCCCTGCCGCGCGCAGGTCGCCGGAGACGAGCGTCAGGTCGCTCGCCTCGATGGCGACGTCCGTGCCCGTTCCGATCGCGAGTCCGAGGTCGGCCTGGGCGAGCGCGGGCGCGTCGTTCACGCCGTCGCCGACCATCGCGACGACTTCGCCGGCCTCTTGCAGGCGCCGGATCTCGGCCGCCTTCTCGTGCGGGAGCACGTTCGCGAGCACGCGCTCGATCCCGGCCTGCGCGGCGACGGCGTGCGCGGTCGCCTCGTTGTCGCCCGTAAGCAGAACGGGTGTCAGGCCAAGATGACGGAGCTGGCCGATCGCCTCGGCGCTCGTCGGCTTGATCCGGTCGGCGACCGTGAGGAGCCCGCGCACGTCGCTGTCCCAGGCGACCGCGATGACGGTTCGGCCCTCACGCTCCGCTTCGGCCCGGGCAGAGGCGAGCTCACCGGAGAGCTCGAGACCCCAGTCGGCGAGGAAGCTCGGTCTGCCGACGACGAGTGCGTGTCCGTCGACGACGGCCTCGATCCCGAGCCCCGCGCGGTTCGTGAAGCTCTCCGTGGCGGGAAGCGCACCCAGCTCCTCCCGCGCCCGCTCGGCGATCGCGCGGGCGATCGGGTGCTCGCTCGCGTCCTCAGCGGCACCGGCGAGGCGAAGCAGCTCTGCGCGCTCGACCCCTGGTGCGGGGATCGCATCCGCGAGCCACATCCGTCCTTCGGTCACCGTGCCGGTCTTGTCCAGGACGATCGTCGTCACGCGGCGCGTCTGCTCGAGGATCTCCGGGCCCTTGATCAGGATGCCGAGCTGGGCGCCGCGGCCGGTGCCGACCATGAGCGCGGTCGGCGTCGCGAGCCCGAGCGCGCAGGGGCAGGCGATGATGAGGACGGCGACGGCCGCTGTGAAGGCCGCGGCCGGGTCGCCGCTGACGAGGAGCCAGCCGACGAGCGTCGCAAGTGAGATCCCCATGACGACGGGGACGAAGACGGCCGACACGCGGTCGGCGAGCCGCTGGATCGGCGCCTTGCCGGCTTGCGCCTCGGCGACGAGCCGGGCGATCTGGGCGAGCGCCGTCTCGCCGCCCACCTTCGTGGCGCGCACGACGAGGCGACCGGACGTGTTGATCGTCGCGCCCGCGACCTCGACGCCTGGACCGACCTCGACTGGGACTGACTCCCCAGTCAGCATCGACTGGTCAACGGCGGCGAATCCTTCCTCGACGACGCCGTCGGTCGCGATCTTCTCGCCGGGCCGAACGACGAAGCGGTCACCGGCGCCGAGCTCGTCCGCTGGCACAACGACCTCGCGCCCGTCCCGCAGCACGCGGGCCTCCCTGGCGCCGAGTTCGAGCAGGGCGCGAATCGCGGCACCCGAGCGCCGGCGCGCGCCGACCTCGAAGAAGCGCCCGAGCAGAATCAGCGTCGTGATGACGCCGGCGACCTCGAAGTAGGTGTCGCCGTTCTCGACGGCGGCGAGAGCGACGAACGACCAGCCCCAGGCCGCGAGCGTCCCGATCGAGATGAGCGTGTCCATCGTCGCCGTCCCATGCCGCGCGTTGACGAGCGCGGCGCGGTGAAACCGCAGGCCGGAGACGAACACGACCGGGGTCGCAAGGGCGAGCGCGACCCACTCCCAGCCGTCGAACTGGAGCGGCGGGATCATCGCAAGCGCCGTCAGCGGCACCGTGAGAATCGCCGCGAGGAGAAGCGAGCGGCGCAGCGATCGAGGCGGATCACCGGTCGCTTGCTCGTCGCGCAGGGCGGCACGGTATCCCGCCGCCTCGACGGCGCCGACGAGTTCCTCGAAGCTGGCGCGCGCAGGGTCGTAGCTCACCGCGGCGGCGTCAGTCGCGTAGTTGACCGTCGCCTCGACGCCTTCGAGCTTGTTGAGCTTCTTCTCGATCCGAACCGCGCACGAGGCGCAGGTCATGCCTTCGATGCGGAGCTCCGTCATGGATGGGCTCTCAAGGGTTGCCATCGTCGACCTCGTAGCCGGCCTCCTCGATCGCCGCCCGCAGCTCGCCGTCAGAGAGGCCGGCGCCGCGGACGGCCACGAGCTTCGTTTGGAGATCGGCCGAGACGGACTCGACCCCGGCCACCCGCGAGATCTCGCCTTCGATCGCCGCGGTGCAGTGCGCGCAGCTCATCCCGGGCACGAAATAGGACCGTGTCTCGATCACGCCCAACCCAATATACCCTAGAGGGGTAGGGTAAGTGAACGCTTTTGCCCCAAGGCGCTCAGTTCTGCAGGGCCACGCCCACGTCGTGCACGAGATTCGCGGGCGTCAGGTCGATTCCAGGATGGAGGCTCGCGACCCACTCGCCGCTTCGGTCGTACACATGGACCGAGGCGGAGTGCGTGTCGGCGTCGCCCGAGTCGAGCGCAGAGAGAACGCCGAACCTCCGCCAAACGGGGCGAAGCTCCTGCTCCGAGCCCACGAGGTAGTGGAGCTTTCCCTCGGCGCGCTGCGCGCGCAGGAAAGCGCGCACGTTCGCGGGGGTGTCATCCGTGGGATGTGTCGAGATCGCGATGGCGACGACCTGGGTCCGTTCCTCGGGCGTCAAGCGCTCGATCGTGCGCGCGACCTGTGAGGCGATGATCGGGCACGCCTCCTCGCACCTGCTCTCGAGAAAGGTGAGCAGGACGACTTTGCCCTCGAGGTCGTCGCGTGAGACTCGGGCGCCCGTGTAGTCGCGGAGCTCGAACTGGCCCAGCACGATTCCGGGCGGCACCAGGCTACCGCGGTAGCTGGCTGCCTTATCCTCACCTCCTCTCACCGAGAGCACGACAACAAGGGTGGCCGCGACCACAGCGACGGCAGCGGCGACGGAGCCGAGCAGTCTGGCTTTCGCTCCCACTTCTCTCACATCAGCTGGCGGCGATGGCGTTGGCGATGCCAGCCTCGAGCTCGTCGGGCGAGACCTCACCGACCGCATGGGCGACGACGCGCCCGCGCGCATCGAGGTAATACGTCTCCGGGATCCCGGTGAGGCCGTAGTTCTCGTACGTGGACGAGCCGCCGTCGCGCACGGAGACGTAGTTGGTGTCGTAGCGCTCGAGGAAGCTGCGCGCATCGCTCTCGAAGTCCTGCACGTCGACCCCGAGGAAGACGACCTCGCCCGCATGTCGCCGTGCGGAGGCGACCAAGCGGGGCGCCTCGGCCTTGCAGGGCACGCACCAGGAGGCCCAGAAGTTCACGACGACCGGGTAGCCGCGAAGCTCCCTCAGCGAGACACGGCCATCCGCGAGCGCGTCGCGAAGCTCGGCAGGCCACGTCTCGGCACGGGGCCAGAGGACGGGAAGGTCGAAGTCCGGGGCGAGCGGCTTGTCTCCGGCCTTGACCTCCGAGACCAGGTGCGGGCCCGCTTCCTTGGCCAGCGTGCGCATAACCAGGAGCGCGAGCAAAAGCGCCACTAACGAGACCGCGCCCGCCTGCAGCAGCAGGCGAAGGCGCGACCGACGGCCGTGACCCTTGGAAGCCGGCTCACCGATCATCGCCCTTCTGCCTGCGGCCCGAATCGCGCTGGGCCCGCATCATCAGCCACATGCCCACCCCCATGACGAGCGGGCAGACGAGTACGACCAGAAGGAGTGGAAAGACGTCCATCGCATGGCCTCCTAGCCGACCGGCTGCCAGCTCTGGCCGCGGTCGCTCGTGCGGTAGAGCACGCGGTCGAAGCCGACGGCATAGCCGACGTCTAGGTCGCTCGGCGACCAGGCGACCGGGCCGGCCCCTTCCGCGAGAGCGAGCACCTCGTCCCAGGTCCGTCCGCCGTCTCGCGAGAGCAGGATGCCGGGGCCGGTGGCGACGACCGAATCGGGATCGGCGGGGTTGATTGCGAGTCCCATCAGGCCGGCGCGAAGCACGGGCTTCCAGCTCTTGCCGGCATCGCTACTGATGAGCAGACCCTGCTGCATGTCGCCGGCGAGGATGCGCCCGTCCGCCGTCACTGCGAGCGCCATCACCGCGCCTCCGACATCACCCGAGATGAGTTCGAAGCTTTGACCGGCGTCGCGCGAGCGGTAGAGGCCCTGGCCGGCGACCGCGGCGTAGAGAGTCTGTGAGTCGTTCGGGTCGACCGCGAAGCCGTGGAGGTCCAGACTTGGAAGGCCCTCGGGCCGCACATCCGTCCATGTCGCACCCCCATCGGTGCTCCTGGCGAAGACGTTGTGGCCGGCCGTCCAGACGGTCTTGCCCTCGCTGCGGGCGAGGTTCATCGCATCCTGGCCCTCGAGCGCGGCCCGCTGCCAGTCCCGGCCGCCGTCGCTCGACTCGTACAGGCCGGCGTGCGTGCCGAGCAAAACGTGCTCCGGATTGCTCGGCGCCACGAGGAGCGAGTGGTAGTCAGGAGTGTTCGGCAACCCGCCCGTTGCCGCGGCCGGGCCGTCGCCGCCGCTCTGGGGTTGATCCTTTGCGAGCAGGAACGCTCCCGTGGCTATCCCCGCGATGAGGAGTCCCGTGACGAGCGCCCAAAGCCACCGCGGTACGCGTCTCGCTTCAACCTTCTTCTTCGGCGCCTGAATCGGCCGCTTGGACGGCGGCTTGCGCCTGGACTTCGACTTCGTCGCCATAGATCGCCTCCTCCTTGAATCGAGCGTACGGACCTACACCAGAGCCAGCGTGTTTCGCGCTAGCGGTAGGACCCACTCAGATCAGGAAGCGCTGCAGCTGTGCTGGTGAGGGGCTGCGTGAGCGGGGGCGAACGGCGGCGAGCGCGGATGCGACCGCCAGAAGCGAGAGCGCCATCAGTGACCAGACCTCGATCAGCGCCGGAAGCGAGGGGATCGCTCCGAGCGCCCGCTCAAGCGCCTGCATCGGCTGGTCGCTCAGACAGGCGCAGGCGAAACCGAGGAGAGCCAAGCAGACGACGGCAAGCAGGATGAACGCCACGAGCGGCATCCGTCCCCGAAGCGTCTGCAAGCTCATTGCTACTCAGGATAGCCCGCCCTCTAGGCAGGGGTTTCGCAGCAACGTATCAACGGGCGTTAGGATGAAACCGTGGCTGGTGAGCGCTGCGAGCTGCTTTGTATCGACCTCGAGGTCGCCGAGGACCTGCGCAGGCGCCGGCTCTCAGTCAGCGGGGCAGTAAGGGCCGCCGGCCGTGCCCGTGCGCTCGCCGATCCCACGCGCCTGCTGTTAGCGGCGGCGCTCAACGAGGCCGACGAGCTCTGCGTTTGCGACCTCGCTTGGATCGCCGAGCGCTCCCAAAACCTCGTTTCCCACCACCTGCGAGCCCTCAAAGCGGCGGGGCTCGTCCGGTCACGCCGCGAGGGAAAGATGGTCATGTACTCGCTGACGGAGGGCGCCGCCGCCCTCGTAGAGGCTGTGCTCGAACCGGAGGCGCTCGCGAAGACCTGAGCACGCGCGACCTGACCGCCGTCCAGTTGGAGCAGCAGTTCGAGCCGCCGGCTCGAAGCGAGCAGTGGCTCCGCGCGGCGCGGCAAGCACGCCTTCTGTCCTGGCTCTCGCTTGCCTGGATGGGCGCTGAAGGCGGAATCGCGATCGCGGCCGGGGTCATGGCCGGTTCAATCGCGCTGATCGGCTTCGGGATCGACTCGGCGATCGAGGGTTTGGCGAGCGTCGTCATCGTCTGGCGGTTCACCGGCTCGCGCCTGCTCTCGCACATGGCCGAGGAACGGGCGCAGAAGCTCGTCGCGATCCAGTTCTTCCTGCTCGCCCCCTACGTCACAGCCGAGGCGATCCACAAGCTTGTGACCGCCGAGCAGCCGGAAACGAGCTGGCTCGGCATCGGCCTGACCGCCTCGAGCCTCGTCGGGATGCCGATGCTCGGCATCGCCAAGCGCCGGCTGGCCGACAAGCTTGGCTCCGCCGCCACGCGGGGAGAGGGAACGCAGAACCTGCTCTGCGCCTACCTCGCGGGCGCCGTCCTCGTCGGCCTGCTCGGAAACACCTTCCTCGGTCTCTGGTGGCTCGACCCGGTCGCCGCACTGCTGATCGCGGCCGTCGCAGTCAAGGAAGGGCGCGAGAGCTGGCGCGGCGAAGGCTGCTGCGTAAGCTGCTAGCGCAGACGCCAAAGCTGCGGCGAAAGCGTCTAGCACGTGCGCCCGTTCCCACCCTGTGACCGCGAGCCGCAAGCATTTCCCGCGCTGGCGAAACGTTCTACGGGCGGTGAGATCTCTTGCCCGCTCGAGCTCGCAGCGCCGGAAGGCGCCCGGCCGAGCTCGGGCGGCGATGGGAACAAATATCCCAGGCGGGGCGTCGAATGGGCATGAATTCCGGAATGCCCTGGGCGAAGTCGGCTACCGTGGCCCTCGCTGGTTTGGTCTTGCTCGCCGCTTGTGGCGAGGCCACCCCAGATCCTCAGGCCGGAGCGGGTCCAGAGACGACCACGACGGCGGGACCTTCGATCGACCCCGCTCCTCCGCCTGAGTTGGAGGCACCACCGCGCGTCACCGTGTGGTTCGGCGATGAGTCAGTCGCTCTCCCCGCATGGACGTACTGTTATCGCACCGCCTGCGTCGATGGGAGCCCGCCTGCCGAACCCCCGGATGTAGGCAATCCCGAGGAGGTCGTCATCGAGTTCCCACTCGCAGGGTGGTCGTTCACTGCGAGCTTCCGTTCAGCCGCGAACGAGTGCGGACGGATGCAGGAGGTGCCGCTCGAGGCCGCCGGTGACGGGCGGTTCGTGCTGCGACCGGCCGGGTACGCGGGCGCCTACGACGTTACCCTCTTCGGCCGAGGCGACGGCGACCTTTTCACCAGCTTCCGCTGGAGCACGCCTATCGACGGCGCGTTGCCTACACCGGAAGCGCGGCTCGCCCTCCTCGCCGACCACGATGGGCGGGCCGACAGTTACGGGGTCGAGCTGGAAGTGACCAACTTGGCCGAGACGCCGCGGCAGGCCTCGGCGAGGATCACGGTTCAGGCCAGGGGCGGAGACGCGATCACCTTCAACGCAACGCGGTCCGAGACGCGATGCCTGCCGGTGGGCACCGTCTACTGGGATGGTCCGGACGAGAAGGGTCTCGCCGCCGCGGCCCTCGGCAAGGGCCCCTTCACCTACAGGGTCGAGCTCCTCCTCGACGGCGCCCGCTACGTTGCCACCGCCAAGTGGCCGGCCGATGAGATCGTCGGCAACGAGCCTTCGGTGGCGCTCCACTTCACGCCGAACCTCCGGGGCCTTTCCTAGCACCTACAGTCCGCCGGCATCACGGTTCAAGAGCCGGTCAGCGCGGCCTCCACGCCCTCGAGCCTGTCAGCTTACGCTCGATCCGCGCGGCGCAGGAGGCGCAGGTCATCTCCTTGAGCTCAAGCTGGACGCGCTCGGGCCTTTCGGCAACGGCCATCACGCCGCCTCGGCCTCGTAGCCAGCCTCGTCGATGGCGGCGCGCAGCGTCGCGTCACCGAGCCGCTCGCCCCGGATGACGACGAGCTTCGTGTCGAGGTCGACCTCGACGGCCTCGACCCCCGCAACGGCGGACAACTCCTCGCTGACGGCCGCCTTGCAGTGTCCGCAGTGCATGCCGGGAACGCGGTAGGTGACTGGGTCGCTCATCTCCTCCCCCATCGGTTGTTGCCCTCCACCAGACCCGGGTGGGGTATGGAGCGCAAACGGGTCCGTTAGGGTGCCCAGCGATGCGCCTGCCGCTTCGCTCGCTCCTCGCCACCGCCGCCGCAGCGACCGTGCTCGCCTACGGGGCGGCGGGCCACAGCGTGCCGCAGTGAACAGCCATGACGGCATGGCCGGCTCGACGATCGGCCTCTGCCTCCTACTCGTCACGGTCCTCGGTCTCGTCGCGCTGCCGCGGCCCGAGGGGCGGCCGCGGCCGATTCGCACGCTGGCAGTTGCTGCCCCAGAGGTAGTCCTCGGCCCGCCCGCGCTCGACGGCCGGGCGCGAGCTTCACCGAGCTCGCTGCAGCGCTTTTTGAACTGATCCTCCTCGCGTCGGACGCGGGCTCCGGCTCGCCTGTCTACGTCTGCAAGGAGGAGAAATGAAGAAACTCATACTGCTGCTCGCCGCCGCCGCGCTCGGCGCCGCCGGCTGCGGGGGAAACGAAGGCGCCGCGCCGACCGGCCAGGAGACGGCCGCCGCCGGTCAGGTGCCGTTCGACCGGGCGTTCATCGACGCGATGGTGCCCCATCACGAGGCGGCGATCGAGATGGCCCGCGATGCTTTCGATGCTGGGCTCACGCAGCCCGAGCTGATCAACATCGCCGACAACATCATCGCCACGCAGCAGAGCGAGATCGACCAGATGCTCGAGTGGCGCGAGCAGTGGTTCGGCTCGAAGGAGCCCGGATCTGAGGAGAGCGCTCTCGAGACGCTGGGAGTCTCGGCGGCCGAGGCCGGCATGGAGCACGGCGCCATGGATTTCTCGATGGCGGAGAACGTCGACCAAGCGTTCGCCGAGATGATGATCGACCACCACGAAGGGGCGATTCGGATGGCGCGATTGGCCGAGGAAAGGGCCGGTCACGACGAGATCAAGGAGCTCGCCGAGGACATCATTGCCGCCCAACAGAGCGAGATCGAGATCATGCGAACGCACGCGTAAGGCGACCGTTCTTGAAGCCGCGCGAGGCACGGCCGCCCACCGCGGCCGTGCCTCGCCGCTCGCAGCGGGTAGGACCTATGAGGAGAAAGCAATGGTCGGCGCTGGCCACACGAGTCTTCGTTCGTTGATCTGCGAGGGTTGGTGCGCAGTCCTCGTCAGTGGGTTGGCCCTCGCCCTGTTCGCGCCAGGCTGCAGCGTAGGCGACACGCGCGACCAGCGAGCTGATCAGAAGAGCGACGGAAAGCCCTCGACCGAGACGAGCGCAGGCGCCGGGCAGACAGAGGAGAGCGCGACGACGCAGCCCACCGGGCCACGCGCGCGGCAGCCGAAGCCCCGCGCGCTCGTTTGGGTGGGCCTGGAGGATGCCGAAGAAGTCGCGCTCGTCGATCTCGCCCGAGGCAAGGTCATCGCGCGCCGAGAGGCGCAAGGTGGCCCGCACAACGTCACGGTCGCGAGCGACGGAACGGCCGCCGCCACGCTCTACGGCAGCGACCGAATCGTGCTCGTGCGCCCACGCGGGCGTGCGCACTTCGTCGAGCTCGGTGGAACTCCACACGACGTCAAGGCGGCCGGGAGCCTCTTCGTCGTCGCCAACGAGGCGGGGCGGCGGCTGGACTTCATCAGGGACGGCGAGCACGTCGCGAGCGTCCGGCTGGGCGCGGAGCCGCACGACCTCGCGATCGCGCCGGGCGGAAACCGCGCCTGGGTGACCCTGAACGGCACCGACGAGCTCGCGATCGTCGATCTGCGCGCACGCCAGGTCGTGCGCTCCCTCGCCACCGGCTTCCGCCCGCACGACATCCTCTTCGCCCCAGACGGGCGCCTCTGGGTGACGGACTGGGACGGGCCGGTGCATATCTTCGACCGTCGGGGGCGGGTGCAGGGAAGCGTCGAGCTCGGTCAGGAATCGCACCACCTGGCCTTCACCCCCAACGGGCGGCAGGCGTGGATCACTGATCATGCAGCGGGACGCGTCTTCGTCGTCGACGCTCGAAGCCTCGAGGTGATCGCCGCACTTCCCGTTCGGGGCGGCCCGCACCACGTCGCGATCACGCCCGACGGGACGCGCGCGGCCGTCGCCGACCACGAGAGCGGGATGGTCGTGGTTTACAACGTCAAGCGCCGCTCACGCGTCGGCATCATCGAGGTGGGGGCAGGGCCGCACGGCGTCTGGGCAGTGCCGACCGCGCCGTCCCGGTGAGGCGGCTGAGCGCCCAGCGCCGCTTCGCAGACGTTCAGGACACATCCCGGCGCTGCGCTTTTGCGCACTGACGCGGCGAGCGCCACGGCCGCGAGGGTGTGACCTAAGAAATCGCCACCGTCCCAGTCGTTCCCGTTACTTTCCACTCGGCCCCGCGATGCTCCGCGACATAGGTGGCCCAGAAACCGGCGAGACCGTCGATCCAGAGATTGCTGCCGACCTCGACTCGTCGCTCGTCGCCGACAATTGGGCCGAGCGTCAACAGCACGCCATCATCGATGACATGGCCGGGAGCGGAGCCGCCCTTGTCTCCTTCGATCACTGAGCTTCTCTCTTTCACGAAGACGATTGGCGGCAGATCATCAAGCTTCTCCTTCAGTCGTGCCTCGACGTCATCCCCGAAACGCTCGTAAGGCACGTATTCGTCCGTCGTCTTCATCGAGTCTTCCGCACCGTCGACCGCCCCGTCGAGGACGTACACGACTTTGAATCCGGGGTCGGCTCTGCCAAACGTGTGGTCCTTCGTGACGAGCTGTCGAATCACGGCGGCGTAAATCGCGGCGGTTCGCTCGACCGCTTGAGTCGGTCGTGGAGCGGACGTCTCGACGGTCGCAGCGGGCGCACCTTCTTGGCGATCTGACTCGCCGCACCCCAGAGTAATCAGCACGGGAATGAGCAACGCGGTCGCTAATCGCTTCATTCGAAGTCTGCTCCCACGCGTTTGCGGCCCACCCCTCTTCGACGGGTTCTCAGCACGGATTGTTCCCGCCGAAGCGTCCGGCGCGCGGCCGATCGCCAGACAGACGCTCGGCCGTCAACGTTCACACGGGACCGCCAACCGCGCGAGGTACTCTCCGGCGCGGCCGTAACCGTATAGGAGGCCGTCGTCCGCACCAACCAAGGGCAGGCTGGAGTCGGACCTGGCCATGGTCCGCGGCCACCGGCGCCTCGAGCGGCGAATCTGCGACACGGACCGGTAAATAGCTCAGCGACGGAGGATGGACGCGGGTGCTGCTTTCGTACGAACGGTCAGGCGGCGTCGATCGTCTCGGTTCGGCGCGCGCCCGGCGTGACGAGCCCGGTTTCGTAGGCGAGGGTGACGAGTTGGGCGCGGTCGTGGCAATCGAGCTTGGCGAGGATGCGACCGACGTGCGTCTTGGCGGTGAGGGGGCTGATGACGAGGCGGCGGGCGATGTCGGCGTTGCTGAGGCCGGCGGCCACGAGTTTGAGG
>Ga0137369_10004467_pt1 | contig 14268 bp, 13 predicted proteins | sample SagtaG_12_FD_104918 | JGI IMG/M metagenome (GOLD analysis project Ga0137369, IMG submission 104918) | Vadose zone soil microbial communities from Sagehorn Ranch, Mendocino, California, USA - Sage1_L_113_16 metaG | ecosystem: Environmental > Terrestrial > Soil > Vadose zone | place: USA... | reverse complement strand
CTGGACGCCAGATGGCAACGCCTTGATCTACAACAGCAATGGCCACTTATATCGGTTCGATTTTTCGACGAAAACACCCGTGCTGATCGACACCGGCTTTGCGACCAGGAACAACAATGACCACCTTCTATCATTCGATGGGAAGATGATCGGCATCAGCCACCACAGCGAGGAAGATCGCAATAATTCGATCGTGTACACGCTGCCGGTTCAAGGGGGCACGCCCACGCGCATCACCACACTTGGTCCGTCCTACCTGCACGGCTGGTCGCCCGATGGCAAGTTCCTGGCCTATACCGGCGCACGAAACGGAGCATATAACATCTATACCATATCGGTCGATGGGGGCGAGGAAACCCAGCTTACCCATACTCCGGGGTTGGACGATGGACCGGAATATGCTCCCGATGGGAACTATATTTACTTCAACTCATCGCGCAGCGGGACCATGCAACTATGGCGGATGCGGCCAGATGGCAGCGCCCAGGAACAGCTCACCAGCGACGAATACAATAACTGGTTTCCACACCTATCGCCGGACGGTCGATTGATCATCTTCCTGAGCTACTCCAAAGAGGTTGACCCGCAGGCACACCCCCCGTACAAGCACGTGTATCTTCGCTCCATGCCCGCCGACGGAGGCGTCCAAAAGGTCGTGGCCTACCTCTACGGCGGGCAGGGCACGATTAATGTACCGTCGTGGTCACCGGATAGTAAACGGATCGCGTTTGTCAGCAACACGGCGATGGATTGACGACCGTGCTGCGCGGGGTTCCGCTGTTTAACTTGAAAACAGTTGCCCGTTGCTGTCTCTGATGGGTTACAATAGGCCAACATTAGGGACACAAAAGAGGATACAGATGAACGGGACCGAGACCTATTCGTTCGGCGAATGGCTCAAACAGCGGCGCGAGCGCTTACACCTGACCCAACCTCTACTGGCAGCCACTGTCCACTGCTCGGTGGCGATGATTAAGAAGATCGAGGCGGATGAGCGCCGCCCTTCTCCCGAAGTAGCCGAGCTACTGGCAATCTCGCTGAAAGTTCCACAAACCGATCAGGCGATATTCGTTGACGTCGCTCGTGGTGAGCGACCTGTTGATCTGTTATGGCATGTCCAGGACGATGCAGCCACCCCCTCATTACCTTTTCACGCGCCTCTTCCTTTGCCAAGATCGGCGACACCTTTTATCGGGCGGGCGGACGAACTGAAAGAGATCGGCGAACGCTTGGCTCACCCCAATTGCCACCTGTTGACGCTCGTTGGCCCCGGCGGGGTAGGCAAAACGCGACTGGCGCTTGCAGCCGCACAGGCGCAGCGGACTACTTTTGCCGAGGGGGTGGCATTTGTGTCCTTAGCCGCGATGAGCGACACCAATTCGATTCCAGATGCTGTCGCTCGCAGCCTGCGTCTGACCCTCAGCGGGCCTGCCGCCGAACAAGTCCTGGCTTTTCTGCGCCGTCGCAGCATGCTGCTGATCCTGGACAATTGCGAACAGTTGGAGGGCGATCTGAGCTGGCTGTCTGAGCTGCTGGCCCATGCGCCGGGCGTGAAACTGCTGGCGACATCACGTGAGCGATTACACCTGACAGAGGAGTGGGTGTATGTGGTGCCGGAACTGGCACAGGCGGCGACGTTGTTTGTCGAGACAGCGCAGCGGCTCAAACAAGATTTTAATGTAGAGGCGGAGCAAGCAGCCGTTGTCCGCATCTGCCAACTGGTCGAGAACTTGCCCCTAGCGGTTGAACTGGCTGCCGGATGGACGCCGCTCATGTCATGCGCGCAAATTGCCGACCACATTCAACGAGACAGCGCCATCCTGGCGGCGAATGTCCGCAATGTGCCGGATCGCCATCGCAGCGTACAGGCTGTCTTTGACCATTCATGGAATATGCTATCTTCTGCCGAGCAAAATGGGCTGGCACGGCTCTCGGTTTTTCGTGGCGGTTGGCAAGCGGAGGAAGCCCTGTCGGTTGCCGACGCTGATCTGCCATTGCTGCGACGGCTGGTGGACAAATCGCTGGTGCGCGTGGGGGCAAACGGTCGCTACGACCTGCACGAACTCATCCGTCAATACGCATCCCAAAAGCTCGCTCAGTCAGGCCATGAAACCGAGACCCGCCAGCGGCATTTCGACGCTTACCTTGCGCTCGCTGCACATCTTGATCGCTTGCAATTTGGCCCTGAAGCGATGGCAGCGGTCGCTCGTTTTGACCAGGAGCAGGACAATATCCGCGCTGCGCTCGGTTGGGGCCTAGATGCTCAGCACACAGAGGCGACTCTACGTTTGCTGTACCATCTGTGGTTCTACTGGTCTCGGCGCGGCTATTACCACGAAGGGGGAGAGTGGACAATCCGTGCCATCGATCAAGCTGGAGAGCTTGAGAGCGTGCATGTATGCATGGCGCTGAGTAATGCCGCTGTCTTCTTTTTCATTCAAGGGCGTTTCAGTGAAGCCGAATCGCTGGCGCTCAGAGGATTGGCGATGGCGCGTCGTCTGGAAGACCCGGAGGCGCTCATCATGGCATTAGGTACGTATACGTTCGCCAGTGTGAATATAGAGCAGGCACTCAAGGGTTTGCATGAAGGGATTGCCCTCATCCAGGAAACCGGCAAAGCACAGGTAGTATTGCCTCTGTCTTATCTTGGCGCTGCTACTTGGTTGCATGGCAGCGGTCGCTACGCGGAAGCCGGCGATTATTACCGAAAGAGTATCGCCCTTTTTCGGCAAATGGGCGCCGTGGATTTCATCACCGATCCGTTGGGTCGTTTGGGACAGTTGGCGCTGCAAGAAGGGCGCTTACAAGAAGCCTATGATCTGACGGTCGAAAGTATTGCCGCCGCTCGTGCTACGGGTTACGCTGTCGTCTTTAGCGCGTGGGGCGATGCCCGCCTCGGCCTCATCCAACTGTATCTGGGAGAGGTCGAAGCGGCACAGCGGAGCTTGGAGAAGGCACTGCTGTTTCTTGAGGGTGAACGCGCTCACGAGCGCGTGGAGCAAGAAACCCGGGCGATTTTGAGCGAGGTGGCGCTAGCGCGTGGGGATGTGAAGGCCGCCGCAGACCATTTGCAAGCCAGCCTGCAGATTTGTGAAAGGTTCTATCGCCAATTACAAGCCACTCAGAAGCTCGAAGGCACGCCGGATGCTCTACCTGTCGATCTCATCGAGTTATGTTCACGCGCATCGCTGGTCGCCGCTGCCCAGGGCCATGATGTACACGCGATCACGTTGTACAGCATCGCCGACTCGTTGCGTGCGCAAAGTAGGCAAGTCATGATACCGCCGCTACAAGCTCGTTTAGATGAATCAATGGCATCCATTCGCTCGCAGCTATCAGAAAACGCCTTTAACAGCGCCTGGGAAACAGGCCAGAGGATGTCGCTCTCCGGGGCGTTTGCGTTCCTGTTGGCGTGAATGCCGGACATAACCTATTGTAGCTCCACTGCCCTGTGTTTCGCGGTTTGCGGCGCTGTTCGGTAAACAAGATACCAAATCAGCATGAGCAGTGATACAAGGGTGAAGAAGCCATGCATGAAGTAAATCGGGCCTAACGGCAGGCTGACGACGTACAGCCAGTAAAACAGATTGCCGACATTGTTCAGCACGATTTGACCCAGGCTATACGACCGTAAATCTTTTGTCCGCCACGCCTTGACCAACATATTCCAGGAGGCGGCTGCGAAGATCAGACCAGCGACCGACCCGGCGATCATATGTACCTGTTCCATAGTATGTTGCCTCCGCGTCTGGTTCGAAACTCAACTGGTTTCATTTAACACCAGAGGCGGAGTGGGTTGGTCGCTGTTTTGGGATACAGCGAGGATACAATGAGTAGACAATTGCCGGTGATCAATAACCACGTCACTGCTTAATAACGTATCTGATTTTCCACCCAAGCAGCATGAGGAGCTTGGAGACTTCCAGAGTCGACGCTTACCACCTCTTCGCCTCCTCGCTTCCTCGCCTCCGGCACGCATGCTGTGGTACCATACCTGGGTTCTGGCAGACGACAAGCAGGTTGATACAATGGCACACTTCTCCATCGGCTGTGCAGTCTGGGCATATAAAGATTGGCTGGGCGAGCTGTTCCCTCCCGGCAGCAAGAGCGCCGATTTTTTGGCGCTCTATAGCCGCCGGCTGACCACGGTCGAGGGTAATACTACTTTCTATGCTACTCCCAAGGCCGAGGTAGTACAGCGTTGGGCGACTGAGACCCCTGAGACCTTTCGATTCTGCTTCAAGCTGCCGCGCGAGATCAGCCACGCGGGCCCGCTGGCCTTGCAAGTTGAGCCAACGCGGGCATTCATCGAACGCATGGCCGGCTTGGGCGAAAGGCTAGGTCCGTTCTTCTTGCAGCTGCCGCCTGGATATACACCTGCTCAGATCGATGACTTGGAGCGGTGGCTGGCGGCGTGGCCACGCGAGCGGCAGCTGGCGGTCGAGGTGCGCCATGGCGCGTGGTACCAACCGCCCGGCGAGCAGGCGCTCATGGACCTGTTGGAGCGCTATCAGGTCGGCCGGGTGGTGATGGATGTCCGACCATTGGACGCCGGCCCGCTGCCCGGTGCCGATGAGAACCTCGAACGCGCGCGCGACCGCAAGCCCGACGTATCGATGCATCCGTTGAGAAGCGGAGGAGTGGCGTTGATTCGCTACATCGGCCACCCGATACCCGAACTGAACGGGCCGCTACTGGATGAATGGGCTGAGCGTGTGGCTGGATGGCTGGCTGAGGGTACCGAGGTGTACTTCTTTTGCCACTGCCCTGATGAGCGGCGATCGCCGGCCTTGTGCCGGGAGTTTCAGCGGCGGTTGGAGCAGCTGGCGGACGTGCCACGGTTGCCGTGGGATACGCTCGACACCGGCTTGCAGCAGGGGACGTTGTTCTAAATACAATCGCATCCGAGCGCGATCGATTAAGCTGCGTTTGGGCAAGCTTCTCTAAATCCCTCTTGCAAATTGACGCAATTTTATATACACTTTGGAGACAATGATTTTGCATCTGATGAGAACTACAGCACTCGCGAGAAGGAACTGATGTTAGCTGCTCTCAGCGAGCTGTTGATACGTCCTGTGGGCGATGTCCACCACGTTATTCGGCAGAAATTGATTCGTCAGCCCCAATGCTTTCTCTCGCTCTTCGGCACTCCCCCGCAGACCAAAAATTCGCTCGGCATCCTCGGCGATATCCACCACGATCCGCTCGTAGCGATAATAGCTGAGCGCAACGAGGTCAATCTCGATCTGGCCGTAGCCTTCATAGAACCACGCTGCTTCTTGGTCATTGTTCCAGATGCCACCAATCCCGCCACCAATAAACATCAAGTCGCGCTCTTTGGGAGCCAAGATGGGTTCATCCCAATCCACGATCGCCACTTCGTCATCTGCGCCCACTAGGACATTGCGGCCGTGCAGGTCTGAATGGCATACGACCAGTTCGACTTTACGACTCTGAAGCGCTTGCGCGAGCTGGTCAGCGCGTTCGACCATGCTTTGGATCTCATCATGCTTCGTCATCCAAAAGGCGGCCAAGCTCGCGGCGATTGGGTCATCATAGTGGTTCTGTTCCACCTGTTTGTGGAATGCTCTCACGGTATTACGCCAGCGCGGCGAATAGGCTTCGTGTGGTACACGTTTGAGCAAGTCGGTGGGCAATGTCGTTGTATGAACGGCCTTCATTGCCTCGCCCAATGCGATCCAATGCGGCTTGGACAAGGCAACCTCAAAGCCAGTCTTCCCATCGAAAAACGGGTAGAGTGTCCAGTCAAAGCCATGCTCCCTTACCCACAATTTGTGGGTAGTCGTTGCGATAGGGGCCACGACCTGTCGGATACCTTGCGCATGAAGAAAGGCAGGGACGGCGACAGCTATCTCGTTGAAAGGGCCTCGTCGTAGCTTGAGAAAGTACGGTGTATCATTGTCCGCGATGACTCGGTACAGCGCGTTGTTCACCCACCCGAGAGGCAGAAAGGTAACCTGCGCGATGTGCAGCCCAAAGCTATCGTCCAAACAAGCGATGATGGTGTCATCGGAGATATTGGGTTTCTCAAGCATGGTATAGGTGACTTTTCTTGCTAGACAGGTCGAACGATTTGACGCTGTTCGGTCTAATGACGATTAATGCGGACGTAACCCTGGCTGAATTTATACCATTCCGGCGAACCGGTCGCTGATATACGCCAGCTTCGCCTCCTCGTCTCGTTTGGAAGAGAGGAATCGAACCCATGCATGCCGCTCATGCCAAATCGGCCCCAGCTCCCATACACAGAAAGTTCCTCGATGATTGTTCTCAAACTCGACTGTGACATAGCCCTCAGCTGCTGCCGCATTCTTCACATAGACCGATTCCCATATCTCATTGATATTGCGCCAGGTTGTGACCAACAGCAGCAACATTGGCCCAGCTCGATGCAATAACACGAAGCCAAGCTCATTGGCAAATTTTAGCCGCTCAGCTTCCGCTGCTACAAAAGTGCGGCTCTCGGAAACCTGCGCCTCAGTAATCTCCACCTCTGGGGGGCGAATGTCGTACCACTTGAGATACGCGTTCGGTAGGCTCAAGTCCTCCCCAGGAGTCACGAGCTTTTCACTATACATATAGCCGTCAGGAACAACATTCCCAAAGTCGCCAAGCTGAGGAATCCTCATTTGGATGACGTGCTCTTGCTGCATGCTGATCTCCTTTCGATGAGTGGATATTCACTCGTCCACAATTTCGCCGCGTGCCGCGAAAGCCAATGTTTGCCTTCATGACCGAATACTCGAACGTCCCACAGGCGGCCACCAGCGCCACAAGGCGCTGGTACAAGGTGATGGATGCCGGCAGCACGTGTGCTCATCGCGCCCCCTCCTCATCATTCCGTTTTCAGCCCTTTGGTAAACCAGAACTTGGATGTGATGTCAGGGTTGATAAATGCCTCGAAGACCTCTGCAACCGGCTTGCGAATGAGCATTTCAGCCTTCGCCTCAACGATGTTGTGAGACATCTCGCCATCCTCCTTTGCTGAAGTGGCTTAAGCACATATGTTCGACGCAGTCTATTCTACAAGAAGGCTCCAAACCTGGCAAGTGCAGAGCCCACAGGAGTCCAGCAAGAAGCTCTCCCTCATAAGTCGTCACCTGATTGGCCACCGCCACCCCACTCACTCAGCCGGCGAATGAATTCGCGGTTGACAGCCGAGTTCGGCTCAAGCCGACTGACCAGCGAGCACTGTGTGCCAACCAAACAGGCCAGGGCTTTCGCCCCAGCCTGTCAACCGCTCACGGGCTATCGCGACTACTTAGCCGGCGCGGTGCTATCGGTCGTGTCGCGCCCCAGCCCTGGCTTTTCGATCAGCTCCTTCGCCTTATCAAGCCCGTTGTCCAGCCGCTGCTGGCCCTGCTCGCGCAGCTTCGCCAGGATATCGTCGGCGGTTTTGCCGTGCGCCTGGGCGTACTGCGCCAGGCTCTGGCCCTGCTTCAGCGCCGCCAGCACATCCTCCGGTTTGGTTCCGGTCACGTCGGCGGTGGCCTTGACCAGCCCGGCGGCAACCGGGTGGCGCTTGGCCACCGCGCGGCCGATCTGCCGGCCCAGGTTGGCATCGGCCATCACCTTGGGCGCGCTGTCGTCGAACTGTTTCAGTAGCGTGTCGACCTGTGTTTGAGTCAGCTTGCCATTGCCAAGCGCCTGGCTCAGCCGATCCTGCACGTTTTTGCGCGCGGCGGCGATCACGTCGGCGTCGCTCTTGCCGTGATCTTTGGCGTACTGCGACAGCGTTTTGCCGTCGCGCAGCGCCGCCAGCACGTCCTTCGGCTGGGTGGCGGTCACCTCGGCGCTGGCTTTGATCAGCGCGCCGGTCAGCAGCGCCGCTTTGCCACGCTGCTGGCCGCGTCCAGTGCGCCCCGCACCTGCATCGGTGGGATTTCCGCCTGGCTGGGCGGTCGGAGCCGCCGCTTGAGTAGTGGACACAAACGAGCGCTCAAGCGATGGCCCGGCATAGACCGCGCCGCCGACCATCGCCAACGCCAGCGCGCCGCCGGCTACGCCAATCAGTATCTTGCGTTTCATGTGTGCTCCTGCTTCGCTCCATCCGGCCGCGCCGGGGAGGTTTTTTGTCGATAGGCGTATGATAGCGCAGAGGTGTGAAGGAGCTATGAAGGCACGATAGGGTGGGTGTGAACGACTTGACAGCCGTTCCGTCGACACGTACCATGCGCCGCATCAATCCCGCATCATCAGCGAAAGAAAGCGCGGCATTATGCGTCCTCTGGGTGCAATCGGCTTCATTCTAGTTACGGTGGCTGCGCTCGCAGGCTGCGCCGCGCCCGCCGCTATTCCAACATCCATCGCCATATCCCCAACCGCCGCGGAAGCCCGACAAACGGAGGGGCCGCTGGCCGATCGAGCGCCGCGGCGGCCGTTCCCGCAGCATACAACCTACGCCGCCGGCACGATCAAGCCCCAGCATCCGCAGGCCGATCTCGACGCAGCAGTGCTGTCCAGCTACCGCGCCTGGAAGAAAGCTTACCTCAAGAGCGGCTGCGGCGAAGGGCGCTTCTATGTCGACTCTGGGCAGGATGTGAGCAGCGGCAAGCTGACGCGCAGCATCTCGAACTCTGAGGGCCACGGCTACGGTATGGTGATCGGCGCCTTCATGGCCGGCGCCGACCTGGACGCCCATGAGATCTTCGACGGGCTATACGCCTTCTTTCGCGATCACCCCAGCGCCGGCGATCCCAACCTGATGGCCTGGAAGCAGGTCGAAGGCTGCGCGAATATCGACTTGCGCAACACCGGCTCGGCCACCGACGGCGATATGGATATCGCCTACGCGCTGCTGCTGGCCGACCGCCAATGGGGCAGCGACGGCGCAATCAATTACAAGCAGGCGGCGCTACAGGTGATCGCTGCGCTCAAGTCCCAGGCGCTCAATCCAAGCACGCACACGATTCTGCTGGGCGATTGGGTTTCGCGCAACGACGCGAAATATGGCCGCAGCACGCGCTCATCCGATTTCATGCTCGAGCATCTGCGCGCCTTCGCGGCCGCGAGCGGCGACGCCGAGTGGACACGCGTGGCCGACACTGCCTATACGATCATCGCAAACATCCAGCGCGACGCTAGCCCCACCACCGGCCTGCTGCCGGACTTCATCGAGGATGTCGATACGAATCCGCGCCCAGCCAGCCCTGGCTTTCTGGAAACCGACGCCGACGGTCGATACAGCTACAATGCCTGCCGCACGCCCTGGCGGATCGCCACCGACTACCTGCTGGCCGGCGACGCCCGCGCGCAAGCGGCCGTGCGCCCGATCAACACTTGGCTGCGCACTGCGACCAGCGGCGACCCGCACAACGTTGTGGGCGGCTATACGCTCGACGGCACGGCAGCGGTGGACTACTACGAGCCGGCCTTCGCGGCCCCGTTCGGCGTGGGCATGATGGTTGACCCCGAAAACCAGGACTGGCTAAACGCCGTGTGGGATCGCCTGACCGACGGCGCATCCGATGGCTACTACAGTGACACGCTGCGTATGCAGGCGCTTATCGTTATGTCCAGTAATTGGTGGTCGCCGCGGAGTTGAGAGTAAACAGTTAAGAGTTGTGAATTGAGTAGGATGTACACTGGCCACGGATTTTCCCCTGTGTGGCGTTTTTTCGCCCAGCAGGGCGAAAAAACGCCACACAATAAAAAAGTAAAGTACCATCGATGAGGAATTCATGCCAACCGAGATCATCCAGCTGCTCGGCTTCGACGGCCCGAACCTGCACGGCCCACAGCCCGGCGTGTTCCTGAAGCTGCGCGCCGATAAGAATCGCGCCCAGCGCGTGAAGGATGCGCTGAAGGATGGCGCGCAGGGCGCCGGCATGGTCATGGGCTACCTGGAAGTCGACAGCGCAGCCGAAGACGACAGCTATATCATCAGCGCTCGCTTCACCACGCCCACGCCGGCGATCGGCGTCGAGCTGGGGCGCTATATCGTGGAGGGCTTGAACGCGCAGGAGGCCGGCGACGAGGATTGGGATGCCGAGGGGCCGCTGTGGGATCTGCAAAAGCGCCGGCGCGCCGAGGCGCTGCCGCTGCTCGCGCTCCAGCTGATCGCCGAGGCTTCGGCGCGCTCCATCCCATCGCTCATACGCGCCGATGGGCAGGTGCAGCTGGGCTACGGCGCACGCGGCTGGGCTTTCGATCCGACCGCGCTCAAGCAGCCCGGCGGCGGGCTCACGCCGGGCGAGATCGGCATCGTCCCGCCCGCCTCGATTGGGATCAGCGCAGCTCCCACAAGCAGAATCCCGATCCTTCGACCCTTCGACTTCGCTCAGGGGAACCAAGCTCAGGAGGAACCGAAGGGAGGGGCGCCCGCGACTATCGAGGTACCATGGGAGCGGCTGGGGCCGATCCCGATCGTTGCCGCGGCCGGCGGCGCAGCGCGCGATATCGCCGCCCGCCTGATCGCGGCGACGCTCCAGGCGCAAGGGCAAGCGACCGGGCTGGCCGAGGCGGCCGATTTCGCGGACACGCGCGACCTGCTGGCTGCGCCCGCCACGGCGATAGCAATCGTTGGGCTGGTAGCCGCGGGGATCGCGCAGCGCGGCGTTGCGTTTGAGCGCTGCGCCTTTAGTGCCGTGACCGATCTGCCGGATGAGCTGCCAGCAGAGGTACATAGCCGTGAGGAGCTGGCGCGCGTGCTAGGCGTGCCAATGCTGCTCACCGACCCGGCTGGCCGCGTGGCGCTCAACGCCGATGTGCCGGAGATCGCCGCGCTGGCTGAATACGCGCCCTGCCCAATGATCTACATCAGCACTGCCGAGCAGAACCCGCTGGTTGGCTTCCACCGCGCCCAGGGCGGCATGGCTTTGTTCGTGCGCGATGGCGCGGTGATCGCGGCCAACGGCGCAAGCGAGCAGCCGATTCTGGCCGCGACACTCCCGCCGCACGAGCTGCCCGGCGCGCTGGCCGGCCTGGCGCTGCTGTGGGCGACGGGCCTGACGTGGGAGCAGATGCTTGACAAGATGACAAGATGACAAGATGACAAGATGACAAGATGACAAGATGACAGGGTCGGTATTCAAGCATCAAGCATCACTTGTCACTCGTCACTCGTCACTCGTCGCTGTTCGCCCTTCACCACCAGCACCGGCAGCGGGCTGACATCAAGCAGGTCGTCGGTGATATCTTCGAGCAGAATGCGGTCGAGCGCGCTGGCGACGCGATGCGCGCCGATCACCAGCATGTCGTAACTGCCGACGCGCAGCTCGGCCAGAATCTCATCCAGTACCGGGCCGACGCGCCCCTTCAGCTCACACGCCACACCACGATCGCGCAGCCTGGCAGTCGCCTGGCGCAGCGTCTGCGCCTCGGGCGAGTCGCCGGCCAGAAAGCGCTCGACTATGCCCTGCCGCGCCTGGAAGCCCTCGAACAGCAGCGACTGCTGCGAGACCACGTGCAGCAACGTTGCCGCTGCGCCCAGCGGGCCGGCGATCCGCGCCGCGACATCGACATCGGCGAAGGTATGATAATCGCCTCCGCTGGAGATCAGGATGCGCCGGATCGGCCGCGCCGGCCCATGGATGCGCAACACCGATGGCTCCAGCCGCTGGGTGATCGCTTTGCTGTGCGCGCCGGGCAGCAGCCGTCCAAGCGGCTGGTGCAGCCGCCCTAGAATCACCAGATCGTATGGCTGGGAGCGCGCGGCGGCCAGAATCGCCGTCTGCGAGTTGCCCGGCAGCGCGCTGAGCGTGACCGGCACATGCTCGGGGATGCGCAGGCGTGCAGCAGCATCTTCGAGCAATGGCCGGCGCTCGGCGCCGCCGCCAGTTACCAGCGTCAACGATGTGGCGCAATTCTGAATGATCTGGGCGCTGAATTGGATCACCGCCTCGCGCGATGGGGCCGGGCCGGCATACAGCAAGATACGCATATGATCTCTCGTAACGTTTACAAGTGGATGGGTGGGGGTTTGGGGGGGCCGAAGGCGCCTCCACACCTCCCCAGTGGAATCACTTCACCAGAAGCAGGATCACCGGAATAATCAGCATGATGCACAAGAACGCGCCGAGCGTGCGGTTGTCGCGAATGATCAGCTCCTGAAAACGCAGGATGCTCCGTTCGAACGGCCGGTAGCACAGCAGCAACACCAGCAGCGAGAGCGCCGCCACGCTGATCATCTCGACCAGCACGATCGTAAAAGCAGCTGGCCCGCCGTTGATCAGCGCCGCCACCAGCGTATCGATAAACGTGGTGATATTTGCGCCCATGATGTAGGGCAGCGTATTCTCGCGGCGCACCAGGCCCTTGGCCGAGAGCGGCACCAAGATCGAGAGCGAGACCGAGACCGACAGCGTGACCGACGTGACCGCGCAGCCGAGCAGGAACATCGCCATTGGGCGGTAGACCAGCCGGCCGATCCGCTGGAACGAGCTACGATCCGCGCTCATCTCGGGCAGCGCACGGTCGAGCAGGTTGAAGGCCCCCAGCAGCGCGCCGATCCCTAGCAAAAAGACCATCCAGCCGGGCCATCCAAGCGACTTGATCAAGTCAAGAATCGGGCCACAGATCGCGTCGATCACTGAAGACACCGGCGTGGTGGCGCTGACCTGCAAGCTGCCGAATACGCCCGATGTCAGTAGCCAGTAGCCCACCGCCAGCGCCGGCAGATAGATCGCGGCAGTCGTCAGCAGCGCCAGCACGCCGATCGAGATGCTGGCCGAGCGCTGGTGCCCACGCAGGTAGTACAGAAAGCCGACAAACAGCACAATGAACGACGCGCCAAGCCGCGAGCCGGTGATCATCGTGAACGCCTGCATGTCGGTGATCGTGCCGGCCGCGAAGAACGAGACTGCGATCGCTGCCACCGGCGAGCCGCTGAGGAAGATATATGCCAGCAGCCAGCCGAAGCCGAGCGTGTTTGCAACGTTTGAGACATTCAGCATACGAATGATCTCGCCGCCATAGACCTTCGCGCCCTGCTTCAGCAGCTGGAGCGCAAGAATGAAGGCCAGCAGCCCCACGATCATGAGCAGCAGCTTGGGCAGCCAGCGCGGAACAATCGCTAGCGCCGCGCCCGCTGCTGCGGTGGGCAGCACCTGAACAGCACCGGGCGTCTCAGGCTCAACTGGTGCTGGTCGATCGGGTCGGGCCATACTGGCCTCCTCGCTTCAGGTTTTGCCTGCGGCAGTAAGGTACTTTCCACTTATTCTGTGTTTCGTTTTTCGCTCTGCGAGCGAAAAACGAAACACAAGTAAAGTACCGCTGCGTGAAAAGCTCAGCCTAGCGCCGCCCGCAGCTCGGGTGGCAATCGCGTCGGTCGGCCCGTCGCGCGCGATACCACGTTGCGCGCCAGGTAGTCGTTCCCACCCATATGGTCGGCGTGATGATCGGTGTTGACGATCGCGCGCAGCGTGAGGCGCGCCTCGTCGAGCGCCTTGATGATATTGTCGATGTAGGACGACAGATTATAGCACGATTGGAAGGCTTGCTGCTGAATAGCTCGTATGCTACACTGGCGCGGCACGCTTGAGATTTCATAAAAGTAGGGCTTCCGCAAAAGGTAGCTTTCGCCTGCGGCAGCATGGCACTTTGCGTGTATTGTAAGTTCTTTTTTCGCCCCGCGGGGCGAAAAAAGAACTTACAAAAATCCGTATGCTTGCGTAAGTCCTAAAAAGGTTAAGAGCCTATGTTGCAGAACATGGTTGTTGTGCAGGATGGCGCAACATACACGGCGCTGACCGACCTGACGCACGAGATCCTGCATTCGTCGCCGAGCGCGGGCGCGGCGGTGCAATCGGCGATCGACGCGCTGGCCGGCACCGGCGGCCTGGTGACGATCGGGCGCGGGATGTTTCGCGTGGCGGAGCCAATTCGGCTCGCCAGCCAGGTCTCCCTGCGCGGCAGTGGCCGCGGCACGCGGCTGGTCGTCGATGCGGCGAATGAAGCCGGCATTGGGCTGCTGGGGCAGGGTGTGTCGGGCGTGGTCGTCGCGGATCTGACAGTGGCGGCCGAGCCACAGCGCGCAGTCGCCGGGATCGTGCTCGATGCCTGCGGCGATTGCAAGCTGCACGGCCTGTTCTGCGCCGACTTCGGCTCTTATGGCATCTGGCTGCGCAACAGCTCGTTTCTGTGCGATATCAGCGGGTGCAGCCTGGCCGGCAATGGCCGGGCCAACCTGTATCTCGATACGCTGCGTGCCGGCCAGTACGGCAACTTCGTTCCCAATCTCGTGACCAACTGCCTGATCTACGGCGGCGGCAAAGGCATCGAGTGTCACCGGGCGATCGCACTGAACAT
>Ga0137369_10004465_pt1 | contig 14269 bp, 7 predicted proteins | sample SagtaG_12_FD_104918 | JGI IMG/M metagenome (GOLD analysis project Ga0137369, IMG submission 104918) | Vadose zone soil microbial communities from Sagehorn Ranch, Mendocino, California, USA - Sage1_L_113_16 metaG | ecosystem: Environmental > Terrestrial > Soil > Vadose zone | place: USA... | reverse complement strand
TGGATGAACACCCCGCGCCGACCCCAGGAAGCCAGTGGCACCAGCGGGATGAAGGCAACCCTGAACGGTTCACTGCATTTGAGCGAGCTCGACGGTTGGTGGGACGAGGCCTATGAGCCGGGCCTTGGCTGGGCGCTCGGCGAAGGCATCGCGCCCGATCTCGTCGGCGAGGCGCACGATGCCGCTGAAGCGCTTCAGCTGATGGACATCCTCGAGCATGAGATCGTGCCGCTGTACTTCAACCGCGACGAACAGGGTGTCCCGAACGCCTGGCTCCAGTGCGTGGCTCGCTCGATTCAGGTCATGGCGCCGGACTTCAGTGCGCAGCGCATGGTGCGCGAATACGCCGAGCGCTTCTACCAGCCCGCCGGCGCGCTAGCGCGCTAGCAGCGCTGCCACGGGCAGCTTCGCGAAGACGTCACGTACGAACAGGGCGGTCGTCCCGCCCTGTTCGTGTGTTTCCAGGGTTTTGCCACTGAGCACGTCCCGGTATTCGCCCGCGATGGGCACGCTCAGCCAGTCATCGCGCCAGACGTCCTCGCCAATCGGCACCGCCATCGCGCCGCGCAGCAGCGTGGCAATCAGAATCGGCACAGCAATGACCAGCGCCTGCCCGGGCGACTGGCGTGCGAACGCCGCGATGTGCTGGAAACGATGCACCCGGCCGCCAGTCCTCAGTGGGACGTAACTGCCACCTACAAACAGACCCGGCACCTCGCGCCGCAGGCACAGCAAACGGTGGGTGACCCACATCTTGAGGCGACCATCGGCTCGCTGGTCCAGCAGACTGTCCACGGTTTGCTGCGCAAGCTCATGCAGGTAGCGCGCCCTCAGCGCGTAGTCGACGGGCCGCCGATTGTCCGGATCGACCAGGCTCAGGTCCCACAGCTCGTTGCCCTGGTACACGTCGGCGACGCCCGGCGAGCCCAATTTCAGCACGGTTTGCGAGAGCGCATTGAAAATGCCGAAGAAGGCAATCTTGCGCTGGAAATCCGCGAAGTCATCCAGGAACGGATTCGGCTCGGATGTGTCGAGTACCGCGTGTGACCACTGCTGAACGGCTTCCTCATAGGCCGTGTTCGGCGTGATCCAACTGGTGTGGACCTTGGCTTCCTTGAGCGCCTTGAGCACGAATTGCTTGACCCGTTGCCGTAGGTCGTCGTCCAGGCCGGCCTCGGGCCAGGCGCCCAGAAGCGTCTGGTAGAAGAGGTACTCCTCGTTGCGGTCGGGCGCGGCGCGGCCCTCGACGACAACCTTCTTGCGGCCATTGAGACGCGTCCAGCGTGTCAGCGCACTGCGCCACTCGCGCGGCAGCTCAGACAGCACATCGATGCGCACGCGGACGTCCTCGCTGCGCTTGGTATCGTGCGTCGACGTGCCGAGCAGTGACGCCGGCCACGTCCGGCTGCGCTCGAGGTTGTGGCGATGGAAGGCCGACAGCGAGCGGCCGAACTCGTCAGGATCGCCGCCCACCTCGTTCAGCGAAATCAGGCGGTTGAAGACGTAGAACGCGGTGTCTTCGGCACCCTTGGCCATCACCGGCCCGGTCGTCTGCTGGAAACGCGCGATGAACTGCAGGCGCTTCGGATCCGACGCCGGCTCGAGCAGCGTCTCACCAACGTAGTCGAAAATCGACGGATCGGTGCGGGGATTCCGCCGTCGTGCCTCGCGCACGGCGCGCTCGATTGCCGCCTGGTCCTCGGCTGAGCAGGCACCGGTCCGCGGGTCGATGTACGTGCGATAGAGGTCGAGCCCGGCAACAACCTCGCGGATGACAAACGCCAGGCTATTGAGCGTGAAGTCGCGATGCGAACGGTCGCTGTTGGCGATGTCCTTGAGCAGGTAGGCGAGCTCGTTGACCTCGCTGGCGAGCGAGATGAGCATGACCATTTTCTTGGTCGAGTTGACCAGGTCGGCGAAGCGCTGCTCGCCCTGGCGCAGGAAGCGAAAGTAGATCGTGCTGAGGAACTGCTCGTTGTGGCGCGCAACGAACAGACCGTTCAGCTGATTCATGAAGTCGTAGCCGGTCGTTCCTGCGACAGGCCACTCGGCGCGCAGCCGTTCGCTGCCGAGGAGGATTTTCTCGACGACGACGTAGAAGCGGTCCGCGTCCTCGGGCGCTGCCAATGCTGCTCGGCAGCTGTCCTGGAGCTGCTCGAAATAGCGCGCAGGATCGCGCAGGCCATCGGGATGGTCGATCCGCAAGCCCTGAATCTTGCCTTCCCCGACCAGGCGCAGCAGCAGCCGGTGGGTATCGGCAAAGACGCGTGCGTCCTCCATACGCACGGCCGCAAGCTCGGTGATGTCGAAGAAGCGTCGGTAATTGATCTCCTCGGCGGCGACTCGCCAGAACGCGAGACGATATGACTGATCTTCGATCAGGACATCGAGCCGATCGAAACTCTCGGCCACGCCCGGCTGACCATTGAATTCGCGCAGGACCTCATCCAGCGCTCGACGAAACGGCGCCGAGGCCTCGTACAAGCGGCGAATACGTCGCTTTTCGATCTCCTTCTCGCGATTGCGTTCCTCCACCGCCGCGCCATCGATGGACTCGCGGGGCGGCAGATAGTGCAGCGCAGTCAGGATGCTGGCCAGCTCTTGCGCATGCTCGTGACGTCGCCCGAGCTCATCCTCCAGTCGCTCCAGCACCGGCTGCAGCAACATGACGTACGAATCGGGCGCGACGGGGAAGCGCTGCTCGTAGTAGGCGATGTCGAATTCGCCGTCGAGATATTGGACACTCAGCTCGCCGTTCTCCAGCACCTTGCCGTATTGATCGCCCAGTGTCGGCACGACGAGCTTGGATCGTGCGGGTGCTGCCTCGCGTGTACTCAGCGGACGCCAGGTAATGTCGAAGAAGCCGGCGTAGATTGACGCGGGACCGTTTTCGAGCACGTCCAGCCAACGGTAGTTCCCGGGATCGCCGATACCCATGTGGTTCGGCACCACGTCGACGAGTTGGCCCATGTCGTGGCGACGCAACTCGGCCAGCAAGAGCTCGTAGTCCTCCGGCGTACCCAGCTCTGGATTGAGCGCGTTCGGATCGGCGACGTCGTAGCCATGCGTGCTGCCAGAACGCGCGCGCAAGTAGGGCGACGTATAGACGTGGCTAACGCCGAGCTCGTGCAGGTACGGGATCAACGCTGCAGCGTCGCGAAAGGTGAACCCGGCGTGGAATTGCAGACGATAGGTCGAGGCCGGCGGTGCAGGGACGGCGTTCATCCGCGGCGCAGGATAACCGCGGTGCGCGGGGGCACGCCGCTCACGCCCGCTGCCGCACCACTGGTCAGCACCAACTCCGCGCCCGGGCCGTCCAACGGCCACGCGTCATCCCCAAAGTTGGCAACCAGCAGCCGTTCCTGGCTATCTCGCCAGCGTCGGACCTGCAGCACAGTCGCAGTCAGCGCCCGTGCCTCCATGCACTGGCGGTCCTGCAGTGCCAGCACGGGATCCTCGCGCCTGAGCCGCAGCATCTGCGCATACACCCCCTGGACACGTCGGCCAGGCTCCCGATCAGCCTCGGTCAAGTCCAGTTTGGAGCGCTGAAACGTCGCCAGGTCCTGGGGATCGGGAATCCGCGCGCGCAATTCTGGCTCGGCAAACGCCGAAAACGCGGCGAACTCCTTCCGCCGCCCCTCGGTGACGAGCCGTCCAAGCTCGAGATTGTGGTCGGTGAAGTACTGGAACGGTGCGGAGGCCGCGAACTCCTGGCCCATGAACAGCATCGGCGTATACGGCAGAAATAACAGCAGCATCGACGCCGCCGTGTAGCGCTCCACATCGACTTGGTGGTTGAGTCGCTCGCCGAACGGGCGATTGCCGACCTGGTCGTGGTTCTGAATGACGTATACGAACTGCTGGGCCGGCTGGTTACGAGCGACGGTGCCACGTGGCGTACCGCTGCGCGGTGACGGCTGACCTTCATACAGCCAGCCCTGGTTGATGCACTGCGCCACTTCGTCCAGCGTGCCGACATAATCGGCGTAGTAGCCCTCGCGGTCGCCCACAAGGTAACGGCGCAGCGTGTGGTGAAAGTCGTCGGCCCAGACCGCGTCGATGCCGAATCCGCCGTCCGATCGCGACCGTAGGTAGCGCACATCATTCTCATGTGTCTCCGCGATCAGGACCCCGTCCACTGCCTTCGAGAGTGCCGCCAGGATGTGTGTGGCAGAGCTGTCATAGATAGCGTGGGTGGCATCGAGCCGCAGGCCATCCACGTGGTACTCGTCGAACCAGAAGCGCGCGTTGTCCACGACCAGCTTGCGCACCCACTGACTGTTCGGTCCGTCGTAGTTGATCGCATCCCCCCACGGGGTGTGGTAGCGCTCGGTGAAGTAGTCATTCGAGTACGCCCGGAGGTAGTTTCCGTCGGGGCCGAGATGGTTGTAGACGACGTCCAGAATCACGCCGAGCCCGTGCTGATGCGCGGCATCGACGAGCCGCTTCAGTCCGTCGGGTCCGCCGTACACATGGCTCGGCGCAAACAAGTCGACGCCGTCGTAGCCCCAATTGCGTTCGCCCGGAAATTCGGCCACTGGCAGTGGCTCAATGGCGGTCACACCCAACTGCTTCAGTCGCGGCAACTGCCCAATGACGCCCTCAAACGTGCCCTCAGGCGTAAACGTGCCGATCTGCACCTGATAAATGGCCTGACCCTCGATTCTTGGCCGCTGCCATGCGGCGTCATGCCACTCGAAGGCCGTTGGATCCACCACTTCTGACGGCCCATGCGGCCCTTCAGGCTGACTTCTGGAGTACGGGTCTGGAAAGGCTGCATCGCCGTTCAGGCGGTAACGATAGCGGGTGCCCGCTGCGATATCCGGCACACGGCCGTGCCAGGTGCCATCCTCGGCGCGCTCCAGGGCTACCCTGCCATGCTCGAGCTCGACCTCGACCCGCGCAGCGGCCGGCGCCCACACCCGAAAGCGCACGCCATCGTGCGCGAGCATCGCCCCGATGTCCATGCGCGCGGTCGGCAAGCGCAAGTCATGTGCCACTATTGTCTTGTCGGCCCTGTATGACCCAGCTGGATGAGTTCTACGGTCCCAACGCTGGTTACGCCGCTGAGCTGATCGAGCGCGAGCAGACGCAAGCGCTGACCGCCGCCGCGCCGGTCGTCGCCGCTGGCGTTGAAACGCCGGGTCAGCTTTCGGCCGCGGTGGCCGCGGCCGCCCTGGCGCAGGGCATCCGCCTCTTCGGCCACCGCGGCGCCCAGCTCGACCCACTCGGCTCGGAGCCGCCAGGCGACCCGCAGCTCGACTATGGCGCACACGGTCTGGATGAGACAACGCTCGCCAGCCTACCTGCCGCGGTGGTCGGCGGACCCATCGCGCGGGCCGAGGGCGTACACACGGCCGCCGAGGCCATCCGTCGCCTGGAGCAGATTTACTCAGGCACCAGTGGCTACGAGTTTGCCCACGTCGGCGACCCGGCCGAGCGCGTGTGGCTCCTCCAAGCCGTCGAAGAAGAGCGCTTCCGTCCACCACGAGATCCCGTCGACGAACGCGAGCTGCTCGACCGACTGACCGAGGTCTCGGCCTTCGAACGCTTCCTCCATCGCGCCTACCCAGGCCAGACGCGCTTCTCCGTCGAAGGCATAGGCATGCTCATTCCGATGCTCGACGAGCTCGTCGCCGACGCCGCGCACTTCGGCACCCGCACGATCCTGCTCGGCATGGCGCATCGCGGGCGACTCAACGTGCTGGCACACGTGCTCGGCAAGCCCTACGCGCGCATCCTGGCCGAGTTCGAAGGGCGCGAACCAGCGCGGCGCGGCGCGCCGTCCGAGAGCACCGACGAGGGCTGGACGGGCGACGTCAAATACCACGCCGGGGCTCGGCGCGCCTATCAAGCAGAATCCAGTGGCGCGGTGACCGTAGTCATGGCGCCGAACCCGAGTCACCTCGAGTTCGTGAACCCGGTCGTCGAGGGCATGGCACGCGCGGCCGACGAGGATCGGCGCGCGCCGGGCGTGCCGCACCAGGACGAGGCCGCGTCGCTGTGCGTGCTGATCCACGGTGATGCCTCGTTCCCGGGGCAGGGCGTGGTCGCCGAGACGCTCAACATCTCGCGCCTGGCGGGCTATCGCACCGGCGGCACGCTGCACATCATCGCCAACAATCAACTGGGCTTCACGACTGAGCCGCGCGACGATCGCTCGACGCTGTACGCCAGTGATCTGGCCAAAGGCTTCGAGATGCCGATTGTGCACATCAACGCGGACGATCCGATCGCCTGCCTCGCCGCCAGCCGCCTGGCCATGGCCTATCGCGCCGAGTTCGGCAAGGACTTCCTGATCGACCTGATCGGCTACCGCCGCTGGGGTCACAACGAGGGCGATGACCCGTCGTTTACCCAGCCGCGGATGTACGCCACGATCGGTACTCAGCGCACCGTCCGTGAAAAGTTCGCGGCCGACCTCGTCGCACGCGGCGTCGTCTCCGAAAGTGAGCCCGACGCGTTCTTGAAAGCAGGCCTGGACGAGTTCCAACGCATCCGCGATGAGGTCCGCCAGCGGCCCAACGGGCAGGCGGATGGTGTCATCCTGAGCGAAGCGAAGGATCCGTCTTCCGTCCAACCGCAACGAGTCGCGGATTCTTCGGCGGAGCCTGCCCTCGAGCGGAGCGAAGGGCCTCAGAATGACAAGCGGCCTGACTGGTCAACCCTCAAGGACCTCAATACCGCGCTGCTGACCTTCCCCGACGGCTTCACGGTGCACCCTAAACTGGACCGTGCCTTGCAACGCCGCCGCACAGCGTTTGACCGGCCCGACGCGCCGATCGACTGGGCACACGCGGAGACGCTGGCATTGGCAACCCTCGTCAAAGATGGCGTGCCGGTCAGGATGACCGGTCAGGACGCCATCCGAGGCACCTTCAGTCAACGCCACCTCAGCTTCTACGACGCCCGCGCGGGTACCCGATTCACGCCGCTCAGCGAATTGCGTGAGGCACGGGCCTCGTTTGAAGTGCACAACAGCCCGCTGTCCGAAACAGCCGCGCTCGGGTTCGAATATGGCTACAGCGTGCAGGCGCCCGAGACGCTCGTGCTATGGGAAGCGCAGTACGGCGACTTCATCAATGGTGCGCAGGTCATCGTCGACGAGTTCGTCGTCTCCGGCCAGGCCAAGTGGGGCCTCGTCTCGGGCCTGGTGCTGCTGCTCCCGCATGCGTGGGAAGGTCAGGGCCCCGACCATTCGGGCGGGCGGCTCGAGCGCTTCCTCGAGATGGCGGCCGAGGACAACATTCGCGTCGCCAACTGCACGACCTCGGCGCAGTATTTCTGGCTGCTGCGTCGCCAGGCCGCCAGCCTCGGGCGTGATGCCCGGCCGTTGATCGTGATGACTCCGAAGAGCCTGCTGCGCCATCAACTGGCCGCCTCGCGGTCCTCGGACCTGGTCGATGGCCGCTTCTCCCCCCTGCTGGACGACGCCCGCGCGCACGAAAAACCAAATCGCGTGGAGCGATTGGTGCTGTGCAGCGGCCATATCTGGGCCGATCTCGTTGCCGACGAACGCCGCCCAGCCAACGAACACCTGGCGGTGCTGCGCTTGGAGGAGTTGTATCCGCTGCCCGTCGACGATCTGACCGCGGCGCTCGAGCGGTATCGCAACGCGCGCGAGGTGATCTGGCTCCAGGAGGAGCCGCGCAACATGGGGCCCTGGCCATATCTCGCGCCACGGCTGGCTGGGCTCGTCGGCGAGCAAGCCGAGCTGCGCTATGTCGGGCGTCCGGACCGCGCCAGCCCGGCCGAAGGCTGGGCCGAAATCCACGCCGCCGAGCAGCGGCGCATCATTTCAGAGATCCTCGAGGGAGTGGCCATTCATGCCCGTTGAGGTACGCGTACCCACGCTGGGCGAGTCTGTCGTCGAAGCGACCGTCGGCGCCTGGCTCAAACGCGAGGGTGAGTCGGTCCAGGCGGGCGACACGCTGGTCCAACTCGAGACGGAAAAAGTGAACGTCGATGTCGCGGCCGATACCTCCGGCGTTCTGGGCCGCATCGCACACCAGGAGGGCGACACTGTCGCACCCGGCGATATCCTTGCCGTTCTCGAGGAAGCCGCGGCTCCGACGCCTGCTGCGTCAGCTGCACCCGCCGCGGCTGCTGCGCCTGCCGCGCCGGCCGAAGAGCGCCCCCACGCATCACCCGTGGCCAGGCGTATCGCCGAAGAACACGGTCTCAACCTCACTGACGTGCAAGGCACTGGCACCGGCGGCCGCGTCACACGCGAAGACGTGGAACGCCACATCTCGGGGGTCGGGGGCCAGGGGTCGGGGGACGGCACGCCTGCCGCCACCTCGCCAACGCGCCTCGCAGCCGACGCGCGTCCAGCGCACACCGAACCCCGTCCCCCGACCCCCGACACCCAACGTGAGACGCGCATGCGCATGTCGCGCCGCCGCCAGACGATCGCCCAGCGACTGCTCGAGGCGCAGCGCACCGCGGCCATGCTCACCACCTTCAACGAGGTGGACATGTCGGCCATCATGGCCATCCGCGGCCGCCGCCGCGAAGCATTTCAAAAGCGCCATGGCGTGGGGTTGGGCTTCATGTCGTTCTTCACCCGCGCCGTCGTCTCGGCCCTGAAGGCGTTTCCCAACTTGAATGCCGAGATCCGCGGCGACGAGATCGTCCAGAAGCACTACTACGACATCGGTATTGCCGTCGGCGCCGAGGGCGGCCTGGTCGTCCCCATCGTCCGCGATGCTGACCGCAAGAGCTTCGCCGAGCTAGAACGGGAGATCAGCGCTCTGGCCGATAAAGCGCGATTGAACACACTGACGCTCGACGACCTGCGCGGCGGCACCTTCACAATCACCAACGGCGGCGTCTTTGGTTCGCTGTTGTCCACGCCCATCCTGTCCCCGCCCCAGGTCGGCATCCTGGGCATGCACAAGATCCAACCCCGACCTGTTGTAGTGAACGACGAAGTCGTAGTCCGCCCCATGATGTACGTCGCGCTGACGTACGACCACCGCCTCGTAGACGGCCGCGAAGCCGTCCAATTCCTGGTGCGAGTTAAAGAGCTAGTCGAAGACCCAACCGAACTCCTACTCGATTAGGAACGCCTAGTCCCCAGGCACGGCCCTAGGCTCGCCAGAAGCAGGACAAACGCGAACAGCGGAAGACGTGTCCGCATGAGTGGTACGCCCGTAGTGGATTAATTGCCGGTGTAGCGGGGGCGAAGCGGCAGTGTGAACCCGAACGTACTCCCCTGGCCAGGGCCAGACGACGATGCCCAGATGCGACCGCCGTGTGCCGCGATGATAGCCTGGCAGATATACAGACCGAGCCCCGTGCCTTCCAACCGTCGGATGTCCTGGCCACGATAAAAACGCTCAAAGACGTGCGGAACCTCGTCCCTGGCAATTCCTATGCCACCGTCGCGGACCTCGACCGTCGCGCTGTGCTCGTCGGTCTCCAGCTTCACTTCGATGCTGCCGCCGTGCGGGGAATACTTCAGGGCATTGCTGAGCAAATTCTGAACGACCTCCTCGATGCGTCGCGCATCCCAGTGGCCGATGATCCCGTGCGGCGCGTCGACGCGGATGCGGTGCTGATCGGTGGTCGACTGAATCGCGCGCGCCATGTTGCTCAGGATCGCGCGCAGGTCGGTCGGCACCAGGTCCAGCTCGAGCCGACCGTTCTCGATGCGTGACAGATCCAACAGCAGATTCAGCAGCTTCGAGAGCCGATCGGCCTGGTCGGCAATCATCGCCAGACCTTCTTCGACGTCCTGATTGTCGGCCAAACCCGTGCGCATGCGCCGCTTGAGCAACTGCGCCTGTGCCTTGATAACCGTCGCCGGCGTCTTCAGATCGTGCGACGCGATCGAGAACATGTCGTCCTTGAAGCGCTCGATCTCGCGCCGGCCGGTCACGTCGCGGAAGACGATGACGCCGCCGCTATACAGGTTGCTGTGGTCGAACAGCGGCGAAGCGCGGAAGCTAAGCGTGCGCCGACCGGAAATCAGCATTTCGACTTCCTGCGGCTCTTCCGTCTCCTTGAGCTTCTCGACGATCGGCTGCAGCGCTTCGGCGACGGCCCGACCATCGGCCGGCCACTGCTCGAGCTGCTGGTGATCCAGCGGCTGCCCAAGGACGATGCTCGTATCGTCCAGGCTCAGCAGGTCGCGCGCCGCGCGGTTGAGGCGCACCAGGCGGCCATCGGCCTCGACGATCAGCAGCGCATCGGCCATGTTGGCCAAGATGGCTTCGAGTTCCGAGACGCGCCGACGGACCTGCACACCCAGGCGTTCTGAGAAGTGCAACCCGGCGATCACGACCGCCGCTTCGTCGGCGATGTTCTGCAGTAGCTGCATCTCGCGCGTGCCGTAGGCAGCACGGCGATAGCTTTCGACGGACACGACGCCGATGACGTGGCCGTGTAGGCACAAGGGCGCGGCGACCGCGGATTCGGGCAGGCCAGGTGTTTCGGTCGCGTATTGCACCTGGACCCGGGGGCCTTCGCTCGACCAGCGCTTGATCAGCCGCGCGCGACCGGTGCGCAGCACCTCACTGGTAAAGCCTTTGCCCAACGGGAAGGAGCCGCCCGGCAGCTCACGCCCATTCTCGTTTTGCCAGACCACTTCCACGGTCTGACTGGTCGAGTCGTACAGACCGAGGAAGAAGATGGTGGCGTCCATCTGGCGCCCCACGGCTTCGTGCAGCAGCCGGCACAACTCGGCTAGATCGTACGTACCGGCGAGACTCCAGGTGGCGGTGCTGAGTGCCACCGGTTGGCTTCGCGTACGACGCGGGCGTGGTGCGGGAGCGGGCTTCGGCAACCGTGCCGGCAGCGATCCAGGCGTTCGCCGAGTAGGCGACTCCTGTGACCGTCGGACGGTGTCGGCCGCGAGCGCGGGCCGCTGCATACGGGTCTGACGGGGGGCCACTTGCTAATACGGAGCCTATCGATTGAGTAGCCCCTCTCACTCAATTCTGCTCAATGCGCAACCCCGGTAGCAGCGTCAACTGGCGTAGTCCGGGTAGGCCGTTCGGCCTACCGGCGAACTAGACATTCAGGCGATTCTGGGCCCTCGCTGATAGACCGACCAGACCCGCCAGTACGCCCCGCCCAACGCCGCTGCCTCCTGGCTGACCCGTGTCTCGCGGAGCCGGCCTGTCAGCGACTCGGCTGCCGCGCATGCCGCCTGCACAGCCATCGTCCCGCCGGTAGCCGCCTCGGCTTGCACGAACGCCGCGCGCGCAGCGCCGCGGACCCCTCGGCGGCACCCGCTACCCCGAAGGGTCCCCCTTGGGAACAAGAGACCGGGCCTGAGGGACTTCAGTTCACGCCTGAGGGACTTCAGTTCACGCATACGGCGGCCGATTCTCTTGGGGAACTACGCGGAGGAACACCATGGCATTCGCGGCCAAGCGAGACCGGGTCGGCCATCAACTGGCTGAGCAGGAGACACAGGCGAAAGACTCGCCCTGGGGCGGGTTGCGCAGTCGCTTCCTGGCGTCCCTGCCACCGGACGAGCAGGTGCGCATCTTCGACCTGAGCGCGCGTACGTCGCAAACCCTGCACCGCTGGGCCACGCGCTACCCGCTCATTCGTCGTGTCCGCGTGTGGCCGCTCAGCCTGTCCGTGGCTGCCGGTGCCCCATTTACAAGCGTCGAGGCCCTGATCTCCACGGCACGACTCAGCTTGTGGGTCTTCACCCTGGACGACCTGTTCGACGAAGAACGCGTCCCACAGGTCGAGTTGGCAAAACGCGCCAACCGCTACCGCGCCCTGGCCCACGAGGAGATTCAGCCGCCGAGCGGTGACAGCCTGGCCACCGCCCTGTGCGAGCTGCGCGACGACCTTGCGACGTACCCGCTCTTCGCGAGCCTGGGCACGGAGTGGGCCGATGCCCTGTGCGGGACCATCCACGGCATGACGCGCGAGTACCAGTGGCGCTCGGCGTACCGCGACGACGGGCCGGTCAGCCTGCCAACGTACGACGAGTACGTCTCGATCGGTCGCTACAGCATCGGCGGCCCGCCACACATCTGGGCGGCGCTGATCACCACCGACGACGACTCGACACCCAAGCATCTCGACCACCTGCGCGCCATGGAGCAGATCGCCTCGACCTGCATCCGGCTCGCCAACGACCTGCAGAGCTATCAGAAGGAAGTCACCGAGGGCAAGATCAACGCCCTGGTCATCCTCGGCAGCGCACTGCGCGAGCAGGGCGTCAGCGAGCAGGACGCATACGTGATGGCCGAAGCCCGAGTGCGCGCCGACATCGAAGCAGGTCTGAACGAGCTGTCCGAGCTGCGCAAGCAGGCGGTCACGCATACGGGTCGGCCCGAAGCAGCCATCGACAACATCGCCCGCTTCGTGTGCGACTTCTACACGCAGCACGACTACCACACCTTCCTGGTGCCATCGAACTAACCATGTCTGCCCTGCTGCGCGAACCCGCTGCCCGAACCGGTATTGCCGGCGTTGCCTATGACACGGCCTGGCTGGCCGGCGTTTCGGCGATGTCTGACCGACGCCAGAGCCGGTTCCCAACCTCGCTGCGCTGGCTCGCGGAGAACCAGCTCGCAGATGGCAGCTGGGGCAGCCCAGTGCGCTACGAACACGACCGCATCCTGGGCACGCTCGCCGCGCTGGCGCCGCTGGCGCAGTTCGGCCGGCGCGACGACGATCGGCGGGCGGTCGAAGCTGGCACACGCTATCTGTGGCAGCACGGGCATCTGCTCGGCCGCGAGCCAGTCGAGCTGGTCGGCTTCGAGCTGCTCCTGCCGACGCTCGTCGAGCGGGCGCGCCTGGCAGGCGTCGCGGTGCCACCGCACCTGGACATCTATCACACAGAACGCGAACGCAAGCTGCAACTCATCCCCACCCATGCGCTCTATTCACCGCAAACGACAGTGGTGCACTCCCTGGAGTTCCTTGGCGATCGGGCCGATGTGCAACGCCTCCAGCAGGCCCAGGGGGCAAACGGATCGGTCGGCAATTCGCCCGCGGCAACGGCATTCCTGCTGAGCAACACGGACGATGCGAAAGCGGCGGACTACCTGGCCACGTGCCTCGACTGGTCGGGCGGCGCCACGGTCCCCGTGCTGCACCCGTGTGAGACGTTCGAGCTGCTGTGGTCCGCCTATCACCTGTTCCTTGGTGGCGCGCCGAGTCGCGAGCTGTTCACGCTCATCGAGCGCGCGCAGCTCCACCTCGAGCTGAGCAAGGGTGGCGTCACCCTATCGCCAACCTTCCCCATCCCGGACGCCGATGACACGGCGGTCGCGCTGCTCATGCTGCACGACCTCGGCGACGTCGTCGATCCGACGGTCCTCAAGGCATTCGAGAGCCGCCAGGGCTGGTTCGTCAGCTTCCCATACGAACGCCATTCGTCGGTCGGCGTGAACGCGCACGTGCTGCACGCACTGCTGCGCGTGCCGCGTTACCCGGATGCTGACCGAAGTATCCAGCAGATCGTCGCCTATCTGGCCGACCAGCACTCAGGGCTGTACTGGATCGACAAATGGCACATCTCGCCGCTGTACGCGACTGCGCACACGCTGCTCGCCCTGGACGAGCTGCAGCCAGACCAGGCCCGGCCAGTCATCGACGCGGTGCGCAAGTCGCGCGATTGGCTGCGCCACTCTCAGAACGCGGATGGCTCGTGGGGCTTCTACGGCCAGCCGACGGCCGAGGAAACCGCCTACGGTCTGCTCGCGCTGACCGCCGGCCGCTTTGACGAGCGCGATTACGAACGCTGCGCACGAGCAGCTGCCTACCTGGAGCAGGCACGCCACGACACCGTCCCGGCGCTGTGGATCGACAAGTGTCTCTATACGCCGTCGCTCATCGTCCGAGCGGCTATCGACGCGGCCTTGGCCGCATGGCATCGAAAGGAGCCGACCCGACCATGTCTGTAGAAATCCAAACCCGCGAGCTGGCCGGGCCGATCCTGGTGATCGACGACGAGCCATACATTCTCCGTTCGCTCAGCTATCTGCTGACCCGCGAGGGCTACGGCGTGGCGACGGCGAGCAACGGCGAAGAGGGCCTCGAGCGCGTGCGCAGCCTGCGTCCGCCGCTCATGTTCCTCGACATCATGATGCCCAACATGAACGGCTACGAGGTGTGCGAGCAGGTCAAGCAGGATCCCTCGCTGGCCGGCACATACGTGATCATGCTCAGCGCCAAGGGCCAGCAGATCGACCGCGAACGCGGCCTGCTCGGTGGAGCTGACGAGTACATGACCAAGCCGTTCAGTCCGCGCGAGGTTGCGCAGCGCGTGCGGACCATTCTCGCCGACCGC
>Ga0137369_10004463_pt1 | contig 14270 bp, 7 predicted proteins | sample SagtaG_12_FD_104918 | JGI IMG/M metagenome (GOLD analysis project Ga0137369, IMG submission 104918) | Vadose zone soil microbial communities from Sagehorn Ranch, Mendocino, California, USA - Sage1_L_113_16 metaG | ecosystem: Environmental > Terrestrial > Soil > Vadose zone | place: USA... | reverse complement strand
TGAACCCCGCGGGCGTGAAGCGCGACTACGCGGTGTACGCTGACGGGAACGAGGACCCTGCGTGGGACGGCGTGTGGGAAGCCGGGACGCAGGTGGATTCGCTCGGGTGGACGGCCGAGTTTCGCATTCCGCTCTCCCAGATGCGCTACGCGCCCGGCCCCACCAACACGTTCGGGTTCGGCGTGTGGCGCGACATCGATCGCTATACCGAGCGGGTGAGCTGGCCGGTGTACCGCGTGACGCGCCCCGGTCTGATGTCGCAGCTGGGCGAGATCACGGGGCTCGACGGACTCGCGACGCCGCGGCGTCTCGAGGTCGCGCCGTATGTCGTCACGAAAAACGAGCCTTCGGACCCGTCGGCGTTCGATCGTGCGCAACGGATCGACGGGGGGGCCGACATCAAGTACGGCCTTACCTCGAACATCACGGTCGACGCGACCATCAACCCCGACTTCGGCCAGGTCGAGGCCGACCCCTCGGTCCTCAACCTCGGTCCGTTCGAGACGTTCTACCAGGAGCGGCGGCCGTTCTTCCTCGAGGGCACGGGCATCTTCCAGTTCGGCGTGAACTGCAGCGTCGTGAGCTGCGGCGGCGAAGGGCTGTTCTACTCACGGCGCGTGGGCAGCGCGTCCCGCATCCTCGGGGCCGCCAAGGTCACCGGGCGGCTCCCCAGTGGGCTGACCCTCGGAATAGTCGACGCCGTCACCAACGACGTCACGCGGGCGGGTCAAACCCTCGAGCCGACCACGAACTATGCGGGCGTGCGCGCGATGCAGGACTTCCGCAAGGGCGAGAGCGGCATCGGCGTGATGCTGACGGCGGTGAACCGCGCCGTCGATCAGTGGACGGAGGACGACATGCGGAGGAGTGCCTACGTGGGGGCCGTCAATCTCCGTCATCGCTTCCGGGGCGGCCGGTATCAGGTCACGGGCTCCATCGACGTGAGCCGCGTCGCCGGCACTCCCGCCGCCATCGCCCGGACGCAGCGCAGCTCCGTGCACCTCTATCAACGGCCCGACGACGGCCTGACGCTGGACAGCACGCGCACGACTCTCGCGGGAGACGCCGAGGAGATCCTGTTTGGCAAGACCGCCGGCGACGTTCGCTTCGAGACGAGCTACCTGCGGCGGTCCGCCGGCTTCGAGGCGAACGACTTGGGGTTCCTGCGCCGCGCCGACCAGCAGAGCTGGAACACGTGGGCCGCGAGATCTTGGAACAAGCCGACCTTCATCATCCAGACGGGGCAATGGAACTTCAACTGGTGGCAGTATTGGACGACCGAGGGGCTGCCCACCGAGCGCGCCGCCAACACGAACGCCCACTTCCAGCTGAACAACCGGTGGTGGGTGCATTTCGGCGGCACGATCGGCCAGCTCGGCGGCGTATTTGACGACCGTGTGGCGCGCGGCGGACCCGCCGTACGGAAGGACTCCTACATCGCCCCGTGGTGGGGCTTCGAGGGTGACCAGCGCCGCCCCGTCATTCCCTACCTGTCCTTCAACCTGTTCCGGGGGGACGGCGGCCGTTCGACGAGCTTCAACGTGAGTCCGAGCTTCGACCTGCGCGTGTCGACGCAGTTCCGCGCATCGCTCGGCCTCAGCTTCTCACACGACATCAATGACTGGCAGTACCACGGGACCGTCACCGACGGCACCGGCACGCACTACACGTTCGCCCATCTCGATCAGAAGACGGCCTCGGTGTCGTTCCGGTTGGACTACACGGCGAGTCCCACCCTCACGGTCCAGGCGTACGCGTCGCCCTTCGTGAGCAAGGGGCCGTACTCGAACGTCCGCGAGCTGGCGAACCCCCGTGCGGACCGGTTCGTGGACCGGTTCCAGCCGTACGCGGCCGTGCCGGGCCAGGAGAACTTCAAGGCCTTCAACTCGAACATGGTGCTGCGCTGGGAGTACCGGCCGGGCTCGACCCTGTTCGTGGTGTGGAGTCAGGGGCGGGTGGACCCGAACGACGTAGATACGTCGCGGCCCATGACGCGCGATTTCCGCCGCCTGTTCGACCAACACCCGCAGAACACCTTCCTCGTCAAGGTGTCGTACTGGCTGAGCCGGTAAACAGCGTGCAGTTTTGGTCGCCATGCAGGGCGACGCCGCCAAGCACCGCTGGGATGACATCCCCAAGGAGCCGCTCAACCCGCTGCTCTCCCGCCGCCTGATCACGGGCGACCGGGCCATGCTGGCGCACGTGTACCTCAAGAAAGGGTGCGTCGTGCCGAAGCATCAGCACGAAAACGAGCAGTTCGCCTACATCCTGGAGGGAGCGCTCCGGTTCTTTATCGGCGCCGACGGCGCCCGAGAGGTGACCGTCCAGGCCGGCGAGGTCCTGCATCTGCCATCGAACGTCCCGCACGAAGCCCACGCGCTCGAGGATACGCTCGATCTCGACATCTTCTGCCCGCCGCGCCAGGACTGGTTGGACAAGACGGACGCCTACCTACGGAGGTAGGAGCGCCTCAGCCAATCCACATGATCTCTCGTCGGTCGCCCCGAGAGCGGCGCGCCGTTCCGGTACGGCGCTCGCGGCTCCTGCGGTCGGCCAGACGGCGGCGGTCGGTCGGTACGGCCTCGAGTCGTGTCCGCCGTTGCGCAGAGCGGCGGTCCCGCCGCCGTCGCTCCACTAGCCGGCGGCGGTCGGGCGCGCCACGGCGGTCGGCATGGGGAGAGGGCATGCATCAATACTAGCATGCGTCCGACCTCTGGGTTGTTGCGCCGGCGCGACGACCTACGGGTCGAGGACTCTTGCAAGCTCCCAGTGCTCGCAGTCTCTTAAGCGAATCCTAGACCATTCGCGTTGTCGCCGTCACATCCGGGAGGCGCCCATGTCCCGTGTCGCCGTCACCGCCATCCTCGGCCTGAGCATCCTCGCGGTCCCCGCCCAAGCGCAAGGCCGCCGTCCACGACAGCGGGCGGCACCTGCGGCCACGGCGGTGCAGTCGCCCGACGTCTCGGCCACGTATGCCCAGCTCAAGTACCGCTACATCGGGCCCGTGGGAAACCGCGTCGCGGCCGTCGCCGGCGTGGCCGGCGACCCCAGCGTCTATTACGCGGGCGCCGCCTCGGGCGGGATCTGGAAGACCACCGACGGCGGCGTCCACTGGCAGCCGATCTTCGACGACCAGCCCGTGCAGTCCATCGGCGCCCTCGCCGTGGCGCCGTCCGACCCGAACGTCGTCTGGGCCGGCACCGGCGAGGCGTGGATCCGCAGTCACATCTCGATCGGCAACGGCATCTACAAGTCCACCGACGCCGGCAAGACGTGGCAGCACCTCGGGCTCGAAAACACCGGCCGCATCGCCCGGGTCGTCGTGCATCCCACCAACCCCGACGTGGTGTACGTCGCGGCGATGGGTCACAGCTACGGCCCGCAGCAGGAGCGGGGCGTGTACCGCACCACCGACGGCGGCAAGAGCTGGGAGCGAGTGCTGTTTGTGGACGAGAACACCGGCGCGTCGGATGTCGTGATGGACCCGAACAACCCGCGGATCCTGTTGGCCGGGATGTGGCAGCTCGTGATCCATACCTGGGGCCGCGAGAGCGGCGGGCCGGGCAGCGGGATCTACCAGTCGACGGACGGCGGCACGACCTGGAAGAAGCTCACGGGGAACGGGCTTCCCACCCGGCCGTTCGGCAAGGCGGGCCTCGCCATGGCGCGCAGCAACTCGAGCCGGATCTACGCGCTGATCGAGACGGGGGACGGCGTGCCGTGGCACGGCCAGGAGACGGACCGCGGCGAGCTCTGGCGCTCGGACGACGGCGGCGACAATTGGCGGGTTGTTTCCTTCGACCGCCAGCTCTCCTGCCGCCAGCCCTATTACACGCGCGTCGCGGTCGCGCCCGACCGCGACAACGAGGCCTACTTCCTGTGCGCCTCGTTCTCGAAGACGCTCGACGGCGGGGCGACGACCGTGGATGTGCCGTTCGGCCAGTCGCCCGGCGGCGACAACCACGACATGTGGATCGATCCAGGGAACGGCGACCGCATGGTCGTGGGGAACGACGGGCAGGTGTCGATCTCGACGAATCGGGGCCGCACCTGGTACCGCCAGCAGCTCCCGATCGCCCAGATGTACCATGCGACGGTGGACAACCAGATCCCGTATTACGTCATGGGCAACCGCCAGGACGGCCCCTCGTCGCGCGGGCCGTCGAACTCGAAGATCGGAGGTTTTGGAGGTGGTGGAGGTGGTGGAGGTGTGATACCGCGCGGGGAGTGGCACTCGGTGGCGGGGGGCGAAAGCGGCTGGGCCACACCCGACCCGACCGACCCGAACCTCATCTGGTCCACCGCGTCGGGCTCGGGGAGCGTGGGGGGGATCGTGGTGCGCTACGACGAGCGGACCCGGCAGGCGCAGAACGTCGAGATATGGCCGCAAAGTACCATCGGATATCCAGCTGCGGACGTGAAGTACCGCTTCGTGTGGACGATGCCGTTTACGATCTCGCCGCACGACCACAATCGGGTGTACGCCGGCAGCCAGGTCGTGCACATGACGACCGAAGGCGGCAAGAGCTGGCAGGTGATCAGCCCCGACCTGACGCTGAACGACAAGAGCAAGCAGCAGATCTCGGGCGGCCTCACCCCCGACAACATCGGCGTCGAGTACGCCGGCGTGGTGTTCGCCATCGCCGAGTCGCCGCGCAAGGCGGGCTTGGTCTGGGCGGGGACGAATGACGGCCTGGTGCAGGTGACCCGCGACGGCGGGAAGACGTGGACCAACGTCACGGCCGGCGTTCCGGGCATGCCGTCGTGGGGCACGGTCTCGAACATCGAGCCGTCGCGCTACGACGAGGGCACCGCGTACATCACTGTGGACGCGCATCAGGCGAACAACCGCGATCCCTTCGTCTACAAGACGGCGGACTACGGTCGCAGCTGGAAGGCGATCGTGACCGGGCTGCCGCGGACGCCCATGGGCTACGCACACGTGGTGCGCGAGGATCCCGTCCGGCGCGGTCTGCTCTACCTCGGCACCGAGAGCGGGCTGTACGTGTCGTTCGACGACGGGGAGAGCTGGCAGCCGTTGCAGTCGAACCTGCCGCACGCGCCGGTCTATTGGCTGGTGGTCCAGGAGCACTTCAACGATCTCGTGGTGTCTACCTACGGTCGGGGCTTCTGGATTCTCGACGACGTCACGGCGCTGCAACAGCTCACCGCGGACGCGCGCGCCGCCGTCGCGTCTCTCTTCAAGCCGCGCCCCGCGTACCGCTTCCGGCAGATCACTTCGCCGAACGCCATGACGGACGATCCCACGGCCGGTCAGAATCCCCCCTACGGCGCGGCGATCAACTACTTCCTCAAGACCGCTGCTGGCGGCGACGTCACCGTGACGATCGTGGACGCCGGCGGGCAGGCGGTACGCACCATCCAGGGTACGAAGACCGCCGGGATCAACCGCGTGTGGTGGGACCTCCGCAACGAGGAGACCAAGGAAGCCCGGCTGCGCACCGCGCCCACCTACGCGGCCGAAGTCCGGCTCGGCTCCGACGGCTGGCGCGCCGCCCCCGGCGTCGGCCGGATGTCGCTGCTGATGCCCCCCGGCACGTACACCGTGAAGCTCAAGGTCGGCGGCCAGGAGTTCACCCAGCCGCTCGTCCTCCGGAAGGACCCGAACTCGGGGGGGAGCGAGGAGGAAATCCAGGCGCAGTACAAGGCCATGCTTGCACTTCAAGCCGACCTGAACGCGGCCGCCGACATGGTCAATCAGATCGAGAGCGTGCGCAGCCAACTCCAGGGCCTGCGCGCGGTGCTGCCCCCTGAGGTGCGGGCCGGCGCCGACTCGCTCGATCGCAAGTTCAGCGACGTGGAAACGAACCTGCACGAAGTGCGGGTCACGGGCCGCGGACAGGACAACATCCGCTGGCCCACGCGGCTGGCGGGGCAGATCTCCTATCTCGCGCAGGGGATCGCCAGCTCGGACTTCGCGCCCACGACGCAGCAGCTCGACGTCCAGCAGCTGCTCGAAGGCCAGCTCAAGTCGGTGCGGGCGCAGCTCGACGGGCTGCTGAATCAGGACTTGGCGCAGTTCAACGCCAGGCTGAAGGAGCGGAACGTCGGGAACGTGGTGGCGGGCGGGGGGGAGGTGGGGGGCGCGCGGTAACTGTTCGCTTGTGGGACCGGTGAATCCCAGAAGCGAACGCTCGCGCTCAGCGACGCTTGGGTATCCGGGCGTAATGCCTTCCGGCGGCTGAGTTTAGCACTGCGCCGCCGGTGGTACGGGCCGTGCTACTGTAGCGCCCCGTGGATATCCTGCGCACTCAACCGGACCGCAAGCGTCGGCGCTACATCCAAGCTGGCGTCGTCGGCGGCTCGGTCATCCTCCTGACCGTTCTTCTAGGGAGCCTGAAGCCGGCGGCCCCCACGGTGGACAGCCCGTGGGTGGACACCGTGCGCCGGGGCACCATGGTGCGCGAGGTGCGCGGCCCCGGCACGCTCGTCCCCGAGCATATCCGCTGGATCTCGGCGCTCACCCCGGCGCGGGTCGAGCGCATCTTCGTGCAGCCCGGGACGCCGGTGACCCCGGCGACGGTTCTCCTCGAGCTCTCGAATCCGGACGTGCAGATCCAGGCGCTCGATGCCGAGCGGCAGCTCACGGCCGCGGAGGCGGCGGTCGTGGACCTGCGCGTGAGCCTCGCGAACCAGCGCCTCACGCAGGCTGGGCTCGTCGCCCAGACACGCACGCAGTTCCTCCAGGCCAAGCGCGACGCCGAGGTAGCGGAAACGCTCGCGGTCACCGGCGGTTTGTCCCGCAACGACCTGACGCTCGCCCGTGACAAGGTGGCGGAGCTCGAGGCGCGCTACGACATCGAGCGCCAGCGGCTCGACCTCCTTGCGGCCGCGGTCGACTCCCAGCTCGCCGTGCAGCGCGCCCAGGTCGAGCGCCTGCGCGCGATCACCAACTTCCAGGTCGGCCGCGTGCGCTCGCTGGCGGTCCGCGCCGGCGAGCCCGGCGTCCTCCAGGAGCTGCCGCTGCAGCTCGGCCAGTGGGTGGTTCCCGGGACGATTCTCGCGAAGGTGGTGCAGCCGGGGAAGCTCAAGGCGGTGCTGCGGATCCCGGAGACGCAGGCGCCGGGTATGGCCGTAGGCCAGCCCGCGTCGATCGACACGCACACCGGGATCGTCGCCGGGCGCGTGGTGCGAATCGATCCCGCGGCCCAGCAGGGAACCGTGACCGTGGAAATCGCGCTGGACGGCGCGCTGCCGCAGGGGGCGCGGCCCGATATCAGCGTGGACGGCACGATCACGATCGACCGCTTGGAGAACGTGCTCTACGTCGGGCGGCCGGCGTACGGCCAGCCGAACAGCACGATCGGGATGTTCAAGCTCGTCGACGGCGGCGCGTACGCCGTGCGCGTTCCGGTGCAGCTCGGCCGCAGCTCGGTCAGCACGATCGAGGTGATTCAGGGCCTCGCGGCCGGCGACCGGGTGATTCTCTCGGACATGTCACGGTATGACGGGGTGGATCGGGTGCGGGTGAAATAGGGGTCCGGGGTCAGGGGTCCGGGGCGTGTCAGGCCACCCCGGACCCCGGGCCCCCGACCCCGCTCAACAGGGGAGATGCGATGCCGGGCAACGGCGCACCACTCATTCAGCTGCAAGCCGTCAAGAAGGTCTTCTACACGGACGAGGTCGAGACGCACGCGCTCGCCGATGTTCACCTTGAGATCCGCCAGGGCGAGTATGTGTCCATCGCCGGGCCGTCCGGTTGCGGCAAGACGACGCTGCTCTCCCTCCTCGGCTTGCTCGATACGCCGAGCGAGGGGAGCTATCTCCTGGAAGCGAAGCCCGTCGCGAACCTGACGGCGGCGCAGCGGGCGCGCATTCGGAACCGGCGCATCGGGTTCATCTTCCAGGCCTTCAACCTGATCGGCGACCTCACCGTCCACGAAAACGTCGAGCTGCCCCTGACCTACCGCGGCATGGCCGGCGCCGAACGGACGAAGCGCGTCCATGACGGGCTCGAGAAGGTCGGCATGTCGCACCGGGCCAAGCACTACCCGGCGCAGCTCTCCGGAGGCCAGCAGCAGCGGGTGGCGGTGGCGCGGGCGGTCGCCGGGGATCCCGCGATCCTCTTGGCCGATGAACCAACGGGCAACCTCGACTCGACCAATGGCGAAGCGGTGATGGAGCTGCTGCGCGAGCTGCACCGCGGCGGCGCGACGGTGTGCATGGTGACGCACGACCCGCGCTACGCCCAGCACGCCGATCGGACGATTCACTTGTTCGACGGGCGGGTGGTGGAAGAGGTGTCAGGTGTCGGGGGTCAGGTGTCGGGCCAACCCGCACCAGCGCGGCGGCCCTGACACCCGGCACCTGAGACCCGACACCTATGTTGCAAGACCTCCGCTACGCCGCTCGGGCGCTGCTCCGAACCCCGGGGCCGACTCTCGCCGCGATCGTCTGCTTCGCGCTCGGGATCGGCGCCAACGCCACCATCTTCGGCGTCGTCGACACCCTGTTGCTCAAGCCGCCGGCGCACGTCGAGCATCCCGACGGAGTCGTGCGTCTGTACTTCCGCAAGACATGGCCGGGGGTGTACGGCACGTATACGTCGGCCACGACGGGGTATCCCCTCTACCTGGCGCTCCGCGATTCCGCACACGCGTTCGCGGCTGTCGCCGCCTTCACGCGCGGCAACCGGGCGAGCCTCGGCCGCGGCCCCGAGGCGAAGCCGATTACGGTGTGCCAGGTCTCGGCGACGTTTTTTCCGCTGCTCGGCGTCCGCCCGGCGCTGGGACGCTTCTTCGGCACCGACGAGGACCGGCAGGGCGCGCCCCTCGTGATCGTCCTGTCACACGGATTCTGGCGCCGCCAATTCGGCGGCGACTCGGGGCTATTGGGGCGCGAGCTGCCGATCGGCCACGGCGTGTACACCGTCATCGGCGTCGCACCGGCCGGCTTCACCGGCGTGGATCTCCAAGAAGTGGACGGATGGGTGTCCATCGTCGCGGGGACCAGCGACCTCATGGGCGCGCACTGGCTCAATCGAGGCTCGTCCTTCCTTCAGACCATCGCCCGTTTGCGGCCGGGAGTCACCGCGGCACGGGCAGAGGGCGAGGCCACGGCCGTATTCCGGGCCGAAGACGCGCTGTCCGGCGAGCCGGATTCGAATGCGACGACCCTCCTCGGGCCGATTCAGGCGGCCGGCGGCCCTGCCATGGCGTGGTCGAAGGACGCGCAGGTGTCGACCTGGCTCGCCGCGGTCGCGGGCGTCGTCCTGCTCATCGCCTGCGCCAACGTGGCGAATATCCTGCTCGCGCGCGCCCTGCAGCGACAGCAAGAGGTCGGGATCCGTCTCGCTATGGGGGCAGGCCGCTGGGACCTGGCGCGCCAGCTCCTGAGTGAGAGCGGGCTGCTGGCGCTCGCCGGCGCCGCCGGCGCCCTGCTCGTCACGCTCTGGGCCGGTCCGCTCATCCGCGCGTTCCTGCTTCCCGATGTCTCCGCCGTTGCCGCGGCAGTGGACGGCCGCGTGCTGCTCTTCACCGCCGCGATCAGCATTGTTGTGGGCGTCCTGGCCGGCCTCGTGCCCGCGCTCCAAATCGGCCGCCGGGACTTGACGCAGGCTCTCAAGGCCGGCGCCCGCGAGGGGCGGTACCAGCGCTCGACGGTGCGTACGGCGCTGCTCGTCGGGCAGGTGGCGCTCACGCTCACGCTGCTCGTTGGGGCCGGCCTGTTCACGCGCAGCCTCCGCAACATGCGGAGCATCGACCTCGGGTTCGACGCGGAGCGGACGCTCCTCGCCACAATGGACTTGAGCGCGGCCGGGTTTTCGCAGGCGGACGCCAACGCCCTGTACCTGCGGATGCTCGAGCGTGTTCAGACGATTCCGGGCGTCGAGCGTGCGGCGGCTTCGGTCGGCAGCCCCTTCGGCTGGAGCTTCGCCCGTGGGCTGGCGGTCCCGGGGCGGGACTCGATCCCGCAGCTGAAGGGTGGAGGACCGTACCGGCAGGCGGTCACCGCGGACTACTTCGCGGCGATGGGCTCGCCTGTGCGTGGCCGCGGTTTCACGCCCGCGGACGCCGCCGCGAAGGTCGCGATCGTCAGCGAGATCATGGCGCGCACGATCTGGCCCGGCGAGAACGCCATCGGCAAGTGCATCCAGGATGGAGGCCGTAAAGCACCGTGCTCCGAGGTGATCGGGGTGGTTTCGACCGCGCGCCGCACCGATGTCGTCGAGGATCCCGCGATGATGTACTACGTACCGCTGGCTCCGGGCGAAGACCAGCCGATCACGGCGCTCGTAGTCCACGTCCGCGGGCGGCCGGAGGATCTCCTCGAGACCGTGCGCCGCGAGATGCAGAGCGTGCAGGGCAATCTGCCGTACGCCAGTGTCGTCTCGTTGGCCGATCGCGTCGCGCCCTCGATCCGCCACTGGCGGCTCGGCAGCACCATGTTCGGCCTGTTCGCCTTCCTCGCCCTGATCCTGGCGGCTGTCGGTCTCTACGGCGTCCTGGCGTACACCGTCGTCCAGCGCACGCACGAGCTCGGCGTGCGCCTGGCTTTGGGCGCACAACGCGCCGACATCCTCCGCCTGGTGGTAGGCCAGGGGGTGCGCATCGCCGGCCTGGGGCTTGTCGTCGGCGCCCTCGCTGCCCTCCTGGGAGGTCGGGCACTGGCCTCGCTGCTCTATGGCATCTCGCCGCACGATCCGCTCGTGCTCGCGGTCGCGGGGCTGACGGTGCTCGCGGTTGCCGCGTTGTCGAGCTGGCTCCCCGCGCGTCGGGCGACGCGGGTCGATCCGATGGTGGCGCTGAGGTATGAATAGGGGCTCGGGGTTCGGGGCTAGGGACTCGGGGGCTCGGCGGTCGAGCGCCGTGCCCGCGCACCAGTGTCGGCCCAGCACCCCCGAGCCCCGAACCCCTAGCCCCGAGCCCCTATGAACGACCTCCGCTACGCGCTCCGCACGCTCGCCAAGAGCCCGGGGTTCACCACCGCCGTCGTCCTGACTCTCGCGCTCGGGATTGGGGCGAACACGGCGATCTTCAGCGTGTTCTACGGCGTGCTGCTGCGCCCGCTGCCTTACGCCGAGCCGGATCGCCTCGTGGGCTTGGCGCAGACGTACCCAGGTGGTCGGGGCGCGAAGCGCGTCACGTACGTGCAGTTCCAGTTTCTCGAACGACACGTGCCGATGTTCGCATCGGTCGCGGCAGCTGCCTCGGTGGGATTCAACCTCTCGAACGGCGCGCAGGCCGACCGCGTCTACGGCCTCCGCGTCTCGAAGGACTACTTCCGGGTCCTCGGGGTCGCGCCGGCGTTGGGCCGCGCGTTCGTCGCGGACGAAGACCAGCCGCACGGACCGGAAGCGATCATTCTCAGTCACGGCCTGTGGCGGCGGCGCTTCGGCGGCGATCGCGGAGTCATCGGGCGGACGATCCTGCTCGACGGCACGGCGACTACCGTCGTGGGCGTCATGCCGCCGGCGTTCCGCTCGCCCAATGGCGCGGAAGCGTGGTCCACGCTCGCCCAGGTGGGGCCGAGCGTCGGCGGCGGGTCGAATCTGTCGGTGATCGGCCGCCTGGGTTCGGGCCTTACGCTCGCCCAGGCACGGTCCGGCATGGGGCTCCTCACCGAACCATTTCGGACCGAGTTCAGCCGCTCGGTCTCGAAGGACATCACGCTCGATCTCGATCCGTACCGCGCTCAGGTCGCGAGCGATCTCCGGACGCCCGCGCGCGTGCTGCTCGGCGCGATCGGGTTCGTGCTGCTCATCGCGTGCGCCAACGTCGCGAGCCTCATGCTCGGCCGTGCCGCCGCGCGCGGGCACGAGCTGGCGGTTCGGGCGGCTCTCGGGGCCACCCGCAATCGCCTGGCCCGCCAGCTCTTGACCGAGAGCGTGCTGCTCGGCTTGGTGGGCGGCGCCGTCGGTCTGCTGGTGGCGGGCTGGGGCGTCAGCCTGCTCCTCGCGCTCGAGCCCAACGCCCTCCCCGACACCACCGACATCCGCCTGGATGGCTGGGCGCTGGGGTTCGCGTTCGTGCTGTCGCTCGCGACCGGCTTCGCATTCGGGGCCATGCCGGCGTGGCAAGCGACGCAAACGGGACCCCATGAGCTGCTGAAAGAATCCTCGACCCGCATGGCCGGCACCGCACGCGGTGGCCGCCTGCGCCACGCCCTGGTGGTGGGTGAGATCGCCCTGTCGCTGGTACTGCTCGTGGGTGCCGGCCTCTTGATACAGACGTTCGCGCGCTTGATCGGGACCAACCCGGGGTTCGACCCGCACCATGTTGTGACGGCGGAGATCTGGCTCACGGGCACCCGCTACGACTCGACGCCCAGGATCGCGGCGTTTTATCGCGACCTGACGTCGCGGCTGGAAGGGGTTCCGGGCGTCGAGGCCACGGCGGTGGTCGAGGCGGGGCTGCCGCTCCAGCAGGGCGGGAACGCCACCGTCGTTTTGGACGGTGAGACTCGCTGGTCCATCGACTACCGCAGCATCACGCCGGGGTTTTTCGAGACGCTGGGCGTTCCCCTGATCCAGGGGCGCGATTTCACCGCCGGCGACGACGAGGGCGCTGCGCCGGCCGTCATCGTAAACGAATCGTTCGCACGACGGTTCCTCGCCGACCGCCACCCGCTCGGCCGCACCGTGTCGGTCGAGGGCCAGTGGCGGCAAGTCGTGGGCGTGGCCGGCGACGTGCGGTCTTACGTGGGGGAGCCGGCCCCGTGGACGGTCTTCATCCCGTCGGCTCAGACACCCGCGGGGCTGACGCGACTGTTCAGCAGCTGGTTCCCGATCCACGTCGTCGTGCGGACGACCGGCGACCCGTCCGCCGCGGCGGCGCAGCTCGCCGCCGTGATCCGGGCCACCGACCCGCTCGTGCCGCTGGGGCGCGTCCGCGCCATGGACGAGGTGTTGTGGACGTCGCTCTCGTTCCAGCGTTTTGTCATGCTGCTGCTCTCGGCCTTCGCGGGGCTGGCCGTGCTCCTTGCGGCCGTGGGCATCTATGGCGTGATCTCTCAGGTCGTGGCGCAGCGGACCCAGGAGATCGGCGTGCGCATGGCCCTTGGGGCCCAATCGCGCGACGTGCTGCGCCTCGTGCTCGGTCGGGGCGCGACGCTGACGGGGCTCGGCGTCTTGCTCGGTCTGATCGGCGCAGTTGCGCTCACGCGGTTGATTGCCGGGTTCCTCTACGGGGTGCGGCCCACCGACCTCACGACGATTCTCGCCGTGACGACGCTGCTCGTGTGCGTCGCCCTCACAGCGGCCTGGCTTCCCGCCCGGCGCGCGACAAAGGTCGATCCGATGGTGGCGTTGCGATATGAGTAGGGGTCAGGGGTCGGGGGTCAGGGGCCAGGCATGATCCACCTCCGCAACCTCGACAAGTCCATCTCCCAGGGCAACGGCCGGCTGCATGTCCTGCGCCAGATCTCGCTCGACATCGCGCCCGGCGACTTCGTCTCGATCATGGGCCCGTCCGGGGCGGGGAAGTCCACCCTCCTCGCGGTGCTCGGCATGCTGGACGGTGACTGGACCGGCGAATACCGCTTCCTGGAACACGATGTCCACAAGATGAAGCCCAAGGACCGCGTCGGCCTCAACAAGCAGCACATCGGCTTCGTGTTCCAGCAGTATCACTTGATCGACGATCTCACCGTCGCCGAGAACCTCGACATGCCCTTGTCGTACCGGAACGTGAAGCACGGCGAGCGCGAATCGCTCGTCGCGGATACGCTCGACCGGTTCGGGATCGTGGCGAAGAAGGATCTCTATCCCCGGCAGCTCTCCGGCGGGCAGCAGCAGCTCGTCGCGGTGGCGCGCGCGCTGATCCACAAGCCGACGCTGATTCTCGCCGACGAGCCGACGGGCAATCTGCACTCCGATCAGGGTCGGGAGATCATGGAGCTGTTCAAGCAGCTCAACGCGGGGGGCACCACCATCGTGCAGGTGACGCACTCGGAGACCAATGCGGCGTACGGAGAGCGTGTGATTCAGCTGAGGGATGGATGGGTCGTTACCTGATCGGGGCTGGGGCCTGGGGGCTGGGGCTTGGGGTTAGCCCCAGGACGGAATGATCGACACGCTCCTCGCCGATCTCCGCTACGCCCTGCGTGTCCTGCGCCGGAGCCCTGGTTTCACCGCGGTGGCGATCCTCACGCTTGCGCTGGGGATCGGCGCCAACACCGCGACCTTCAGTCTCATGAGCGCGGTGCTGTTTCGCCCGCTGCCGTTCGCAGAGCCGGAGCGCCTCGCCAGCCTCGTCAAGCACTTCCAGCCATCCGACCGTGGGCAGATGCACCTCGACCCGCCCAGCGTC
>Ga0137369_10004456_pt1 | contig 14279 bp, 15 predicted proteins | sample SagtaG_12_FD_104918 | JGI IMG/M metagenome (GOLD analysis project Ga0137369, IMG submission 104918) | Vadose zone soil microbial communities from Sagehorn Ranch, Mendocino, California, USA - Sage1_L_113_16 metaG | ecosystem: Environmental > Terrestrial > Soil > Vadose zone | place: USA... | reverse complement strand
TGAGCTTCGCGTGACGGGCGCCGGCGAGCTGCGCGTGAAGGAAAGCGATCGAATTGCGGCGCTTGTCACCGGGCTCCGCAGGCTTGGAGCGGACGCAGAGGAGCTCCCCGATGGCTTTCACATTCGCGGCGGGACGCGACTCGCGGGGGGCGCTGTCGACGCGCAAGACGACCATCGGCTCGCGATGGCCTTCGCCGTTGCGGCCCTCGGCGCGCGAGAGCCGGTGACGATCGAGGGTGCGGAGGTCGTCGCCGTGTCGTACCCTACGTTCTTCGAGGATCTCGATCGGCTTCGTGCGTGAGGACAGACAAGTTGTATCTGGTCGGTTTCATGGGTGCAGGCAAGACGACAGTTGCGCGGGCGCTGGCGAAACGGCTCGATTGGACAATGGAAGATATCGACGAACGCATCGAGCGGCGCGAGAGGCGCGACATTTCCACGATCTTCCGGCAGGAGGGCGAGCCATACTTTCGCGCGATCGAGCGCGACGAGCTGATCGCGCTTCTGCCGCAGCGCGGCACGGTCGTGGCCACCGGCGGCGGAACGGTGATCGACGCGGGCAACCGCGAGCTGATGCTGCGCGACGGCGCGGTGATCTGGCTCGACGCCGCCTTTTCGGTCATCGTGTCACGGGTGCCAGTGGACGGCCGCCGTCCGCTGGCCGCCGACCGCATCGAAATGGAACGGCTCTATAATCAGCGGCTCATGGCCTATCGACAGGCACATCTCCGGGTCGACGCTGGCCGCGGGTCGGTAGAAGATCTCGTGGATCAAATCGTCGACTGGCTGGGGGCGTAGTGCGGTATTTCGTCCTGAGTGATATTCATGCAAATCTCGAGGCGCTCGACGCGGTCTTCAAAGCCGGCGCCGACCTTCACTACGATCGCCTCCTGATACTCGGCGATCTGGTTGGATACGGCGCCGATCCCAACGCTGTCTGCGAGCGAATCCGCGACCTCAAGCCCGACGCGCTCATCCGGGGCAATCACGACAAAGTCGGATCCGGTATCGAAAGCCCCGAGGGGTTCAACGCCGTCGCGCGCAGCGCGATTCGCTGGACATATGAGGCGCTCAGCGAGACCAATCGTCAGTGGCTCGCCGAGCTGCCGCAAGGCCCGGTAATCGTGGACGACCTGATCGAAATCTGCCACGGGACGCCGTTCGACGAAGATGCGTACGTGTTCGACGATCTCGACGCGCTCAGGGCCATGCACGCGGCCGAACGGCCGCTCTGCCTGTTCGGTCACACGCACGTGCAGGTGGGCTACTGCCTCGAGAACGATCAGTTCACGCTCACAGCCGTCGACGAGCAACGGCCGCTCGTCGTCTCACTCGGACAGGGGGCGCAGCATCTGATCAACCCGGGATCGGTCGGTCAACCGCGTGACGGCGACGCGCGCGCGGGCTATGCGCTTGTCGACACGGACAAACGCGAGCTGACCTTGTACCGCCTGGAGTATCCGATCGAAAAGGCGCAGAACCGAATTCGCGAGGCAGGCTTGCCGGAGGTGCTGGCGCAGCGACTGGCGCTCGGCCGCTGAGAACGGACGGGCCACAGAGGCACAGAGTCACAGAGAAGTCTTTCTTGAGAGACATCTCTGACCTTGCGTTCGTTTCTTCGACACGGTTTGAATCGCGTTTGGAACACCACCTTGTGAAGAGGATCTCGTACAAAGTGTCTCTGTGTCTCGGAGTCTCTGCGGCCTGTACGTCGTTCGGCGTAATTGAGCCGTCTCGAAATTCGGAGTTCGTGTGTTGTCGTTAGCTTTTCGTCCTTGGTTCTTCGTTCTTCGTTCTTAGTTCCTTCCGCTCGCGCTTCTTCAACTCCGCCAGATACGCGTCGCGCGCCGCGCGAGAGCCGAGCACCCATCCGATCGCCACGCCAATCATCAGGACGACCGGAATGAAAATAAAGTGCGCCGCGCTGGGAACACCGAGGTCCATTTATGCCCCGCGCCGATCCAGATTGGAGAGCTCGCGCTCGACTTTCTGCAGCCGCTGACTCACCGTCCATACGTACCCGATGAGAACCACCCACACAAATCCGTACGCGACGGCCACGAGCGTGAACGCCGGAATCTGCTCGTTCGGCGGCACCTGCGACAACGGCACGAATTCGCCCTGAGCAGGCGGCGGCTGCTGCGCGGGCGGCTGCGCGATGGCCACGGCGGGCAGCGCGAGCACGAGCGCGCACACGAGAGCTCGACACAGACGCATCACGGGTTGTCCTCGCTCAAATAGTAGCGCTCCAGCGCGGCGCGTTGACGCTCCAGCCGCACCCGGAGACTCATCATGGTCAGAAAAAAGAGGAGCAGCGCGGCGAAGCAGAACCAGAGCGGCCCGCCCATGCTCACCGGCAAAGTCGGCACCACGCTGGTCTGCGGGTGAAGCGTGCGCCAGTAGTTCACCGAGACGTAGATGAACGGCACGTTGGCCATTCCGAAAAGCGCCATGCCTGCTCCGAGCTTGTCGGAGCCCGGGCCGCCGTATCGCCGAAGCAACAGGTAGGCGGCGAAGATCATCCACAAGAGGAGACTCGATGTCAGCCGCGCGTCCCACACCCACCACAGTCCCCACGCCTTGCGCGCCCAGAGCGGACCGGTCACCAGCGTAATCGTCCCGAAGACAAGTGCCAACTCGGCCGCCGCCAGGGCCTTCCAATCGGATGGCGGCTTCTTGCCAAACAAGAACATCGCGCTGTACACGCCCGACACGATCGCGGAGATCAAGAACAGAAACGCGGATGGCATGTGGAAATAGAAGATCTTCTGGACGAGTCCCATAGTCGACTCGTAGGGCGCGGCGTTGATGATCCAGGGCGCCGCGACAAACATGGCTGCGACCATCACCAGGATGGCCTTGATGCGACTCATGACATGTTTCGTTCGCGCTAATCCGTCATCAACGGCTCAAACGTCCAGAGCGCCAGCGTGACGAATACAGCGTCAAAAAACAGCAGCAGCGCGAGCCAGAACCTCGCCATCACTTCATCCGGCGCCGCCTGAAAAAGCGCTGCCGTTCCCCGAACTCCTGCGATCATGACCGGAACCGTGATCGGATACAACAGGATCGGCAGCAGCACGTCGCGGCTGCGCGCGCGCACCAGCATCGCCGCGAACAGCGTCCCGACGGACGCGAACCCGAGCGATCCACTCACGAGCAATGCGATGAGAAGCGCCGGACTCGAAAACACGGGGGCCTGGAACAAGAGACCGACCAGCAGCACCAGGAGGACCTCCACCAGCGCCAGCAGAAACAGCATGCCGAGGAGCTTCCCGGCATAGAGGGCCGGTCGATCCGCCGGCGCCAGGAGCAACGCCCGCAGCGTCTCGTTCTGCCGCTCGCGATCGAACGTGCGCCCGAGCGCCAGCGTCCCCGCGAACGCCATCGCAATCCAGAGGATCGCGGCCGCGACATCTTCCGGCGCGCGTCCTTCCTTGATCAGGCCGAACGAGAAGACGAGGACGACGGTGACGGCAAAGAACACCGTGGTGGACAGAATTTCCAGACTGCGAATCTCGACGGTAAGGTCTTTGCGCACCACCAGCCATGCGACGCGAAGAAACGCCTTCACGATTGGCCCATCGCCTGCAGGTATCGAGTGCGAAGATCCCTGGCTGGTCCAGGGTCGCGCGCGAGACGGCCATCGCGAAGAAAGAGCGACCGCGAGATCACGTCCTCGGCGACATCCAGGTCGTGCGTGGCGAGCACAATCAGAGAGCCCTGATCGCGCAATCCCTTCAACCGCGCAGACAACGCGGCGACGGACGCTTGATCGAGTCCGGTAAACGGCTCGTCGAGCAGCAGGAGGCGCGGTTTGTGGAGCAGCGCGCGCTCGAGCGCCAGGCGCTGCCGCATGCCGCGCGAGAACCCGCCGACCTGATCGTCTGCGCGGCCGCTGAGCGCCGCGTGTTCGAGTCCCTCCGCTACCGCGCGTGCGGGCTCCGACAGCGCGTATAGCTGCGCGAAAAACATGAGGTTCTCTCGCGCCGTGAGCTCGGGATAGAGATAGAGGTCATGACCCAGCAGGCCGAGACGAGATCGAAGCGCGGCGCCCGCAGAATCGGCTGAAAACGTGCCGTACTCGACGCGCCCGGTGGACGGCGTCAAGAGCGTTGCGAGAATCGACAGCAGGGTGGACTTGCCCGCGCCGTTCGGGCCGAGCAACCCGAGAATTTCGCCGGCCCGGCATTCGAAGGTGATCTGACTGAGCGCTTTGCGCCGGCCGAAATGCCGGCCTACATCTATCGCGGCGAGTCGGGTGAAATCCATCAAAGGCGCGCAGGGCGCGGCTTCAACCGCGCCGGTTCGGCGGGATTGAACGCCCGCCTTTCCGAACGACACGCGAGGCCGCGTGCCCTCTCACGCAGCGACGTCCTCGCCGCCAGTAGATGGTCCGCGATCGAGCTCGCCAAACACGCGTTCGAGCTCTGTCACGATCGTCTGTCGTTTTGTCGCGTATCGCTGGTTATCGAGCTTTCCGCTCCTGTGCTGTTGTTCGAGATTGACCAGTTGCGCGAACAACTTCTCGCGCCGCGCGGTGAGCTGCGAGGCTTGCTCGGTGCGCGCCGAAGGGCCGGTGAAAGCCGCCCAGCAGCCAAGCACGAGAGCCAATGCCGCGACTGCGACGCCGGCGTTGCGGACGACCCTGCTCCGGTGTGGAAGTCCCGACAGTGTCACGCTGAGTGGCTGATTCCCGTTCAGCCGCGAGCCCCGGGCCATCACGAACTTTTGTCCGTTCGCTTCGGCCTCCTGCTGCTCAGGAAGTTGCGGCGAGACCATCTTCAAATCGCCGATCTTCTGGACGGCAACGAACACGTTTTCCATCGGTGCCGGCCACGCTTGCTCGATCGTCAGTGAGTCGCTGTCGTGTGGAAGCGTGTACCCGACCTGCACAGCGGTCGTGCCCGGCGGAAAGGGGCCGGTAATCGTCACGCGATGACCGTTGACGCTTGCCAGACGTGACGACCCCTCCATCAGACTCGCGCTCGTCACCGTTCGCGGCAGCTCGATCACGAGCGGCCCGCCGGTATCGATGGGGGTCCGGGCGCCGTTGACGATGTCGAGAATGTAGAAGATCTGGAGGTTGTCGTCCTGAAACTCGGCGATGATGCGGCTCTCCCCGCCGAAGACCACCATGCCGGGACGCGGCGGCTCCTTGGCCGCGGATTCAGCGGCGGCGCGTTCGCGTGCGGCGGCTGCCTGCAATCCCGCTATCAGCGCGACGCGAATGCCACCCGCCGCCGGAACGGTGAACTCACGCGACTGAAGCGCTTCACCATCAACCGTCGCTTCGGCCTGCACGGTGCTGCCGGGCGCAATCCCGCTGAAGAGCGCGCGACCCTGAGCATCTGTCGTCGCTGTCTTGCTCTCGCCAGCGACTTTGAGCGTCACCTGGTGATCGGCAATGTTGTTGCCTATCTGTTCACGCATCAGGCGCACTGACACCGTCCCAGTGCCCAATTCTGGCGCGGGAAGTGGCACGCCCGCCATTTGCGACGGATCGGGCATCTGCTGCGCGCTGGCGATTTGACCCGCCGCCAGCACGAGAGCTAAACCAAAAGTGAGCTGTTTCATCGCGCGTCAGGCCTGCGTTCGGCCACGTGTGTCAGGCGGGACTGAGGTGCCGCCCGCCGAGTCTCTCGCCGCAACTCTTGCAGAATCGCGCATCCGCGTCGTTGGCCGTGGCGCATGCGTCACAGACATTTGCGGTGATCGTCCTTTCATCGATGTCCGCCGAACGCGACTTGCGAACGTCCCCAACGGGGCCGCCACGGTCGGCTGGCTGCGGTCCTGCGATCGCCGCGGCACCCAAGCGCGCCTGCAATTCCTTTTCAATCGCCGCACGATATCCGTCGCCCGCTTCGAGCTGCCGCATCAATCGAATCGCACGACTGCGAAGGCGCGCGCTCATCTCCTCGTAGTCGGTCTGCGCCACTTTTTTCGTGGAGTAGTCGAACTCCAGCTCCTTAATCGATCGAAGGACCAGCGCCTTCTCCCTCTCGAGCGCAGCGCGGGTGCGGCCGCCAAGAAGCGCCGGCGGCCGCACTCCCTCAGGAGAGACGAGCGGCGCGAGCGATCGATACACAGCAAGTCCGACAAAGCTCGCGGCAATCACAGTGAAACTCAAGAACACGATCGACGCCGGCGATTGACCCGTCGCGACGACAACGGTCGCCGTCGCTGCGAGCATGCCGGCAAGCAGGAAGAATTGCCACGGACGAAATGCGGAACTCGGTCCGACCGAAGACTCAGTCGAGGTCGCGGAGCTCATCGTCCAATTGCGCGTTGAGCGCTGCGTCAGCGGGATTATCGGATGGCACGTCGGAGCTTTCAGCCTGCGCCTCATCCGCCTCTCGACGTCGAGACCAGCGGATAGCCGCAATGCCGACGATCGCGAGTCCCATCGCCCCAATGCCGTAGGGGATGACCCAGGCGAAGCGGCCAATGCCGCTGGCCGGCTCCGACAGCACATGCTGGCCGCCCTGCTGGGCGACGAAGAATTGCAGGATCTGATCCGCTGTTTTGCCCAATTTGGCCTGCTGCGCAATTTCCTCTTTGACGTTTGCGCAGTGGCCGCACACGCACGTATCCACTGGAAGCTTCGAACATCCGCCGCACCAGCACGCGAGCTTCCGCGCAACGGCGCGTTCGAGAGGCGACCGCACGATCAACGTGGCCTGCTGCGGCGCCTCGACGTGCTGCGCAAATACCACGCCTGGCGAGAACAGCAATACGAACAGCAACATCGTCGCTGTGGCGGCTTCAGCAGGCAGCTTCGCCAGCGCAAAACCAAACGCGCTTTCCGGCATCAGCGCGATGGCGGTGCCGATTGCCAACACGCCGAATCCAACCCAGATCCAGTTGACGAGCGGATTGATGTGAACCTCGACGCTCGCGGTCTGCTCCTGCATCTCGAAGGCCGGCATCACGATGTAGAGGTCTTCAGCAAACGAACGGCGTATGGCAACCTCGCTCGTCGGCTCTTCTTCATGCTTTCTGAAGAACCACTTCGCCGGATACATCTTGCCCAGTTCTTTTCCGCTCTCGTCCATCACCGTCATGTGCCCGGTGATCATCTGCTTCTGCCCGTCGTCTGTGACGCGCAGCGCGTCCAGTCGCAGGGTGTAATGCTCGAACGTGGCCTGCTGTCCCGGCTTCAACAGCAGTTGCTGATCGCGGCTGAAACCCTGTCCCGCGAAGCCGAGAAAAATCAGCACGATGCCGACGTGGACGATGTAGCCACCGTAACGGCGCTTGTTGCGCGCGACGAGCCCAATCGTGGCGGTGAACAGATCCGCGCCGGTCATTCCCTTGCGGACGTAGCCGCCCCGTACAAACTCCTGCGCGATCGTTCCAAAGACGAACCCACAAAACGCGAAGCAGATGCCCGATGACCAAACACGAACGCCGAGCGCAACAGCTGCACCGCCAGCGATCAAGCCGCAGACCGCGGGCCACAAGAACTGACCCGCCAGATTCGAGAGGCTGGATTTACGCCACGCCATCAGCGGACCGACACCGGTCAGAAACAGCAGGCCAAGTCCGATCGGCGTCATCCACTTGTTGAAAAACGGCGGCCCGACGGTCAGACGCTCGCCGTTGATGGCTTCACTGATTGTTGGAAAGAGCGTCGCGAAAAGAATGAAGAACGCCGAGAAAAGCAGCACCCAGTTATTCGCCAGAAATGCAGCTTCCCGCGAAATCCACGAGTCGAGCTCGTGCCGCGCCTTCAACATCGGAAGCCGATACACAACCATCGAAAAGCAGAAGGCGGTCGTCGCGAGCATGAAGGCGATGAACAAGCGCGCAAGCTGAGGATCTTCACCAAACGCGTGCACGGACTGCACGACGCCCGATCGAGTGAGGAACGTCCCGACGATCGTGAGCAGAAACGTGACAATCACGAGCGTCACGTTCCAGACGCGCAACATGCCTCGCCGCTCCTGCACCATCACCGAATGCAGAAATGCCGTGGCCGTAAACCACGGCAGCGCGCCGGCGTTTTCAACCGGATCCCATCCCCAGAAACCGCCCCAGCCCAGCTCTTCGTACGCCCAAAGCATGCCAAGCGTCAACCCGAGCGTCAGGAAGAACCACGAGAACATCGTCCAGCGCCGGACGGCCCGAAGCCATGAGTCGTCCAGATGCCCGGTGATGAGCGCCGCCATGCCGAACGCGAACGGGATCGTCAGCCCGACAAATCCCAGATACATCGTCGGCGGATGAATGGCCATGTAGAAGTTCTGCAACAGCGGATTGAGTCCGCGGCCGTCGGTGGGCGATTCGGTCAGGAACGTGTCGAATGGGTTCTTGTGCACGACCATCAGGAAGAGGAAGAACATCTCCACGATGGACGTGACGGCCACGACGTATGGAATCAGCTCCCGGTGGCGCTCACGATTGACTTTGACGGCAACGGCGCCGAACACCGACAGTAGAAAGGCCCAGAACATGATCGAGCCGTCCAGGCCGCCCCAGTACGACGTGATCTTGTAGAAGAGAGGCTGCGCGCTGTCGGAATAGCGCTGCACGTATTTGATCGAGTAGTCGCCTGCGACAAACGCGTACGTGATGAGTCCCGATGTGACCGTGAGCAGAGCGGCGACCGTATAAAACGCGCCGATGCCGCTTTCAACGAGACGATTGTTACCGCGGCGCGCGCCCGCGACCGATGCGGCCGCCGCGCAGGCCGATGCGATGAAGGCGAGAACGAGGACGAGCGCACCGAGTGAGGCCATCAGGCCGTCCTCAGCGGCTACCCGAGGTACTGGCGCCGGGTTTCGGCTCGTACTTCGAGGGACATTTCGCCATCACACCGTTCGGAACGACGGAGAAACCGTCGGCCGCAAGCGTGCCCTTGAGGACCACTTCGGCGTCGTCTTTGAACGTATCCGGGACCACACCGGTGTACCGCGCATCGACGGTTTGGCCGTTGCTCTGCACTTTGAAGTGGTATTCGAGCGTTCGCTTGTTGACGAAGACCGAATCGGGGACGACGTAGCCGTGAAGCTGGAGCCTCTTGCCGTACCACTCCGAAGGCTGCCCCATCACCTCGTCGACATGCTTGTAGTACTCAGTCCCCTCCGCGAGGGTCGAGTACATCAAACCGCCAAAGGCCAGCACAAGAACGAGGCCCGTGAGACCGACTTTGATTGCTTTGTTTTTCATGATGTCAGCGGACGCATCCGCCTTCGGTAAATCGTGCGTAGCGCGGACGTCCGGTCTTCGCCTCAGGCGACGGCGGACCGCCATGACCTCGGCGAGGGCGGTCAGGTCCGTGGCACCTCTTCAGGATACCGCCCGGAGGAGTCTGTACACAAGCGCGACGGGCAGTCCGACGACATTGCTGTAGGAGCCGTCGATTCGCTCGATGAACCGGGATCCGAGCCCCTGAATGGCATAGGCGCCGGCCTTGTCGATCGGCTCGCCGGAAGCGACGTACCACGCGATTTCGTCGGCTGATAGCGGGGAAACCCAGACGCGCGTGCAGCAGATGTCAACGTGAACGGTCGTCGATTTCGCGATCACCGCCACGGCGGTGAGGACCTCGTGTGCGCGCCCGGAGAGCGCCCCGAGCATCATCACCGCGTCATCCGGGTCTGTCGGTTTGCCGAGGATGCGGCCATCCACCACGACCACCGTATCTGCGCCCAAGACGACCGCGTCGGGCCGCTTTGTGACCGCCGCCCTGGCCTTCGCCTCTGCCAGGCGCCGGACATGCGTGTCCGCGCTTTCATCGGGGAGCGGTGTCTCGTCGACGTCCGCCGGTAGAACATCGAACGCGATCCCGGCCGCACGGAGCAGCTCTGCACGGCGTGGAGAAGATGACGCGAGGACCACTCTGGTTCGTTCCTGAGCTGCGGTCACCTGCATTCCTTCACGGATTTCACGGCGTTCCGTTATCCTCTTTGCAATTGACTCCCGCCCACAAGCTCATCCCCGCGGTTCTGAACGAGGTGTTGCGCAAAGCGCCGCTCTGTCCGGAGAAAGTCGAATTCGCCTGGCGTGCCGCGGTCGGTCCTGCGGTGGCGCGGGTCACCAGCGTGACGCTCGCCGAAGATGGCGTCTTGCACGTCGGATCGAACGCACCTCAATGGGCCATAGAGGTGCGGCGATCGTCGAAACTGATTCTCGCGAGACTCGACACAATGCTTGGCTCCGGAGTGGTCCGCGAGATACGTGCCTAGGAGCCTGACTTGCCGGGATCCTCAACCCGGTCGCCGCGTTGAGGTGGCTGTAGTCCAGAGGCCCGTTGCACCGTTCACTTGCGGTGCTTGTGTCCGGTCAGTCCGAACAACTGCGGCGTCTCGGATTCAAAATCGACTTCGATCAACACCGCAGGCTCGTTGCCTTCCACCCATGCGTCGTGGCCAGGATCGATTGCAATCACTTGCGGTGCGATGAACTCCTGAGTGCAGCCGTCCGGATACTCGACGTGGACGCGTCCGCGCGCGAGAAAACCTACGTGCGCGTGCATGCAGCGATCGGTGCCGATGATCGGTTTCATGTGGGTCGACCATCGAAAACCGACCGGATACACGACGCGTTTGATGCGCCCCGTTCCCGCAGGCGCAACGTCCATCTGCACGCCTGCAACTTCGCGGCGATCGGTGCCTTTCATCGGGCCAAACAAGGGATCTACAGGCGTCATGGCAGGGCCATATGTAGCATGAATTGCCGGCTGTGTAACATGACTTCGTGGGCCGAAGAACGGGATTCGCATCGCTGCCGCTGCACGGCGGCAAGGCGCCGGCATGGCTGTTCGGGCGCATGGTGCTCCTGTCGCGCGAGATTCTCGCGCACATCCTTGCGGAATACGGTGCCCAGGACGTGCTTCGACGGCTGTCGGACCCGTTCTGGTTTCAAGCTTTCGGCTGCGTGCTCGGATTCGACTGGCATTCGAGCGGGGTCACGACCACGGTGTGCGGTGCCGTGAAGGAGTCGCTGAAGGACACGGCGACCGAGTGGGGACTCTTTGCGGCCGGCGGCAAAGGGGCGGCGTCGCGCAAGAGTCCGTTGCAGATTACGCATGCTTGCGAGTGGCTCGGTCGTGAGCCGGCGCCGCTGGTGCATGCCAGCAAGACGGCCGCAAAGGTCGATAACGCCGCGGTCCAGGACGGGTACCAGCTGTACCACCACATGTTTTTCTTCACCGCTCGCGGCGACTGGTGTGTCGTGCAGCAAGGGATGAGCGACGCGACGTCGATGGCGCGGCGATATCACTGGCTGTCGGAGCGGGTGACGAGCTTCGTGGACGAACCACACGCCGCGGTGTGCTGCGATGCAACGGCGTCGACGCTCAACCTCGTGGCGCACGAGAGCGCTGCGGTTCGCGACCGGTCAGTGGAGCTCGCGCGCGAGCGGCCGGAAACGACCATGCGGGCGCTCGAACAGGGCGCGCTCGAGGGTCGGCTGCCGGAGCTGATTCTGCCGTCGCGGCACATGCTGTTTCCGGAGCTCGATGTCGATACGCGGCGCTTGTCGAAGATTCTGTTGAAGACGTACGAAGAAGCGCCGCCTGATTTCGAAGCACTGCTTGGCACAGAGGGCGTCGGCCCGCGCACACTGCGCGCGCTCGCGCTCGCGTCGGAACTGGTTTACGGGACGCCGGCGTCCACGCGCGATCCGGCGCGGTTTGCCTTTGCGCATGGCGGCAAGGACGGCATTCCTTTTCCCGTCGATCGTCAGACGTACGACAAGACCATCGAGGTGCTCGGGCGCGCTGTCGATCGTGCGGCGATCGATCGGTCCGAAAAAGTGCGCGCGATGAAGCGCCTTGCGGCGTTTCGTACGTAGCGTTCCCGACGTAGCGCGGGCCTTCAGGGGGGCGACATCAAATCGTACGTAGCGCGGGACTTAGGCCCCGCGAGCCGAGTGGACCGCGTTGTCGAGAGTTGGCGATAAAACGAGCCTCACGGTACCACAGCACACCGGTCCGATCGAAGGACTGCGAACGCGGGCGACGACTCGACGAAGGCACGGCATGCCGCGTCCGCTCGCACGGCCGCCGCGATGTGACGCCGCGCGCTCGGTAGGTCACTTGGATGGAACGTTCGACTCCTACCGCAGCTTCAGAACGACCATCTTCAGTCCAGGGATGTCGGCAAAGTCTTTGGCGTTCGAGGTGAGCAGCCTGAAATCACGCTGAATGGCTTGTGCTGCAAGCCAGAGGTCGTTCACGCGAACGTGTGGATCTCTTGCCGCCTTTCTGAGTTTTGCGGCGAGGCTCCCGAACGTCTCGGCCGTTTCGATCGTGATTCTCAGCTGGGGTTTTCGCCTCAGTCGTCGAAGCATCGCGGTCGCGCGTTGCCTGTGCGGACCGGGCCGCAGCAACTCCAGACCGAACCGGATTTCGGCGACGTTGATTGGCGAGAGGTAGACGGGTTCTTGCCGAGTGATGGCGTGGATATCGGCCGCTGCGAGCGCGCCGCGTTCAACGGCAATCCAGAGGCTGGTATCGATCACCCAGCCCATCGATCTCGCAGCTCCGCCACACGCCCACGTCGACCCTTCCGTTGGGAGGCAAGGGCGGCCGACAGTGCTTCCGCCGTCTCGTCGTCAAGCGTCCGATACAGATCGCCAAACACGCTCAGCGCGTCCTGACGGTCTGCTTCAGGAACCAGCCGAGCGACATGGCGCTGATTGCGCACGAGCACGACCTCTTCCTGGTCGCGTTCGAGCGCGTCGAGAACAGCACTGAAGTTGCGGGCGACGTCAGTTACGGACAGCGTCTTCACGCCATCAGATTATCTGATTGAATCTGATTCTTCAATGCGGCTCTTCCCACGATTGTCCAGCAGGTCGCGCAGATCGATCTGAGAAGAGTTCGACCGGCCTGGCACGTGGCAGATGCGACTGGCTATCGCGTGCCGCCGCCAGCCGCGTGCCCGAACCATTGCGCGAGACCCATGTCATCAAGCAGCGACTGGTAGCGCGGAACTTCAGTTCCGCGATTCGGCTTGCGAGAACTCGGTCTCGTGCTTGCATCTCCGCTCGCGCATGCGTCTCAAGCGACCGCCGCGGTTAGACAAATTCGAATACCGCGGCCTCTATCGATATTTCCTGACGATCTGCACCGAGAATCGCGTTCCCGCGTTTGCAGATCTGGCGGCCGCCCGTCAGGTCATCACGCATTTTTTGCAATCCGCGACGCGGTTTGGGTTTGCGGTAAGTGCGTACTGCGCGATGCCTGATCATCTCCATGCACTGCTCCATGGAACACGCGCGGATGCAGACTTCAAGTTGTTCGTTCGGCGCTGGAAGCAACAAAGCGGCTTTCGCTGGAAACGTCGCACTGGCAAGACTCTTTGGCAACAAGGCTATTTCGATCGCGTGCTGCGTGAGGAGGAGCCCGATTTGCTGGTCATCGCATATATCGCTCGTAATCCGATCGCAGCAGGATTCGCCGCAAAGCCGGACGACTATCCATTGTTTGGCTCGAGCCGGTACACGGTTGAAGAAATCCGCCGCGCGTTAGCAGAATACGAGTCCCGCGTACCCTGGTCGCGGAACTGAAGTTCCGCGCCACATGGATGTCGATTCGCATTCGCGACGTCCGCGGGGCCACGGTCCGCGCGACGTACATTCGGAACGTCCGCGCAGGCCTTCTCGTCAGCGAATTCTCTCGTTCGAGGGCTGTACAATTGATCTATGCGTGAAGCTGTCATCGTCAGCGCCGTCCGCCTCCCTACCGGCAAGTTTCTCGGCGCACTCAAGGAATTCACCGCGCCTCAACTCGGCGCGCTGGTTGTCCGCGAAGCTGTTCGACGCGCCGGCATCGATCCCGTTGCCGTCGATGAGTGCATCATGGGCAACGTCGTGTCCGCCGGCGAGGGTCAGGCGCCGGCGCGGCAGGCCGCGCTCAACGGCGGGCTGAGTGACAACGTCGCCGCACTCACGATCAACAAGGTCTGCGGCTCCGGACTGAAAGCAGTGATGCTCGCGCAGCAGGGTATCCAGACGGGCGACATCGACATTGCCGTTGCCGGCGGTATGGAGTCGATGAGCAACTGTCCCTACCTCCTGCCACGCGTTCGCGAAGGCCTTCGCATGGGACACGGTACGGTGATCGACTCCATGATTCAAGATGGCCTCTGGTGCCCATTCGAAGGCTGGCATATGGGCAATGCCGGCGAGTGCGTGGCACAGACCTACAAAGTGCGTCGCGAGCAGCAGGACGCGTGGGCGGTTGAAAGCCACCGCCGCGCAGCCGCCGCGCACGCCGCGGGCAAGTTCTCCGCCGAGATTCTTCCGGTAAGCATGCCGCAGAAGAAGGG